>Ga0335079_10007903_pt1 | contig 12095 bp, 9 predicted proteins | sample Lox_Sample_33_FD_206719 | JGI IMG/M metagenome (GOLD analysis project Ga0335079, IMG submission 206719) | Soil microbial communities from Loxahatchee National Wildlife Refuge, Florida, United States - Lox_Sample_3.3 | ecosystem: Environmental > Terrestrial > Soil > Wetlands | place: USA: Florida... | reverse complement strand
TTGCTTTAACTTTTCTTGGTCAACTGGCAACAAAATATAACTAACCATGACACGGTGCGAAATTAACCGTCCTTTGCCGTCTGTTACTATAAATCCGTTAACCGCCAATGTTCAGGCGGCTATCATACCATCAGCACCAAAATTAGCGATATGTCAGAGACCGTATGGCAAAAGTGTTTATGCTCCGCTTTTTCTTTCCAAGATGGTTATCCACCGATCTTTCATCACGTCAATATTCTTGGCCAAAATCAAAACATTTTGTTTGTTTATCGCGTAATGAACAAGAAAAGGCGGCCATCTGGCCGCCTTTTTCGTATCAATTGAAGGTATGTATATTTTCTATATATGCTCGGTTTTTTCGTAGATCACCAGGTCGCCTTCGCCTTTCAGTTCACTGGGGTGGTATTTGGGGACCGGGTACTCCAGCTGTTTGAACTTGACCGGCGCGGTCTTTTTGTCCACCAGTCCTACGGCCACGGCAACGCCATAGACGATCGCCTCGGGACGCGGCGGGCATCCGGGGATGTAGTAGTTAACGGGAATGACCTTTTCCACCGGGCCGATGACCGAGTAGGAGTCGAACCATACGCCGCCGCCGCACGCGCAGGAGCCGATCGCGAATACCAACTTGGGCGAAGGCATCGCCTCATAGGCGCGCTTCAGGGCCTTGGCGGTGGAGCGCATGGCCGGTCCCTGGCAAAGTATTACGTCCGCATGGCGCGGCGAACCGACCAGCTTGATGCCGAACCGCTCTACGTCATAGTAGGGGGTGAGGACATTGAGCACTTCGATGTCGCAGCCGTTGCAGCCGCCGCTGTTGGCGTGATACACCCACAACGAACGGCCAAACATCTTCTGGCAGAGATTCTTCAACATATCGGCTTACCCCTCAAGTTCTATTTTGATGTCGTCCGTTACCTGATCGCCTTCCAGATAGGCCTGGGAGCGGAAGATCCAGCGGTCGTTCTGAAGGTCGTCAAAGCGATACCCCTTCATCTTCAGCTCGTCCATCAGCTCCGCCCCCTTGAAACAGCGGCCGCAGCGCTGGCATGTGCTCATGAATATGTCGAGAGTTTGGCTGATGTCGGTTATGGCGTTGGTGCCGTTCTCGAACTCGTGGCTCATGGTGATCGCTTTTTCCGGACAGAGGTCGGCGCAGCGGCCGCAGTAGGTGCAGCGGCGCCCCAGGTATTTGACGATGCGCACTTCCTGGCATGGATCGAACACCAGGATCTCGCGTGCCGGGCAGTTGTTAGCGCACCCTGCGCACCCGATGCACTTGGTGGAGTCGAAGATGGGCCGGCCCCGGAAGTTCGGAGGCACCGGCTCGGCCTTGAACGGATAGGGGAGGGTTGCTCGACCTGCGCCCAGGCAGATCAGCGTTTCTTTCAGTTTGCTCATGACAGACATGCATTCACCTCTATCAGCGTTTAGTATTTAACTATTCGCTATGCGCTATACGCTGCTTTCTAAAATCCGTTGCTCGCCAGGATCAGCGCCACGATGCCAACCGCTAAAAGTGCCGCAAAGTAGCGGATGGCCTGGTCTATCCGGTACCGCGCATGGGTTGCCGCCAGAACCGTTACCATGATGACCAGAATGAAAACTTTCACCCAGAACAGTATCCAGCCGAACGGGAAGACCAGATCGGATCCCCACGGTACGAAGAGCCCTATGAACAGCCCGCTGAAGACGATCAGCTTGGCCATCTGCGCGTATTTGAATATGGCCAGCTTGGGACCGGAGTATTCGATGAGCGGACCTTCCATGATCTCCGTCTCCGCCTCGGATATGTCGAACGGCACGCGCGCCACGAACGCCTGGAACGCCAGGAGCATCACCCCCAGCATGATGATCCCCGATACCGGGAATCCAGCAGACTGGTAAACCGCGCCGTTTAAGACCGTGTCGAGCCTGAAAGACTGGGTGTTGAGCGCGGCGATGACGATCGTTATGGCAAACAGGGGTTCCAGGGTGAGCATGGTCATCATCTCGCGGCTGATGCCGACCAGGGAGTAGGTGGAGCCCGCCGCCAGACCCGCCAAAAGCATGCAGATCCCGGAAAGGGTCAGAAGGTAGATTAGGAGGATGGCATCACCCGCCCCGTTCATCGGCGACCGGAAACCCATCGGCACAAGGCATCCCACCGTCAGTATCGAGGCGAGCGACAGGTAGGTGGCAAAACGCTGCATGACAGGCGCCTCGCCCGATTCGATGTCTTCCTTCCCCAAAAGCTTGAAGGTGTCGTAGTATGACTGCCAGATGGGGGGGCCCTGACGGGATTGAATAACGCGCGCCGTTATCACCCGCAGTAAACCCTGAAAGAACGGGGCCACCAGAAGCACTATGAACACGTTCGCCAGTCCGCCCAGTATCAACAAAATAATGTTAAGGTCCATAGCTACCTCTCTTTATAAAACCGTTCAGCGTTCAACGTTCCGGGTTTAAGGTTTAAACCTCGAACCTCGAACCTTTAACCCTGATTTTTTGCTCTCACCAGCCGGAACAGCTCGTCCTGGCTCCAGACCTTTGTAACGCCGCTCTTAATGTCGATGGTCTCCATCCGGTCCGTGCAGGAGAAGCAGGGATCGATGCTCCCCAAAGATATCGTCATGTCGGCGATCATCTGGTCCTTGATCATCCCGGGCACACCCTGCAGGTTCTGGTAGGTGGGGGCGCGTACCCGCCAGCGCCGCGGCTTGTTGTTCTCGCCGGTGATGGCAAAGTGGTGGCTCTCGCCGCGCGGCGCCTCGACGGAGGATAACCCCTGCCTGCCCACTGGCAGCTCTTCGGTGATATCCAGCATGAGCGGTCCCGGCTCCATCTTGTCCAGGCACTGGCGGATGATCCTGATCGACTCGAATACTTCCTTGGCCCGCACCACCACCCGGCCCCAGACGTCGCTGGTGTCGTGGGTGATGACGTCGAATTCAACCCGGTCGTAAGCAGCGTAGGGATGATCGCGCCGGCAGTCTATGTCCACTCCGGCGGCCCGCGCCACGGGTCCCACCAGACCCATCTCCTTGCAGAACTGCTTGTCGGCAACACCCACGTCGCTGGTACGCTTCTGGATGTTCTTGTCTTTGACAACGGCGGCTACCACAGGCTTCCATTCGCTCTCCAGCTTGTCGAGCAGAAGCCTCAACTCCGTCCTCAATTCGAGGGTTATGTCCCAGCGCACGCCACCAACCAGGCACAGCGCGTAGGTCTTGCGGTTGCCGGTGATCTTTTCCGCCATCCACATGATCGGCTCGCGGATACGCCAGCTCTGCATGAAGAGGGTGTCGAAACCGACCAGGTGGCAGGCAAGCCCGACCCAGAGAAGATGGCTGTGCAGACGCTCGATCTCCAGCATGATGCTGCGAATGTATTCGGCGCGGGGGGGCGCCTTGATGGCGGCGGCATTCTCTACGGCCTGCACGTAGGCGACGCTGTGTACGCAGCCGCATATGCCGCAGATGCGCTCGGCCATCATCGGCACGTCGTTGTAGGAAAGCACCGTTTCGGAAAGCTTCTCGATCCCGCGGTGGACCATGAAACCCCGATATTCGCAGCCGCGCACCATCTCCCCTTCCACGTAGAGACGGAAATGGGCCGGCTCGTCAAGGGTCGGATGGAACGGCCCGAACGGCACAACCGTGCAGCCGGGGGGCGTTTCGCCGAAGCTGAACTCCCGGTCCTCGTCGAAGTCCTTGGGTACGTGGTTCCAGTCCATGTCCTTGCGTAAGGGATGGAGTCCGTCGGGCCAGCCGTCCGGCAGGATGAGACGCTTGGGATAGGGATGACCGACCGGTTCGATGCCGAACATGTCCCTGATCTCACGCTCGGCCCAGTTCGCACCGGGAATGATGTCGGAGATGCTGTCCACTTTGGGATTGTCCGCCGGCAACTGGACGATGATGCTGGAGAGTATCTTGTCCTTGTCGAAGGCGAAGTCATGGTAGACCATGAAGGTGCCGGAGTACGGCCGGTCGTCGGCGCCGACGCTGATCACGTAACGGGCGTCAAGGTCGCGGAATACGTACCGGCAGACGGCCTTTAGGGCCTGCGGCTCGACGTAGACGTACAAACGTCTGTCGTTGGGAAAGTCAGCCCGAAGTATGGAGGAGCCAAATTTCTCTTTTAACTGATTGAGTCTTGCGCGTGCGTCCATTTATTTACCTCTTCTGTAAAACGTGCCTGCGCGCTGTAGCGCTTCGGCGCGCAAGCGTGCGACGTTAACGATTTTCACGCTTCTCACTTCTTGGGCATGCCGCCCAGCCATTTGAAGTAGCGCTTTATTTCACCATAAAAATTGTGGGCGGAGTAACGGTAGCAGTCCGCCTCGAGTACGTAGCCGCAGAGCCACGGCGCGGCAACGCGCCGGGTCGCCCCCCCCAGTTTGGAGATGACGTAGGTGACCAGGAATGCCAGTGCCAGAACCACCATCAGCGCCAGCGGGGCGAACAGGGCGGTGCCGTTTACGGCGTCAAGCCCGGCCCAGGGCCCGTTCATCATCGGTGCGGCGTCGGCCAGGGTGGCGCCGAATCCCTGGCGGCTGTAGTTCAGTGCGTGTCCCATGACGGTGTAGGCGATGGCCGGAACAATGCCGAGCAGTATGCAGGCCGCTGCCAGGAATACCTGGGGAAGCTGCATGAGACTACCCACTTCGAGTTTCCCCTTGCCGGCAGAGGCTATTACCAGGGTGCTCTGACGAGAGAGGAAGCTCACCCCGAAGAATTTGATGAAGGAGGCAAGGGTAAGTGCGCTGGTCATGATGGCGAAGAGCGCGCAGACCGCCAGATATCTGGCCGATCCGCTCCCCTGGACCGCTGCCACGTAGATGCTCCACTTGCTGACGAAGCCGTTGAACAGCGGCACGCCGGAGATGGAGAAGGAGGCAATCAGGGTGGTGACGGCGGTGAGAGGCATGTATTTCATCAGACCCCCAAGTTTGTTCAATTCCTGGGAGCCGGTGGCCATCTCTATGGAGCCGGCGTTTAAGAACAGAAGTCCCTTGAAGAGACCATGGTTGACGGAGTGATACAGGGCGCCGCACAGACCGATGACGGCCAATGTCACAAGTTTCGGATCGCCGCTCGGCAAGAGCGCCATGCATACACCGGTACCCAGCATGATGTAGCCGATCTGGCCGATCGAGTGAAAGGCCAGAAGCCGTTTGGTCTGTTCCTGCTTCAAGGCCTGCATGGTGCCGGTAAAGAGGGTGATGGTACCCAGGATGGCGACTGCCATACCCCATTTCCCCAAGGGAAAGTCAGGCAGCGCGCTGGCCGGAACGAGCCAAAGGAAACAGCGGATCAGGCCGTAAACTCCGCTCTTGGAAAGAACGCTGGCGATCAGGGAGCTCATCGGCGAAGGGGCAGCCGTATACGCCTCGGGCACCCATAACTGCCCGAAGGGCCACATCCCCATCTTGATCCCGAAACCGATCAGAAAAAGCCCAAAGGCCGCCGCCACCGCACCGGGGTTAGATCCCAAAAGCGCAGGCAAAGCTTCGCTTACCGTGTCGAAGTCGTATTTGAGAGATCCGCTGCCAACGGCAAGAATACCGCCGCCGACCATTACCGCGACGCAGGCGATCTCCATGAAAATCAGGTATTTGTTGGCGGCTCGGACAGCCGCAGGGTTTTTGTGCTCATAGCGGATCAACGCAAAGCTCGGAAGGGCCATCAGCTGCCAGAAGATGAAGAAGAACCACATCATGTCGGTGGTGGTAAGAAGTCCGTACATACCTCCGATGAACAGAAGGAAGTGCGGATAGTAACGCCCCGCCCCGTAATCCGAGTAGCGCTTTACGTAGTTGATGGAGTAAAGGGCAGCTGGAACAGCCATGACCGCCACCAGCCCAAGGAATATGGCCGATAGACCGTCCACGTAGAAACGCAGCTCAAACCCCGTGTTCGGCATCGTCCAGAAACTGACAGGGTGCGCCGATCCACCACCGCTAAGCACGCCCGCTGCCGCTGAAAATATCAGGACGGCCGTGGCCGTGGTGGCAAAAAACGCCACCCAACCCGCCAAAACCTTGCTCTGCGAAACCGCCAGGGTGAGCACCGCCCCGGCGATGCAGATCAGAATCGATACGACTACAGCTTGTTCGGGACTCATCATACGTTTACCTCGGTATTCGACGCCTCTGCATCCGGACAGCCGTTATGCAGGTCTGTTCTGTCAACACGTTCCTTCTTGGTATTCCACAGGTCGCAGAGAATGGTAGCCAGCACTTCGAGTGTTGTCTGCACGGCTGGCGTCAGTCCTCCGGCGGCCTTGAGCGATCCGGGCTGAACACCCAACAGCCTCACCTTTGTTCTCCCGTTGTCCTCGACCCATTTTGCCAGAAGCCCCAGGGAAATCTTGTGGGTGGAGACTTGCGGGAAGCGGGCGGCCATCTCTTCGGCGTTCAGAAGGATCACCGAGCCGGATGCGCCTCCGAATTCCACTGCGTCGAGGAAAAGCAGATAATCATAGCCGCCGTCAGTAACGCTGCCTAAGAAGCGTTCCGGCATCGTGCCGGTAATGATCACATCCGGCAGACCCGCTCCCTCCAGTTTCTCCGCCAGGTGTATGCCGAAGCCGTCGTCGCCGAAATCAACATTCCCCAGGCCCATCAGGCAGACGCGGCCCTGGAAGCATTGCCGGAGCTGTTCGCGGAGGTCCGGCATCAGATTTTTTCTCCGAGTTTTTTGATCTGTTCGAAGGTGAAGACCGGGCCGTCCATGCAGACGTAGGCTACGCCGATGCAGCAATGGCCGCATTTGCCCACTCCGCACTTCATGTAGCGTTCCATCGTCGAGACGATGTTCTTCTCCTCGAAGCCCAGGTCAAGAAGGTCCTTGATGACGAAACGGAACATGATCGGCGGACCGCAGACGAAGGCCACGGAGTTGTCCACAGGTACCGTTACCCCCGGCTTCTTGAAGAGGCTGCCAACAACACCCACGTTGCCGTCCCAACCCTCGGCGCTCCGGTCCACGGTGAGGGAACAGTCGACTCCCGCCGACTTCGCCCATCCCGCCAGGTCGTCCACGTACATAAGTTCCTTGGGCGACTTGGAACCGTAGTATATCTGGACCTTGTCGAATTTCTCCCGGTGGGCGATCGCATAGATTATGCACGAGCGAAGCGGTATCAGGCCGATGCCGCCGGCTACGAAGACCAGGCTCTTCCCGTAGTAATCTTCCATCGGGAAACCGTTGCCGTAAGGACCCCGCACGGCAAACTTGTCCCCCGCCTTCAGCTTGTGCAGCGCCGCCGAGCAGGTGCCGACCGTGCGGCAGGTGAAGAAGACCTCGTCTTCCGTCGGGCTCGGCGGAAGCGACAGGGGAAACTCGCCGATCCCGAAAAGAGAAACCTGGGCGAACTGGCCGGGACGGAAACGCTTGAACGCGGCTTGCTCCGCCGGGTCCTCGAAGTGCCAGTAGAAGGTCTTGACGTCTTCGATATTGTCCGTTACCCGGTCGATAATCGCGCTCTTCGGCAGATAAATGTTTTCAGTGGTTGACATGCTAGTTACTCTCCTCAGTTGCGCGGCGGATTATTTCCACCGTGCTCGGCATCCCGACGTCGCCATGGCAGGCGACATGACAGCGCCCGCAGCCGACACAGGCCATCGAGAGTTCACGTTGGATAAAGTAGTGCGCCAGCTTGCGGAAGAAACGACGATTGCGCCGGTCGTGGATCGCCTTGCGCGGGTTGTGGCCGCCGGCCATCCGCGTGAAGCCGCCAAGGGCGCAGGCGTCCCACATCCGGACGCGTTCGATTTCATTTTCCCCGGTCTTCCGGTCGGTGACCGTGAAGCAGGTGCAGGCGGGACAGACGTAGGTGCAGGCGCCGCATTCGAGGCAGCGGTTGCCGATCTCTTCGAAGGTCTTGTCCAGTATCGCCCCCTGGGATACATAGCGGACCGTCGCGGAAAACCAGCTGGTGGTGGTCTTGAAATGCTTGCGCACATCTTCCAGTATGTCGTGGCGCTTTTCTATGTGGGACTTGGTCCCTTTCCTGAATATCCCGTTGGCAAAGAGCGCCTCACCGGCGGGCGAGCCCGCCACTGCCATGAATTCGTCACCCAGATCCATGAGCTGCAGGTCGAAATGGGCGCGCGCCGCAGGGCCGGTGTCGGGACAGGGGCAGAAACATTCGTCGCTTACGTCGAGGTTCTTGTCGGAGCAGACAACGTTGACCAGGAACAGGTTCTTTCTCCGCCTCTCGTAGTATGTGTCGGTGAAGTCCCGACCCAGATAGAAACGGTCCAAATGGTAGATACCGGCCACGTCGCAGGAGCGGATGCCGAATATGGCCCGCTTCTTCTCGTTGTAGACAGGCTCGATCTTGCACCCGTCTTTGTCGGTCTTGGCCGTCATGATCCGGTCCATCTGCGGCAAAAGGAAGCGCTTCGGCGGATAGTAGGGATTGGGAAGGTGTATCTGGATCCGGTCACGGTTCTCGTCGGTGACGACGTCGTAAAAGGTGTCGCGTCCCAGACCCATGAACGGCGCTATGACTTCGTAACCCTCTGTTCTTAACTGGTCGACTATCTTGAGTACATCTGGACGGTCGAGGATGCGGGCTTTCATGCGGCCTCCTTTTCCACGCAAACAGGCACCCGCTGAGCGCCGGTCTCCTGTGAACCGAATATCTGCTGCTGCACCTGACGGACGTAATGCGGTACGAATACGGTGCCGCTCCGCACTTCGTTGGTGATCCGTGCCGCCACCTTCGCTTTCCCGCCGGCCGAGCGTAAAATGATTTTCTCACCGTCACGGATCCCCAGCTGTTTGGCGTCGTCGCTGTTGATCTCTACGAATCCGTCCGGGTAGTCGAGCAGCAGGATGTTATACTCGCGCTTCAGGGTCTCGCTGTGTTTGATCAGCACGTTCTGGTTCCAGTAGTAGAGAGAATGACCGAAGACCAGCGTGAGGGGAAACTCTCCTTCGCTCTTGGCAGCCTCGGGCTGCCTGGTGACCGGTACGAATTTCAGTTTCCGTTCCGGGGCCTCGTCACAAAAAGCGAACCGCGTGAAATGCCCTGTGCCGAACGGACGGTCTTTCGTGCACGGCCATTGCCGGCCGAAGTCGCGACCCAGGTTGGCGTAGCTCGCGCCGCTGTAAAACGGCACCGCACGACCAATCTCGTCCATGACGTCGGCGGAGGAACCGTATTTCCAGTCGGCGCCCAACGCATTAGCCACTTCGACAAGCTGCTGCCAGGCCGGAACAACCCCGGCCCTCGGCTCTACGACCTTCTGCGCCAGCTGGATACGCCGTTCGGTGTTGGTGAAGGTGACCTGCTCTTCGCCAAAGGCGGTGGTCGGCAGGACCACATGGGCATACTTGGCCGATTCGGTCATAAAGAGGTGCTGCGCTACAACCAGCTCGCACTGATCCAAAGCGCCTGCCGCGTTGCCGTAAAATGCGCTTGACACCGGATCGTATCGGCACAGCCAGACAGCCTTTGTCTTCCCGTCATCATGCCCGGTGAAAAAGGTGCTCGCAGCCCTGCCGCTTCCCTCGGGAAGCTTTGCCCCCCAGAGACTCTCCAGTTCGGCGCGCGCCGCCGCGTCGCCGACCGGACGATAGCCGGGCAGACGGTCAGGCAGCATCCCCATGTCGCACACACCCTGCAGATTGTTGTGGTCGGTGAGGGCAAATATACCAGCCCCAACTTTCCCGATCTGACCGGTCAAAAGCGCCAGGTTGACGATCGACTGGATCGTTTCCGCCGAACGGCATTCCGCTCCGGTGGAGTAGAGAATCGCCGCGGAGCTGGCCCTGGCATAGGAAAGAGCCGCAGCTTCTATGAGATCGGCAGAAACCCCGCAGGCCTCCGCCGCCGCCAGCATGTCGTAGTCCTGAACCTTGGCCAGAAAAGCCTCGTACCCAGAGCAGTTACTGCTTATGTACGGAAGATTCATGAGGCCACGGTCGATGATGACCTTCGCCATTGCCCCGTATAACAGGGTCTCGGTCCCAGGCCTGATCTGGAGAAAATACTCGGCATTCTCCGCAATACGCTGCCGACGCTCGCCTATCACGATCAGCTTAGCACCCGCCAGCTTGGACCGCAGAACCACACCCCCTAACGTCGGCATCTGCTTGGCCAGGTCCACTCCGTCTACGATGATGACTTCGCTCTTGTAAAGCTCGTCGATGGAGTTGGTGCTGGCCGGTATGCCGATCTGATCCAGAAGGACGTTTATCGAGTTGTTGTTGTAAACGCCGGCACCATGGTCCACGTTGTTGGTGCCGATGACCGACCGGGCCAGTTTCTGCAACAGGTAGGCCTCTTCGTTTGAGGCCCGCGGTGAATTCAGAAAGGAGATCGAATCCGCACCGTACTTGGAACGGATCTCCGTAAGCCGGCTAACGATGAAGCTTAATGCCTCCGCCCATGTTACTTCCTCGAACCGGCCGTTCTTCTTGATCAGCGGGCTCTTCAAACGGTCCGGAGCACTGGCGACTTCATGGACATTCCAGCCGCGTAAGCATAGCCTCCCTCTGTTCGTGGGGTGCGACATACTGGGATAGGCGCCCGTCACCTGATTGCCCGAGGTCTCAAGGTAAAGACCGCAACCGACTCCGCAGAAAGTGCAGGTTGTGAGTCCATTATGTGTCATGCATGCCTCCCACTTCGGTGCTTGATGCTCGTATTTACGACTTATCCAACACATAACCACACCCACCAGCCAGTCAGCTCGATTACTCCATAATTAACGCTGAATGCCTGGTGGGTGCGGGTTTCCCTTTTATGAAAAAAGTAACTTTTAATTAATTAACTATACCATATTGTAACTATTTTGTAGCATGGACTTAAAAGACATGTCAAGAAAAAATTAGGAAAAATAAAGATATTTTTCCCATTGTTCCCAAAGTTCATACAGCGCATTTATAATTCCTGAATCCGTGACGCCTTCACGCCTTCACTTGCCCGGAACGCCTCAGTTTTAGGCTTTCCGATAAAATGGGGCGGCCCGACGGAGTTCACCCATTTGAGCAGTCATGATACAGTGCAGGCGACGTTGAACTCCGACATTCCGCGCGCTCCGGCGTTCAGACGTCACGGATTCAGGTAATTTAAATGCAGCCAAGCGAAATTAATAAGATAATTAACAACGGACGAAGGGTGTTAATCAAATTATGATTGAATTAAATCTTTCGCGAGGAAAGATCGGTCAGTTCGTTTCTTTACTTCATCAATTTGGAAAGAATAAGCAGGAAATTAATTGTCAGATGAGGATGTAGTTCGGCGCCCATCATCTTCCGCATCATTGCGGAGATTTGCCGCAACTCCATCGGTTCGCGGTAGGAACGGCGGGTACGCAGGGCATCGAAGATATCGGAGATTGTGGTCATGTGACTGCACAGGTTCTGGCACCAGTCAGAAGGAACTTTAGGATATCCGCTCAGGTTGAACTTCGTATGGTGCTCATAGGCAGTGATGGCAGCCATACGGGGAACTCCCGGAGTCTCCAGCAGATAGCGCGCTCCTTTTACCGGATGGAGTTTCATCAGTTCGAATTCCTCGTTAGTCAGTTTATCCTTCTTGGTAAGGATTTCTTCGGGAATAAAGAGCTTGCCGATGTCGTGCAGCATCGCTGATACACCGATATCGTTCAATAATTGCCCTTCGATACCAAGCGCCATCGCCTGTGCCATATTGAGAATGCAAACATTGGTGGAGTGAGTAAAAGTATATTCATCGGTATCCCGGAGCGCCGCCATGACGAGTAACGGCTTGGCCTCCTGACGAAATGCCTCGACAAATCCCGAAACTATCTCGACGATGCCGGTGATCTTGAGTTTCTGATGCTGTTTTACCGTTACATAAATCTCCATGAGACGCGCCAGTTCCTCTTTAGGCATGTCAGGCAGCGGAATGTGTCGTGCCGTTTCCCCATTAGCGCTGCCGACGCTTTGCTCGTTCGGTCCCAAACGGACTTCCACACGGCCAAACCGCAGATGCTCGCTGGAAACAATTTCGCGATTTGCATCATTTTGCAGTCGGGTCAGGCCGGTGATGAGTAAGTCCAATTCCTCCCTGGTTATACCTCTTACTAACTTGATGAATCCTATGCCTTTGGCTTTGAGGATCTGAATTAA
>Ga0335079_10007901_pt1 | contig 12096 bp, 8 predicted proteins | sample Lox_Sample_33_FD_206719 | JGI IMG/M metagenome (GOLD analysis project Ga0335079, IMG submission 206719) | Soil microbial communities from Loxahatchee National Wildlife Refuge, Florida, United States - Lox_Sample_3.3 | ecosystem: Environmental > Terrestrial > Soil > Wetlands | place: USA: Florida... | reverse complement strand
AACGGGCCAAATGCGTGCCACTGGTCCGCGAACGTCCACCTGATCCCCCTGTGCAAGCCGGGGCGAGCCCCGGATCCCCCTGTGCAAGCCGGGGCGAGCCCCGGATCCCCCTGTGCAAGCCGGGGCAAGCCCCGGATCCCCCCTGTTCAAACCCGGGGGCCCGCCCCGGGGATTCCTTCGCTGGGCAAACGCTTGCTTGACCCCGAATCTCACTGAAAGTGCTGCGTACGCGGGCGTGCCCAGGCGAAGAAGAGTGCCACGCCGAAGGCGCTCAAGAAGAGTCATCCGGCGGATTGCTGATGACCATATTGGCATCGCACGGCCCGGTCAAGGGGCGAAAACATTGACAGTTTTTGCCTTGGGTGACACCTATTTCGGTAATTTGAGACCGCCGCGCGAGCCGTTCGGCATGAGTTCCTGCCGCAGGACTACGAACGCCTCGTCGACGCCGCTAGGTCCGGGCGTGTCAAGGCGGTAACCGGCCTGTAGGCTCGGCCCGCTGGCCTTCCCTGATCACCGGACGGTATCCTGGCAGGACACATCGTGCGCTACCCTGACAGCGTGCATCCCGTCCGGCAGCTCCTCACCTAGCCGCGCCCGGCTCCCCTGCCGCCGGCGCGGCTGCCCCTCGTGACCGGGGGGCTTCGTCTTTTGAAGCAGGGTCATTGGAACCGGGGGAGCACCTAAAGCACACCGAGAAGCCGTGAGGGAACGATGACAGCCGCCGATACCGCGCGGACCGATGGCGTGCCGTACGACCCGCGTAACGTTCAGGACAAGTGGCTGGCCCGCTGGGCCGAGCTCGAACTGTTCCGCGCGTCCAATGACCCAGCCGATTCCAGGCCGCGCGCCTACGTGCTCGACATGTTCCCCTACCCGTCCGGGGACCTGCACATGGGTCACGGCGAGGCGTTCGCTATCGGCGATGCGGTGGCCAGGTACCTGTTCCACCGCGGCGTCAACGTGCTGCACCCGATCGGCTGGGACGCCTTCGGGCTGCCGGCCGAGAACGCCGCGATCAGGCGCAACGCGCACCCCGCCGACTGGACCTACGCCAACATCGAGACGCAGGCAGCCTCGTTCCGCCGCTACGCGGTGTCCTTCGACTGGTCCACGCGCCTGCACACCTGCGACCCCGAGTACTACCGCTGGAATCAATGGCTGTTCCTGCGTTTCTACGAACGGGGCCTTGCCTACCGTGCCGACGGATATGTGAACTGGTGCCCGGTCGACCAGACCGTGCTCGCCAACGAGCAAGTGATCGACGGACGGTGTGAGCGGTGCGGGGCTGAGGTCGTCAGGCGCACGCTGACCCAGTGGTACTTCAAGATCACTGAATATGCGGATCGGCTGCTCGAGGAGATGGCGCAACTCGAAGGGGAATGGCCGGAGCGGGTGCTGCTCATGCAGCGCAACTGGATCGGACGCTCCCAGGGTGCGGAGGTCCACTTCGCGATCGAGGGGCGCGACGAGCCAGTAACGGTGTTCACCACCCGGCCTGACACGCTGTACGGCGCTACCTTCTTCGTCGTCGCGGCCGACTCGCCCCTGGCCGAGGAGTTGTGCGCGCCGGAGCGCCATGATGGCCTGCGTTCCTACGTGGCGGAAGTCCGCAAGCTCTCCGACATCGAGCGTCAGTCGGCCGAACGCGAGAAGACGGGGATCTTTCTTGGCCGCTATGCGATCAACCCGGTGAACGGCGAGCATATTCAGGTATGGGCCGCCGACTATGTGCTGTCCGACTACGGCACCGGTGCCATCATGGCGGTGCCCGCGCACGACCAGCGCGATCTTGACTTCGCCAGGACGTTCGGGCTGCCGGTGCGGGCCGTACTCGAAACCGGCGAACCGGATCCGGCCGACAGCGGCGTCGCCACCGTGGGCGACGGCTTGGTGATCAACTCTGGTCCGCTCGACGGGCTGGCCAAGGCGGAGGCCATCGGCCGCATCATCGAGATCCTCCAGCAGCGAGGCCTGGGCAAGGCGGCGATCAGCTACCGGCTGCGCGACTGGCTGGTCTCCAGGCAGCGGTTCTGGGGGACGCCGATCCCCATCGTGCACTGCCCGTCCTGCGGAGAGATCCCCGTGCCAGACGACCTGCTGCCAGTCGTGCTGCCAGATCTGCGCGGCCAGGATCTGCTGCCGAAGGGCGTGTCCCCCTTGGCGGCCGCCGCCGACTGGGTGAACGTGCAGTGCCCCAAGTGCGGGGGACCTGGGCGCAGGGACACCGACACGATGGACACGTTCGTGGACTCGGCGTGGTATTTCCTGCGGTACTGCTCGCCGTCATACGAGGAGGGGCCGTTCGACATCGACGCCGTACACCGCTGGTGCCCGGTCGACCAGTATGTGGGCGGCGTCGAGCATGCGATCCTGCATCTGCTCTACGCGCGCTTCTTCATCAAGGTGCTCCACGACATGGGCATGCTGGAGTTCACCGAGCCCTTCACCCGGCTACTCAACCAGGGGCAAGTGATCAACCGGGGCCGCTCGATGTCAAAGTCGCTCGGCAACGGCGTGGATCTGGGTGAGCAGGTGGCGGCGCACGGCGTCGATGCGATCCGGCTCACGATGGTGTTCGCGAGCCCGCCTGAAGACGACATCGACTGGGCGGATGTTTCGCCGGCCGCGTCGGTGAAGTTCCTTGGCCGGGTGTGGCGGCTGGCCACCGACGTTGGTGCGGCGTCAACTGCCCAGCCAGGCGCGCCCGATCCCGCCACCGGCGACATCGAACTGCGCAAGGTGACCCACCACGTGATCGATGAGTTCACCCGGCTGGTCGAGGGCTTCAGGTTCAACGTGGCGGTCGCACGGCTGATGGAACTGGTGTCCGCGGCACGCCGAGTGATCGACTCCGGGGCCGGTGCGGGCGACTCCGCCGTGCGCGAGGCCGCGGAGACCGCCGCGGTGCTGCTGTCGCTGTTCGCGCCCTACACCGCGGAAGAATGTTGGGAGATCCTGGGACATCCGCCGTCGGTTGCCTTGGCTGCCTGGCCTTCGGCTGACCCTGCGCTGCTGGTCAGGGAATCGGTGACGTGTGTCGTTCAGGTGGCGGGCAAGGTCAGGGACCGGCTCGAGGTGCCGCCCGGGATCTCGGAGGACGAGTTGCGGTCGCTGGCGCTCGCCGCCCCGGGCGTCGAGCGCGCTCTTGGCGGCCGCGGCATCAAGAGGGTGATCGTGCGGGCGCCCAAGCTGGTCAACGTCGTGCCTGACTGACCCGGGGGATACCGCAAGGAGCGTGGCCGCTTTGGCAGGTTCTCCCGCGGCGCTGACAGCCCGCTTCGCGGGGCAGCCGCCGGTAGGCCCTGTGATCGCGGTCAGCGTTGGTGCGGTTATCTCGTGCAGCCCCGCCCGTTGCGGCGCTGGGAGCGCGGTGAGGCCCATCAGGCCAACGTTTTGCCGAACTCTCGCCGTTTCGTCGGACTCTCCCTCCCTCCGCGCGCGCCAGGCCGCAGCAGGTGCATCGGGACGCCGAGGCGCGCCGACCTCGCGGACCTGGTCAATGCTCAGGTCTGTTCACCGCATAGCACCCGCGAGACCCGCGCCTGCGAGTAGCCGAGCACGGCTGCTGGCTCGCTTTGGGTCGACCCCTGCGTAGCCGGCCTTCGATGTAGGTCCGGTCATCCAGTTGAGCGCCCACGAAGATCGGACCTGGATTGTCGTCGTACAGATGCACGACTCTGTACCAATCTGTACCAAGCCGATCTGTACCAAGCCGAGACCGGGCTGATCCGGGCGTCGGTCGAGCCGCTCAACGGTCGGCATACCCGCGTTCTTGCCACGGGGCGCTGTATTCGCACGATACGCGGATCAGCAACCACCGCCCCAAGAATCGTCGCCAGGACGATCAGTGCGAGCGTCCGCCAGGCGAGTTGCACATAGTGCTCGCGTGCGAAGCTCGACGGATGCTGAACCAGCCCACAAAAGTTGGGCATCTGACTTGGTAAGAACCAGCGCGGTCCGGCGGCAACAAGCGCGGCCACCGACCGTTTAGGCAGGCCGTAATGACGAAGACAACGCGGAGCGCTTCGGGAACGGCGCATACGAGTGAGCGGGAACAACCCGCTCGTGCCGGAGTACGTACGCCATCCGGGGACGGACAGGACGATCAAGAGCGCTACGCCGAGAAGTGATGACGGAATGACCATGAGCGTCTAGCTGCCCTGCTGCCCGCCCGCCTCCTGCTGCGCACCGGATTCAGGCGGAGGGGGAGGTGGTGGCGAGTTCACGCGCGGCGGAATCTGCACCGATGGCGCCAACTCTTGCCCGCGTTTCCCGAGCAAGCCCTGATCAGGATCTACACGCTCGATCACCCTGTGGATCTCGGGTTCGACGGGGCGACCGCGGCCCGGCGGCTCACACGCGGCGCAGGACAGCGACCACCCGGCCAAGCACCGCGGCATCGTCGCCGGGAATCGGCTCGTAGGCAGCGTTCTGCGGCATCAACCAGACATGCCCGTCCCTGCGCTTGAGCGTCTTCACAGTCGCCTCGCCGTCGATCATCGCAGCCACGATGTCGCCATTCTCCGCGACAGGCTGCTGCCTGACGACAACCCAGTCGCCATCAGCGATGGCAGCCTCGATCATCGAGTCACCCGCAACCTTGAGCAGGAAGAGCGTGCCCTCGCCCACGACCTGCCTTGGCAGCGGGAATACGTCCTCCACGACCTCCTCTGCGAGGATCGGACCACCGGCGGCGATTCGCCCGACAAGCGGGACGTACGCCGTGTCGCGCCCGGCCTCCGTGTCGGCGAAAGCCGGTTCAATGATGCCGTCGGCGACAGCATCGTCCAGGCCGTCGGTCAGTGCGTCCGCCCGCACCGGCGGCTTGCCTGGCAGCCTGACTTCGACGGCACGCGGCCTGTTCGGGTCGCGGCGCAAATACCCTTTGCTTTGCAGGGTGGAGAGCTGGTAACTGACGCTCGATGTGCTTGTCAGGCCGACCGCCTCGCCGATCTCCCTCATCGACGGCGGGTAACCCCTGCGTTGTACGGACTCACGGATCACTTGCAGGACCCGGCGCTGCCGCCAGGTGAGCACGTGCGCGGGATCGGGCTGGTCGGGAAACTCCACGACGGTCGGGTTTTTCCTTTTCCCTTTCTTCCGCGGCGTCACCACTGGGTCGAGGGGGTGCTTGCGCGGCCGGCCCGGGCTCCGCTGCGCCGGGCCGCCATTGTCATTGCTGCTCATCTTTGCGTCTCCCTATGGCCGTTGCCTTGGTACGTGTCTGCAATGCCTTATTCATGACGGCGCCGCCTTGTTCGTGACCGCGCCGCCTCCTTCGTGACCGCGCCGCCTTGTTCGTGACCCGCGCCGCCTTCTTCGTGACCGCGCTGGTCGGCTCATGGGCGAGTGCCGCCAGGCGGGACTGCGGGTCGCCCATCCGCTGACCTGCTGGCGCGCGGGCCGTAGTGCCTTACGGAGCAGACGTTAGCGGTTCTCGTGCGTCACCTCAAACACCTGTTCGAGGGTTGTGGAAAATGTCGTACCCCTGCGATACAACCGTACCTGTGTTCGATCGAACGCACGTACGATCGAACATGTGTGCCTATTCGGAGGGAGACCGCGATGATTGCAACCGGAGGCGCCACACCGCCACTCAGGCTTACCCGCCGCGGCAGGATGGTGGTTGTTGGCTTCCTTGTCTTCGCCGGCGGGCTGATCTGGCTGGCGGCCGCCGGGGGCGCGGCCGCCACCGGGTCCGGTGTATCACCCAGCGTGTACGAGAAGCACATGTCCCAGGTCGTCGTGCGGCCAGGTGACACGCTCTGGTCGATCGCCGCCCGCGCCGAACCCCACGCGGACCCGAGGATCGTGATAGAGCGGATCAGCGATATCAACGCGCTACCGAGCCCGGAGATCGCGGTCGGTCAGCGGCTCTGGGTACCCAAGGACTAGAGGGCGTCTCGCAGACAAGAGCGCGGGCGATTCGCCGGGGCGACCGGTAACCTCGCCCGCTGTGGCGGATCCGTGTTTTAGGCTGCGGCGGGTCCGTTTGTGCGGGCGGGGCGCGCCGACGCGACTGGCGGGTTGTGCTTGCGGCCACGCCTGTGTCTGTCGTACCGTAACCACAACATATAGTAGTTACATTGCTGTAGTTCTTCCACAAGTTGTGTTCACGGTCCGGAGGTGCAAGTGCACTGCCCGTTCTGCAGAAACCCAGACAGCCGGGTCATCGACAGCCGGACCGCCGAGGATGGCACGGCGATCCGGCGCCGTCGGTCGTGCACCGAGTGCAGCCGCCGGTTCACCACTCAAGAAGCGGTGATCTTGATGGTTGCGAAGCGGAGCGGTGTCACAGAGCCGTTCGCGCGCGACAAGATCATCCGAGGTGTGCGGCGGGCATGCCAGGGCCGGCCGGTAGACGAAGACCAGCTCGCGGTCCTGGCCCAGCGGGCCGAGGATACGATCCGGGCACGCGGCTGTGCGGAGATCGCGTCCCATGAGGTTGGCCTGGCGATCCTTGGACCGCTCCGCGAGCTCGATGAGGTCGCCTACCTGCGGTTCGCCTCGGTGTACAGGGGCTTCGCGTCGCTCGCGGATTTCGAAGCGGAGATCGCCCAACTTCGCTCCGCGCACAAGGACGGCGGCGAGCAGGACGCTGCCAGCACGGTGGCGGACGATAGCCATCGCGGCGCGGTCGACGCGAGCGATCACTCGGCGAGCCCGGCTGGCCGCGCAGCAAGCGAGGAGGCAGGTGACGTGGCGCGCGATCGAGCGGACGGCGCGCCGCGCGGTGGAGCAACGGGCACAACGAATACACAGGGCAGTGCCGCTACACGGGGCAGTGCCGCTACACGGGGCAGTGCCGCTACACGGGGCAGTGCCGCTACACGGGGCAGTGCCGCTACACAGGGCAGTGCCGCTACACAGGGCAGTGCCGCTACACAGGGCAGTGCCGCTACACAGGGCAGTGCCGCTACACAGGGCAGTGCCGTCGGCCAGCCGGAGCTTGTGGATGCGGCGGTGCGGACCCGTTGAGCGGCCAGGAAGACGACGATGCGCGACCGGTTGAGAGCCGGCGCCGCGCACAGCCAGCGGCGCCCTTCAAAGGAATCAAGAAGGACCCAGCCGGGTCCCGGGAGGGGGAAGAAATGACGGAGACGGCGAGCGGCCGGGCCGGGCGAAATGGCAGCGGCAAGGGCGCGCGCAAGGGAATGGCTGGTGGCCTGACGAGCCAGCGCATCCACACCAAGGCAGGCATCCATCCCTATGACGAGGTGACCTGGGAGCGCAGGGACGTCGTCATGACGAACTGGCGCGACGGCTCGGTCAACTTCGAGCAGCACGGTGTGGAGTTCCCTGACTTTTGGTCCGTCAACGCCGCCAACATCGTCACCACCAAGTACTTCCGTGGTGCCGTTGGCACGCCAGAGCGCGAGTGGAGCCTCAAGCAACTCGTCGACCGTGTCGCGGGCGCCTACGTCACCACCGGCAAGGAGAGCGGTTATTTCGCGACCGACGAAGATGTGGAAATCTTCGATCACGAGTTGAAGCACGCCCTCATCCACCAGATCTTCAGCTTCAACTCACCGGTCTGGTTCAACGTGGGAACGTCATCACCGCAGCAAGTCTCGGCCTGCCAGCCGTACGATGCTCCGGTGAGCACGCCAGCCGGGCTCGTGCCCATTGGCAAGCTCGTTGAGGCTGATGCCGTGGGGACCAAGGTCTACGACGTCCACGGCTTGACGCAAATCGTCGCGACCAAGGCCAACGGCGTAAAAGACGTGCTGCGCCTGCACGCCGAGGCGGGATACACACTGGATGTAACTGCCGACCACCTGGTCTGGCGAGCCAAGGATTTGAGCGAAGGGGTATTCGTCGAGGCTGGGTCGCTTCGCCCAGGCGATCGTCTTCTGTACATCGACCCAGAGGTCGGCGGGCTGGACCGTCGGCTTGCCGAGATCCACTCCGTTGAGCCGCTTGGTCCGCTGGATGTCTACGACATCCAGACCGAGAGCGGTGAATACCTCTCGGGCAGCCTTCGCGTGCACAACTGTTTCATCCTGGCCGTCGACGACACGATGGATTCAATCCTCGATTGGTACAAGGAAGAGGGCCTGATCTTCAAGGGCGGATCGGGTTCCGGCGTCAACCTGTCTCGTATCCGCTCCAGCAAGGAACTGCTTTCTTCCGGTGGTACGGCGAGCGGCCCGGTGTCCTTCATGCGTGGCGCGGATGCCTCGGCGGGAACGATCAAGTCCGGCGGCGCCACCCGGCGCGCGGCGAAGATGGTCGTGCTGGATGTCGATCACCCGGATGTCGGCGAGTTCATCGAAACCAAGGCCCGTGAGGAAGAGAAGATCCGCGTGCTACGTGACGCCGGATTCGACATGGACCTGGGCGGCAAGGATATTACGAGCGTTCAGTACCAGAATGCCAACAACTCGGTCCGGGTTTCCGACGAGTTCATGGAAGCGGTCGAGTCAAGCGGTCAGTTCGACCTTCTCGCCAGGCGGACCGGTGAAGTTGTCGAGCGCACCGACGCCAAGATGCTGTTCCGCAAGATGGCTCAGGCAGCATGGGATTGCGCCGATCCTGGAATTCAGTACGATGGCACCATAAATGACTGGCACACCTGCCCTGAATCGGGCCGAATCACCGCAAGTAATCCTTGCTCCGAGTATATCCACCTCGACAATTCTTCGTGTAACCTAGCCAGCATAAACCTGCTTAAATTCCTACGTGATGACGACACTTTCGACGCCGAGCGTTTCGTGCGGATGGTCGAGCTCATCATTACCGCGATGGATATCTCTATCACATTCGCGGACTTCCCGACGCAGAAGATAGCCGAGACCACACGCGCCTACCGCCAGCTTGGCATCGGCTACGCGAACCTTGGCGCGCTGCTGATGGCGACCGGCCACGCGTATGACTCCGCGGGCGGCCGGGCGATCGCCGCGGCTATCACATCCCTGATGACAGGCACCGCGTACAAGCGGTCCGCCGAGCTTGCCGCTGTGGTCGGGCCGTACGACGGGTACCCGAGGAACGCTGCCGCGCACGAACGGGTGATGCGTAAGCACGCGGCGGCGAACGACACGGTCCGTGCTCATGGCGGCATGGACAAGGATATCCTCGGCGCCGCCACCTCGGCGTGGCGCGAATGCCTCGCCCTGGGTGAGATAAACGGGTACAGAAATGCGCAAAGCAGCCTACTCGCACCCACCGGCACCATAGGCCTCATGATGGACTGTGACACCACTGGCATCGAGCCGGACCTCGCCCTGGTCAAGTTCAAGAAACTGGTCGGCGGCGGGTCCATGCAGATCGTTAACCAGACCGTGCCTCGCGCCCTGACGAATCTCGGTTACCAGCCCGAACAGGTAGAGGCCATCGTGGAGTACATCACCGAGCACGGCCACGTGGTGGACGCGCCAGGGCTGCGCACGGAGCATTACGAGGTTTTCGACTGCGCGATGGGCGGGCGTGCAATTAAGCCGATGGGCCACGTCCGGATGATGGCGGCCACTCAGCCATTCCTCAGTGGGGCCATTAGTAAAACTGTGAACATGCCCGAGCATGCTACTGTCGAGGATGTCGAGCATATCTATTTTGAAGGCTGGAAACTTGGCCTGAAGGCGTTGGCAATTTACCGGGACAACTGCAAGGTGGGCCAGCCGCTCTCGGATGCGAGGAAAAAGGTGGCGGGCTCCGCGACGGCGATCGCCGAGACCGGCGAGCAGGCCGAACCGCACAAGGCACCGCCGGTGCGCAGGCGACTGCCCAAGCAACGCACCGCCACGGTGACGTCGTTTTCCGTTGGCGGCGCCGAGGGCTACATGACCGCGTCGAGGTATCCGGATGACGGGCTCGGCGAGGTATTCCTCAAGCTGGGCAAGCAGGGATCGACGCTGGCGGGCGTGATGGATGCGTTCTCGGTGGCGATCTCGATCAGCCTCCAGTACGGGGTCCCGCTGCGGACCTGGGCGGAGAAGTTCACCAATATGCGGTTCGAGCCTGCCGGGCTCACCGACGATCCGGACATCAGGATCGCGAGTTCGGTGATGGACTACATTTTCCGCCGCCTGGCTCTCGACCACCTGTCCTATGAGGATCGCGCCGAACTCGGCATCCTGTCCGCGGCAGAGCGCCGCGCCCAGCTGGCGGGCGGAGATCCGGCCGAACTGGCCGAGGCCGATCAGGAGGCGATGGCGCAGTCCGCCCCCGTGGAGCAAAAGCGTCCAGAACGGCTGCCGCACGCTGCGGAGCCTGCCCACGCGCACTCATCCACGGAGCTGATCGAGCAGCAGCAGGGCCGCACCGCTGACGCGCCTCTTTGTCTCACCTGCGGCAGCAAGATGCGCCCCGCGGGCAGCTGCTACGTCTGCGAAGGCTGCGGCTCCACCAGCGGCTGCAGCTAGTCAATGGGCGGTATTGCATCAGATGCAACACCTGGGTGGGCTTGTGCCGCCTGCGGTGTCTGGGCGGTGGGAGCCGCACCCGAGGGTCGGTTCCCGCTGGGACGGATGCGGCGAGTTGCGCCAGCTAGACCGGCTGAGCGGGCTCGGCGCCTAAGCGGGGAGGGAGGTGAGCATTGTGGCGAGAAACACGGGGAAGGGCTACCGAGAGGGCGCGGTCAGGGACCGGTCGCAGTTGGAGACACCCGCTGGCTGGGTCAAGCGGGACAGCGAGACTGGCCGGTTCATGGACGTGAAGTCTGACGGTGAGCCGTTCAAGGGAGTCCGTCGGGAGCATCCCGACGACTCTGACAAGAAGGTGAGATGAGCTGGGACGGGGATGCCGAAACCACCCCCGTCCCAGGTTCTTGCACCCTAGACCTTGATCGCCGCAGCCTGACGAGCAGGCTGCGGCTTTCGCTTGCTGCGTGGGCGGCGTGTTAGCTGACCTGCTAGGTCTTTCCGCTTGGCGTCAGGGGAGTCATTCACGCTTGACGAGAAGCATCAATGTTGTGTTAGATGCAACGTCGTGAGTGATCTTCGTGCGGCTGGTCTTCCTGGTGCCGCCCATCTGATGCTGGCGGACGGGGTCGTTCATCTTGATCCGTCGTCGGCGGTGTTCGAGGCGATGCTGGAGGGGTGGGCGACGCAGCAGCGGGCGCGGTTCCTGAAGGACAACACGATCGGGCCGAGGCTGGAGCTGGTGCGGCGGTTCGCGGCGTTCTCGAACCAGTACCCGTGGCAGTGGGAGCCGGCGGAGGCCGAGGCGTTCATCACCAGCTCGCCGGTCGCGGTGTCTACCGCGAGGAACTACCAGAACACGCTGCGGCTGTTCTGCGGCTACGCAGCCGACGCTCGTTACGGGTGGGCGGCCAGGTGCCTGGAGCAGTTCGGGTCGGTGCCGCGGCAGATCCTGGATGAGTGGAACACGGTCGCGCACGTGACCGAGTTCGAGGGGCAGCCGCACCGCCGCCCGCTGACTTATGACGAGGTGCAGGCCCTGTTCGACGCGGCTGACGGGCGGGTGGAGCAGATCCGGTCCCGTGGCCGGAAGGGCGCGCTGGCGGCGCAGCGAGACGCGGCGCTGCTGAAGGTGGTCTATGCGTTCGGGCTGCGGCGCCGGGAGGCGTGGGGCCTGGATCTTCCTGATCTTCGCCGGAATCCGCAGGTGCCGCAGTTCGCGGGTTACGGGGCGGTGTTCGTGCGGTGGGGCAAGTCATCGAACGGCAGCCCGCCGAAGCGGCGCACGGTGCTGACGGTGCCGGAGATGGACTGGGCGGTGCCGGTGTTGCAGCAGTGGGTTGAGGAGGTGCGGCCGCTGTTCTCCCCGGGGAGCCTTCCGGCGCTGTGGGTGACCGAGCGGTGTGGCCGGCTGTCCCGGCGGGCGATCAACGAGGCGTTCGTGGAGGCGCGCGACGCGGCCGGGCTGGATCCGGTGCTGGATCTGCACTGCCTGCGGCATTTTCTCTCTGCACCTGATCGAGTTCGGCTACCCGGAGCGGTTCGCGCAGGACCAGGCCGGCCACTCCTACGCGAGCACGACCGCGATCTACACCGGCGTGTCGGATGAGTTCCGGAACCGCCTGCTGGCCAGGACGCTGCGTGAGCGTTACGCAGGCCCGCTGGGGGAGCGGCCGTGACGAAGAAGATGGGCATCCGGTGGCAGCTGCGGCTGCGGATGGCCGAGAAGGGC
>Ga0335079_10007900_pt1 | contig 12096 bp, 14 predicted proteins | sample Lox_Sample_33_FD_206719 | JGI IMG/M metagenome (GOLD analysis project Ga0335079, IMG submission 206719) | Soil microbial communities from Loxahatchee National Wildlife Refuge, Florida, United States - Lox_Sample_3.3 | ecosystem: Environmental > Terrestrial > Soil > Wetlands | place: USA... | reverse complement strand
AAACACCGATGTCACGAGCCGATTGAAGTGTTAGGTTTCTTGACATGCTTGCCAATGAAGGAATATTCGCCGAGACGATTGAGAAGACCGGCTTTTGGCTGGAAGATCTGGCGCAGGAGCTCGGCAACATCCCTCGGCAACGTGCTTACTCGATCCTGCGCGCCGTGCTGCATGCGCTACGGGATCGGCTGACCGTCGAAGAGGCGGTGAAGCTTGGTGCACAGTTGCCGTTGCTGGTGCGCGGCTTCTACTACGAAGGCTGGCGACCGGCAGGACGCCCGGAGAAGTATCGTCACAAGGAAGAATTTTTCCAGCAAGTGTGCAAACACTACCCGGGTCTCGGAGAGCCCGAGCAGGCGGTGCGGGCCGTATTCAGGGTGCTCGAGGGTCACGTGACAGGTGGCGAGCTGCAGCACGTGAGGCAGCAGTTGCCACCTGAACTGCGGGCGCTGTGGTACTTGCCGTCATGAAGGAGTCCCGAACCCGCGAGGATCGGGTGAGGCTTCCACTGCAGATCACCTTCCGTCAGGTGGACGCGTCGCCCGCTCTCGAGGCTCGCATCCGCGCGCTGGCCTCGCGTTTCGCAAGGTTCAGCGAGCACATCACGCGCTGCCACGTCATTGTCGAGCCGCAGCCTCGTCACCAGCATCACGGTCGCCTTTGCGAGTTCCATATCGACATCACGCTGCCGGATGCCCAAATTGCAATTCGGCGCGCGAGTCCGCGCGATGCCGCTCACGCCGATCCATATGTCGCACTGCGCGACGCCTTCCGTGCTGCGCGGCGCAAACTTGAAGACTACGAGCGCAGACGTCGGCTCGACGTCAAGAGTCACAGCCGACCGGCGCAGCGCTAGGCGTACGAGTGCAGTGCTAGCAATTGCCTGGAGGGCCCGCGCGATCGGTACGGAGCACTGATATCGGGCCACAGAAGAGCTGATGTACAAGCACATCCTGGTTCCTGTCGATGGCAGCGAAACGGCGCGTCTCGGACTCGGGGAAGCCGACAGCCGTCTGATCGAGGCACTCGGCACGGAGGCCGGCGAATGCATCATTGAGCAGATGGCTGCCTGGCCTGCGGACCTGATCGTCTGCGGCACGCACGGGCGACGTGGCGTCCGTCGGATTCTGATGGGGAGCGATGCCGAGTACGTCCTGCGCCACAGCACCGTTCCGGTGGTCATGGTGCGCCGCTCGGGAGTGTCCGAAGGTGCGTAGGCGCTGTGGCGTGTCCGACGTTCCCGGTGCTTTCGGCAAGTGCCCGGAGGTAGTGATCGTGTTGCTTGGGGCGTTGTTGGGCCCTTATGCACAGGCCGACGCCGTGACTAACCACGCGGAACTCGCACACGGGGAACACATCGCCCGGTTGATCTGCTCGTCGTGCCACATCGTGGCGAAGGACCAGGAGTTTGCCCCAATACTCGAATGGGCTACGCCGAGCTTTTTCGACATCGCGAACCGGCCGGCAACGAGTGTCGAGAGTCTGGAGCACTTCATTACCCGGACGCATTGGGACACAGACAAGCTCCCTATGACGATGCCGAATCCGCAGTTGACGAAACAGCAGACACGAGCAGTCGCTCGCTACATCCTGAGCCTGCGCGGCCAGTGAACCAAAGCGCCGATGAACACCATAGCGGCGACGGATTTCGCGACGGCCCGGGACCAGATGGTCGAGCGGTATCTCGTGCATCGCGGCATCCGCTCGAGGCTGGTCCTCGAAGCCATGCGCGCCGTGCCCCGGGAGCGCTTTCTGCCGCCGGACCTGGAAGAGTTTGCTTACGACGATACGCCGCTGCCGATCGCCCAGGGCCAGACCATCTCGCAACCCTACATAGTTGGGATGATGATCGAGGCCCTCCAGCTCAAAGGAGGCGAGATCGTGCTTGAGGTGGGCACCGGCTCGGGCTATGCCGCCGCCGTGCTCGCGCAGATTGCGGGCGAGGTATATACGGTCGAGCGTATCGGGCAGCTTGCCGAGAAGGCCGCCTCCACGCTGTCGAGTCTCGGTATAACGAACGTTCACGTGCTGCACGGCGACGGCACGCTCGGCTGGTTGGCCCACGCTCCCTACGACGCCATCGTGGTGGCCGCTGGTGGCCCGCAGGTTCCCGAGACACTCAAATCGCAGCTGAAGATCGGCGGACGCCTTGTGATACCCGTTGGTCACGATCGGCGCCTGCAGGAGCTGCTGCGCCTCGTGCGCACCGGCCCGAATGAGCATACCAGCGAGGAGCTTGCAGACGTGCGGTTCGTCCCGCTGCTGGGGGCCGAGGGCTGGGCGACGCCGAGCCGGCCACAGCGTCTGCCGAGCGATGCCTCGCTCGCGGCCGCCGTCGCCGAGTGTAGTGAGCCCTTCTCTTCCATAGAGTCGGCTGACCTCGAACCACTTCTAAAGCGTATCGGTGAGTCGCGCATCGTGCTGCTCGGGGAGGCGAGCCATGGCACGTCCGAGTTCTATCGCATGCGCGATCGCATCTCCCGGGCACTCATCATGGCGAAGGGTTTCAACTTCGTAGCGATCGAAGGCGATTGGCCTGATGCGGCGCGCATCGATCACTACGTGCGCCATCGGGAGTATCCGCCCTCCGAGTGGACCGCCTTCGCGCGCTTTCCCCGCTGGATGTGGCGCAACCGTGAGGTCCGACAATTCGTCGACTGGCTGCGCGAGCACAACGCACACCACAGGATCGCGAAGCGGGTCGCCTTCCACGGTCTCGACCTTTACAGCATGTATACATCGATCCGCGCCGTTCTCGAGTACCTCGATCGCGTCGACCCAAGGAGTGCGCAGCTCGCTCGTACACGCTACGCCTGCCTCACCCCGTGGCAGTCCGATCCCGCCGTTTACGGACAGGCGATGCTCAGCGGCGAGTACCACAGCTGCGAGCGCGAGGTGTCGCTGATGCTGCGCGATCTGCTGAAAAAGCATCAGGCGTACGCCGAGCACGACGGCGAGCGTTTCCTGGATGTTGTACAGAATGCGCGTCTGATCGCCGACGCGGAACGCTATTACCGCACGATGTACTACGGATCGCGGTCCTCCTGGAACCTGCGCGACAGTCACATGTTTGCAACGCTCGAAAGTCTGCTCGAGTTCCACGGTGCCACGAGCAAGGGTATCGTTTGGGCCCACAACTCGCATGTGGGCGATTCGGCGGCGACCGAGATGTCGGCTCGGGATGAATACAACATCGGTCACCTGTGCCGGCGCAGATTTGGCCGCGCGTGCTATGCGATCGGCTTTGGTACGCACCGGGGCACCGTCGCCGCCGCCTCGAATTGGGACGAGCCGATGGAGGTGAAAGTCGTACGTCCCTCGCTCGCCGAAAGCTACGAGCGACTCTGTCACGATAGCGATGTCGCCTGCTTCATGCTTCCCTTGCATCCGCTGGCGGCCGCTCTAGACGATCTTAGTCAACCGCGGCTGCAGCGAGCCATCGGTGTGATCTACCGTCCGGAGAGTGAACTGCAGAGCCACTACTTCGAGGCGGTGCTACCGAGTCAGTTCGACGAGTACATCTGGTTCGATGAGACCTCGGCCGTGCACCCGATACGCACGGAAGAGCTCAAAGGAGTCCGGGACACGTATCCGTTCGGGCTCTAAGTGGGTCCCGTCGGACACTCCTCCGCGGCAGTGGGCGGAACGTTATCCGGGCACCGTCGGCACCGGCGCGTCCGGCTGGGATGCATGGGCCGAGCGCAGCATGGCGATGGCCGCATAGGTGATGACACCCGTGACGACCCAGCGCATCAGCGTGAGGTGATCGCCGAGCATCTTGACGAGCGGGAACGCGGCGATCGTGCCGACGATTCCGCCGAGTGTCAGCCCGACCGCGACCGCCGGTGCGAATCGGCCCGAGCGCAGGAAGCCGAGGCTTGCCACCGGAATCAACACGCCGTCGCTCGCGATCATGATCGGGTAGGCGGCGATCGGGTGCATCCCGAGAAAGGCGAGCAGCGCCATCGAGGGCGCATAGTTGCCGATGCCGACGCACATAAGCGCGCCGAGGAAGAAATTCGCCACTGCTGCCAGGGCGAACCGCCACCCCGCGAGCCCCATTGCCGAACCGGTCGGCGGGATAACGCCGAGGTTGGTCATCGTGAAGAAGCCCGCGGCGAGCAACAGGGCCACGCCCATGAATATCTGGATAACGCGGCGACGCATCCGGCTGACGATGCCAGCGCCGATCCAGGCGCCGGCCCCGGCACAGATAACCATCACCATCAGTAGCGTGGGTTCGACCTGGACCGCCGTGATGAAGAGTGCCGCGCTGAAGAGGATCCCCACGGCATTGCCGACGTTCAGCGTCCCTGGTATCAGCTCGTCCGAGGGGTACCCGCGCAACTTGAACAACGCAGTGATCTGGGCGTAGTTGCCGATGCCGAGCGTGTCGAGGAAGCTCGTCACGCCGCCGATCACGACATCACCGGTAGAGGGCCGAACTGGCCAGCGATGCTTGCGCGTCGCGGCCACCCAGGCGACGACCACGGCGACCTCGACGGCCGTGAGGCAGACGTAGACGATCACCAGCGCCGCCGACATCGTCCCCCCGGTGGGCGAGGTCCCACCTTGCCAAGATACCAGAGCTTTCCGTCAGCTTCGCGGATTCTTACCCGCCGCTCTCGGTAGCTGTCCGGCGGTTGCGCTGCGCGGTCGTATCCACCGTCTCGGTCTCAAGCACCGATAATCCGTACGGCCCTATCTCACGAAGTGAATTGATTGCACGACGCCATCGTCGATCTTGATGATCACCGGGAAGCTCATCGGCCCGCGGTAGTAGCGCCACACCTGACGGTAGCCGACCAGACCCGTCGGATAGAAGCCGCCGTCGGCTGAGGCGACATACAGCGGCTCGGTTATTGTCGTTCGCTCCGTCGGCTCGCCGCACTTAGCCAGGACGGAAAAGGCATCGTCGCCTTCCTCGATGAGATATGAACCGCACCGCAGCGTGCCGGCAATCGCGCTGGTATAAGGAAAAACCAACACCATGAAGAAAAACAACGGCAGCGCTCGAATAGGACGCTCGTTCGCTGAGCGCTCGTCCGGCCTGAGCCAGGTGTTTCCTAAATTCATCGCCACACACTCCGGTGAGCCGAGCAGGATGTCAGTCAAGCCGGAAAGGAAACCGTACACTCAGCTGTCCGACCGCGCATCACGATCGCGCTGAATCTTCAGCTGAAACGTAGCTGTGCCCTGGATAAAGCGATCGCGAGAAGCATATTGACCGCGGAACGCCTGCGCTACGCAGACAAAGCCGCCGCCGTCTTTCGGTGCCAGATGACCGGCTCCACGCGCCCGACGACAAAAACCCACGATGCGACACCGATCAGCACGACCCCGACCATGATGACGAACGACCAATAGAACTGTCCGGTTCGATCCAGTATCCACCCCGTGAGTGCGGGGGCGACGACCCCGGCGAGATTGCCCACGAAATTCTGCACGCCCGTCCAGCGCCCGGCCGCCACAGGTCCGGCGAGAGTTTGCGTGATCGCCCAGAGGTTAGAGCTCGCGACGGCGAAGGACATGACGCCGAGAACGAGGGCGGTAGCACAAACGGCGGTTCCGCTCACGGCGGCAATACCGAGAAAGGCTCCGGAGAGTGCGAGACCCCCGGCGATGAATGTCTTGCGTACCAGCGAAGGACTTGCGCCTGCAATCACCCAGCGATCCGACACCCGACCGGCGAGCAGCGCGCAGCATCCGGCTGCGAGGTACGCGATACCTCCAACCTTCGCCATGTCGTCGATAGCGAAGTGCCGCTCACGCACCAGAAAGTAAGGAAGCCACGCGATCAGGAAATAGTTCACATAGTTGGAGGCGAACAGTCCGGCACAGGTTCCCCAGAACGGACGCAGCCGCAGTAACTCCGGAATCCGGGGTACTGGGCCACCATGCGCGAGGGGAGTGTGATGCTTCGACGGCATCCACATCAGCCACGGGACGACCCAAAGCAGGCTCGCGAGCCCCAGAACCAAGAAGAATGGACGCCAGCCGTATCGCGCCATCAACAAGCCGCCAAAAAGAATCCCCAATCCTGGACCCAGCACCAGGCCCGCGGAAACCGCTGAATTCGCGAAGCCGCGGTTCTCTTCCGGAAAATTGAGCGCGATGATTTTGGAATAAGCGGGGAAGGCGATGGATTCTCCCAGGCCAAGGAGCAATCGCAAGGCCAGCAGTAGGGCGAATGCGTGTGCTGCCCCGGTAAGGGCGGTCGCAACAGACCATATGATGAAACCTGTGCCCAATACCCAATTGACATTGAGTCGGTCGACCAGCCAGCCGGCGAGCGGCTGCGCGCACGCATAGGTCCAGAAAAATGCGGACAGGAGTACGCCGAGTCTGGCGGGAGAAATGCCCAACTCGTCTTTCAACATAGGGGCGGCAATGGATAGGTTGCCGCGATCGATGTAGTTAAGGAATGCGGAAAAGCCGAGCAGAACCGCGATCATGATCGCGCCCTGCGAATTGTAACGGCGCGCAGGATCTACGGACGACTCCGATGCCATGGGAGGTGCTGCGATGGGATGGTCTCCCCGTTATGGGTTTTATTGGCTCGCAGCGCTGCACACAACGGTATGCAACGTCGGGTCTACCCAAGAGTCTGCTAGGACTCGATTCTACACTGGTGCACGCCACGATTCGCATGACCAGGGAGCGAACGCGATGCCACAAGGATAAGCGTCAGGTTGACTCTATGCTTCGGCCACACCGTTCACGCGCCAGCCGCAGGTTTTCTCGCTCGAATATTGCTCTGATCGTCGAGCCGTCGGAAGGCTCCTCGACAAGGGTCTCGGAATCCCATTGGCTGCGTGGCGTATCGAAGAAGTCGCCCCCATAAATGTGAATGCCCCCGGTAAAGTGCACGAGTGGGTTGGTGACCGAGTGGATCGCATCGGCGGGCAGCGTGGCGACGTCGCCGGGAAAAAGTACTGTTGCACTTCGGGCCCGCAATCCGCCTGCAGTCCGAAACCAGTAGATATTGTCCTCACGGCCGGCGTATAGGCCGATCAGGGCCCACATCCGATGGTCATGCGCCGGCAGGCTCATCTGTGGCGCCCAATGGGCGGCGAAGATCGTCAGCGTCGGGGAGCGGTGCATGACGTCGAGCCCAGCTCTGTCCATTGCCCCGAGGCGTGCAAGCACCGCGGTGGGTTGGCGCACGGCACGCGCAAGAACCTCGCGGACAGCGGCCTGTGCATCCCGCTCCCGGCCGGCAACAATGCAGTCCCCGACAAATCGGTCGCGATCGAAGTTCACGTCGTGCCTCGCTGCTAAACTCGTGCCTCTCGCCACCCGGGCGCCGATGTGGAGGCACAGCATTTGCGCGGCGGCCGCCACAATTACCTTGCGCCGCGAGAGCCGGGCGTCAGCACCAGCGCCATTCATGTTCACACTGTATGTCGGCGACCGTCTGATTCCAGTCCCATTTTTGGACCTGACCCTGGCGCGCTTCGGCGTACACTGCCCTGCATGGACAAAGGCTATGGGCAGTTCTGTCCGGTAGCGCTGGCTTCCGAGACGCTCGCGCAGCGGTGGATGCCGCTGATCGTCCGCGAGCTCTGCGCCGGGGCGACACGTTTCAACGAAATCCGGCGAGGTGTCCCGGGTATCCGCCCGACCTTGCTGAAGCAGCGTCTCAATATGCTTGAGCGTGCCGATATCGTCCGGACGGTGAGCGGCGGCGGCCGCACGTCCTACATCCTCACCACGGCCGGCGAGGAACTGCGATCGGTGATGGCGGCGATTGGCGCCTGGGGACAGCGTTGGGCACGCGATATCCGCAACGAGGATCTCGACCCAGGATGGCTGATCTGGGCGATGCATCGCCGTTTCAACGTTGCGGCGATGCCTCCGGGACGCACGGTCATCGAGATCGTCTTCACCGACATGCCGGCGCACAAGAGACAATTCTGGCTCGTCCATTCAGGGGCCCTGGTGGATGTCTGTCTCAAGCCACCCGGCTTCGAAACGGATCTCCTTGTGTCGACCCGTGTGCGCGTGCTCGCGGAGGTCTGGCGAGGACTCCGGCCGCTTCAGGCTGCAATTCGCGGTGGCGAAATCGGACTCACTGGCCGCAGCGCTCTGCGGCGCGCGTTCCCCAATTGGCTGCTGCTGAGCGCCTATGCGCGCATCAGGCGCGCAAGCTGAGTTGAGAGCGGTGCACTAACGGGCCGTAGAGGAGAAATTGCACCGACCCTACGGCGTGAACCTCCATAACTTGCCTGAATCGATCACATAAACGCGGCCGCTCGCATCCACCGCAACGGCATGGGGAGAGTTGAAGCCCGAGCCCAGGGTGTTGATCGCGCCGGTTGCCGCGACGATCTCCTTCACAGCGTTGTTGCCGCTATCAGCCACGTAGACATTGCCGGCCGCATCGACAGCAACGCCAGAGGGGAAATTAAAGCCGGAGCCCAGCATCCTGATCGCGCCGGTTGCGGCCACAATCTCCTTCACCGTGTTGTTGCCGCTATCAGCCACGTAGACATTGCCGGCCGCATCCACAGCAACGTCGTGGGGATGGTTGAGGCCCGAGGCCAGGCTATTGATTGCACCGGTTGCGGCAACAGTCTCCTTCACCGCGTTGCACGTGGCGCCCCCGTCTGCGCTAGCGCAGGCAGTCAAGGCACTCAGTGCCAACAGTGCGATCGCGGCCGGGCACACCAACCTGGGGCTACCGAGCGACGATCCGTTCGCGCTCCACCTTGCGAGGCACTTCAACGGAGCGTGACGTGCCGCTCCCCGCGATTCCACTTTGTTCGTCACAGCTTCTTCCCGAAGTAGCAAGTAACCGGGCGCGACCACGAATTCTGCTCCGTCGACGGCCTTTCGGACCCCAGGTGTTACGGTAGCTATTCAGGGAGGGGAAATTCCTTAGGGAGTTCTTAGGAAGTCGTGATAGTTGAAAGCTCAACGAGCCGCTGGTGCCGCACAAATCACGCCGCACAGGCCTTTCTTCCGCACTCTCTCCTACGGAGGTGGTTGCCCTGACATCCGCTCCGCGAAGAACCAAAGTGCGGCTGCCAAAGCACGTAGGGATCTGGGGTCAGACATCGCCTTATCATCCAGAACCTCCCTCTGCAATGGCAAGGCTTCGCTGGCGTTCGGGGCGATCACCCAGCCATACACCGCCCATTGCTGCGTAGAAGTTGCACCCCCGATCTTCGCGGAAACCAGGCAATATTGATTTGAGTCATTCCTAAGACGCGGTATCGAACGCACCAGGATTATTACCGATGACTTGCCTTCGTCGGTCATATACAGCGGTGGCAGGTCAGCCGTGACTTCTCCCGCTACCAGTGCCTCCTTTCCATGCTGAGAGTTGTACACAACGCTGCAGATGTTGTGGGAACTCAGGCAGGCACGGAACTGTGTGACGAGTTGCGGGGCATCGGGCTGAGGCTCCGCCAGGTTTGCGAGCAGCGGCCGGAGTGTTCCATCGACCAGAGCCGATACCTGCTCACAGGCGCGGAGCGGCCCCGCATTGACGGGTCCGTGCACAGCGAAGAGTGCGACACCTGTGACAGTAAGCGGGATGCGCATTCAATGTCCCCATTTAAGCCGGTGGCTTTAGGCTGGATCACCAGCGGGCTCGGGCATTGGGAATAGCCAATTTTGCGGACCACCGCCTCGATTTGCGAACAGAAGCCAGAGCGTCGCCCCGGCGGCAGCGCCATGCCATTGAGCGCTTCAGCGAGAGCCTAACTCGGAAACGCGGTCCGACGCTTCGTCGCCGCATATCGGGCAGGCTATCTGCACCCCGGCGAGAGGGACCTCCGTGTTAGTCGTTCGGGCGCTGGTGGCGTCATTTATGTTCAGCAAGTGCGGTTGTCCCGGATCCCGGATCGAGACGGCTGCCGGCGCCTCCAGGGCGGGAAAGTCACCTCCGAGTGCCAAATTCCGGGTGATCGCGGAGTCCGTTACGGCTTTGCTACCGCAGCGATACAGCTTCGTGACGCGCAAGCCCCTAGACTCATGGGAACCTCAATTTCCGGACGGAAGACCTGCGGGCACCAAAATGTATGGACACACCACTTGCACCGATTAGTCGAGCCATCCAGCCTTCCTGCAGATACCCAAAACTTGCCAAGCACTCCGCAGCAGTACCCGCGCCGCGCACCATCGTGATCGTCGGAGCGGGCTTTAGCGGTGCTCTCGTCGCGATAAACCTCCTGCGACTGCCGCAGGAAGCGCCGCTTCGCGTTGTGCTCATTGATCGAGCACCGATGGCACGCGGCGTCGCCTATGCCCGGCGGCGGTATCCGTACTTGCTCAATGTGCCGGCCGGGCGCATGTCGGCGAGCTCGACGCAACCCGGGGAATTTCTCACTTTTGCCCGGCAAAGTCTTCCCGGTGCAAGGGCGGAAGATTTTCTGCGCCGGGAGCTGTATGGGCAGTATCTGGAATCGTTGCTCGCGAATGCCGTGCTGGCTGCGCCGCCTCACGTGCAACTTGTTCAGGCCCATGGTTTGGTCATTGCCGTTGAACGAGCTCACCGACCTTCGGTGATCCAGGTGCACTTGGACGACGGCGGCAAAATCACGGCTGACACGCTGGTACTGGCTTTGGGGAATCCTCCCCCTGCCCCGCTGCCCGGCGGCGACGCGCTGCAAAGCAGCTCCAGGTACATCAATGATCCCTGGGCGGTAGCACCAGCAGAATTTCATTCGGGCGAAACGGTGTTGATCGTTGGCACGGGCCTCACCATGGCTGACGTTGCACTTGCAGGAAGCGAGGCGGCGAAGGGCAAAGCGGTCGTTCATACACTGTCCCGCCATGGCCTGGTGCCGCCGCCACAAACCGCCTTCAGGCACCTTTACTACGAGCTCGACGCCGCTCCACTGAAGCAAGCCGCTGCAGGCTCAATGCGCGGGCTCTGGCGCGCGGTTCGCAGCCTGTCAGACGATATTGAGCTGCGCGGCGGAGACTGGCGCGAGGCCATCGCATTCGTGCGCAACCTCGCGCCTGCGCTTTGGCAGCAACTGCCCGTACGCGAGCGCAGGCGCTTCCTGCGGCACGTCCGCTGCTACTGGGATGTTCACCGGCACCGGCTGCCCATGGCAACGTGGTCCGCTCTCAACGAACTGCGCCGGCGAGGAAACCTCCACGTGCACGCCGGGCGTCTCCTCGGCCTGCAACGGGTAGGCAAACAGATCCGGGCGACGTGGCGGGCTCGGGGAGCAGGCGGCGAGACCACAATGTTGGTCGATCGGGTCGTCAACTGCACCGGACCACACTATGACGTGCGCCGGACTGAGGATCGCCTGTTGCGCTCACTGATAGGGCAAGGATTGGCGGCTCCCGACCCGCTCGGTCTCGGACTCGTGACGCACGAGTTTGGCGCGCTCGCAGACGCCAGCGGTCGCGTCGCGGGCAACATCTATTACATCGGGCCGATGCTCAAGCCCAGGCAGTGGGAGACTACCGCAGTACAGGAGTTGCGGACGCACGCCGAACAGCTTGCGTGTCATCTTGCAGCATCGAGCCGCATGCATTGGGTATCACCACTTGTCTGCAAAAGCGAAAAACAGGCGCAGCCTGTCGGCGGCAGCATCCAGTCGACCTCCCTTACCTAGGGAATCTACGTATCAACTGCGCGCTCGATTTACGGGATACTCTAACGTCGTAACATTCGGCGATAGGCGAGTTGCCCCCTAGGCAATCATGACCTGGACCAAACACGACTACGAGGATATCCCGGGCACTTACGTATTCGACGGCAAGCAGGCGCACGGTGCTTATCCGCTGAACAAGTTGCTGTTTTCCTTAAACAGCGCAGCGAATCGTAGGGATTTCGAACGGAATCCTGCAGCCTACTGCGACCAGCATGGGGTCACCGGCAAGCATAAGGAACTCATCCTCACGAAGAACTTCTTGGGCATGCTGCGGGCGGGGGCAAACATCTATTACCTGGCAAAGATGGCCATCCCGCGCGGGACTTCAGTGCAGGATGCAGGCGCAGCATTTCAAGGCATCAGCACCCAGGAGTTTCAGGCAAGGCTCCTGGCCAAAGGCGCGGGACTCCCGGAACGCCTGGCAAAGCGCGGTGGCTACTGGAATGGCTAGGATCATCGGTGGTGTCACCAGCTC
>Ga0335079_10007899_pt1 | contig 12097 bp, 5 predicted proteins | sample Lox_Sample_33_FD_206719 | JGI IMG/M metagenome (GOLD analysis project Ga0335079, IMG submission 206719) | Soil microbial communities from Loxahatchee National Wildlife Refuge, Florida, United States - Lox_Sample_3.3 | ecosystem: Environmental > Terrestrial > Soil > Wetlands | place: USA: Florida... | reverse complement strand
AGCTCACCCTCGCGATCAACCACAACACCCAACAGGTGATCCCCGGCACGCTGCCGCCGCAGCTGGTGGGCAATGACGTGGTGCTGAAGACCGCGACGGCACAGCTAACCTGGCACGCGATTGCGGCTACTCAGACCCGCGGCGGCCTCGACGTCGGCCTTTCCTCGGCGTGGAACGAGTCCTCGGGCCTCAACAGCTCGGTGCTGACTTCGCAGGGCTTCTCGGCGCTCGCGACGCGCGGGCTGCAGACCTTCCTCACGGTGAGCAGCAAATGGCCGCTCGCGCTTGGAGATCGGTGAAGTGCGCGCCCTGATCGTACCTCTGTCAGCTTTGGTGGCCGCGGTGGTGGTGAGCACGCGCGTCGAGGCACAGGCAGCCACCGCAACTGCGACCCCGAGCACGATGAGTGCCTCGCTGCAATCGACGCTGCCGACCACGCTCGTGTGGACGGTGCGGCTCACCGCGCCGGCGGGAGCGCGCGTGGTCGTGCTGCCCGCGACGGTCACCTCGACGCAGGCCACGGTCAGCACCCCGGGCGGCCAGGTGCTGCAGGTCGTGCCTCTGGCGCTCACGGTACGACTCACCGGTGTGCCGACGACCTCGGTGCAGGGGAACGCGCCCGAGACCTTCAGGCTCACGCCCGCGGCGGTCGCCGAGGCGCAGCGGCTCGGGGTCAATACGCTCATGCTGGCGCGAACCTTCAGCGCGGGTGCTCCGTACGTTGCGACCGCGACGGTTACGATCGGCCTCGGCGGGAGTGGGAGCGGCCCGCTCGCGCTCTCGCGGGTGGCGCTGCATTTCGATGACCGCACTCTGGTGCGGGTGCTGAGGCAGGGGGAGTCGGCGGTCGCGATCGCGGAGATCACCTACTCGGGCAACGGGGTCTTCAGCGGGCTGTGGGAAGTGGCGGCGCCGCCTTCGACGCAGGGCGAGCCCGTGTTCGTTCCCTTGGGTGGCGCCAGCACCAATCTCACCGCGGGCGGCATCACGGAAGTTACGAGTCCGGCGCTGCCGTCGGCCATCGCCGGCACTTACTACGTGCGCTTCCGCGTGCGCAGCCCGGTCGTCTCGTTCCAGGGTCTGGTGCTGCGCTATGCGGTGGAGCAGGGACCCGCCATTCCACCGATCGTGGTCACGAGCCCCGAGGCCCATGCGAGCTTCAAGCCCGACACCCGCTTTTCCTGGCAGCCAGCGCCGGGTGCGGTCGCCTACCGGCTCGAGTTTTACGCGGCCGACGCATCCCCTGACTATGAGCCGCCGCTTTCCGGCGAGTGGCTCCCGGCGGAGCGCCGCGACTCGGTGCTGAGCGCACTCGCGCAGACACATCTCGCGGCGGGCCGCGGTTACCGCTGGCGCATCGTGGCGTTCGACGGCGACGGCCAGGTGGTCGGCCGAAGCTCTCTTTATGAGATCCGCACGCCCTGAGCCCGGACTGCCCGCTCGCCTGCGCGTCCTCACCGCGTCGGCGTTGATCGCGGCGGTTGCCGGGAGCGCGGTGCTCGCGCAGACGCAGCCCGCAGCGGGCGTGCGCGAGGTGGCACAGCCCGCGCCGGCGCTTACGCCGGGCGCGCAAACGCCGGCCATGACCCCCGGGATCATGAACCCGGGGCCGGCGCGGAACACGCCCGGCCGCAATGTCCCGGCCCCTGTCGCACCCACCGTACTCAAGGTCGAGCCGATATCGGTGACCGCGGGGCAGAGCTACACGCTCAACCTCACCGGCTCGGTGTTCCAGCCGGGGATGCAGCTCGACTTCGGCACCGGCATCGCGATCCAGCCGAAGACCCTCGCGGTGCTCGATGCGAGCCACGCGCGCATCGCGGTGCAGGTGGCGGCCGGCACGCCCGCCGGGCAGCACCTCGTCACGGCATCCATCGTGGTACAGACGCCCGGAGCGCCCGGGACTCCGATCAAGAATCAGGGTCCCGGCTACGTCAACGTGGTCGCGGGGAACGTCGCAGGTCCCCTCGTGCTCGAGCGGGTGACGCCGGCCTCGGTGCAGCAGGGGCAGGCCATGATGCTCCAGCTCGCAGGCTCCGGCTTCACTGCCGGGATGAGTGTCAGCTTCGGACCCGGCATCAGCGCGAGCGGCCCGGTCAACGTCCAGAGCCCGGAGCGCGCGACGCTCGCGATCCAGGTGGCCGCGCAGGCGCCGGCGATCCTGCGCCATCCGACGGTGCTCATCACGGGACGCGACGTGAAGGTCTCGCCCGAGGCGAGCCTCACCGTCACCGCCGTCACGAAGGTCGTGCCGCCGGTGCCGGAACCGATCTCCTATGCGAGCGTCTCGGTGCTGCTCGCCGTGTCACCGGCGCGGCTCTTCGCCGGCGAGTCCTACACGCTGACGCTGCGCGGCCTGAATCTCGTACCGCAGCTGCAGGTGGATTTCGGGTCCGGGATCACCGTGAAGGGGGGCTTGCGCGTGCAGTCGCCGAGCCTTGCGACGCTCGATGTCACGGTGGCGAACGATGCCGCCGGCGGCATGCGCTGGCTCGGGCTCCTGCTGCCCTCGGCGCTCGCGCCCGTGCGTCAGGATGCGAGCCTGCTGGTGCAACGTGCGGCGATCCCATCGCACGGCTTTGCACCGAAGCCTTCGGAGTGCAAGCCGCCGCACGTTGTAGTGCATCAGGGCACGATCGTGCTCGACGGGCCGCTCTACTCGGACAGATCCAGCGACGTCAACACGGTCTACAGCGTCCCGGTCCTCAACGACGAGACGGACCTCACCTGGCACGAGGCCAACGCCGGGCTTGCCGACCGCATCGAGGTGCGCTTCTACAGCGGCAGCACACTGGTCGCGACCAAGGCGCTGACCGGGAAGCCGGGCTACGCGCTGCCACACGACCTCAAGCCCGACGACAGCCTGATCGCCACCCTCACTCAGGGTGTGCGCGGCCGCGTCCCCAAGGTCGTCAACGTGAACGTTCCGCCCTCGCCGGCCCCGCAGTCGATCAACTGGGATCTCACCTGGCAGGTCGTCGGCTTCAAGACGTTCTACGACAGCTGCGCGAGCGCCTCGGCGCGCGCGCCGGATGGCATCCAGCTCAATCAGAAGCAGCTCGGAACCGGCCGCGAGCTCGAGGTGGAGCACTCCGAGGCGGTGCCGATCAAGCAGCCGCAGACCGGCGACCCGTTGCTCGACCTGCCGGACGCCGTGACCGGGCTCGCGTGCAACGCCCCATCGACGCCGCATCTGGCCGTCGGCCCGCGGATCGGTCTCGGCGGTCGGAGCGGGGGTGGCGGTGGGGCAGGCGGCGGGTCGGGATCAGGGCCTCCCCCGGGCGGCGCCACGAAGCTGGCGCTGCAGGACACAACCCGCCAGTCGCAGGTCAACGGTCCAACGCAGACCGCCGGCTACGTGTACGACACCTGGGTGTTGTCCGGAACGCTCGATCTCTCCGACTCGCCGTGGTCGCTCGCGACCTCCGGCGCGGTTCCGACCCTCGGACCCAAGTACCCGACTGAGACCGAGACCGTCAATAACGTGTATGTCGACTGGGGTGACGGGCAGGTTGAGCCGTTTCGGGTCAGCTGGCAGGGTGCGTATTGCAGCGGCGGGCTGAATAACCCCAACCAACAGGGCAATCAGCAGGGAGCGAGTCAAACCCCCTGCTTCTCGAGCAACACCCAGCAAGGCGCGGAATCCAACAATACCGAGCAGGCCTCGCCCGCGCTCTTCGATCTCGATCACATCCTGAACCCGAAGGACTTCGGCCACCCCTACGACCAGCCCGGCAGCTACGACGTGCGCGTCTATGTGCTGCCTTCCAACACCGCCGCGCAGCAGGGCGCGCTGCCGGCGAGCGTGCGCGCCGGCGCCGGCGGTCTCTACGGGCACCTGCTGTCGCGCGTCGGCCAGCCCGGTACCGCCGCGGGCAGCTCGAGCGCGGACTCACTCGCCTACATGCTCTTCTGTCAGACGGTGCAGATCCAGGACCGCACCGATCCGGCCACCAACGGCCCGCTGCAGGTCAGGAGCATCGACATCGTCGGCTTTCCAAATCCGCCCGCGACGGGCAGCGCCCATATCGGAGTGGCGCGCGGCGCGGCGGCACTCACCGGTTCGGGCGCCAGCTCGGCAGCGGCGGCGCCGAAAGTAGCCCGGCTTCCGGGCGCTGCGGCGACGCCGGCCTCGGGGAGCGCGCCGAAGGCGCGGGAAGCGGCCGCGGCGAGCGGCGTGCGCGGACTCCCGGGCGAGAGCACCGGTGGGCAGTCGATCCCGCAATTCAACTCGTGCGACGCAAACCTCGTCGGGGGCGCGACGCTCAAGTTCGTCGGCGAGGGCACGGCGAGATTCACCTGGTACCAGGACGGCAAGGCCATCGGCTCCTCCGACGAGGCCGTAGGTCCTTCGCTGCCGCGCACTCAGCAGGAGCTCGCGCCGCCGCAACCGACTTTCACCGGCGGGCCGGGGCACCCTGTACTGACCCTCGTCGAGCCTTATCCGCCGATCGTGACCGACTGGCCGGGGCTTCACTCTCCGCCCCTGTCTCTGGCGCAGCAGCAGCTCGGCCAACATGAGCTGCTCGTGACGGCGGAGGTGGTGCAGGACACGCATCCGACGGGGCGCGTGCTCGGAGCGCTCGGCCAGTTCGCCGGCATGAGCGTCGCTTCGGCTGCGCGCGGGTCCGCGCCCGCGGGCGCCGGCGGCACCGGGCGTGTCAGGAGCGCAGCAGCGGGAGGTGCGGCGCCGCCCACGAGCGTCCCGACCACACCGGCGGTGAGCGCAGCACTTGCCGGCGCGCCGGCGCTCGGGGTCCTCGGTCCCCCCGGCGCGGCAGCGGCGGGGCTGCCGCCCATTGCCTGGGTCGGTCAGGCGCCCGCGGGCGCGCCCGGGGTGGGACTGCATCTCTCGCTCGGTGGCGTGGCGCCGCTCAAGCAGCAGCCGACGTACAGCAATCATCCGCCGGAGGAAGTCGTCAGCGCGCCGGCTGACTACCAGATGACTGCGGCGAATCCGGCGCTCCCCTGCACGTTCAACTTCCCGGTGAAGGGCGGCGGCAACTTCCAGATCGCGGGCCTGCAGGATGGCGGCAAGTCCACCGTCACCTCTCAGAACGGCAGCTATTCCGGCAGCGGCGTGCTGCAGGCGGCGTTCGCCGATCCGAGCGGCACGGCGACGCAGTCCGAGCCCGTCACGATCCACTTCCACGGCTGGACCATGCAGGGCGACGGGGTGACGGTCGCCAACGGCACCTTCAACGAGACCCCGCCCGCATCCTCGGCGGGCCAGATGCATATGCCAGAGCTCAGAGCGACGCTCGCGCAGATCTCCGGGACCGCCGGCGACCACGTCACCGCGACCCTCAATGCCTCGCTCAGCAACACCGATATTCCGGTGGCGAGCGGCGGCCCGACGCCGTCGTGGAAGAGCGTGGCTGCAACGCTCAGCCCGCAGGGCGACTGGATCTCGGGCGCGCTGCCGATGCCGGGGCTGCTGGTCTACGACAGCGGCTTCTCGCTCACTGCCGCGAGCGTGACGCTCGACCTCAGCCAGTCCGACGGCGCGGCACCCGATACCACCATGTGCGTGGGTGCGGGCGGGCGGAACTGGATCGGCGTGCTGCTGAACGGTGCGAAGCTGACGGCCTTCAACTTCGCGCTCCAGCACCCGCCGACCGCCGACCTCAACGGCTGGGCGATCGATGGCTATGGCCTCTGCGGCCAGGCGTCGTTTGGCTCCGGCACGTTTTCTGTGGATCAGGGCACGCTCGGCTGGACCCGGATCGCGGCGCAGGCGACCGGGGGGGCCTTCTCCGCGACCTACAGCGGACTCACCGTGCACGTGCCGTGGCTCAACACCGACTTCACCTCCTCGCAGGGCACGACGCTGCTCAAGGCGGGGAAGGGCGTGGCCCAGGGCGGGATCTGGCTGAATCTCGACAGCCCCTCGAAGGTCAAGCTCTCGGAGGGACCGATCACTCTCACCGCGAACAACCTGAGCTTCGGGTCGGTGCCGAGCGCGGGAGGCTGGGCGGTGCGCAGCGACACGCGCTTCGACTTCAGCTCGCAGCAGGGTCAGTTCGCGAGCGGCGTGGTGCTCAACGGCTTCGACTACGGCATGAACGGCGCGGGCACTTTCGCCGACGGCTCGAGCTCGCGGCACATCAACCTGAGCGGCCAGCACGGCAACATCGGCGGCAGCACCGTGGATCTCGAGTCGGTCGACGTGCAGGTCGGCGCGATCTCGGGCTCGACGCGTCTGGCGTTCGCATTCGACTCGAAGCTGACTCTCTCGAAGACGCTCCCGTCCGCGGACGTACCGGTCAACTACACCATCAGCCAGGCGTCCCAGACCTACACCGGCAACGGCCCGGTCACCACGCCCTTTGACCTCGATAAGCCCTTCCCCGACGCCAACCCGTCGGTGCACCTGCACATGAGGCCGAAGTACGTCGGCGGCACGGCTTCCGGCAGCAGCTCCGGGGTGCTCTTCTCGAGCAGCCTCGATCTCGGCATGTTCGGCGGGCCGCCAGTCTCGGGCCAGTTCGTACTCGGCTACGTGGGCAGCGATGACTACTGGATCGCACGCGCCCTGCTTGACCTCGGGCCGACGGGCGTCACCGTCGCGCCGCCGGTGATCAATCTCTACAAGATCGGCGGCGGCATGGGGTACAACGTGTCGCTCGCCTCATTCCAGTACCAGGACCTTACGCAGGCGCAGCCACAGGACGATGGCACGCTGCTCTTCGACGCGTCGCTCCTCATCGGCTCACCGGACCATACGGAGTTCGGACTCAGCGGGGACTTCGTCATCAAGCCCGGCGGACAGGACCCGGGCGGCCGCATGGACTACCACGCTTGGCTGCTCGATCCCGACTGGAGCGGCCAGAGCCCGATCTGGGGACACTTCAGCTTCAGCGGCGGTGTGTTCGACGGCACGCTCAATGCGCAATTCAACGAGCTCGGCGGGCAGGTGGCGATCGATGCGCTGAACGATGCAATCCACATGCACGTCGGCGGCGGGCAGTGGTACTTTCACCTCGGCACGCAGAGCAATCCCCTGAACGGGCAGCTGTTCTTCTATCACGGCCAGGCCTGGGCGGACATCGGCTCCGACGGCTTGGGTCTCGGACTCATCGCGCGGCTCGATCTCGATGCCGGCGACTGCAACAGCGCCTGCGGCTACATCCACGACGACTGGACCGTGGCGGCCGCCATCACCACCTCGCCGATATCGTTCTCGACCACCGGGAGCGAAAGCTTCAGCGTCGGGGCCTGCGCGGGCGGTTTCTGCCTGAACGCCAACGCGTCCGCCTATGTGGCGCTATCGCTGCCGCCGCCGTATCTCGATTTCAAATTCAGTATCGGAGGTTGCCCGCCCGGACACATCGACGTCGGCATCCAGGTCCTGCCCTCGCTCAATCCCAACGTGGGGGGTGGCTTTTGCACCGGGCTCTAGGCGGCGGCCACCGGGTGCCGGCGGCCGTGGTGCTCGCCGCCCTGACACTCGGCGTCACGGCCGCGGCGCTGCGCGCAGCGCCCGCGAGCGCCGCCTCGCACGTCTACGCCGCCCGCACACCGGGGGGCGCGGTGCGCGTGCTGCTCGTGACCGACGGCGCCTGGCCCGCAGGTGGGCTGCGGATCGAGGACACATCCGGTGCGGTGCTCGTGGCGCACGTCGCCGCCGATCCGGCCGCGGCCGCGACGCTCGATGCCGCATCCCAGAATGCGCTGCGCGCGCTCGCGCACCCGCTCGAGGCCAGCGATCCGCAGGCGGGGACCGCGGGCACGCTGCTGGTGCTGCGGGTGCTGTCGGATTTCGATTTTGCGCGCGCAGGGGGGCTCGCCGCCGAGTTGCCCGCGGGCACGCACGTCGCGGCGCTGCGCGTGGTGCTGCTCAACGCGGACGGCACGGCCGCCGCGACGCTCGGGCCGGTCAAGGTGACAGACGATGCCGGCCCGCCGGCCGCCACGGCGCTTACCGCCACGGCCGAGCCGCGCGGCGTGTTCCTCAAATGGCAGACGGCTGCGCACGCCTCCGGGGTGCCGGCCTTCGCCTACGCGGTCGAGCGCATCGCAGGCGGCGCGCACGAGACCCTGACCCTGCATCCGCAGCTGCTCACCGTCGACAAGGGGACGGCGAGTCCTTTCATCGATCGCGCTCCGCCCGTCGAGACCGATGTCACCTATCAGTTGCGTCTGGTGGATGTGCTCGGTGTGCCGAGCGCACCGGCCGCGGTACAGGTCAATTTCCCCGACTTCGCCGCCGGGGCGCCGCCATCAGGGCTCAGCGCCAAGGCGGGACGTGGAGTGGTGCAGCTCAGCTGGACGGCACCCGGCAGCGCGCGCGCCAGCGGGCTGATGGTGGAGCGCGCGCAGCTCGCCGACGGACCGTACGAGTGGCTCACGCCGAAAGGCCTGAGCCCCCAGACCACGCGCTTCGAGGACCACGACGTGCACCCGGGAGCGAGCTACTATTACCGCGTGCGCGCGGTCACGCCCGGCGGGTCGCTCGGCGCGGCTCCCGACCCGGTGCAGGCGCAGGCTCTCGCTGCCGCCGCGCTCGCGGCGCCGCAGGGGCTCGCGGCCGAAGTCGGCACCAGCCAGATCGTGCTCACGTGGAAGGCCATGCCGGGCGAGGATCTGGCGGGCTATATCGTCGAGCGGCGCGTCGACGAGCACAGCCCCCGCTGGGGGCGCTTGAATTCGCGGCTCGTGCCGGGGACGCGCTATCTCGATCTGATCGGCGCAGGCTCCGGCGGCAGCTTCGAGTATCGCATCACAGCGGTCGCGACGGACGAGGGTGTGAGTGCTCCGAGCGCGGTGTTGCGCGTGGCGCTGCGCAACAGCGAGCCGCCCGCGCCGCCCGTGGTGCTCGGCGTATCGGGCGCTGAAGGGCGCGTGCAGATCCGCTTCGCGCCCGCAGAGCCTGCGGAGAAGACGACCCAGGTCGCGCTGCTGCGCGCGGACTCCGCCGCCGATGCCGGGCTCGTCGTCGGTGCGCCGGTGAGCGCGGCCGCAGGCACGATCACCGATGAATGGGTGCACCCGGGACAGGCCTACTGGTATCGGCTGGTCGCCTTCGACAAGGACGGCAACCGCAGCGGCGAGTCCGACGGCTACTCGGTACGAGTCGCCGCCGTTACGCTGAAGAAGCCCGCCGCGCCCACGGTCGCCTATGCCGCGGAGCCCGCACCGCAGATGACGGTGAGCTACCAGGCGCCGCCGCCACATGTGCGGGTGCTCGTCCAGGTACAGGTCGACGACGGGCACTGGCGCACCATCGCGGGACCGACCGTCGAGGCGAGCGCGGTGGATCTGGCGCCGCCCTCGGCGCACGCGAGCTATCGGATCGTCTACGTGGGGGAGGGTGGCGGTGGCGGACAGCCCTCGGATGCGGCAGCACCTCGCTAGTCAGCCCGGCCGCGCCCGTCGTGCCGCGGTGTGGCTGGGCGCGCTCGCGGCGGGTGCCCTCGCGGCCGGCCCGCCGCCGCATGCAGACGAGCCCATCGTCGTGACGAGCTGTCCCGGGCAGGAACGGATTGCCGTGACCTTCAGGCTGGACTGCTCGCACGTGCGCGACCCGGCGGCACGCGCACGCTGCAAGCCATTCATCGAGAATCAGGCGTGCAAGGTGTTTCCGGCGTATCGGCGCATCACCGGCATCGATCTGGAAAAGGCGTGCCCCGAGATCACCTATACGCTCTACGACAAGGATCAGTGGCCGCACCCACCGGGAGGCGAGGGCGGACAGGCCGGGCGCTGTTCCGCGGAGCTGCTCAGCCAGTTCTCGGTGCTCATCGACTCCTCGATCGGCCCGTACGACGTGCACGAGCTGCTGCACGTCTACCAGTCGCAGATCGGATCGGTGCCGTACACGCACATTCTCTTCGGCGCGAGCCAGCTCGAGGCGCGGCGCGAGATCGGCGACCACGACGGCTATGAGGCGGGCTTCGCGCGCCTGAAGAAGGAAGCGCTCGATCCCAACCTCGAACAGGAGTTTGCACGGATGGCGCCCGAGCGACGCTGTCCGATGGCGGAAGTGAACGAGGAAGAGCGCCTCTACATCTCAAACCCGAAGGTCGTGTACGCCTTCTACCGCGAGCTCGAGATCGGCTGGCAGAAGGATCAGGCGCAGCGCGAGGCGCGTTTCAACCGCATGTTCGACAAGGTCTCGCAGGGCAGGGCGAAGAAGTTTCTCCTGGATCACGGTTGCGCGCCCTGGTGAAGCATCGACCGCCAGGTCCGGCGCGTTAGCGAATCCCCTGAGCCGCGCTTTCCAAACGCGAAAAAGTGTTTGCCATGCAAACCGCGGGACAACCGCGCCCGGTCACCGGCCGATGGATGCTGACGGCCTTCGCGATCGCGCTCGTCATCGGCGGCGTGAGCCTCACGCTGCGCGGCTCCGGGGAAGACGGGACGCTGCTCGGGCTCAAGCTGACGGCACGCTGGTCGTATCTGTGGTTCTGGTGGGCCTACACCGCGGGCGCGTGGGCGACGTTGCTCGGTCCGCGACTGCGGACACTCGCGATGCACTCGCGTGACTTCGGGCTCGCCTTCGCCGCGGCTCACCTGGTGCACGTCGCCCTGGTGGTGTGGATCTACCAGGTCGCCGAGCATCCGCCCGGGGCGCGGACGCTGGAGTTTTTCGGTGTCGCGGTGCTCTTCACCTATCTGCTCGCGCTGCTCTCGTTTCGGCGCTTCGCGGGTTGGCTGACGCCCCGTGCGGTGTCCGTCATCCGCACGGTGGGTGTCGAGTACATTGCGCTCGCTTTCCTCGTCGATTTCATAGGACCCCCGTTCGCACACACCCTCAAGTACGCCGTGAGCTACGGCCTTTTTCTGGCGCTCATCGTGCTCGGCTACGGCGTGCGGATCGGCGCCCTGCTGCGCCGGCACGCGCACAGCAGGCCCGCATGGGAGCCGCGGTGCTTTGACATACAGCCGGCGGCCACGACGGGAGTGTTTTGCGACGCGAGCCAGCATAGACTGTAAGTCCTATGCGTAAGCTCTCGAACGAAGAACTCAAGGCGGAAAACGCCAGACACCTCGTGCATCCCATGACGCACCTGGGCACGGTGCGCGAAGCGCCGCCCGACATCATCGCGCGCGGCGAGGGCAGCTGGATCTGGGATGTCGACGGGCACCGGCTGGTCGATGCCGTGGGCGGGCTGTGGTGTGCGAACTTAGGCTTCGGCCGCAGGGAGATTCGCGATGCCATCGTCGCGCAACTCGACGAGCTGCCGTTCTACAACACGTTCCGTGGCGCCAATCATCCCCGCGCCATCGAGCTGTCGCAGCGGCTGGTCGGCCTCATGCAGCCCGACGGAGTCGGCGCCGTGCACTTCAGCAGCGGCGGTTCGGATGCAGTCGACAGCGCTCTGAAGCTGGCGCGCCAGTACTGGAAAGTGCTCGGTCAGCGTGACCGGACCAAATTCATCTCATTGCGCCAGGGCTATCATGGCGTGCACTTCGGCGGCGCGAGCGTCAACGGCAACACGCCATTCCGCCGGGCCTACGAGCCGCTGCTGCCGGGATGCTTCCACGTCGACACACCCTGGCTGTACCGCAATCCCTACACCCAGGATCCGGAGCAACTGGGGAAGATCTGTGCCGAGCTGCTCGAGCGCGAGATTGTGTTTCAGAGCCCGGACACGGTCGCCGCTTTCATCGCCGAACCGGTTCAGGGTGCCGGCGGGGTGATCGTTCCTCCGCCGAATTACTGGCCGCTGGTACGGCAGATCTGCGATCGTCACGGCGTGCTGCTGATCGCCGATGAGGTGGTTACGGGCTTCGGGCGCACCGGCCACATGTTCGGCACGCGACTGTGGGGAGTGAAAGCGGACCTGTGGTGCCTGGCCAAGGGCATCTCCTCGGGATACGTGCCGTTGGGCGCGACCGCGATCTCCGCCAGAATGGTGCAGGCGTTCACCGGCGCGGACCCCGTACTCGGTACGATCAACCACGGCTACACCTACGGCGCACACCCGGTGGCGGCCGCGGCAGCGCTCGCCACGCTCGACATCGTCGAGGCCGAGGACATTCCGGCACGGGCCGCGCGCGAGGGTCGCTATTTTCTCGAGCGGCTGCACGCGATGAAACGTTTCCGGATCGTGGGCGATGTGCGCGGCGTCGGCCTCATGGCCGGTATCGA
>Ga0335079_10007898_pt1 | contig 12099 bp, 10 predicted proteins | sample Lox_Sample_33_FD_206719 | JGI IMG/M metagenome (GOLD analysis project Ga0335079, IMG submission 206719) | Soil microbial communities from Loxahatchee National Wildlife Refuge, Florida, United States - Lox_Sample_3.3 | ecosystem: Environmental > Terrestrial > Soil > Wetlands | place: USA... | reverse complement strand
TGAATTGGCGGGGGAAGTTTTTTGTCCTCACTGGCACCGCGGTGTTCTGGCTGGCGGTGTCCCCCTGCCGCGCCAATATGCTGCTGAACCCGGCTTTCAACATGAATCTGTTGAATTTGGGCTCCGCCTCTCTGCCCGTGGCCGACACCACCGGGTACACATACCAGGGTGCCGCGTTTGCCGGCCAGACTCTCCTGCTGGCGGACTGGAATCCGGCGCAAATCTCCTATCCCGGCACGAGCGGTCCATACAGCGAAGTTCTCTGGCAAGTGGCCGGGAGCCAGCCCAACACCCTTACCGGCTCCGCCTTCGCCACCGTGCCGACTTCGACCAACTTCCCCTATAGCATCAACGTGGGAGGCGGATTGGCGCCGGGTCCCGGCGGCGTGCTCTTTTACAGCACCACCCAAGGCAACCTGGGCGAATACTACAACGGCAATTCGATGCTGGTCAGCCTGACCGACCCGTCGAGCAGCGCGGCGGGCGTGAGTGCCCTGGGCTTTCTGCCCATTGGAACCTCCAGCCAACTGGTGGTCGCATTCAGCGGGACCAACAACTGGTACCTGGTTTCGCTCGCCGAAAATGCCAGCGGGCTTTACAATGCGTCGGTGGGCAGTCTGCTTTTCAGCGGCATCGAGGCCACTTCGTTTGTGTAGACTCCGGCGGCTCCGGCTTCCGGCTTCTCGACCGCAGGCATTCTGGTGGGGGATGCCGCCGCCCAGACGCTCAGTTTCTACGGGCTCAATGCGCAGGGCAACCTGACCGGCCCGGGAACTTACGTAATCGACACCTCGGGCAACGGCGCAATTCCGGGATACGGGTTGGCGCGCGACCCGAGCACCGGGGGTTTTTTGTTCACGACCAACGACAACAACACACAAACCGGCCAGATCTGGGAGCTGCAGCTCGCCACACCGGAACCGGCTCCGGTAACGATGGTGCTGGTGTTTGGCTTGTTGGTATGGTGGCGGCGCCTTACTGCACCACCATCGTGACGCCGCTCTGCGCCAGCCAGGTCCCGATCTGAATCGTAAGCGGCACACTGTTTCCAGTGGTGACGTTCGGAGGCACCATGGCGTTGATCTGCGTAAGGCCGGCTACGGCTCCCGGGGCGCCGCCGGAATAAGTGACTTGCGCGGGAATGCCGCCTATGGTCACTGTCACCGGTTGCAGCGCGAGCGCGGGCGTCCCCGTGGTGATGGCGCCATCGGCGCTCGCCGGAACGGTGGCTCCCGCGCCGGTGCAAAAGATCATCACCGTCGATCCGCGCGCCGCCGGATAGGATATGCCGTTCACCGAATAGTCCTGGTTGAGGATGGCGCCTTGCCCGACGCCGTTGTAATCGAGCGTGAAAACGGCGGGCGACGCCGCCTGCACCTGCGCCTGGAGTGGGACGGTCGTTCCTCCCTGGTAGGAAACCGTAATCTGCGTGGTGGCTTGGCCGGCAATTTCGTAAGGCACGATGGCGTTGATCTGCGTGGCGGAAACATAGGTGAGGGCCGCCGCGTATTGGTTGTCGAATAAAACCTGAACGCCGCCCAGGTTGTTGGTGATCGCCTGGCCGTTGGGGGTGAGTTGAAGCGGTAGCCCTTTGGCGGGGCCAAGGAGCGTCCCGAAGAGCGTCACCGCTTCCCCCGGCGCGATGCCACCGGTGGCAGTGCTCGCGGCATTCTCTATGCCCGTCACCTGCGGAACCGGCAGGGCCGTCCCCGCTTGCGAGATGGTGAAAATCTGAGAGGCTGCCGACTCGCTGCTCACCACGATGTGTCCCGTCCGCGCCAGGCCGGTGTTGCCGGGAATGGTGTAGGTGATTCCGGAGGGCCCGCTCCCGCCGCCATTGTTGGTGATTTGAATCCAGCTCGAGTCCGTATAAAAGCTCCACGTGCATCCCGTGCCGGTAGTGACAACCACCCTGCCGCTGCCGCCGGTAGTATTGAGCGATGCGCTTTGCGGGGAAATGCTCAGGTTGTTGACCGAACCATCCTGGGTGAGGGTAAACGTCATCGTCGGACTATTGGTGGGGGAATTATTCAGTGAGCCCGCCCCGACCGTGATCGAGCCGGTGCGGCTATAGACGCAGCCGTTGGTGCCAACGGTGTAACTTACCGAGCCACTGCCGGTGCCGTTTGCCGGCGGGGGCAGCGTAATCCAGCTTGTGTTGCTGATTGCATTCCAGGTGCAGGCCGATTGCACCCCGAAACTGCCGGTACCACTGCCGGCAGCCACTTCGGCAGTCCTGGGTGAGAGCGTCAAAGGCACACAGGTGGCGGCGGCCTGAACAACCGTAATATGCCAGCCGGGTGAAACATGGTCTTCGAGATCGATGATGGCCTGGCGGGTCGTATTGTTCGGATTGGAAGCCACGTTAAAGGTGAACTGGCCCGGACCCTGCCCGTTGATCTGGTTCAGCGTGATCCAGGGAGTATTCGCGGCGTTTATCACGGTCACGCTCCACTGATTGCAATAGCTCAACGCGGCAACCGTCACCGTAAAATTAGTGCCGCCCGCCGCCAGAATGACGGCGCCATTGTTCGGCGATCCGTCGAAAGCTTGGGGCGTCGGCGGATAGGCGCATTGCGCCGCCAGCTTTCCCACCGCGACCAGGACCAGGACCCATCTCATTACTGGGATTGTAGCGCCTCGCGTACGGCTGCCAGAATAGCCACCGCGCCCGGCGTATCCCCATGCACACAAATTGTCTGGGCGCTGCCTTCCCGCGCCAGACGCGCCGCCTGGGCCGCGGCTTCGGCCGGGTCGGTGATAAGGGCATCGGGGAACTTGCGCGAGCGCAAAGTGCCGTCGGGCTCGTAGCGCCGGTCGGCAAACGCTTCGCCGGCCACCGGCAGCCCCATCGCGCGCCACACTTCCAGCATGGGCGAGCCGGCCAGGCCGAAGACCGGCAAGCCGCGGTTCCAGCGCGCCACCCCCTCGCCAATGGCCCACGCCACCCCCTGGTTGCGCACCGCCACATTGTAGAGCGCGCCGTGCGGCTTGACGTGCACGATGGTGCCACCCAGGCGGCGCACCACGGCTTCCAGCCGCACGATCTGCGCGTGCACCGTGGCGGCGATTTCCTCCTCGCTCATGGGCATTTCCACGCGGCCGAAATTGGCGCGGTCCGGATACCCCGGGTGCGCGCCGATGCGCACGCCGCGCGCCAGGGCCAGCCGCGCGGTGCGCTCCATGGTGGCCTCGTCGCCGGCGTGGCCGCCGCAGGCGATGTTGGCCGAGGTGATGTATTCCATCAGGGCGGCTTCATGGCGGTCATCGGCCAACTCGCCCATGTCGCAGTTGAGATCCATCGTCATAGTGAGTACAGCCATTCCTCCTGCTCGCGCAGCAGGTCAAGGGCTTGCTCGATGGTAACGCTTTCGAATCGCACCGTGTCGCGCGGCCGCAGTTGGCCGAGCTTCCAGAAATCGGCGGAAATTACATTGGCGGGCTTGGGATAGCCGCCGGTGGTCTGGTGCTCCACGAACAGCACGATGGGCTGGCCATCGGGCGGCACCTGCACCGCACCCAGCGCCACGCCTTCGGTGATCATCTGGCCGGCGGGGCTGGGAATGGACGGCCCGCGCAGCCGCAGCCCCATGCGGTTGGACTCTTCGGCGACGCAGTAATCCGCGCCGAATAACTCCCCGGCGAACCAGGCGGCCTGCGGCCCCGGCGTGGCGCGAAGCAAAGTGCGCGGCTGCCAACGTTGCGGGAAGTTCGCGGCCGAACGCGGCCGGCGCACCGCGTCGTTTCCCACCGCCAGCACATCGCCTTTGCGCAAGGGGCGCCCGCCGACCCCAGTCATCACGTGCACGGACGCGCTGCCCATGCTCTTCGGCGCAGCGATGCCGCCGCGGATGCAAAGATACGCGCGCGCGCCCGATTGCGAAGCGCCGCACCGCAGCGACTGCCTGGCGGCGATTTCGACGGGACGCCACAGCGGCAGCCCCGCGCCGAAATCGGAGCCGGTGAGCGCGATGATGGCGTCCTGTTCGAACGCGAATTCCGCGCCCACCAGCGTCATCTCCAGCGCGGCAGCGTTTTCCGCATTGCCCACCAGCAGGTTGCCGGCGCGCAAGGCCAGCGGGTCGGCCGCACCGGAAGCGGAAACGCCATGGTGCGCCCAGCCGAAACGGCCCAAATCCTGGACGGTGGTCAGCATCCCCGCGGAGAGGATGCGCAGCCAATTCAAAACCCCGCCTCCGCCACCCGCACAAAATGGACGCGGTCGCCCATGCGCAGCAGGGCAGGCGGCTCGCCCGCGGGGTCGAACAGGCGCAGCGGCGTACGGCCGATCAATCGCCAGCCGCCGGGAGAAGCCAGCGGGTAAACGCCCGCCTGAGCACCGCCGATGGCGACGCTGCCCGCGGGCACGTGCTTCCGCGGCGCCGTAAGCCGCGGCGTGGCCAGAGCCCCGGGCAGCCCGCTGAGGTACGGAAAACACGTGGAGAAACCCACGAACGCCACCTCGTATTCGGCCGAGGAGTGGAGCGCCACCACTTCGTCGGGTGAAAGATGCGCGTGCCGGGCCACGTCTTCCAGGTCCGGCCCGCCGGCACCGCCATATACGACCGGGATTTCGACCAGGCGAGTGGGTTCAGTTTTGGATTCACCGGCAGCAAGACCGCCGGCGCTACCGGTCCTACGAACCAGCGCTTCGACTTCAGCGTGGGTGCGCAGGCGAGGATCGAAATCGATCAGCACGGAAACAAAGGCCGGGTGAAGATTAAGGATGCCGCGCACGCCGTCGAGCGCGTGTGTGAGGCGCGTCACCTGGCGTTGCGCTTCCGGAGAAATGGCCGCGCCGAAGGAAACGAGTAGAGAACGGTCGCTGGCGGCGCTTACAGTCACGTGTGGAGATCATACCGCCCGTGCGCGCCGGCCGGCAACACCGAGGCCTTACACCCGCGCGTTGGTGACTACTTCGGGGGCCAGCAACTCGCCCATTTTGCGGCGCAGTTCGTCCACCGTGAACGGCTTGGCGAGCAAAGCATGGCCTCGCTCCACCACGTATTTCTGCACCACGTGAGTGTTGTCGTAGCCGGAAATGTAAAGCACTTTGAGGTCGGGCTGTAACTCGCAAAGTTTGTCGGCCAACATGGGCCCACTCATTCCCGGCGCCACCACATCCGTAACCAGCAGCGCCAGCGGATGATTGTGATGCTTGTACAGCGTCAGCGCATGTTCGCCGCTGTCGGCGGTCAGGGTCTGATAGCCAAACTGGCCTATCATCGCGGCCACGAGCTTGCGAATCTCGGGCTCGTCATCCACTACCAGAACGGTTTTGGTATCTACTTGCGACATTGCCTCCCCATTCTAGTGCCGCCGCTAAATAGGGGCAATCCCGCCGGTACGGTTTAGTACGCTCTCGCTCAGCCCAATTTGGCCGGCGCCATCCGCGGAGTTAGTAAGTGAACAATTACCAGGGCGATAACGTAAGCAGACCCCGCCATCGCATATAACAGAACGTAGCTGAGCCGCCCGGCGAGCAATTGAAAGAGCACGCCCGCCGCGGAGCCGATCATACCGCCGAACCCAACCACGCTGGCTACGGCGGCCTTGGGGAACATGTCCGATGCCAGCGTAAACACGTTCGCCGACCAGCCCTGATGCGCGGCCGCGGCCAGCCCCACCAGCGCCACCACGGCCCACACGCTGCCAACCTGCGGAACCAGCGCCACCGGAACAACCAGGAGCGCACAAATCAGCATGGCCGTCTTCCGCGCCGCATTGACGCTTTTGCCGCTCTTGATCATGGCCGACGAGAGCCACCCGCCGGCGATGCCGCCCACGCAGGAAATCACGTAAATAGCCACTACCGGAGTTCGGCTGGCGGTCAAGCTCAGGTTAAACGGTGGGCCTTGCAGATAGCGCGGGATCCAGAAAATGTAGAACCACCAGATAGGATCGGTCAGCATCTTGGCCAACGCAAAAGCCCACGTTTCGCGATGCGGGATTATGCGCGCCCACGGCACTCGCCCCAGCACTTCCGGCGGATCGCTCTGGATGTGTGCCAGTTCGGCGGCCGAAACCCGCTTGTGATGTTCCGGCCTGTCGTAGAGACCCAGCCAGAATGCCAGCCACACAAAACCCAGTGCGCCGGTGGCGATGAACGCGCCCCGCCATCCCAAGGCCTCGTATAGAAAGGGAACCGCCACCGGAACCGTAATGGCGCCGATGTTCGCTCCGGAATTGAAAAGGCCCGTGGCCAGCGCGCGCTCGTTTTTGGGAAACCACTCCGCCACCGTTTTGATGCACGCCGGGAAGTTCGCCGCCTCGCCCAGGCCGAGCAGGAACATGGCCACGGCAAAGGTGAACACCGAGGAAGCCGCGGCCGGGGCCATAGCGGCCACGCTCCACAGAGTGATTGCCAGGGCAAAGCCGCGGCGCGTGCCCAGCCGGTCGGTCAGCCATCCCGCGCCCACCAGCCCGATGGCATACGCCGCCTGAAATGCGGCCGTCATGTAGCTGTACTGTTCCTTGTCCCAGCCAATGATGCCTTCCAGGGTTTTCTCCAGATAAGCGAGCACGCCGCGATCCACATAGGCGATCACGGTGGCGGCAAACAGCAAGCCGCAGATGGTCCAGCGGACCCGCGACGCGGCCGGTCTGGCGATTGCCGGTGTCATGAATGCCTGATTATAGCTGCTGGTGGTAGGACATGCTTTAGCTCGTCGCCTGCCAGGCGTTACAATCGCACACGCATGGGCGTATCGCAAGCCATCGCGGAGCAGTTGGAGCGCGCGTCGTGGATCCGGCGCATGTTCGAAATCGGCCTCGAGCTGCGGCGCACCCGCGGCGCCGAAAACGTTTTCGATTTCAGTTTGGGAAATCCCGAAGTGGAGCCGCCGCCGGCAGTGCTCGAAGCGCTGCGGCGCGTTGTGGCCGAAGACCGTCCGCACAGCCACGGCTACATGCCGAACGCGGGATTTCCGGACGTGCGCGCCGCCATCGCCGGCGGGCTCGCCGCGCGCACGGGTCTCCCGTTCTCGGCGGGCGACCTGATCATGACCACCGGCGCGGCCGGAGCCATCAACACCGTTCTCAAATCCGTTCTCGACCCCGGCGACGAAGTCATCGTACTCAACCCCTACTTCCCCGAATACCGTTTCTACATCGAAAACCACGCCGGCCGCGTAGTGACCGTGGAGACCTCCGCCGATTTCGAGCTCGACCCGGCGGCTATCGCCAAAGCCATCGGCCCACGCACCAAAGCCATCGTTCTGAACTCGCCCAACAACCCCACCGGCGCCGTTTACAGCCGGGAAGCGCTGCGCGAGTTGAACTCTCTCATCCGCGAACCCGTGCTCGCGATCAGCGACGAACCCTACCGCCCGCTGGTCTATGACGGCCTCGAGGTCCCCGAGACGCTCGCCATCGTGGAGCGCTCGGTGCTTGCCTGGAGCTGGTCGAAAGCCATGGCGATTTCAGGCGAGCGCATCGGCTATCTCGCGATTTCACCGCGTCTGGCCGAGGCCGCCGCGCTGCGCAACGCCTGCACCTTCGCCAACCGGATTCTGGGCTATATCAACGCTCCCGCTTTGTGGCAGCGCGTGGTGGCGCAGGTTCCGGACGTCACCGTGGACGTGAGCCACTACCAGTCCAAGCGCGACCGCCTCTGCGACGCACTCCAGGCCATGGGCTACCACGCGCCCCGCCCGCGCGGCTCTTACTATGTATTTCCCAAAACGCCCATCGCGGACGATCTTGCATTCATCCGCCTGCTGCAAGACGAAGGCATTCTGGCCGTGCCGGGCATCGGCTTCGGCCGCGGCGGCTACATGCGTCTCTCGCTCACCATCGCCAGCGAAGAACTGGAACGCTCGCTCCCGGGCTTTGAACGGGCGTTGAAGGCAACCCGGTAACGCCGGGCCCAGAGGGCGCCCCCTTGCCGCCGGCGAGACGCACCGGCGGCAAGACCGCCAGCGCTACCGCCGCAGCACCTTCCCCGGAAGCGCGTTCGTCATCTTCCCTTCGTCAATCACCGGCACTCCATTCACCAGCACGAAGCGCATGCCTTCGCTCAGTTGGTTGGGCTGCTCGAAGGTGGCGAGGTCGCGGACGGTTTCCGGATCGAACACCACCACATCGGCCCACATCCCGGCCTTCAACACGCCGCGGTCCGCCAGGCGCATGCGCGCCGCCGGCAGCGCGCTGAATTTGCGGATGGCGTCTTCCAGCGTCAGCTTGTGTTCTTCGCGCACGTACTTCCGCAGGATGCGTGGGAAGGTTCCGTAGGCGCGCGGGTGCGGATGCTCTTTGCCCAGTAAGCCATCAGGCGCGGTGCCTTGCGAATCGTTGCAAACCGATACCCACGGCTGCTCAAGCGCCAGCGTCACATCCGCCTCGGACATGGCGGACATGGCCACTTCGGTGAAGGCTTCGTCCTGAATCAGCAGGTCGAAAACCGTGTCGATCGGGTCCTTGTTCCAGAGCTTCGCAATCTCAGCGATGTTTTTTCCCTGGAGCACCAGCAGCTTGGGGTTCTGCACGGCGCACACCAGAATCGATTCCGGTCCGGGCACCTCCCGCCACTCGTTGTTCCAGTCTCCCGCGGTGGATTCCATCTCGCGCCGGATGCGGGCGCGCGCGGCCGGATCTTGCAGCCGTTCGATCAGCTTGCGGTCGCCGCCATCGTGCGCCCACGGCGGAATCACCGCCGAAAAACTGTTGAACCAGGCTGTGTACGCGTAAGTGTTCGCGGCCACATCCAGGCCGGATTTCCGCGCCTGCTCGATGTGCGCCACAATTTCCTGCATGCGGCCCCAGTTGCTCTTCCCGGCCGCTTTCAAATGCCAGATCTCCACCGGAATATGCGCTTCGCGGCCGATGCGAAACGCCTCGTCGAGCGCGCCCATGATGCCGTTGCCCTCGTCGCGAATATGCGAAGCGTAAATGCCGCCGAACTTCGCGGCTTCCGCGGCCAGCGCGATTAACTCCTCCGTCTTGGCGTAAGGCGCCGGCGCGTACTGCAGGGACGTGGAAAGGCCGATCGCACCCTCCTGCATCGCCTGGCGCACCAGCCCGCGCATACGTTCCAGTTCGGCCGCCTTGGGCGCGCGGTCTTCGTCGGCCAGCACCATCCGCCGCACTTGCGTCGCGCCCACATAGCTTGCCAGGTTGATCCCCATCCCCTGTTTGGCGAGCAGCGCGAAATACTCGCCCAAGCTGCGCCACACCGGTTTGACGCCGTAATGTTCGTAAGTCACGTGGTCGGCCCGCGCGATAGCGTCGTTGAGCGGTGCAATCGACGAGCCCTCGCCGGTGATTTCGGTGGTGATGCCCTGGTAGATTTTAGACGGCAGGTGTGGATTCACCAGCATGGTCAACTCGCTCTGGCCGAGCATATCGATGAACCCCGGAGCCACCGTCAAGCCGCGAGCGTCGATGGTGCGCCGCGCCGGCGCGCCCGCCAGATGCCCGATGGCCGCGATCTTCCCGGCGCGGATCGCCACATCGCCCGCATACCAGGGCGAGCCGGTGCCGTCGATGATGTGGCCGTTGCGGATGACCAGGTCGTAAGGTTGAGCGAGTGCCGGCGCGAGCGCGGCGAGGAGCAGAAGCGTCAGGCGGTGCATAGGGATAAGGATAAACCGTATGGCAGCCGGCGATGCGGAGCAGCGGAATTCGCTTCGCGAGGTTGCGGGAACCCCGTGGCGCAGGCACTGTTGCCCTGCATTGGCAGAAGCCGGATTGCGGCGGTACTCGCGGTGCAGAGGTATGCTAAGGCGCCTGCCCCGGTCCACGTTTCGGGTCAACGGACGCCCAATGCACCTGCGGTAGCTCCGAGGTGCGTTCACCCAGCGGGAATCCGCTTTTTCCAGCCCAGCTCTCGGCCGCGGTTTTTAATGCGGCGTTTCCGGACGAGGCAAAGTCTTCCGCCATTGCAGGATTCCCGTACGCATTGAGAGCGGCGACCAATGCGCTCTCGGCTCCCGGCTGTCCCCGCCGGATCAGGAACCGGTATACCGCCGCCACAAATTCCGTATTGGGAGCTCTGAGAGTTTCTGTCAGTGCGTTAGCCGCATGCGGGTCATCGATTTCCCCCAAAGTTCTCGCTGCGGCCAGGCGGGCATACTTGTCGTAATCGTTATGTAACAGTTGAATTAGCGGATCCACGGCAGGGGCCCCGATAGAAGCCAGTATCTTCGACACGGTATCCCTGATCTCCGCCCGATGCAATGCGTCGGTTAAAGGCGGTACGGCTGCTTGCCCAAGCTCCATCAGGCCGGCTGATGCTTTCGAGAGTGCGAACGGCAGAGCTTGAATGAGCGGATCGGCGGACCGCGCGTCGTGTAAGTGAGCCAGGGCGGAAGCAGCGGCCACCTGAAAGTCCACGCTTTGACTTGTATCCCGGGTGGCGTCCCAGAGAGCGTCTTTCGCCCTGGCGTCGTTAAACCTGCTAAGCGCGGCCACCGCCGCCTTGCGCACGGGCGTCGACCGATCCTGGAGGGCCACAATCAGGGCGGTCACCGTCGAAGAATCCGGCCGGGTTGCCAACTCGTGTATCGCAGCGATCTTGGCACGGTCATTAGCGCCGGTCGTTATCTCGTTCAGTAACTCCGCCACGTTCTTTTTTTGAGCCTGCATGCGGCTCCCACAGCCGCAGAACGCAACCGCGCCCGATACCAGCGACAGAATCCCAAATCCATAGGTAAGTCTGCTGTGAAACCGGCGCATAGTCTGCCTTTTAGTTGTCGCTTGGAAGTTTTCTGAAGACAGTATACGGTGTGACTTACTCCGCTTGTATAAGGACCCGTACTAGTAGTTCGGTAACAATGTTCGCAAAATTACGAAACAAATTGAAATGCGCATTTATGGCTTGAAGCGTAATCTGTATCTTTCGGCTAGCTAACGCAGCGCCGCTCGAATTGGTCTTGACAATGCGAGTATTAATGCAGTTCCAACGCCCGTCCCACCGCCGTCCTCTTTCCGGTCAACCCTTCCTCCACCAGCACTCGCAAGCGATAACTTCCCGAAGCGGCGTGCAACGACAGAGAAACGGTGAGACCGGCCGCCGACAGCGCCTCGAAGCTGCCATTCTTCAGCGCCAGTTCGGCCTCCGCCTGCCTGCCCACCACGAAATTGCCGGCTGCATCGAAAAGCGCTGCGATCACTGTCAGCCTCTGCGTCCGGCGGTCCTTCTTATTCCCAAAATTCAGCCGGCTCACATCGATCCAGGCCTTGGTGACCACTCTGGGGCCCGTGTCCGAACTGCCGGGTTCGGCGGCCACGCGCGCCGCCACATCGTCCGGCGACTCTCCGCCCGTCAGGATTCGATCTCGTTCCCCCCGCCGTGCCGAATCGTCGGCCGGCTCTTTGGTGGGCGCATAGTATCCCATGCGAGCCTCCACCGAGCCATGGCGGCCGCCAATGAGCCTCACCTTCAGTTCATGATACTTCCCGTTGCGGACTGCATCGGAGGGAACGAATCCCAGTACGTATAGGAACTCGGGCACTGCCCCCAGGCGGCGCAGTCCCTCCGCCAGGTCGTTATTGTTGTGAATGAACCGTCCGCCGGTTCCCGTGGCCAGCACAGCCAATCCGTCGTCCTTGGCATCTTCCACCCGCGCCTGAACTTGAATTTCCGCCGGGTGCATGCCGCGCGCCCACTTTGGTGTGCCGGCATCGCCGCCTGGTATCAGCACATAAAGGCCCCTCAGGTCCAGGGCGCTGATCACTACTCCGCCGTGCAGCGCCGCCGTAGTAAGGCGCTGTAGCTCCGCCTCCTCTCCTCCGGAAACAAATCCACCGGTGGTGAGCAGCACCAGCCGCTGGCCGGGCATCGCCCCCATCGCTCCCACGATCGATGCAATCGAGCGCAGGGTGTCGCCGGTATTGTTTCTAACGTTCTCCCAGATGGCCTCTGCTTTCGATTCGGTCGCGCGCATCGCCGAGTCCATGTTGGACATGTGGGCACAGCGCGCCATCTCCGCGGCTTTGGCTTTCAGCAATTCGTTGTCGAGATGATTCGCAATCAGATAGGCTTCGTACGCCCGAATGACAGGACAGGTATAAAGATCGTCGGAGTACCTCGCGTGAGGCGTTACCGCTTCGATGGCAGCGCCCAACGCGGGCACATCGGCGGTAAACCGCACGGACTGC
>Ga0335079_10007896_pt1 | contig 12100 bp, 11 predicted proteins | sample Lox_Sample_33_FD_206719 | JGI IMG/M metagenome (GOLD analysis project Ga0335079, IMG submission 206719) | Soil microbial communities from Loxahatchee National Wildlife Refuge, Florida, United States - Lox_Sample_3.3 | ecosystem: Environmental > Terrestrial > Soil > Wetlands | place: USA... | reverse complement strand
TGAGCCGGGCGCCATGGTGGATGCGCTGGACGCTACCACGGGCGATCTGCTGTGGCAGTACAAAAGGAAAGGGCCGGGCAACCAGGCAAGCTCGGCGCGCACCAAAAATCTCGCGATCTACCAGGACCTGATCCTTTACACCGCGCCGGATGCCGTGGTGGGGCTGGACGCGCACACGGGCGAGGCGCGCTGGGAGACGAAGACCGACGGGCGCGGGAACACGTCGGGGCCGCTTGTTGTCGACGGCAAAGTGGTTTCCGGCGGCGCCTGCGCGGGCAAGCGCGAGAACTGTTACATCCTGGCGCTCGATGCGCTCACGGGCAAAGAAGCGTGGCGCTTCTACACGACTCCCGCGCCGGGCGAGCCTGGCGACGAAAGCTGGGGCGGCGCGGCACTGGAACGGCGCCTGGCTTCTACCTGGGGGCTGCCGGGAACCTATGATGTGGGGCGGAAGATGATGTATTGGGGCGTCGCCAACCCGATGCCCGATCAACGAATCGCGCGGCATGACGGCAACGCCGACGCCGTCTCACGCTCGGCGCCGGCCGATCTCTATAGCAACTCGACGGTGGCGCTCAATCCCGAAACGGGGAAGCTCGCCTGGTATTACCAGCATCTACCAGGCGACGATTGGGATTCCGATTTCACACACGAACGAACGCTGGTACACACGCGCCTGAATCCGGACGCGAAGTACGTGAAATGGATCAATCCGGCGATTGCCCGTGGCGCGGAGCGGGACGTCGCGGTGACGCTTGGGGAACCGGGCGGTCTGTTTGTGCTCGACCGGGCCAACGGTCAGTTCTTGTGGGCCACACCGTTCCCCTATGATGACCCGAACTTCGTGATCTCGGATATCGACGTGAAGACCGGTAAGACGTCGATCAACTGGAACGTGGTATTCAAGCAGCCGGGCGACCACCACGTGATCTGCTACTGGAACACGCGCAGTTACTGGCCGACGGCGTACAGCCCGAGCACCAATTCGCTGTACACGTCGTATATCGACAATTGCCGCGATCTGACGATTGCCGGTCCGGCGGGACGCGGAGGCTGGACGGTGGTGCCGCGGCCGGGCTCGGATCCGCACGCGCTCACCGGCCTGGCCAAGATCAACCTGGAGACGGGCGAGATCTTGCGGTTCGATGTAGGCCGCGCGCCGGGCAACGGCGCGATGCTGGCGACGGCAGGCGATCTGGTTTTCCACGGCGATATGAGCCGGCGCTTCCGGGCGTTCGATGCGGCAACCGGAAAGCAGTTGTGGGAGACGATTCTGGGCGGCAACATTTCAGTCAGCACCATCACCTACGCGGTGAACGGGAAGCAGTATATTGCGGTGATGACCGGCGACAACTTGAAAGTGCCGGAGTTGAGCAAGGAAGTGCCCGAGCTGCGGAGCCCGGGCGGGCACAACGCGATGTACGTGTTCACGCTGCCGTAGTCGTGGAGCCGGCGATTTTGTCGCCGGCGCAATGCTTCGCCGCCGACAGGATCGGCGGCGCCACTTGGCTTAGATTCCCACAGCTTTCATGTGGGCCTCGGGATAGCGCGTGCCAGCGGTGATGCCGCGGGGCGCGATCTGATCGAGATGCCTCCGGTCGGCGGCGGAAAGCTGGACCTCGAGCGCGCCCAGGTTCTGGTCGAGATACGCGCGCTTCTTGGTTCCGGGAATCGGCACCAGGTCGTCCCCCTGCGCCAGCACCCAGGCGAGAGCCAGTTGCGCCGGCGTGCAATTTTTTTCCTTGGCAAGTTGCTCGATGCCCTTCACAATCTCCAGGTTCTTGCGCATCGTGTCTTCCTGGAATCGCGGATTGAATCTGCGGAAGTCCTTGTCGCCCAGGTCGGCAGTGTTCTGAAAACGACCCGTAAGAAAGCCGCGGCCGAGCGGGCTGTACGGGACGAAGCCGATGCTCAACTGGCGGCACGTGGCGAGTATGCCTTCTTCGGGATCGCGGGTCCACAGTGAATACTCGGTTTGCAGCGCGGCGATCGGATGCGTCGCGTGAGCGCGCCGGATGGTCTGTTCGCCGGCTTCGGAGAGCCCGAGATAGCGTACCTTGCCTTGTTCGACGAGCCGGGCCATGGCGCCGACGGTGTCTTCGATCGGGGTCTTGGGATCGACGCGATGCTGGTAATAGAGATCAATCGCCGGAATCTTCAGGCGGCGGAGGCTGGCTTCGCAGGCTTGCTGAACATACTCTGGCCGGCCGTTCACGCCCTGGAACGAGCCATCCGGGCCGCGCACGTTTCCGAACTTGGTGGCGATGACGATTTCATGACGCCGGGAAGTGATGGCGCGACCGACCAGTTCCTCGTTCTTGCCGACGCCGTACATGTCGGCTGTGTCGAAGAAGGTCACGCCGCGATCGATGGCGTGATGAATGGTGGCGATGGATTCCTTCTCATCGGCTTCGCCATAAAATTCCGACATCCCCATGCAGCCGAGACCCAGCGCGGATACGGTTAACGAACTCTTGCCCAAACGGCGATACTGCATATCAGTCTTCTCTCAGTGTAAAGCGAAAGGACCAGCCGCTAGTACTCAGCAGGGCACTCGCACTTAGGACTGCGCGATTCGATTTGGTACTGCAAGTAGTACTGTACGTCGCAATCGTCAGTAACGGCACAAGTCCCGTTCCGCACTAATAAAATTGTGTGGTAAGACACTACGTATTGACTCTATACTGTCGATACTGAACTCGCGCCAACGGTGGTTTTAAAAGATGATGATCCACGAAATCGATCCTCTAGCCGACGTGCGTTGGTCGAGCTTGCTGGCGCGCCATCAAGCCGCAAGCGTGTTTCACAGCCGAGAATGGTTGGAAGCTCTACGCCGAACATACGGATACCCGGCTGTCGCGGTAACTACTTCCGCCCCGGACCAGGAGTTGAATGATGCCCTGGTATTTTGCCGCGTGCAAAGCTGGCTCACGGGGAAGCGTGTAGTGTCAGTTCCGTTCTCGGATCACTGTTCCCCGCTGGTCGACAGCTCCGAAAAATTAGCGTTGCTGGTTTCGACTCTGAAACGCGAGTGTGACAGCGGAAGGCGAAAATACATCGAACTCCGGCCTGCCGGCAATCAACCGCCGGTGGCGGGATTTGGCCATTCCACGCGATTCCACTGGCACCGGCTGGACTTGCGTCCGAGCCTGGACGAGTTGTTCGGCCGGCTTCATCTGAGCTGCATCCGCCGCCGGTTGTCGCGCGCGAAGCGCGCGGGTTTCGTCTACGAGGAGGGACAATCGGAGGCCCTGCTGGACAAACTCTATCGACTGGCCGTCTTGAGCCGCCGGCGGCACAATTTGCCCCCGCAGCCTCTCAAGTGGTTTCGAAACTTGATCGCCTGTATGGGTGAGAAGCTGAAAATCCGGATGCTGACCCATTCCGGCCGGGCTGCGGCGGCGGTGCTGACCCTCCGCTTCCGAGAGACGATGACCTATAAGTACGGGTTTTCGGACCAGGCGTTCCACGGGCTGGGCAGCATGCAACTGTTACTGTGGAAGTCCATCGAGGACGCCAAACAGGACGGGTTGGCCGAGTTTGACATGGGACGCTGCGACTGGAACGACCAGGGGCTGGCGGTGTTCAAGGACCGGTGGGGATGCTCGCGGTCTCCCATGGTCTACTTGCGGTATCCCCAGAGGATGGCTCAATCGGAAGACGCGGATCGAAATCATGCCATCCTGCGGCGCTTTTTTGCGGTAGCCCCCGACAGCGTTCTCGTGGCGGCAGGCAATGTGCTGTACCGCCATATGGCCTGACCGAATTTGGTCGACGGGCACAACGGGATTTGCGCGTTCACGGCGCCACTCTCAACTCTTCATACGCAGGACGAACCAGACCACTCCAAATGCCAGCAGCGCGCAGGCTGAGACTTGCAGCGGCCGCAGCGCCTTCGCTAACCGGCTGATGCGGGTGAAGGCAAACCAAAGAGCGAAAGTGGCGAGGATCTCGGCTAGCGCCGCACCCGCCATCACGAGCGCGGGATGATAACCGGTCGACTGCACGAAGAGGTGAAAATACAGCCCGTGGAATGCGCCCAGTACGACGGCGATCAGCCAACGCCAGCCGGCATCGGGAAGCAGCAGAATCTCGATAGCAAGATAAGCCACGGTGAGCGCGGCGGCGGCTTCGACAAAACGCGGCGCGGGCTGCCAGCCCGTGAGCGGCACCAGAAACACTGAGGCGGCCTGGCCAGCCAGGAACATGGCGGTCAGCACGACCAGTTCCCGGGCGCTGCGGCCTGCCAGGACCAAGGCGGCGAGGAACAGAAGCTGCACGATGCCTCCCCAGGCGCGGATGAACCCGCCGCCGATTTGCGTGATCGCGATCTCGGTTGGGGTAGGCGGCCGGAAGCGCAGCGTGGCGCGGTTGAATGAGAGGTCGAATACGGCCTGGTCGTTTTTGCCGCCCATGTACGCGCGAAGTAGGTGCACATGGTTGGGCACGGTAATCGAATGATAGGTGCAGGTGACATCGATGCGGTCGGGCGGCTCGGCGAATTCGTAATCGGCGGTGCAGAAGTAGGTGTCGGCGGAAGCATCGGCTTTGCAGTCGGAAGCGGTGAGGCGAGCCTCGCGTCCGCCGCTCGAGAAATGAATGTTCTCGAAAATGGAGCGGCCGGGATTGCGGATGTGCGTCAGCTCGTAAAGCGGCATGCGCAACTCGTAGCGCGCGCGGGCGCCGGTCACCGTCAAATCGCCCGAACTGAGGCTCATCACATGCGCATAGATTGGCGCAGTGAAACATATCAGCCAGGGCACTCGCCTCATATCTGCTCTTCAGGGACCGTCGCGAACTGCGCGCCGAGACGCGCTTTGCGGATTCGCAAGTAGATGACGCGCACCAGCGCCAGCACGGGAACGGAGAGGAATGTGCCGGGGATCCCGGCGATTTCGGCTCCGGCGAACACGCCGAACAGCACCACCAGCGGATGCAGCGCCACACCCTGGCTCATCAGGTGCGGGGAGAGAACGTAGTCCTGAGCGACGCGGTAAGCGAGCAGAAAAATCAGAATGGCGAGCGCGTGCGAGTTCGAAAGGAGAGCCACGACCATGATGATGGTTCCGGCGGTCAGTGGCCCGATCATCGGGATGAACTCGAGCATCCCGGCTAAGGCCGCGAGCAGCACGGCGTAAGGAACGCCCATGATCGCGAAGAAAATGGAATAGGCAGTGAACGCGGCCAGCGCCAGCAGCATGAGCGCGCGAATGTAACTGGCGAGCAGCAGGTTCACATCCGCCAGCAGATCGTTCAGCATGGCTCGTTGCTGGCTATCGGAGACCAGGTCGAGAATATGTTCGCGCATCAATCGCGCGTCTTTGAGAAAGAAAAAGGCGAGGATGGGGATGATGATGATATAGATCACATCGCTGGCCACCGTAAGAGCCTTGAGCCCGGCCCGGGGCAACGCGGAGATGAGATCTCCCGAGCGCTGGGCAACCTCCTTGCGAATCGTTCCGATTACCTGGTCCTTGATCGAATTGATTCCAGGGGCTGCTTGCGGTATCGGTTTTTCCCAGGCGGAGAGCATATCGGGAAGCCGCCTTGCGAAATTGTTCGCTTCATCGACCACGCGGGAGCCGATCTGCGTTCCCGCCAGAACCACAATTCCCATAAAGATGATGTACGCGCCGGCCAGCGCGAGATTGCGTGTGCGGTTTCCCGGCAAGAACCGATCGATGAGGCCAACCAGCGGCGCGAGCAGATAGGCAAACAGCAGCGCCAAAATAAAAACGAACAGCGTGGTGCGAACCAGGTAGACGAGGCACAGCAGCAAGAGGATCAGGGCGGCGGTCCAGGCGTAGCTTGCGGCGCGGCGGCTGATCCCCAACACTGAGCCAATTCTACCCTGGAGAAGAGCCTATGCCATAATGTGAAGCGCTCGCGCATCCTTGTTTCCGGAGGGAAATCATGCCAGATGCTACGTTCAGCCGGCGGGCTGCGCTTCTGGGCGCCGCCTCGCTGCCGGTCATTCGATCAGTAGCCGCGCAGACGCGTCCGCGCAGCATCGTCATATCGAGCGCGAACGGTGTCGCGCCTGCGCCAAGGCGCTTGAGATGATCAAGGCCGGCGCCGACACGCTGGATGCGGTGATCGCGGGAGTCAACATCGTTGAACTGGGCCCGAAAGATAACTCCGTCGGCTACGGCGGTCTTCCCAACGAAGACGGCGTAGTCGAACTCGACGCCTCGGTGATGCATGGGCATGTCGCCCAAGGAGGCGGCGTTGGATGCGCTGAAGCGCGTCGCGCGCAATTTCAACAATGACCGCAAGCGTCTCGAGGCCATTAGTCTGAATTTTTACGCTCTGCGGAAGGACGGCGAATATGCCGGTGCGTCGCTCTGGAATCGGCCGGCGTCCCCCCCTGCGCAGTTCGTGGTGGCGGCGGAGGGCGCGCCGAGCCATCGTGAGAATTCGATTTCCTTGTACGAGCGTTAGCAGGCGAGTGGAAGTCGAAATCAGACAAGCCGCGTTGTGCCTCATTCGGCATGAAGATGCGTTCCTTGTCGCCGAGATTCAAGACCCGCATTCCGGCGTTGTCCTGCACCGGCCCCCCGGCGGGGGCATCGAAGAAGGGGACAGCCCCGAGCAGGCTCCCGCCGCGAATTGCAGGAAGAACTCGGCATCACGCTGGCGACCGTTCGTGAACTCGGCGCCGTCGATCATGTATGGTTCTGGAAAGGTCGAGAGGTGCGCGAACGTGCCTGGCTCTTCCTGGCAAGCTCATCCGACGATGCGCGTCTGAGCCGTGGAGAATGCCCTGAGTTAATCGAAGCGGACGGTCAATCGATTCGGACACGCTGGCGCCCAATCGAAGAGGACGCCGGCGCGCTTCCACGCCTTTGCCGATCTGCCGTGACAGAATTCCTGAAACGATCCCAGGGCTTCAAAGCAACCCCGCCACCCGGACGGCGGCGTGCAGCAGAAGCGCGTCCTGGCCGGGCGCGCCCGTAAGCTGGAGGCCGAGCGGCAGCCCCGCAACCGGCATCGGAATGGAGATCGCCGGCACTCCGAGCGCAGTCCAGGGTGCGTTCATGCGCGGGTCGCCAGTGGAGCTCAGGCCTTTGGGCGCCGGCCCGGTGGCGGCGGGTGAGAGGATCACGGGTGTGGTCTGAAAGCAGGCCGCGATCCGTTGTTTGCTTTCCGCAATGAATCCGAGCGCTTCCTGGTAACGGGTGTTACTCATCGCGAGCCCTTCGCGAACGAGCGCGGCGAGATCCTGGAGCTGGTCGCCATATTGGCGGTAGCGAGCCTCATGGAATCGTGCGCCTTCATAGAACATGACGGCGCGGGTTTCCTTGGCGAGGCGATCGAGCATGGAGGTGATCGGTAGATTTTCGATGGGGATGCCGCGGTTGCGGAGTGTCTCGACCACGTTCCGAAACGACCCGGCCATTCCTGGATCGATATCGGGCAGCGGATCGGGTATGCCGAAGGTCACATCTGCTTGCGATTCGACTGGTTGTCCGAGAGCCCGCCACAGCGCCAGCATGTCTCGCGGCGTGCCGGTGAAAAAGCCGAGCGTGTCGAGACTGCGCGCCATCGGCAGAACGCCGTCCATCGAAAACAGGCCGTAGGTGGGTTTGAAACCCGTGATCCCGCAGTACGAAGCGGGGCGCAACACCGAGCCGAGGGTCTGCGTACCCAGCGCGAGCGGGATCATGCCCGCTGCAACCGCGGCCGCCGAGCCGCTCGAACTGCCTCCGGGCGTATGGTCCGGGTTGCGGGGGTTGTGCGTCACTGCCGGGGTGAAATACGCAAACGCGGCCGTGTGCGTTTTGCCCAGCAGGATGGCGCCGGCGCTGCGCAATTGGCGAATGATCGCGGCATCGGCGGTTCCGCGCCGGCCTTTGTAGATGGGCGAACCATATTCGGTCGGCAGGTTGGCGGTTTCGATGATGTCTTTGGCGCCGAACGGAATGCCGGAGAGGGTACCGTCACCGGTTGCGGGTTGAGGCTGCACCTCGACCCAGGCGCAAATCGAAGAGTCCCAGCCTGCGATGCCGTCGCGCAGTTGCTGGACGGCGCGTTGCCGCGCGGGAATCTCCGCCTGAAGCCAGGCTTCCAGGGGTTCGAATTTTGGGCCGGAGCCGCCGATCGAGTGGCTAGTCATTCGCTCAATGCCAGGGCCGTTTGCGAATCCCGCTGAGCGGATGAATCATCACCCAGCAGCCGATACGCTTCGCTGCGCAACCGATAAAGGTGCGACTCTTTCGGCGCCAGCCGGATCGCCTCGTTGAAGTCGGCCAAGGCGTCCCCCCAGGACTCCGGCTCGCGGAGGCGCAGTTGACCCCGGTATTGATAAGCTTGCCACAAGCGCGGACTGAGGCGGATGGCGCGCGTAAGAATCGCGACCGCCGGCTCAATGCGCCCTTCGGTGGCGAGCGAGAGGGCTTTATCGAGCGCTGCGGCATCATCGCGCAGCGCTCGCAAGCGGCGGCGTCCGCTGATTTCGAGGTAGGCTCCGGCGGCCAGGCACAGAAACGCAAGCTCGGCGGCTTCCGGGAATTCCCAATTCCCGAGGAAGACGCGGCTGGCGACCGGCAGGCTGGCGAACAGGAGCGCCAGCGCCCACGCCGCTTGAGCCCACTGGCGCCTCCATGCGGTATATTTCATGAAGGAAATGCGGCCCTACTGTTTATTTGACAACACTTGACCGCCGTTTCTATCATGAAAGTTCAATCGTTTGACGGTAGCGGCGCTCGTTCTGGAGTGCCCCTCGTTACCCAAATGGCAACGACGGCGTCTGTTTTGTCTAGGACACAAATATGATCAAGGTTGAAGGTCTGACCAAGCGATACGCTCGGACTGTCGCTGTCGATAATATTTCGTTCGAAGTCGAGAAAGGGCAGATTGTGGGATTTCTGGGGCCGAACGGCGCCGGCAAGACCACCACGATGCGGGTTCTCACCTGCTTTCTTCCCCCGACTTCGGGCAAAGCGACGGTCGCCGGCTTCGACGTCCTCGAGAGTCCGATGGAGGTCAAGAAACGCATCGGCTATCTCCCGGAAACGCCTCCGCTGTACCCGGAAATGGAGGTCGTCGAGTACCTGGAGTTCGTCGCCAAGTTGAAGGGCATTCCGTCGCGAGACGTGCGCGGCCGGGTCGACGAAGTGATGGGCCGGTGCGCGGTGGCCGATGTGCGCAGCAAGCTCATCGGCAAGCTCTCGAAAGGGTACCGGCAGCGCGTCGGGCTGGCCCAGGCAATCATCCACAATCCGGATGTGCTGATCCTCGACGAGCCCACTTCGGGGCTTGACCCCAAACAAATCATCGAAACGCGCGAACTGATCCACTCGCTGGCCGGCGATCACACGATTATTTTGAGCACGCATATTCTGTCGGAAGTGGAACACTCGTGCGAGCGGGTCATCATCATCAGCCAGGGAAAGCTGGTGGCGATCGACTCGGTGAGTAATCTAACCAATCGTCTGCGCGGCTCGGAAGCGGTGTCGTTGGTGGTTGAGGCTCCCGGCGGCAGGCCCAATCCGACCGAAGTGCAGCAGCGGCTCGAAACGGTAGCCGGCGTAAGCCGCGTGATGATGAAGGATTCGCGCGATAGCCGGCTGGTCTTCGAAATCGAAAGCCTGCAAGGGCGGCAGATTCGCGCCGATCTTGCCCGCACCGTGGTCAACTCCGGGTGGAATCTCAATGAGCTGCGCTCGATCGGCCTGAGCCTCGAAGACATCTTCCTGCAACTGACCGCCGCCGAGCAAAAAGAAGCCGAAATGAAGGAACCGGAAGGAGCCACAGCATGAGGAGCGTTCTGCTGATTTGCCGCAAGGAACTCAACGCGTATTTCGCGTCGCCGATCGCGTACCTGTTGATGGCGTTTTTCGCGCTGATCTTCGGGTTCGTGCTGTTCAACGCCACGCGCGACTTCATCCGGTTCAGCTTCCAGCAGCAGTTTCAAGGCGGCGGCGGGCCGATGAGCATCAACGACCAGATCATCACGCCGCTGCTGGGCTTTTCGAGCACGATCACCTTGTTCCTGGTTCCGATGATCACGATGCGGCTCTTCGCGGAAGAAAAACGGTCCGGGACCATCGAGTTGCTGCTGACCTCGCCGGTGAGCGACACGCAGATCATTCTTGGCAAATGGCTGGGAGCGATGCTGCTGTACGTGTGCATTCTGGCGATGTCGATGATCAACGTGGCGCTGCTGTTTGCCTGGGGCAAACCGGATATAAAGCCGGTGCTGGTGGCTTATCTGGGGCTACTGCTGCAAGGCGGATGCCTGCTGGGCATCGGCGCATTCATCTCGTCTCTGACGCGGAACCAGATCATTGCCGGCGGCGTCACATTCTTTGTGTGCCTGCTGCTCTGGCTTCTGAGCTGGGCCACGGCGAACGACACGGGCGCCTCCTCGCAGGTGATCAACTACCTGTCGATCGTCACCCATTTTGAAAATTTTTCCAAGGGCGTCGTGGAAACCAAAGACGTCATCTTTTACCTGTCCATGATTTTCTTTTCGTTATTCATTACCACGCGCGCGATGGAATCGCTAAGGTGGAGGTCGTAAATGGCGAACTGGATGAAAGCCCGGCAAACCAAGTACGCGGCCTACGCCAGCGTGTACGTCCTCGTCATCCTCGCGGTGCTGGCGGCGGTCAATTTTTTGGGGAACCGCTACGACAAATCGTACGATTCGACCTCGAACAAACAGTTCAGCCTGTCGGACCAGAGCAAGAAGGTGGTCAGCGGGCTGAAGGGCGATATTCACATCACCTACTTTGACCGGGACCAGGCGTTTGCGGGTGCGCACAACCTGCTCGACCGGTATTCGAACATGTCGCCCAAGGTGCACGTGAATTACATCGACCCGGTGAAGAAACCGGCGGATGCAAAGGCGGCCGGCTTCAGCCGCGACACCACCATTCTGGTGGATAGCGGGACGAAGAAGGAATCGGCCAAGAGCCTGACGGAAGAGGAGATCACGGGCGCGATAATTCGCTCGTTGAAATCCGGCGTACGCAATGTGTGCTTCCTTTCGGTTGGCGGCGAACGCAGCCTCGATGATTCTCAAGGCGGCGGCTTTTCGACGCTGAAGACGCTATTGGAGCGCGACAACTACAAGACTCGCACGATTACTCCGAAGACGAGCGCGCCCGCGGCAGAGAAGGGTCTCGCGATCGGGCAGAAACCAACTGACGCGGCCGTGGAGATTCCGTCCGACTGCACGGTTCTCGTCGCGGGAGGGCCGCAGGTGGCCTACTCACAAGTGGTCGTCGATGCGATCAAGAAGTATATGGACGGCGGCGGGCATGCACTCTTCATGCTGGACGACTCTTTGCGCCTGGGCCGCGAGTCCGCCGTCAGCGACAGCCCGGAGCTACTGAACTTATTGGCTGATTGGGGCGTCACCGTCAATAAGGACCTGGTGCTGGATTTGAGCGGCATTGGACAGCTTTTCGGGCTCGGTCCCGAGGTTCCGGTGATTTCGCAATACGAGTCCCACATCATTACGAGGCCGCTTCAGGGCATCCCGACGGCATTTCCGATCACTCGATCGCTGGATGTAAAATCCAGCGGAAATTCCACAGTCGAGAAGTTGTTCGGCACCACCGAGAACAGCGTGGCCATTTCGGAATTGCCTCCCGGCGGCAGGCTGAGCAATCAGGAACTGCAGAAGGGTAAGAAGGGTCCGCTGACGCTGGCGGCGGCCGGAACGGTCACCGTCGGAAATAATAAAGCCCGCTTTGTGGTGACTGGCACCTCGCAATGGGCCGAGAACAACCTGGCCGGTTCGGGCCGGCTCGGCAATCGCGACTTGTTCTCCAACATGGTCAACTGGCTCTCTTCGGATGAAGATCTGATTTCGATTCGGCCGAAAGAGCCCAGCAACCAGCCGCTCAACGTGAACGCCCAGCGGGCGAACATGATGTTCTGGCTGAGCGTGGTGTTCTTCCCGCTGGCGGTGGTCGGCATCGGCCTTGGCACCTGGTGGAAACGGAGGTAACCGATGAAGCCTACGGGACTGATCATTGCCGTCGGGGTTCTGGCGGTCCTGGGCGGGGCGACGTGGTGGTCGAATAAGAAGCAGGCTTCGGCCAGCAAATCGACCGATACCACCACGAAGATTCTGTCCATTCCAAAC
>Ga0335079_10007886_pt1 | contig 12106 bp, 7 predicted proteins | sample Lox_Sample_33_FD_206719 | JGI IMG/M metagenome (GOLD analysis project Ga0335079, IMG submission 206719) | Soil microbial communities from Loxahatchee National Wildlife Refuge, Florida, United States - Lox_Sample_3.3 | ecosystem: Environmental > Terrestrial > Soil > Wetlands | place: USA: Florida... | reverse complement strand
ATCGATGGTTCGGGCGGCCGGTTTTTCCGCGACAAACTGCCCGTTCACCAGTCCGATCTTCTTGTCGTAGATCTGCAGCTTGTCGGTCTTGCGAACATCGTCGAACACCGCCATGCGGTGTTCCCCCACCACGACCAGCTTTTGTTCTTTGTAGGGGTGCAGCCAGCTCACAAACAGGTGTGCCCGTACGCCGCGGTCGAACAACATCGTGGACACGGTGACATCGGCGATATTGGGTTGAAGATAGGTGCCGCCGGTAGCCGCCACCTGGATGGGCATCTGTTTCAACAGCAGAAGGATCACCGAGATGTCATGAGGCGCGAAACTCCACAGCGCATTTTCCTCGCGCCGGACCTTGCCCATGTTCAGCCGATTCGAGTACACGTACTCCAGCCGCCCCAGCTCACCTCCTTCGATCAGCTCGTTCAGGCGGGTTATGGCCGGATGAAACTCCAGAAGATGGCCGACCATCAGAATTCGTCCCTGGCTTTCCGCCAACGATGTGAGCCGCTCCGCTTCATCGCACCGCAGCGTGAGGGGCTTCTCGACGTAGGTATCCTTGCCGGCGAGCAGCGCCTGCCGGGCCATTTTGTAGTGAGTCTCCGCCGGGGTCGCGATCACGATCGCATCCACCCTCGGATCGTCAAGGACGGCCTCGTAGGAAGTGTCCAATGTGACGGCGGGATACTGTTCGGCCAGTTGCTGAAGCCGCTTTGCGCTGAAATCGCAAATCCGGTACAGGACCCCCAACTGATTAAAGACGCGAACCAGATTCGCGCCCCAGTATCCGGCGCCGACTACGGCAATTCGCATGAGATCGCTCCTTTATCAAGCCCGGAAAATGCGCTCACCGACGGAAATCCGTAGGCCCTGTAGAGGGATTCGCGTACTTCCCTCCAATCGCACGCTCGTGCCAGAGCCACCGCCGCAGTTGCCAAATCCAGTGCCAGAGCAGGAGTTTCCAGCACTTTTTGTGCCGCCAGAGCCAATCCCTGCCAATCCCCCGGTTCTACCAGTAATGCGGTTTTTTCCTGTTGATAAATAAAAGGGATGCCGCCCGCCGCCGTGGAAACCACCACCAGCCCTGCGGCCGAGGCTTCCAGCAGCGCCCCCGGGAAGTTATCGATCCGCGACGCATTCAGATAGATATCGCATTGATCATAAATATCAGGCAGATCCGAATGGGCGAGGTTTCCCAGAAATCGGACACCGCCCAGATTCCAGGTGCTTACCAGGTCCCGGAGGTGTCTTTCCTGGCTCCCCGTGCCCACAATCCATAGAGATGCCTCGGGATAGCGCTCCTGCACCCGCCGGAACGCCATCACCACCGACTCGATGTCGTAGGCCGGTTCCAGGTGCCGGGTGACGAGCATTTTCGGTTGGATGGATGTCCTTGGACGAAACCGGAAGGCCCGGCTGTCCAAAATGTTGGGAACAATGGAAACGGAAGCGCCGAAACGCTTTCCGATGACTTCCTTCAGAAATTCCGATGGCGCGGTAATCGCATGGGCGAGCCGGAACGCGGGACCGGTGGCCCAGCCGAACCACTCCAAAAAACGTCCGGCCTCCCCTCCCCGATAGTTTAGAACCACCTTTTTCCCGCAGAAACGGCCAGCCAAAACCGCGGGGTAGACCACCAGGAAGAAGTACCACCAGGAAGCCGCGAAAACGTGGACCACATCCACTTGCCGGGCTTGCCGCCAAAGCGCGGGCCAGATCAGCAAGGAGCGAAAGACCGTCCGGACACCCGGCAGCCGATCCACAATTCTCAACCGTTCAGGCAGGGGAAAGTTGGATGGAAACAGGGAAACGTCAATCCCGTCGGCGCGAAGGAGCTTGCAGAGCTGCTGAGCCTGGATTGCCATCCCGCCGTAAGGCGGGGGTGCCGGCGCTACCACGAGCACTCGCCCGGGGGCTGGCATCTTATCGCGCCTGCTTGGGATCGTTCGGCTCCGGCTTTTGCACCACCGTGCTGGCAGCCTGGCGCAACGACCGCAGCTCTGTCCGTGCGACTTTCAATCCGCCCATCCCGTCCGCATAGCTGATCCAGATCTCGCCCCGATAGATCTGAACAGAACTGGTGAAACCGGCGTTATTGCCATCAACTATCCCCGCCAGCCACCGGTTACCATCGCGAAAGGACAGCTTCAAAGCGCTGTGCCCGCCATCGTAATAAGTGATATACGGCCGGCCCTCTTCGTCCAGGGTAATCGAGTTTCTATCCGGATACGCGATGCCGCCAACCGAGTCCGCAACCTCGATTTGCCATCTGCCGTTCTTTTTGACTGCATACTTGATCAGCCGATGCGTCACGTCCGAATACGCAATGTGCGGCGCGCCGGAGTCGTCAACGGTAATTGCCGTGGAAGAACCGACGTACCCATCCGCCTGGCGGTGCGATTCCACCATTTCGCGGGTCCAGTCCTGGCCGTTCCAATAGGCATACCGGAGATCCCCGTCGCCTACATTGCAATAGGCTAGATGTTGATGTCCTTGCGCATCCGAAGCCATCGCATTGAACTTACCGCTTCCCCCTGTGGGATCGACCGTCCTTACCGCCCAGTATTTCCCGTTCCACATCACGTTCCGAAGGCGAACGGCAATCTCCGACTCTTTCGGGCCCCTGTATTCATAGAACGAGAGGCTGGGATTATCATCGCGGTCGAAGGTGATGGAGTTATAGTAGCCAATCACCTCCGAATCAAGCTGAATGGCTTCAATCTGCCAGGAGGCGCCGTCCCAGTACGCATGCCGCAACTTGCACCCGATTCCCGTTCCGTAGTCCGCGTAAGAGATATGAGGGTGCTGCTTGGAATCCAGCGCCAGGGCGCACATTCCTGAGCTCTGTGTCACGAGCATTGTGAACCATTTCTGAAGGTGCCGGTCCCAAAATGCGTATTTGAGCTCAAACACGCCATCATCCAGGACATAGGCCACGTGCACATTTCCATCCTTGTCGATTCGCATCGAGGAGAACTTGGCCACCGCACCGTTGTCCACCGATTCGATCTGCCACGTGGCGGCGGTGGCTGTGTGAGCGGCGGCGATGGCCCACGCTGCGAATAAGAGCAGGGTGGCTTTTGACGTCCGATTACTCATAGGCCAAGCCTTTCTTCTTCCGGTCCTCTCTCCCCGGAATTCGTTTTTGAATTGCGGACCACATTGCTCTTGCACCGGTTCCGGCCAAACCGGGAAGGAAGCGCGTCACGGCGAATCCGAGAAGAGGGAGCGGATCGGCGGCGGACCAGATGGCATAAATCCTCTTGCCCCGAGCTAAGTGGAACAAGGAGCGTAGCCTGGGATCCCGATGCCAGAACAACTGCAATGCGGCCATGAACAAGCTGTCCTCTGCGACCCATTTATGCCCCGTTGCAGGCTTCGACAGCTCCGGTCTTGGCAAGCCCGCATATTCGCAATACGCCAGATAAATCAGATCGACCCCGCAAGCTTTTCCCAAGCGGTGCTGATCCCACGGGCGGGGGTTGATCTCGATGAGCTGATATTGTTGCCGAACGGCATTCCACTTGTATTCCACTTCGGCGATGCCGGTGTAGCCCATCGCCTTCAACAACCGGGCGGTCGGTTCAAACAGCTCCGGGCGATCTACTCCCTGCACGATACAGCCGGTGCCGAGGCCCTCCGGAACCTGCACCAGTTTCTGGGTGTTGAACCCGGCTACCCAGCTCGATTGTCCATCCAGGAGACAGGCGGCGATCAGCAGGCATTCATCCCCGCCGGCCACCATTTCCTGCAGCAGGACCCGTTTCCCCGCGCGCGAGATCGCAGCATATTCGCCGGTCAGTTCCTGCCACGAAGAAACACCGACTGCCTTGCGCCCGCCCACTAGTTGCCAATTGCTGCCTTTGCGCCACTCGTGGGCCATTACAGCTTTCAAAACACAGGGAAACGTCAACTCATTCCGCAGCCGCTCCAGATCCTGTGTATCTTCGATCAGCCAGCAATTCGGGGTAGGCACGCCCGTATGCAGCGCCCATTGATATGTCTTCCATTTATCCAGGCATGCATCGAGCACGGCGCGCTCGGGCACCGCCAGGATATAGAACTCCTGCAATTCCCGCCGGAAACGGTCCAGGAATACCACGTCGTCATCCCGCGTGGGAAAGATGATATTCCGTTGACCCGCGCACTTTCCCATTTGGATCAGGTAATCGAGCAGCGCCTCCGGCTGCCGGCGCGAGTCCGGGCAGCGGACGACTTTTGCGTACCGGGTAAAATTCCCGTAGATCCTTGGTTCCGCAGACAGTCCAATGACAGGAATCCCGTGCTCACCCAGGCTCCTGGCAATGCCCAGGCCGGTGTAGAACATATTCATTACTACAGCCGTGGGACGCATCGATCTACCAGGCGCTCCTCTCCAACTGCGGCAGCATTTCCTGATGCTCAGGCTCGGTGGCCTCTTCTTCCGCAGCCTCTTCATCGCGAGCCCACTCCTCGTGTGCCACCCTCCTCAAAATGGCGATACAAGCCACCAGGGTGAAGTAATAATCGAAGTAGGCACGGCCCAGAAACACACCTGACGTCAGGAATCCGACCATGCTGAATCGAAGAAGGTTGACGTAATTCAACACGACACGGTCGCCGTAAAAAATCGCGGCTTGCGCCAGCCGGTGGGCTGCCCAAAAACACGACGCGACCAGGATGAGATAGAGTCCCAGTCCCGGTACGCCATGCTCGGCCAGGAGGCCGAAATAGATGCTGTGGGGACCCCTGATGTCCTTTGCGTTCGGAGCATATCGTTCGAACAACTGCGGGGTAAAGGTGCCGAAGCCTCCCCCGGTGACCGGATAGTCCCAGGCCAGGTGCCGGGCAAAGGCCCACGAGTTAAGCCTCTCCTGTGCCGATCCGTCGATCACTTTGGGGCTAGTGAAGTCCATTCGTTCCTTCCATTTTGGCGGCGCGAAGAAAAAGGCCACCGCCAGTCCCACGCAGATCACCGGAGCCAGCAAAACTTTTTGATTGAAGCGCAATTGGAGGAACATCAATGTCAGATTTGCAATCAAACCCACCAATGCGCCGCGAGAGTAGGTGAAGAATATGGCCGGAATGCTGATGAAGAACAAAAAGGCGAACAATCGCTTCACCCAGGGTTTGGATTCGCTTTGCGCCAGGAAGAAGAAAAAGGGAAGCGTCATGTTCAGCGCCAGGCCGAAATCGTTATTATCGGCGATCATCGAATTCGGGGGCCCGTAGAGGCGATAAACGCCACCCGTCGCAATGATGAACGGGAATGACTTGGCGACAAAGAAGCCGAAACAACCGGCGATCGTGAGCAGAAGAATTCGCAGCCGCACAAACGAATCGACAATGGCAACCGTGACCACGGTCATCAAAAGAACTTTGGACACAAAGCGCCAGCGGTCCCAGGTGTCCGCCGAATGGTGCATGAACATCGGGGTGTTGACGCTGACGATCGAAGTGACCGTAAACCAGATCCACAGGATCCCGATCAGATAGACCTCGCGCGTTGACACCCGTTCATTCCAACCTTTCGAAAACAGCACGAACCCGATCAGCGTCGGAATCGCCACCGCCATGGCCCATGGGAAAAAGGAAGCCGCGCCCCAGATGTACGACTGCGGATTCAGAAAAGCGACGATCGTCCAGAGCAGAATTCCGTAGAAAGGCCGGATGAAGCAAAACGGCAGGCTTCCTACGAAAAACACCAGCAGGACAAGGTCACGAATGGGCACGTCAGGATGCCTCCGCCAGGCGCCCGCCGGTACCCTGTTTTTCAAACACGCACAGAATCGAGGCGCGCAAGGACTGAAAGGGCTTGAGCGAGGTGAGGCGCTCGTACAACACGCCGACACGGAAAAGCACCGGCGAGAACATGAGATAGGCAGGGTAATGTGTGATCGTACCCAGCTCCTTTTCCACTAAGCCGGCGGAACGCAATGCATTTTGAATGGAGGAGAGCGTGTTCGCCCGGTATAAAGTGGGGAAAACGTCGTGCTCCGCGACCTGGAAGATCCTGCTGACCAGGGCACGGTGGAACCAGTAGGGAGTCACAGCCGCGATCAACGAAACGTAGTCGTATTTGTTCGGGGTGACAATCACAACCTTGCCGGATGGCCGCAGCACCCGGCAGAACTCGCGGAATACTTGGACCGGATCCTCCAGATGCTCGACCACGCTGCGCGAGATCACCATGTCGAAATACTCCGACGGGAAAGGCAGATGATTGAGATCGCCACGGACCCCGAAAGGCGCGTTGCGGTTGCCCGTCTCCAGGGTGGATTCCAGGTCGATACCTACCACCTGGCCGGCGACACCCGCGAACTCCCGGGAGACCCTCAGATAGCGGCCGCATCCCGCGTCCAGAAGCCGCTGTCCCGGACGAAGGTGCTTCCGGATGGTGTCGCGGTATACGCCATCGTAGAACTTGCGGCCGGCATAATACTTCTCAAAAAGCTGTTCGCATTTTTCGCGATCTCGTGGAGTGAACATCTCTAATCGATTCCCTCAGTAAATCCGCCCTAGTCATTCACCAACTGGTACCAGTCCAATTTGTACGCGAAGAGCTCCTGCGTCGGTTCCCAGGGTCCGCCTCGCCTGAGCTCCATCAGGTCCGTGGACCGGTCATTCGGTCCCCAGATGGTCGTCACCGCCGCGCGGTAGCCGGTGGCTCGAATCAGTTCCTTGTTCCACCTCCCGAAGTCTTCCTCCCGGCCGTTGGGATACGCAAAATAGTCCACGCCTGCCCGCAGCTCCTCTTCGATGCGCCGTTTGCATTCGGCGACTTCCCAGGCCGCCTGATCGTGGCCCATTTTCGCTAAAAAGGGGTGAGTAACGGTGTGGCCGCCGAAGTCCATGCCGTGCGTCTTCATGAGCCGGACTTCGTCCCAGCGCAGCATTTTGTTCCGGGCCCCTTCTTCCGGGACGTCGAGGACGCGCAGAATCTCGTCCAGCCGGCATCTGCGCTGGGAATCGTCGAGGCCCTGCAGGAGTTTGAAGATCTTACCGTTGGAAGCGAGCCGTTCCGCCGGCGTGCGCATCCAGAAGCGCCGCGGAATGTCGATTTCAAGGTCGATGTGCGGTCTGGCGGCGTTCTTGACCGCCAGTGCCAACCTTTCAAACCACAGCGGGTCGCCGGAATCCAGACAGCCGGTAGTCAGAAAGATCGTGGCAGGCAAACCGTAGCGTTGCAGGACAGGAAACGCGTTAAGGTAATTGTCCCGATAGCCATCGTCGAAAGTGATGGCGACTACCGATTCGGAAGACCAGCCTTCCAGCCGATCCACCAGTTCCGCCAGGCTCACGACTTTGTAGTGCCGGGCGACGTAGCGCATTTCCTGTTCGAACAACCTGGTCGAAATCGCCGGGAAGAACGGATCGTTGTCGTCGTTCACACGGTGGTAGTAAAGAATACGCCCCATCGGCTCCCGGCGCCGGCTCCATGAAAGCCGCGGCCATGTTCCGTTGGAAGCTACGCAGAGCTGATACTGGTCGCGCAAGGGGCGCGACAAGGCCGGAAGCTGAAGATGAAAGTAGCACTTTGCGATCGCGCTGCGAGCCCACTCTCCCCGGGACTTTTCATTCTGGCCGCCGGCCAGGGAGAGCGTGGCGCGGGATCGCTGTGCGAGGCGCTTCTCGCGGATCGCCAGGATGCGATTTGGCAGAAGCTTCTTTACGGTTTCGCGGGTGTGGCTCTCCCATTCCGGCCCGTGGCAGAACACGCGGTTCTTGTAGGTGTCGGCTGCCAGCACGACTCTCGCGCTGCGCTTCACTTCGGCACCCCAGTCGGATTTGTGCCGTCCCATTCCGCCTAAAAAGTCGTACTCTTGCAAGCCCGCCCTCAGAAATTCACGGATGGACCAGGCGCGAAGTCCAATTCCGACATTCCAATGTTCCGAAGCAGGTTCATATCCTTCCTGCAATTGAAAATACGTATCCCGGTACGCAAAGCCATACTGGCACGCGAGGACCTGCCCTTTCCATTCCAGCCAAGTGAAGCGTAGCCAGCCGCGGTCAAGCAGCTTCCCCGACAGCTCGTGGTAGAAATCCCTCTTCTGCGGCCAGCCGAAGACGCCCGGCTTGCCATCCTGAAGCCATCGGCGCGTATGCAAATCGAACAGAATCGGGAGCAGTCGCTCGACCTCTTCTGCGCTCTCGCAGAATCCGAACTTCACATCCGGACGGCCTTCCAGGTCCCGCAGAACCGAGCGGATCTTGGTGCGGAAGCGCGGCTTCAGCATGCCGAGGTATTCTTCCCATGTCCCGGGTAGACGGACTGTACCGCAATCGACGGTGCTCTCCGTGAAAATACAGTCCCCGGCTCCGCCGGCCTGCCGCACCAGAGGGAGAGTGGGCGAACTCTCCGGAATTTCGTTGAGCAGCAGGACCGGGCCGCGGCTCCACACTGCACGCCAGTGCTCCCGGAACGCCTGTATCACCGGTTCCTCGTAGCCGGAGGCGATGATAAAGTCCAGGTAGTCGGAGTCGTTGGAGCCATCCCCCACGAATGACAGAGCCGGAACCCTTTGGCCGTATCTCCGCTGGGTCTGGTGATATAGCGGCGCGATCCCGCGCAGCACATGGTCGTCATCGAATGCTGCCAGGATGCGCAACTCCCGAGAGCCCCCGTATCCCCGCCACCACGCCGTTATCCACTCCCAGGTCAGGAAGATCGTATCGGAGGGCGAGCTGCGCAGAAGTGTCTCCCATTCAGGCTTCAGCTCCTGCAATTCGGCCTCGCTGCGAATTTCCCTGACCTTCATACCGCCGCGACCCTCGACGGCTCGTCCACAAACTGCCGGTGCCACAATTCCAGAACGAAAAAGCTCCAGAGCGTGTCGCCGTAGTAGGTGGAATCGTCAGATTCGTGCTTGCGGAAGAGTTCTTCGATGAACTCCCGCCGGAAATAACCCCGTTCGAACGAACGCCGCGAGAGCAGAACGTCGTGCGACCACTCGCGCAGCCGCCGGTCCGACTTCAACCACGGCGCCACCGGAATTCCGAAGCCGTGCTTCTGCTTGGCGATAATCTCCGCCGGCAGCAGATTCGCGAAAGCCTTCTTGAAGAGGTATCTCTTCTTCAGCCCCTTGACTTTGAGACGGGCCGGAATCGAGCCGGAAAATTCAGCCACCGGCCGGTCCAGAAACGGAAAGCGCGTCTGAATACCCGCCAGCTCCGCCATGCAGGTCACTTTGGGTAGATCGCTGTCCCCGAGCGTAATCTTCACGTCGGCATAAAGAATGCGGTCGAGATGATCCTTCGCGGGGGCTTCCGCGTAGTAGCGAGACGGCACCTCCATCACCGAATACTTCCCCAGCGCCTCCAAAAAGCCGTCGTCGAAAATCTCCGTGCCGGCGTGGGTCATCAAAAACTGAAAGGACATCATCCGCTCGATGCCAGGCATGTTGGCTCGCCGGACATACCCTCGCGCCCTGCGCACCACTCCGTCCCGAATCGGGATTCGCGCCAGAACCGGTTCGATGAGCCCCTTCCGAAGCGCCCCGGGAACATTGTGATAAACCGCAAAAATCTGGTCGTCCCGGTAACGCTCGTTGCCCCCGAACAGCTCGTCGCCGCCGTCTCCCGCCAGCAGCGCTTTCACGCCGTTTTCCGCCGCCAGTCGCGCACAGAAATAAGTGGGAATCGCTGAAGAATTTCCAAACGGCTCATCAAAGGAGCGGACCATCGGGGCGAGAGCTTCAAAACAATCGTCCGGCCCCACCAGGAACGTGTGGTGCTCCGCATGGAATTCTTCAGCGGCTATCTTCGCGTACTCCAATTCATTGAACGGCTGCTCTTGAAATCCGATGGAGAACGCCTTTACCGGACCCCTCTGCAGGCGGCTCATTATGCCGACCACCGTGCTGCTGTCGGTGCCGCCGCTCAAAAAAGCGCCCAGGCTCCCGAATTTATCGTCTTTACAGTGTGCCGCCACCGATTGCTCGACCACCGCTTCCAACGCCCGGCTCAGCCGCGATTCGTTGCCGTCCGTGCCCGCGCCGTAGCGCATGTCCCAATACTTCCGGACTCGCGTCTGCTGGCTCGAGGCGATCAGGAGGTTGCCGGGCAGCAGCCGCGGCACACCTTGAAAAACCGTATCCGGTCCAAGATTCGCCCCGAAATTCAGCACATTGGCGATGGCTCGCGGATTGACCTTGGGATCGATCTCGCCGGACCGCATCAGCGCATCGATCCGGGTGGCCACCAACAGGACGTTGCCCGCGTCGTAGTACACCAGCCGGTTCATGCCGAACCCGTCGATCGCCGCCAGCAGCTCTCTCTCCCGGCGGTCCCAGACAATCACCGAAAATCCGCCGCGCAACTTCTCCACGAAATCGCGGCCCGTTCGCTCATACAGCGCCGCCAGAAGGGCCGCCGTCTGTTGCTGTGCGGGGATTTCTTCCCGGCCGCCCAAAGTGCCGGCGAGTTCCTCCTCGTTGTAGAGTTGGGCATCGCAGACGAGCAGGATGCGCGCATCCTGATAGATCTGTTGTGTGCCGAAGCGGGCCGCTACCGCCACACCGGCTCCGCCGTCAACGGCCTGCTCCATGCGGTCTTCCGGCGCAAGACAAAGCCCGCCTGCAACCGCGGTCAACATCTCGGCCGCCTGGCCGGGATGGTCCTTACGCCATACAGCACAGATCCCGCTCATGCCGAGCTGTGACCTCCTGCCAGGTTTTGAACATCAGGGCGCACCATAGGAACGCCGACCAATCTCTCTGTCCTCGTTGATGCTGGTTCCAGCAACTGGTTAGGAAAGCCCGGTTCAGCACATCTTCCTGGCTGCGGAACAATGCATCGTGAGCGAAGTCCTTCAGTTCTCCGCGAAACCACTCCGCCACCGGCACCGCAAATCCTTTTTTGGAGCGATTCAAAACAGCCGGAGGCAAGACCTGTTCCAGCGCCTTTTTGAAAATGTACTTGCCCCGCCCCCGGTGCAGCTTCAAACCGGAAGGGATCTGCGCAATCAGCTCCATGAGTTTGTGATCCAATAGCGGGCACCGCACCTCGAGCGAATTGGCCATGCTGGCTCGATCCACCTTCACCAGGATGTCGTCCACCAGGTAGGTCTTCATGTCCACATACTGCAAACGGGAAAGCGTGTCGGTCGTGCTGGCCCGGTCCCAGTGATACCGCAACACGTCGAACGAGTCGTATCCATTCATGGCGGACAACGCATCGGGGCTGAACAGCTTGTTCTTCATCCCGGGCGGGCACGTGGGACTGCTGCAGAAATATCCTTCGATGGTCGATCGCGACAGGCTCTGCAGCGTTGATTTGGCGCGAAAAACGCGCGGCGCCCAACCCAGTTTCGGGTACAAGTTTCCCAGCGGGCCGAAGACGCTGCGGCGGAAACCTTCGGGAAGCAAAGATCGGAACCGGTGCTCCCACATGTGCATGTTGTAACGGCGGTAGCCGGCGAAGTTTTCGTCGCCGCCATCGCCGGAGAGCGCCACAGTCACGTGCTGCCGCGCGACCTGCGAAACGTAATATGTGGGCACCGCCGACGAGTCTGCAAACGGCTCGTCATAATGCCATGCGAGCTTCGGCAGCAGATTGATCGCCTGCGGCCGCACGACCTGCTCGTAATGATTCGCGCCCAGCGAGGACGCAAATTCGCGCGCATCGCCGGTCTCGTCATACTTCTCTTCCGTGAAGCCAATCGAGCAGGTGGTCACAGGCCGCTGAAACTCGTTCATCAGGGCCACTACCGAGGACGAATCCACGCCGCCGCTGAGAAAAGCCCCGAGTGGAACATCGCTGACCAGCCGCGATTTCACCGCCGTCCGGTACTCCGCCAGAAACGATTCGCACCATTCTTCTTCGGAAAGCTCGCGCGTCTGGTCGAAACGAATATCCCAATAGGGAACCTCGCGGAGATTGGAGCCTTCCACTACCAGATAATGCCCGGGACGCAATTTTCGCACGCTGCGGTAGATCGTCTTGGGGGCGGGAACATATTGCAGCGCGAAGTAATCGGAAAGGGCCTCGAGATCCATCTCGTTTGAAAGCCCGCCCGCCGGCCACATGGCCTTGATCTCGGAGCCGAATACCAGCCGCTGGCCGTCCCAGGAGTAGAACAGCGGTTTCTTGCCGATACGGTCGCGCGCCAGAACCAGTCGCCTCCGGC
>Ga0335079_10007885_pt1 | contig 12107 bp, 12 predicted proteins | sample Lox_Sample_33_FD_206719 | JGI IMG/M metagenome (GOLD analysis project Ga0335079, IMG submission 206719) | Soil microbial communities from Loxahatchee National Wildlife Refuge, Florida, United States - Lox_Sample_3.3 | ecosystem: Environmental > Terrestrial > Soil > Wetlands | place: USA... | reverse complement strand
ATTTCAGCTCTCGGCTTCACGATACGCCCCCTCCGGTTTCTGATTTAATCTTTAGCGAATTCAATCGCGCCTTCGATTTTGCCCAGGATTTCATGGCGAGGGCAGAGTACCTCCGGGGGGATCGCCGATAACGCCAGGAGAATCCCTACCAGGCTGAAGTGTGGTCCACGCCTCCCTTGAGCCGAGGCCTTCCAGCGGTGCAATCTCCCTGAGGACCGCCGCAAGAAAAAGGACTCTCTCTCGCTCCGGCTTCTGAAATGCTTCAGCCTAGCCAAGGGACTCGCGCGGTTCTCGGCCTGAGAGCATCCTTTTGTCATCGGTCGCTCCAAAGACTTGAAATAGCATGGTCGGAGGATTCGGCCATGCCCCGTTCGTACGAGGAGCTGCTTTCGAGGGCCAGGGCCGGTCTCGACAAGGACGCCAAGAGGTCCGGTGCCCTCCGTCTAGAGCTCCCCGAGCCGGACGTCATCTGGGTCGGGAACAAGACCATCTTCAGGAACTACGCCGAGTTCCCCAAGCTCCTCAGGCGGGACTCCTCGAGGGTTCTGATGTACCTGGCGAAGGAGCTCGCAACCGCTGCCTCGCTCGACGGTGAGAGGGCGATATTCATTGGCCGCAAGGATCGGGACTCCTTCTCCCAGCTCCTCCAACGGTACGTCAAGGACGGCGTAATCTGCCCGGTCTGCGGCAGCCCGGACACGCACCTCGACAAAGAGAAGCGCATGTGGTTCATGGTCTGCGAGGCCTGCGGGGCCAGGTCGGTAGCGAAGGTTGCCTAGCACGAATGGCAGGGGGTTCTCGGTCCGAACGTCGGAGTACAAGGGCACCATCCTGGTCAACATCTGTGACGAGGAGCTCGTAGGGAAGACGGTGACCGAAGGGCAGCTGAAGGTCCACCTCTCCAGCGAGTTTTACTCGGGGGAGGTAGTAGATATGGGGGAGGCTCTCAGGCTCATCAGGACCTGCTCGATAGTCAACCTGGCCGGCTCTAGGTCAGTGGCGCTGGCAGTGCAGAACAATGTCGGCGCCCCAGAGGCGATCCGGGAGATCGAGGAGGTCCCCTTCCTAATGATCTACAAGTTCGCGGGCTAGCGGAGTTCGCCGAGCTTCTTCAGAAGATCCTTCTGCTGGCCGCTGAGGTTCCTCGGAACCTCGACGCTGACCTTCACGTATTCGTCCCCCTTCCCCCATCCTCCGTACTTCGGCAGCCCCTTCCCCTTCAGCTTGAAGACGGTCCCGGGTTGCGTCCCGTTTGGAACCGTGAGCTTCACGTCCCCGTACAGCGTCGGCACAGTCACCTCGGCCCCCAGCATGGCCTGTACGACTCCGACCTTCGCCTCAAGGTATACGTCGCTGTCCTGCCTTGCGAAAGCCCTGTGCGGGATGATATTCACCACGACGTAGAGGTCTCCAGGGGGCACCCCGCTCTCCCCGGCGTTCCCCTCCCCCCTTAGGCGGAGTGTGTGCCCGTCGTCTACCCCCGCCGGTATCATGATCTGTATCTTGCGCGTCTTCTCCACGGTTCCTTTGCCTCGACAGTCTTTGCAGGGGCTGTCAACGAGGTATCCTCTGCCACCGCACTTGCCGCACGCGGTAATCCTCACCAGCCGCGCGAACCCCGCTGACTGCACCCTCTGCACCTGTCCCGTCCCCCCGCAGGTCCCGCACCTCTGAGGTGTCGTCCCGGGCTTGGCGCCGCTGCCGTTGCAGGTAGAGCAGACCTCGCTTCTGGGGATTTCAATCTCTCTGTTCGAATCTTCGACTATGTCCTCGAGCCTGAGCTGCAGGTGGTAGGTTAGGTCCTCCCCCCTGCTGGGCTGACGCCCCCCTCCGCCGAAAAACTGGGAGAATATGTCGTCAAAGCCGAAGCCTCCCATCCCCCGGAAGAACTCCCCGAAGTCGACGCCGCGGAACAGGTCCTCCTGGCTGTACCTCTGGTAGACCCCCTCTCTTCCGTAGGCGTCGTACTGCCTCCGCTTTTCGTCGTCGGAGAGCACGGCGTAGGCCTCCGAGATTTCCTTGAACCTTGCCTCGGCCTCGGGGGCCTTGTTCCTGTCAGGATGGAACTGGAGCGCCAGCTTCCTGTAGGCATCCTTGATTTGCTCCTTGGTGGCGCCCTTCTGCACACCGAGTACTTCGTAGTAGTCCTTCGCGGCCACGGTAACGAGCCTCCTCTACTTTCCTTCGTCCACTACCTTGTAGTCCGCGTCGCTCACCTTCGAGCCCCCGCTTGCTTGGCCGGGCTGGGCCTGCTGCCGCTGCTGCGTCTGCTGGTATGCTGAAGCGCCCACCTCCTGCAGGACCTTCTTCAGCGACTCGTTCTTCTCCCTGATCTGGGCTGTGTCCTGCCCCTGCAGTGCCTTCCTCAGTTCCTGGGCGACCGCATCCAGCCTGTCCAGGTTCGCCTTGTCCACCTTCCCCTCGAGGTCTCTCTTGGTCCTCTCGCTGGTGTACAGCACCGAGTCCGCCTCGTTCCTCAGCTCCGCTTCATCCTTCTTCTTCTTGTCCTGGTCGGCGAAAGACTCCGCCTCCTTGACCAGCCTCTCCTTCTCCTCCTTCGAGAGCTTGGTGGAAGCCGTGATCGTGATCTTGTTCTCCTTGCCCGTCCCCATGTCCTTTGCCAGCACAGTTAGTATGCCGTTGGCGTCGATGTCGAAGGTCACCTCGATCTGAGGGACCCCTCTTGGGGCGGGGGGTATCCCCTCGAGGTTGAACATGCCGAGCGAAACGTTGTCTCTGGCCATGCTCCTCTCTCCCTGGACGACGTGTATCGTAACAGCGGTCTGGAAGTCGGCCGCGGTGGTGAAGGTCTTGCTCCTCTTCGTGGGGATGGTGGCGTTCTTCTCTATGAGGTGTTCCGTTATCCCGCCGAGGGTCTCGACGCCCAGCGAAAGGGGCGTCACGTCGAGCAGAAGGATGTCCTTGATCTCCCCGGCCAGCACCGCACCCTGTATTGCGGCTCCGATGGCCACTGCCTCCATGGGGTCCACCCCTCGCTCCGCCGGTTTCCCGGCTACGTCCTCTACGAACTTCCTTACCAGGGGCATCCTGGTCATCCCTCCGATCAGTATTACCTTGTCAACTTGGTCAGGGGTCAGCTTGGCGTCGTTCATGACCCGGCGTATGGTGTCTTCGGTCTTCGAGACGATTGGCCTGGCCACCTCCTCGAGCTTAGTCCGTGTCAGCGTGTAGTGGAGGTTCTTTGGCCCCGACGAGTCGCTGGCGATGAACGGGAGGTCTACGTCCGTTGACGTAAGGTTCGAGAGCTGGATCTTCGCCTGCTCTGCCGCCTCCTTCAGCCTTGCCATTGCCGTCCTGTCTGCGGACAGGTCGATGTCCGTCTTCGAGCGAAAGTCCTCGACGAGCACCTGGATGATCGCTTTGTCGATGTCGGTCCCTCCTGTCTGGGTGTCCCCCGACGTGGCCAGCACTTGGAAGACCCCCTTCCCGAACTCCATGATGGTAGCATCGTGCGTCCCCCCTCCGAAGCTGAACACCAGTATCTTCATTTCTTTCTCAGACTTGTCCAGCCCGTAGGCGAGTGACGCGGCCGTAGGCTCGTTGATGATCCTGACAACTTCAAGCCCCGCTATCTCGCCGGCGTCCTTCGTCGACTGGCGCTGGTTGTCGTTGAAGTGGGCGGGCACAGTGATGACGGCCTTCTTCACGGGGTAGCCGAGGAAAACTTCGGCGTCGTGCTTGATCTTCTGCAGTATGTACGAGCTCAGCTGCTCAGGAGAATACTCCTTCCCATAGAGGCTCACCCTGTAATCTGTCCCCATCTTCCTCTTGATTTCGAAGACTGTCCCGTCGGGGTTCGTGACCACCTGACGCCTCGCCGGGTCACCCACGAGCAGCTGTCCGTCCTTGGTGTAGGCTACGACCGAGGGGAACATCTTGCCCGCGGGAGTCGCTCCCTCTGCGCTCGGAATGACCACTGGCCTGCCAGCTTCCACCACCGCCGCCGCGGAGTTCGTGGTGCCCAGGTCTATCCCGAGGATCTTTTCCCTCGCACTACTCAACTGATCTCTCCTCCCTGGGCGGCTTAGACGCCAATTCAACCTTTACCATGCTCGGCCTCAAGAGCTGGCCCCTGAACGTGAACCCTGGCCTTATCTCCTCTACAACCATGTCCTCCTGGGACTCTCCCTGGGTCTTTTCTACGGCCTCATGTACCGAAGGGTCGAAGGGCTTGCCCACCGCGTCGATCCTCTCAACTCCCACAGACTCCAGAGCGGCTTCGAGGTTCTTCCTTACCATGCCAATCCCCTCGTTGAGCTCTCCGCCTCCGGTGCCCCCCTCCGTGTGCTTCGAGGCCAGCTCCAGCTCGTCCTGAACCACCAGCAGCCTCGCTACAAGGCTCTTCGTCAACGACTCCCCGGCTTCCTTCAGCTCTTTGTCCATCCGCTTTCTGAAGTTCTCCAGGTCTGCCTGTAAGTACCTCAGCCTGGTCAGAAGTTCGTCGTTCCTCTTCTTCTCCTCCGCCAGCTCCTGCTTCAGCGCTTCCAGCCGCGTTTCTGGAGATTCTTCCATTTCCTCACTACTCTTTGGTGCCATTCTGCTTTACCCCAGCGCCTGAATCCGGGTTTTTCCCGCTTACAGTCATAGTGTATAAATTTTCATCCGTAATGGGCACCGCGTGGCCGAGACGGACGAATCCAGGAAGATGCAGGAGAGGCTCCTCCGCTTCGAGAGAGAGAGCCGCTACCTCCGAAAGGACTCCGACCAGAGAAAGGTGCTGGAGGAGGTCTTCGACCAGGCCACCCTCCTGGCTATCGAGGAGCTAATTTCGCGGAAGAACCTCGGTGAGTTACACGGGATAGTGAACGCGGGCAAGGAGGCGCGCGTGTATTTCGGCGAAGATACGGAAGGAGGGGCCGTGGCTGTCAAGATCTACCTAACGTCCGCCTCCGACTTCCGGAAGAGGCTGGGCTACATAGCGGGAGACAGGAGGTTCGGCAAGCTTCCTTCCGGGTCCAGGGATACCATCTACCTGTGGACGAGGAAGGAGTTCAAAAATCTCCAGGTGGCAGACGCGGCAGGCGTCCGGGTCCCAAGGCCCATCGCCTTCCTCAAGAACATCCTTGTGATGGAGTACATGGGCATCCCTCCCCAGCCAGCCCCAACGTTCGCAGAAACCGAAGTGGACGAGTCGGACTACGAATGGACCTTCGAGACCCTCAGGAGACTCTGGAATAAGGGGAAGCTCGTCCACGCCGACTTCTCTGAGTTCAACGTCTTCAAGACGGAAAAAGAGAGGGTGCTCTTCGACATGGGCTCCGCGGTGCTCTCCTCTCACCCCCAGTCCCTGTGGTTCCTGAAGAGGGATGTTTCTAACATGGTCAGGTTCTTTAGGAAGCGCGGAATCACCAAGAGAGACGCTGATTCCTGGATGGAGGAAATTGTGAAATGAGCTTCGAGCAGGTCGTACGCATCCCCGTTGAGAGGGTGGGAGCGGTCATAGGCAAGGAGGGGGGGACGAAGCGCTTCCTTGAGCAGGAGATGGGGGTGGAGCTCAGGGTGGACAGCAAGGAGGGAACCGTGACGGTGAAGTCTGTGAGCGCCTTCAAGACCGACCCCTTCTCGGCGAAGAGGGTCATCGAGGCAATCGGACGGGGGTTCTCCCCGCAGAGGGCCAGGCGCCTTCTCGACGAGGGGACCGCCCTCGAGGTGATTGACCTCAGGGACTACGCGGGGAGGAGTGTGAACTCACTGGAGAGGATCCGGGGACGTGTCATAGGGGAGAAGGGAAAGTCGAGGAGGGTAATAGAGGAGCTCACCGCCTGCCACCTCTCCGTCTACGGCAGGACTGTTGCCATCATCGGGGAGGCTTCTGAGGTGCAACTGGCGTCGGAGGCGGTCAGGTCCTTGGCCACCGGGAGCCAGCACAAGACCGTCTACAATTCCCTGCAGAAAGCAAGAACGAAGCGCAAGATGGAGCGGATGTTCCTCTGGGAGGGCACCTCTCCGGAAACAATTGAGGAGAAATTGCGAAAACTGGAACACTAGCATATATCCGAACCTCATCGATACCTGCGCGGCGGAGCGCTGGCGCCTGCAGAAGGGAAATAACTCGAATGGGAAACTCAAGACGAACATTTGGTTTGGAGGAGGTGGTAGAAACTGAGTAGCAAGACAACCTTCGCGGAGATCTCGCCCTCAGAATTCTTTCTACCGTAACCGCGACCTGGCAGGCTTCACCAACCCGGCGAGGGCGCTCTACATGGCCGTGAGGGAGCTGGTGGAGAACAGCATGGACGCTGCCGAGCTGGCCGGCGTCCCTCCTGAAATCTACGTGCGGATGACGTCGGAGAACCCCAACCCTGAGGTCCCTGACCCCAAGCCCTACCGGCTGGTCGTAATAGACAATGGGCCGGGTGTAGCGCCTCAGCATGTCCCCAGTGCCTTCGGGAAGGTCTTCTACGGTTCGAAGTACGTTCTGCGCCAGTCTAGGGGGATGTTCGGCCTGGGTGGCACAATGGCCATGCTCTACGGTCAGATAACGACGAACCGCCCCTTTACGATAATCACCTCTCCCGACGGGAAGAGGAAGTACGGCTTCCAGATGATGATAGACATCACCGAGAACAGGCCCATGGTGCTCAAGCGCTTCAACAGCGACGCGAACGGCACCACCGGGACCAGGGTCGAGATGGTCCTGGAGGGGGACTACCTCCGTGCCTCCCAGAAAATAGGCGACTACTTCAAGCAGACTGCCCTCGTCGCCAGTTACGCCAACCTGACCTTCGTCGACCCCCTGGGCCAGGCAACCTTCTACGAAAGAGGGACGAGCTCTATGCCGTCCTCCCCGAAGGAGACACTCCCCCATCCCTATGGCGTCGATGTGGAGGCGTTCAAGCGCATCGTGAAACTATCCGAGGAGCACGACATGAAGAGCTTCATGGTAACCCACTTCCACAGGGTCGGGGAGAAGATAGCCACAAAGTTCCTGGAGTTCGCCGGCATCAGCCCGCGCCTCCCTCCGAAGCGGCTCAACACGAACCAGGTAGTGGCGATCGTCGACGCGCTCCAGCGCTTCCCTGACTTCCTGCAGCCGGACGCAGCTGTGCTTTCCCCCATTGGCGAGGACATCCTGCTGGCTGGCATCAACAAGGAGCTGCGGCCAGAGTTTGCGACGGTCGTTGACAGGCCTCCTTCCTCCTACTCGGGGTTCCCCTTCCTGGTCGAGGTGGGGGTCGCCTACGGGGGCAAGATCCTTCAGCCCGGCGTCAAGCTCTTCAGGTTCGCCAACCGGATTCCACTGTTATACGACGAAAGTAGTGACGTGAGCTTCGAGGTCCTTAACCAGGAGGTTGACTGGCGCAGGTACCACGTTCCCCAGGACGCGCCCGTAGGGGTGATCACCCACATCTGCTCAACGCGCATCCCCTACAAGACCGTGGGGAAGGAGTACATAGCGGACAGGCCCGAAATCCAGAGGGAGATCAGGAACGCAGCCAGGGAAGCCCTCAGGCGCCTCGGCATCTTCCTCTCGAAGAAGGGGAGCATGGAGGCAGTCCAGAGGAAGATGAACATCTACGGAAAGTACCTCCCGCTCATCGCGAAGTTTTCAACCGAGCTGGCGGGCAAGAAGGTGGAACCCAACTATCGCGCTCTAATTCACGAAGGGGGAGACGCACCCCAGGAAGATGAAGCCCTGGCGGAGGAGCAGCCGGGGGAGGTTAGGGAGGGAGAGAATGCCAACCAAGAAGAAGGCGGCCAAGAAACAATCGACAAGTACGGCGGAAGCTAGGCAGACCACCGTCCAGGGGCTGCTTAGGAACCTTGGCGACAGCGTCTACACCGACCTAGACTCGGGGCGGTTCCCCAGCCTCACACTGGCAAGCAGGTCCGTCCGCAACATAGTCTACGACAAGAAGCTCCTGCAGTTCGTCCTGGGCGCCACCACTGTTAGGAAGTCGTCCGGCAACATCAAGCACATTCGCCCGTTCACCCAGCTTGTCTGGCTGGCCTACTTCGCGAAGAAGCTCGTCGACGAGAAGCGCACGTCCACCCTCAGGGACGTCTTCTACTCGGCACAGGCCTTCAACGTCGAGTTCCAAGACCAGGCCGAATCTGACGAGCTGATCACGGACTTGGAGGTACTGATGGCCATGGCCAGGGAGGGGATGAACATCTATCCTGAGGAGAGGAGCGCCATCTTCGGGAACATGACGATCGAGTACACGGTCCCAGGGTACGAGGGGAAGATCGCAGACCTGTCGGCAAACCCTGACGGGGTCATGATAGGACCTGCACTTACGACCGCCGAATTCCGGGATACGGACGCAGAGATCGTCCTCGCGATTGAAAAGGGGGGCCTCTTCACCCGATTCACCGAGGAAAGGGTCCACCAGAAGTACAAGGCCATCCTAATCAACACGGCGGGACAGCCGCCGCGCTCCACGCGCTACCTCATTCGCAGGCTCAACCAGGAGCTGGGCCTCCCTGTGGGCATCCTATGTGACGCAGACCCGTGGGGAGCCCACATCGCAATGGTGATCAAGTCAGGCTCAGCCAACGCGGCACACCTCCGGGAGCTCACCACCCCCGCCTCCGTCTGGCTGGGGGTGTGGGCCAGCGACATCCAGAAGTACAAACTGCCTTCTGACAAGCTCACCGAGGTCGACATCAAGAGGCTCTACGAGCTGAAGGCCGACCCCAGATACACAGAGAAGATGTGGCATGACGAGCTCGAGACCTTTCTGAAGTTCAAGCGCAAGAGCGAGCAGGAGGCCTTCGCTCGCTACGGCCTCAGCTACATCGTGGACAAGTATCTTCCGGAGAAGCTCGAACTCATGAAGAGCGCCTGAGACTAGTCTGACCGCCCGGACTCTCCTGACGGGGCCGTGAGCAGCCTGAAGCTGCTCTCACAGCGAATAAGCGCTATATACCCTGAGCCGACTGGCCAGCAAAGCCAAAGTTGACCATAGAGGCGCAGCAGTCCAGGGTAGATGCCTTCATCCGCCTCCTGGGGCTCATCATCCTCGTCTTCGGGCTGGTCCTGATCTACTTTACCTATGCCAATGCCGGCGACGCGGGTATGGCAACTGAGATAATCGCGATCAACTATGCCCTCGGCTTCATCCTCTCGGCCGTCGGGGCCGTGGCCATGTTCGCGAAGTTCAAGTGACAGACTTTGGCAGTCAAGATCGCCCTCGCCGGAGTAGGAAACTGTGCATCCGTCTTCGTGCAGGGGCTGAGGTTCTATTCGGGGGACCAGCGGAGGGGGCTGTGGCACACCAACGTCGCGGGACTGAGGCCGAAGGACCTGCAGATCGTCTCGGCCTTCGACGTCGACCCCCTTAAGGTCGGACTGGAGCTGTCCAAGGCGATCTTCTCGCCTCCGAACGTAGCCAGGCGCTACCTGGCGGTCCCCCGGAGCAAGGTCACCGTCCAAGCAGGCATCTCGAAAGGTGACGCGGCGCCTTACCTCAGAAGCGTCAAGCTCGAAAGGTCAGGGACAGATGAGGTGGCGAAGAAGCTAGAGGCTTCCGGTGCGGACCTTCTCCTGAACCTGATCTCCTCCGGCTCAGTCGCGTCATCTGAGGAGTACGCTCGAGCCGCCCTCAAAGCAGGCTGCGGGTTCATCAACTGCACTCCCAGCCTCGTGCTAAGGAACAACAAGCTGGTGGCCGACTTCCAGAGGGCGAAGCTCCCTCTCATCGGTGACGACCTGATGAGCCAATTCGGAGGCACCATCTTCCACAAGGGGCTCCTCGCCCTTATGGTGAAGCGCGGCGTCAGGATGTCGAAGAGCTACCAGCTGGACGTGGGAGGAGGCTCCGAGACTCTGAACACGATAGACGAGGAGATCAAGATGGCAAAGAGAGAGGTGAAAACCACCACTGTGGCCTCAGAGGTCCCATACAAGTTCGAGACGATAGCGGGGACCACCGACTTCGTCGACTACATGGGGAACGACAGGACGAGCTACTTCTGGTTCGAGGGTAACACGTTCATGGACAGCGGCGTCTCCGTGGACATCTACCTCCGCTCCTCCGACGGGGCCAACGCCGGGAACATCCTCTTCGACGTGATTAGGGCGGCATATCGCTGCAAGCAAATTCGCAAGGTCGGCACCGTCGGGGAGATATGCGCCTACGGTTTTAAGTCCCCTCCGAAGCCAATGCACTCCGATGAGGCCTACACGAAGTTCGCGGCGCTTTACATCCGCTGAGACCTCACAGCAAGTTCTTTAGGGGATAGTCTGATCGCTGTCCCATGAATTCCAAAAGGCTGGCCCTCATGGTTGTTGGCGTGATACTGCTTCTTGCGGGGATTGTCTTCAGCCTCCAGGGAGCCGATTTCATCAAGGGAAGCCAGCTCATGAGCGGCAACTCCACCTACATCTACGTGGGCGCGGTGGTGGCGATAATCGGCCTTGCCTTGCTCGCAGCGGCGTCGCGCGGCGGCAACAAATCCCCTCATCCAACGGCCTCAGCTCCGGCTCCTTAATGCGCTGCTAAGGAATGACCTTCACCGTTGATATGACGTACCCCGTCGCGCCAGACGGAAACGGGCCGGCCTGGGCGGACGTCTGCAACCCGCCCTCTCCATCGGTAGCCCTCGCGTAGATCACGTAGTTACCAGGCTGCGGGGTCCATTCGAACGCCCAGAGGACCCACGTGAGGTTTGATGCCGGAGGCTTCAGAGTCGCTTCCTCCCACGTTTTTCCGCCGTCGACACTCACCTCAACCTTCGAGATCCCTCTGTCCCCCGCGAAGGCCACCCCCCCAAGTATCACGGACCCGCCGTTGCCGGACAGGCTCACGGTGGCTCCGTCGGCGGGAACGCGGATGAACGTCACCGTCTGGACCGTGGCTTCATTGGACCACCCCCTGGTCTGCCAGTATCCCAGATAGACCGCGTCGCTCAGATACACCTGGCTCACCCACTTCGCGCTCATCATGCCGTAGAGACCGGGGATCACGGCTCTGAGGGGGTAGCCGTGGCGCTGCGGAAGGGGGGCGCCGTTCATCTCGTAGGCCAGCATGCTCGACTGGTCAAGAGCCCGAGCCAGCGGCACTCCCACGCTGTAGCCGTCCGCAGAGCGGAAGACGACGTACTTCGCTCCCGGAGAGGCGCCTCCCGCGTCGGCAAGCAGGTCTGATATTCTCACTCCTCCCCACTGAGCGTTGCTAATCAGGCCCCCATTGATGTCGTTGCTGACGCAGATGAACGTGTCATACTGCTCCGCCTTTGGAAGGTTCTTGATGTCGTCAATGGTGTAAGTCTTGGACTCAGCCACCAGCCCCCCCAGTTCCAGCGACCACATGGACGCGTCGACGGTGGGGTCGAAGACGTCTATTGCAACCCTATAGAACGAATCGTTGGACGTCACCTCCGAGTTGAGCAATGCCGAGAGCTGAGGGTTCAGGAAGATGGCGGGCGCATCCTGCAGATTGATCGGAGTGCCCGGCAGAATAGCCGGGCCCCCCTCGCCGAGGATTCCACCCTCCGAAGCCAACGTCCCCAGCGCTGACCCGAGGCTGGCAAGCACAAGGACCGCCGCGCCCGCCAGAATCACCGTCCGCTCTATGAAGGTCCTCCTCGCCGGGTCTCGAGGGACGATGCTCTCGGCCGCGGCTGCCCCCGCCTGAGGAGCAGGAAGGAGGCTTTCTCGTGTCCTCCCCCAGAGCAGGACGCCCCAGAGGAGCTGAAGCAGGAGGGTCGTCATGGGGAATGCCCAGACGAGGCCTGCGGAAGCGAAATCGGAGCCCTCGCCGAAGAAGGACGAGCCTGAGAGAGGCAGCACCACCACTCCGAACAGGATCCAGGGAACAAGCGAGTAGACCAGCGTGCTTTCGAGTCTCGACAGCGAGTTGCTGCCGACCATCCGGGGAAGGTAGTATCTCTCGTAGACAATCCCAAACGCGCCGTACACGGCTGCTGCCGCCAGGACAGCGACTGCGAGCCCCAGCAGCCCCGCCAGCTCGCCGAGAATCTGCACCGCGGGCTCCTGAACAGACTCTGGAATCACCGTTAGGAAGGCCCCCAGAGCGGATTCTGGTGGGAAGGGCGCCAACCCACCGAGCCTTACGATGAACCAGACGATCAGCGCGATGAGCCCGGCGCCGAACCCCCTCGAAAAAGAGGTCCAGAGG
>Ga0335079_10007884_pt1 | contig 12107 bp, 11 predicted proteins | sample Lox_Sample_33_FD_206719 | JGI IMG/M metagenome (GOLD analysis project Ga0335079, IMG submission 206719) | Soil microbial communities from Loxahatchee National Wildlife Refuge, Florida, United States - Lox_Sample_3.3 | ecosystem: Environmental > Terrestrial > Soil > Wetlands | place: USA... | reverse complement strand
CGTGCAGCTTGCACGCATCTCCCTCCTGGAACTTCACCCGCTTGAGACCCGCCTCTGTCGCTCGTTTGTTCCCGGCGTCCACGAGGTTACTGGCGATGTCGATTCCAAGAACCTCAGCCCCCAACTTGGCTAGCGGAATCGCGGTAGTGCCATCGCCGCAGCCCAGGTCCAAGACCCGCACCGGGGGCGTGACCTCGAGCGATTTAGCTACTGCTTCCCCAGACTGACGCATGAAGGCGGCGATCTCGGTGAAATCGCCCTTCTCCCACAACGCTTTGTTTGCATTCATAACAGCATCCTTTCTGTGATCTACTCACCCGCCAGTAATTTGCCGGGTTCCCTCTTCAGGTCTACAATTGTGCAGTGAGCCTGGCGCAACGGCCATGCCCGAGCGTCGCCATAACTTGCTCGGACGGCTAAGGGAAGTAGATTGCTTTGCCTGGAGACCAGGGAACTTTGCAGCAAGTCCAAGGGTCCGAATGGATGCATTCTCCGAGATTCTGAGCGGTGTCAAGCTGACCGGCGCTGTGTTCTTCAGCGCTGAATTCTCGGCTCCATGGGGTTTCTCGACGCCGCCAACCAACGTGATCGCAGCCGGGCTCGCCCCGGGAGCGGCTCACCTGGTGCTGTACCATTTCGTCATCGACGGCGAAGCACTCGTACAGCTGGTGGATGGCCCATCCATCGAGCTCAAGCCCGGTGACGTCGTCATTTTTCCCCATGGGCATCTGCACCACATGACGAGCGTCAGAGGCGCAACGGCGCCATTCCCGAACTACGGAATTTCTGCCAAGATCAAGGCGCGAGACTTGAGCCCGTTGCACGCGGGCGGCGGCGGTGATACTTCGCGGTTCGTGTGTGGTTACATGACTTGCGACCCCTACTTGAGCCGGCCGATACTGGACGGACTGCCCCCCGTTTTTAAGGTCAACATCCGGACGGATCGTTCCGGCCACTGGCTCGAGAACTCCATTCTGCACCTGGTGGAAGAGGCCGCTTCAGGACGGGTCGGCAGCGAAGCCATGCTGGCCAAACTCTCGGAAGCCCTGTTCGTCGACACTCTGCGGCGGTACGTTGCCGGCTTGCCCGAACAACAAATGGGGTGGCTCGCGGGAGCGCGCGATCCCATCGTGGGGAAGAGTCTCGGATTACTGCATGGCCGTGTTGCCCATCCGTGGACGATCGCGGATCTCGCGGACAAGGTGGGCATTTCACGGTCCGCTCTGGTGGAGCGCTTTACCCGATATCTCTCCGAGCCACCCATGACGTATTTGACTCGCTGGAGGCTTCAATTGGCCGCGCGGTCGCTCGAGAAGACATCGCGCGGCGTCGCGGAAATCGCGGCAGATGTCGGATACGAATCGGAGGCGGCCTTCAATCGCGCATTCAAGCGTGAGTTTGGACGGCCTCCGGGCCAATACCGCAGCGATCATAAGAGTCCAGCCACCAGGAAGGCAAGCGACCAACTTACGCCAAAAGCCCACGCTTGACTGTTCACCGAGACTGCCGGCGTGGCTTACGTTAACGCTTATGAGGCCGACCCCTCCCCGCCGCCTGGGCTGGATCGGTTATGCTCGTTCTCTTCATGAAAAATCAACGAAGCAGTACATGGTTTCAAAGCCCCGGCTACCACGGTTTTTCGCGCCGGGCCTGGCTGCGGTCCGAAGGGTTCCCCGCCGATATCTTCGAGGGCAAACCCGTCGTCGGCATCTGCAACTCCTGGAGCGAACTCAACAATTGCAATGCCCACCTGCGTGAAGTTGCGGCTGCCGTGAAACGCGGCGTGCTGGCGGCGGGAGGGGTTCCACTCGAGTTTCCCACCATCTCGCTGGGTGAGATGTTCATGCTGCCCACCACCATGATGTTTCGCAATCTCATGGCCATGGATGTGGAGGAATCGATCCGCGCCAATCCGATGGATGCGGTTGTGCTGCTGTGCGGGTGTGACAAGACCACGCCCGCGCAACTGATGGGCGCAGCCAGCGTGGATATTCCGGCCATCGTGGTGCCGGGAGGTCCGATGCTGGCGGGCCAGTGGCGCGGCCAGCGCCTGGGATCTGGAACGGACGGGCGCAAGCTGTTCGACCTGTTTCGCACCGGCCGCATGACCGAGGAAGAATGGTGCGAAGTGGAGGGCTGCATTGCGCGCACCGCGGGCCACTGCACGGTGATGGGCACGGCTTCCACCATGACGAGTCTTGCGGAGGCGCTCGGCATGACACTGCCGGGCTGTGCCAATATTCCGGCGCCCGATTCGCGGCGGCTGGCCATGGCCGAATTGAGCGGGCGCATGGCGGTCGAGATGATCGAGCCGGGGCGCATCCCTTCGCGCATCATGACCCACGCCGCCTTCGAAAACGCCATCACCGTGTTAATGGCGCTGGGGGGCTCGACCAATGCCGTGATCCATCTGATCGCGATGGCCGGGCGGCTAGGCATTCGGCTCACGCTCGACGATTTCGACCGCATCTCACGGCGCACAGCCTGCATCGCGAACGTAAAGCCTTCCGGTGAGTACCTGATGGAGGATTTCTTCCATGCCGGCGGCCTTCCCGCCGTGATGAACCGCATCGGCGACCTGCTTCACCACGACTGTGTCACGGTGAACGGAAAAACAATCGGCGAAAATCTGGCCAGCGGCCGCTCGCTCAACGACGCGATCATTCGCCGCCGCGATCAGCCGTTATACGCGGAGGGCGGGATCGCCGTGCTCTATGGCAACCTGGCGCCCGATGGCGCCGTGATCAAGCAGACTGCGGCGTCGGCTGAATTGTTGACTCATCGCGGACCGGCCTACGTGTTCGAAAATCGCGAAGAGATGTTCGCGCAGATCGATCGGGATGATCTCGCGGTCGACCGCAACACGGTTTTGGTCATGCGCAATTGCGGACCCAAGGGAGCGCCCGGTTTTCCGGAGTGGGGACACATCCCGATGCCGAGGAAGCTGCTCCAGGACGGAGTCAGCGACATGGTGCGGATCTCGGACGCGCGGATGAGCGGAGTCTCTTATGGCACGGTGGTGCTGCACGTCGCGCCGGAATCCGCGATCGGCGGTCCGCTGGCCATTGTCCAAACCGGCGATGAAATCGTGCTGGATGTTGGGGCGCGCAAGATCGAGCTGGCGGTTTCGCAGTCCGAGATCGAACGGCGGCTGAGCCGGTTCACTCCCCCACCGCCGCACTATCAGCGAGGCTATGGCCGGCTGTTTCTGGACCACGTGACTCAGGCGAACCTCGGTTGCGATTTCGATTTCCTGATGTGATGTAATGGAGCCATTATCGGGCCGCCGGTGGAGTGAACCCACGTGTCGTTCGGCAAAATCTTCGCGATGGTATCGAGCGGCATTGCCTGCATGGGAGCGCTGTACGCGTTCCAACATCCGTTTCGTGAGTACCCCGGCGTAGAATACAACGACTTTCCTTTGCCGGCCGATTACCAGGAGAAAACCGAATGGGCGTTTGCGCGGTTGATGTATCCGCCGGCTCCCGGCGCGCGCTACACGCGGTTTTTTGGTGGTGGCGTCTCTGACTGGCGCCAAGGCCTCAGCGCATGGACGCAAGATTATCCGCGCGCCGACCGGCACTTCAACCTCGCTATGCGCCGCTTGACTCGCATCCATGTGCGCTCAGCAGAGCAGCCTGTCAATTTGGACGACAGCGACCAGTACGATTGGCCGTGGCTCTACGCGGTGCAGGTGGGCCAGTGGAATTTGACCGACGCGCAGGCGAAATCGTTTCGCGAGTACCTGCTGCGCGGCGGCTTCTTCATGTGCGACGACTTCTGGAGCGAATACGAGTGGCAGACGTTCGAGCACAGCATGAAGCGCGTCTTTCCCGACCGGCCCATCGTCGATCTGGAGAACACCGATGCGATCTTCCACGCCGTGTATGATCTGAGCGATCGCTATCAAGTGCCGGGCGCCCGCTCGATCGGCACGGGGAGCACGGAGAAGTGCTTCAACTGCCCGGCGCGCTGGCGCGGCATTTACGACGACAAAGGCCGGGTGGTGGTGGCGATCGCCTTCGAATCGGACATCGGCGATTCGTGGGAATTCGCCGATGACCCGGCGTACCCGGAAAAATACTCGGCGCTGGGTATTCGCATCGGCGTGAATTATGTGGTGTACGCGATGACGCATTAGTCGCAGACTATGGCAGACGGCAGAAGGCGGCCATCTGCCCTACAAACGCTGCTCAGCGAAAGAACCGCGCTCGTCATACTCGGAAGCGCCAGTGGCGCCGGCCATCGCTTTTTTGTGGCCTGCGAACCCGGCAGACGACGAAAGGCGATCGTCTGCCCCACAAACACGTGGAGAAAGCAAGATTGCGAGGCGCGCGAGACAGGGCTTCGTCCAAGGTCGGGATCCTTCCTACGCGCAGCGGCCTGCCATCCTTAGCTTTTCTCTGCGGCTCGGCGTCTCGGCGGTGAATCACCACCCCTTCGCGTGCCGCGCAAAGAAATCGAGCATCGGTCCGATTTGGCCGATCATTGCGTCCTGGTGGCCTGCATCGGGCACTTCCACATAGACAACCTCGGCGCCGGCCTTACGCGCGGCTTCCGCCATCGCGCGTGATTGTGCCACCGGCACTGTCTGATCGGCGGCGCCATGCACGATGTACTCGGGGATCTGGCCGATCCTGGCGATCTCTTTGGGATCGCCGCCGCCGGAAATCGGGCCCAAGGCTGCGAACAGATCCGGCTGCTCCATCGCCAGCCTCCACGTGGCATAGGCGCCCATGGAGTGGCCCATGAGATAAATGCGGCTGGCATCGATGCGGTATTCGCGGCGCACCTCCGCTAAAACGTCGAACACATCCTGGCTGGCCTCACCGCGATACCCCGACTGCGAGCCGCGCCCCTTGGGACACACTACGAAGAAACCATGACGCTGGGCTTCGAGCTGGAGCGGGGATTGGGGCAGATCGTCGAAGAAGTCATTCTCGTCGCCGCCTGCGCCATGCAGCGCGACGACCAGCGGCGCGGGCGAGCCGTCGGAACGGTCGGGAATGAAGATGCGGTAGGGTTGCAGAGTCCCGTCCACCCCAGAACGGTAGGCACGGCGGAAGTCGCCGTGGTTCCCCGCGAACGGGTCCTGGCCGGCGTCCCGCGCGTCCAGGATGGCGTTGGCTGCCGTGAACTGGTCCCGGAATGGGTACTGGCTAAAACGCCGAACGCCCACCTGGCCGTGATCGGTCCGGCCGTAGAACTCGAGCGTGTATTCCGCAGTTGCGAGTGCGGGCGAATCGTCATGCTGGGTTTTTGCGAGTCGTTGCCGCAGGCGCCGTGCCTCATCCGCGAGCCGCTCGACGTGCACGGGAAATGTTTTCCGGTAGAAGCGGCGGAGTTCCTGGGGGGTAGGTCCGTCGGGCAAAACCAGGCGCAGTTCCAAGTAGTATGTCCCGGGAGCCGTTTCGGGAATCGTGGCCCGAACCGTGAACGGCAGGCGGGTTGACTCCACCTCCGCGCGGCTGGCAAGCTCCTGCTCGGCCCGGCCTTCCTTGGCCGCTGGAACTAGATACACGGACACAGCCGACTTTCCATTGCTGGGGTAGAGCGCAGTGAGCGCCAAAGTTGCGACCTGCGCCGGCTCGAGCATCACGTGGTCGATGCGGCCTTCGAGCGACGCGGCGAATTCGAGATCCGGCGTCCAGGGAGCGTCGCGCAAGACGGCAGCCGCGTGCGCATAACGCCGCAACGCCTCGCCGAGCTGGCCGGCGTGCAGTTCGCTCTGAGCTTCCTGGTCGAGCCGGTCCGCTTCGCGGCGCTGCTCCGGGGTGAGCGGGAGCTTATCTCTTTGAGAATGAAAGCCCAGGGATGCGGTGTGTACCATCTCCGCGGTCTGCGCGCCCACAGGGCCGCCCCAGACCAGCGCTAACAGGCACACGCCGAGGCGCGGCATGCGCTGATGGTAGCAGATTTACGTGCGTCGACTGGCGGACTACCCGGTCTGCCGCACTCGACTAACGCAGGGGTGAAGAGAAACGGACAGGCACGCCTTTGTAGTAATCCGGATCGGCGAACTTTTCCTTAAAGATCCGATCCCACCGGGCGTTTTCCATGCAAAACAGGCAGACCCCACATTGACATCGCCGCTTGACTACTCGCTGTACCACCTTGACCGGCGTCGCCATGGGGCGGCTCCTCCGCGTCGCTCGGTGTTCCGACAATAACTGGGCGATCACTTCCGGACTCGTCAGCTCCATTAGCAAAACTCCCGGCACGAAAATTACCACGGAACCGAGTTAGCTTTCAAGGCAACAAACCAAGGTTAGTAGTGGCCGTCGCTTGGCCACGGACGCGCAGCAGGCTTGCGCCCGGCACCCGCTAGACCTACCCGCCGGCACGCAGCTTCGCCGCGAATTTCTGGCGGAACTTCTGGACCTTCGGCGCCACCACATAGGCGCAATAGGGCTGCCGTGGATTGTTGCGGAAATACTCCTGATGGTAATCCTCGGCCTTGTAAAACGTGGAAGCCGGCTCGACCTCAGTCACGATCGGATCTGGCCAGATGTGTTCGGCATTCAATTCGCGGATCGTCTCCTCGGCGATCGCGCGCTGGCGGTCATCGCGGTAGAAAATTGCGGAGCGGTACTGCGTGCCGACATCGTTGCCTTGGCGGTCACGAGTGGTGGGGTCATGGATGGCGAAGAATACGTTGAGGATATCGCGGTATGCGGTGATTTCCGGATCGAACGTAACTTGCACCGCTTCGGCATGCCCGGTGGTGCCGCGGCACACGGCTTCGTAGGTGGGGTTGGCCAGGTGCCCGCCCATGTACCCAGATTCCACCGAGCGGACACCCACCATCTCCTGATAGACCGCTTCCAGACACCAGAAGCAGCCGCCGGCCAGAGTGGCTACTTCGGATTGGGCTGCTCCCTCGGAATGCGGCAACTGCTTACCCCTTTACGGCAACCGGGGCCAGATCGCGGCTGGAGATGACGCGGTCGATCATGCCATATTCGACGGCATTCTCCGGCTCCATGATGTAGTCGCGATCCACGTCTTTGGCGATGCGGTCGACCGGCTGTCCGGTGGCGTCGGCCAGCATCGTATTGAGTATCTCGCGCATCCGCAGAATCTCCCGCGCGTAGATGTCGATATCGGCCGCCTGCCCAGCCAGGCCCTGCATCGATGGCTGGTGAATCATGATGCGCGAATTGGGCAGGCTGAAGCGCTTTCCCTTCGTGCCCTTCGCTAATAAAACAGCGGCCATGGAAGCCGCCTGGCCGACGCAGATGGTTACGATATCCGGCCGGATAAAAGCCATGGTATCGAGAATCGCGAGACCGGCCGTGATGGAGCCGCCCGGCGAATTGATGTAAATCGAAATGTCCTTCTCAGGATCTTCGGCTTCCAGAAACAACAGTTGGGCAATGATCAGGTTGGCAACCTGGTCATCGATCGGCGTCCCCAGAAAGATGATGTTCTCTTTGAGCAGACGTGAATAGATGTCGTATGCGCGTTCGCCCCTGGAAGTTTGTTCAACCACCATGGGGACGAGGACTGAGTGTCCCATCGTTCCTCCGGATCAGATTGTGGAAAAATGCTGGGACCGACCCAGCCTACGCTCGTTTGGCGGTGACCGCCCGCTTGGATTTGCGCTGTTTGGTCATGGCCAGGTTCTTTTTCTTGATCTCCAGCGCCTTCGCCAGATCGGCGATCGTATTCCGCCCTAAGTAATCCATGATACGCGAACGCAGGGCCACCCAGCTATCGTGCATGGAACAGGGCATTTCGTCGGAGCACTCGGAGAGTCCGCTGGCGCACTGTTGGTAGGGCGCCAGGCCATCCAGGGCTTCGACGATATCCAGCAGCCGGATCTCGCTCGGATCGACCCGCAGGGCAAATCCGCCCGTGGGACCCTTGCTCGATCGGAGCAGACCTTTGCGGGCCAGCTGCTGTAGGATTTTGGCCAGAAAATGCGCAGGGATGTCCTCCTGCTCCGCGATATTCTTCACCATGGCGAACTTGCCATCGGGCACCTGAGCCAGGTGCACAAAAGCTCGAATCGCATACTCGGCCGAACGCGAATAGATCATGCTTTTCTCCCGCAGGATTCGGAAAACTCTATTCCGTTATCTTAAAATGCAACAGCCAGTTAACGCAAGTATCTCTTTCGGGATAGGGATAGGTGAGGTGACGCCCGCCGCCCGGACCTCTCCCGCATGCCATCATGAATAGGGAGGGCTCACGCATGAAATGGCAATTCTTGCTGGCGCTAGTTCCTCTTTGCGCTACCGCACAGTCGCCGTCGGCCCCACCCTCCGTGCGCGCCACGGGTGAGGCCGTGATCGAGGCCAAGCCGGACCTCGCGCGGCTGAACATTGGCGTTGTGACGCGATCATCCAGCGCCCAGACGGCGGCCGAGCAGAACGCCGCGCAACTAAAATCGACGCTCGACCAATTGCGCAGCATGCTTGGCAACGCGGGCCAAATTCAAACTTCCGGCTATTCGCTCACGCCAGATTATCGCGTCTCCAGGGACGGCGGGCAGAATACCATCAGCGGATACGTTGTGAGCAATACGGTGGAAGTGACCACCAGCGGCCTCGCCGGATTGGGAAAGCTGATCGATGCAGTGGTTGCCAGCGGCGGGAATCGGATTCAAGCCGTGCAGTTCCTGTTGAAAGACGATACGCCCGTCCGTGCCCAGGCGCTCGCCGAGGCGGTCCGGCAAGCGCGGAGCAACGCCCAGGCAATGGCTGCCGCCATGGGTGTCCAATTGGGGCCGGTGCTGTTGTTGGAGCAGGGCGGCCCGAGCATCATCCGTCCGGTGGTACGGGCGTTGGCCGCCAATGTCGCGGCGGCACCCACGCCCATCGAACCAAGCAACGTCGAGGTCCGCGCCACAGTCACGCTCACAATGGAAGTGCACTAATCTCTTTATGCAGTAGCACAAACCACGCTCCCTTTGGTCGCGGCTCGGAAACGGAACGCATATACCGAGCCGCGACCAGAGGAAGCGGTGCCTTTGCGATCGCTTTGCGTCGTCTGTGCGAAATGTCCGACCTCCAGTGCGCAGACCTCCTGGTATGTGTTTCGTGGTGCGATATAATGGCCCCCGAATCAGAAGGTTGGCGCAGGAGGCTCCATGTATTTCCGTTTCCTGGTTTCGATTTTGACGGCTGTGGCGCCAGCGCTGGCCGCGTCGTGTGAAGGTCTTACCGCGCTCACGCTGCCGGATACCACCATCACCTCGGCGCAATCGGTTGGCGCGGGTCAGTTCAGCGCGCCGGCAGGCCGCGGCGGAATTCCCAACGCATCCGCCTACAAGGATCTGCCGTCATTTTGCCGCGTGCTGGCCACCCTGAAGCCGACCAGCGACTCCGACATCAAGATCGAGGTCTGGATGCCGGGCGCAGATTGGAACGGCAAATTCCAAGCCGTCGGCAATGGCGGATGGGCCGGAGTGATCAGCTACCGCGAGCTAGGCGAAGCGCTGCGCGGCGGGTACGCTACCGCCTCCACCGACACGGGGCACGTGGGCGGCAGGGGTGAGTTCGCCTTCGGCCATCCGGAAAAACTCGCCGACTTTGGCTACCGCTCCGAACACGAAATGACGGTTAAGGGCAAAGCCATTGTGAGCGCCTTCTACGGCAACGCGCCCAAGCTGTCGTACTGGAACGGCTGCTCGACGGGCGGCCGCCAGGGCCTCAAGGAAGCACAGAAATTCCCCAATGATTTCGACGGTATCATCGCCGGCGCTCCCGCGAATCGCACGGCTCTCGCGCTCTGGATCGCGTTCGCCATGCTCAAAGATCCGGGCACTTACATTCCCAAGGAGAAGTACTGGCTGGTGCATCGGGCCGTGCTGGACGCCTGCGACGCCACCGATGGTCTGAAAGACGGGCTGATCGAAGAGCCCACGCGCTGCCATTTCGATCCGAAAGTGCTGCTGTGCAAAGGAGCGGATGACGGCTCGTGCTTGACCGCGCCGCAGGTTGAGGCGGTCCGCAAGATTTACTCACCTGCTACGAATCCGCGCACCGGCCAACAGTTGTTTCCATCGCTCCCGATGGGCACCGAGCTGGGTTGGGCAGTCTTGGGCGCGGGCCCCGATCCCTCGTCCGTGATGCTCGATCACTACAAGTACGTGGTGTTCAAAGATCCCAATTGGGACTGGCGCACCTTCAACTTCGATACCGACAACGATCGCGCGGACTTGCCCGAGAACACCGTCATGAACGCCACCGATCCCAATCTCAAGACGTTTTTTGGCCACAACGGAAAGCTGCTCCTGTACCACGGCCTGAGCGATCCCAACATTTCGGCGTTATCGACGATTCAATACTACAACCGCGTGGTCGATACCATGGGCGGCCCTGCCAAGACATCCAACAACATTCGGCTGTTCCTGGAGCCTGGAATGGGGCACTGCGGCGGAGGCGAGGGGCCGAACGCGTTCAACAAAGTCGGCGCGATGGAGCAATGGGTGGAGCAGGGCAAAGCACCCGAACGAATCATCGCGTCGCACAGCACCAACGGCGCCGTCGATCGCACGCGACCGCTTTGTCCCTACCCGCAGATTGCGCAGTACAAGGGTTCGGGGAGCATCGACGACGCGAAGAATTTCGCCTGCAAAGAGGTTTCCAAGTGAGAGTTTTCGCACTGATTTTGTTGGCAGGGACGCTGCCGGTGCTGGCCCAGAACGGCGCCAAGAAAGCCGCGGAACCGGCCGGACCAGCGCCGCGAACGGCTGATGGCAAGGCATCGTTGAGCGGCGTTTGGGAAATTCCGTATACCCCGAACATGTTGCGCGGTGTGGACAAGCCTCCGTTCACCGCCTGGGGCGAACAGGACTTCAAGAAATACGACCCGCAGAATTTCGATTACGCCGCCAACTGCCTGCCTTTGGGTTGGACCCGTCTCATGAATACGCCCATGCCCATGGAGATCATGCAGGAGCCGAACCGCATCGCTGTGCTGTTTGAAGCCTGGCAGACCTACAAAGTGATCCCCACGGACGGCCGCGACCATCCCAAAGACGTGCAGCCGACCTGGGCCGGAAACTCCGTGGGCCATTGGGAAGGCGACACCCTGGTCATCGATACGATCGGTTTCAACGAGAAGACCAGGCTCGATACCATCGGCCACCCGCATAGCGACCAGTTGCACACGGTCGAGCGGTTGACCCGCACTGACGCCAAACACATCGCGTACGAGATTACCGTGTTCGACCCCAAGGCTTATTCCGAGCCGATCGTGAACAAACGGGTGTTCACCTTGCGGCCGGATTGGGAGTTGATGGAATACTCCTGCGAAGAGAACAACAAGGACGTGCGCGAGGGGCACATCAAATAGACTTGGCAGCCACCACAGCCGACGCAAAGCGATCGCAAATGCACCGCTCCCTTTGGTCGCGGCTCGGTATGCGTTCCGTTACTGAGCCGTGACCGTAGGGAGCGGTGGTTTGTCCAGCACAGACCTCCGGTTGGCAGGCTCACGACAGCTCAAATGGATCTCGCGAGGATCTCCCGCAGCTCGTCTTTCGTGAGCGGGATCGGATTTCCTTTCATGCTGCTCGACCGCTCGGCTTTTTCGATCAGCACGCTAACGTCTTCATCGCGCACGTCGTAGGTGCGGAGCGGTGGGATTTCCAAATGGCGCACCAACTGGTCCACCCATTGGGCGCCATCTTCGGCGGTAGCGTTCGCATTTCCGGTGAGGACGCGGGCGACTTCGCCGTACCGCTCGAGAGCACGCCCGTGAGGTTCGCGCGCGCGCAGCGCTTGGATGTTCACCTTCATGGCATGCGGAAGCACCGCGGCGCAGATGGCGCCATGCGGCGCCGGAAACATGCCGCCAATCGGCGCGGCAAATCCGTGGACGGCGCCCAGGCCCGCGTTGGCTAGCGCCAAGCCGCCGAGCAGCGCCGCCCATGACATCGACGTGCGTGCTTCCAAATCGCCCCCGTTCTCCCAGGCCGCCGGTAGCGCTCTAGCCGCGCGTTGGATGCCGTCGGCGCAAAACAGGTCCGTCATCGAATTAGCCCGCGAGGAGACATAGGGCTCGATCAACTGGGTGAGCGCGTCGAGACCTGTGGAGGCGGTAACGGTTTGCGGCAGAGTCAGGGTAAGCTCAGGATCGATGATCGCCAGTCGCGG
>Ga0335079_10007883_pt1 | contig 12107 bp, 15 predicted proteins | sample Lox_Sample_33_FD_206719 | JGI IMG/M metagenome (GOLD analysis project Ga0335079, IMG submission 206719) | Soil microbial communities from Loxahatchee National Wildlife Refuge, Florida, United States - Lox_Sample_3.3 | ecosystem: Environmental > Terrestrial > Soil > Wetlands | place: USA... | reverse complement strand
GGTCGATCCGATTCCGGTGCAGACGCGGCCGCTATCGGACGCCAATCGCTCGCTCGAGGATTTGCGCCAGGGCAAGATCACCGGCCGCGTGGTGCTGACGCCGTGATCGAGGACATCCTCGAACCCGATTTGCCGATCATCGATCCGCATCACCATCTGTGGGATCGGCCGAAGGACGTCCTGCGCAATCTGCCGCCCATCGAGCACGGATTCATGGACATCATTCGCGAGGTCCCGCGCTACCTGATCGACGAATTGCTCGCCGATCTTAAGAGCGGCCACAACATCCGCGGCACCGTCTATATGGAATGCGGCGCCATGTATCGCGCCGACGGACCGGAGCCGCTGCGCCCCGTCGGCGAGACCGAATTCGTCAACGGCGTCGCGGCCATGACCGCGAGCGGCCTCTATGGCGATGTCCGGGCTTGCGCCGGGATCATCGGCCATACCGACCTGCGGCAAGATCCGGGCGTGGTCGAGGACGTGCTGCGCTCCCATATCGCGGCCGGCCACGGACGCTTCCGCGGCATCCGCCAGAGTGCTTCCTTCGACGAAGATCCGATGGTGCTCGGACCCTTGCATGGCCGCGTACCGGCGGGACTTTATCGCGACAGCAAGTTTCGCGCGGGCTTCGCCGTGCTTCACAGATTGGGACTTTCGTTCGATGCGTGGCTGCTGGAGCCGCAACTGCCCGATCTCATCGATCTGGCCCGCGCCTTCCCGGACACCGTGATCGTGCTCGATCACGTCGGCACGCCGCTCGGCATCGCGCGCTATGAAGGCAAGCGCGAAGCGCGCTTCGAGGAATGGCGCAACAACATCCGGGCGCTCGCGAAGTGCGAGAACGTCGTCGTGAAGCTCGGCGGATTGCCGATGCCGTTCGCCGGCTGGCGCAAGCGCTGGCATGAGCCGGAAGTCTCGTCGGAGCAGCTCGCGCGCGAATGGAAGCCGTATATCGAGACCTGCGTCGAGGCGTTCGGCGTGCGGCGCGGCATGTTCGAAAGCAACTTCCCGGTGGACCGCTTCGGCGCGACCTATGTGAACCTTTGGAACGCGTTCAAGCGTCTCTCCACCGGCTTCTCACCCGACGAAAAGACCGCGCTTTTCAGCGGCACCGCCAGCCGCGTGTATCGCATCGCACTGAACTAGAACGGATTTTCCCTTACCCCAAACAATCCGTCATCACCCGGTCGCGAGCATTTCTCGCGAGCGATCCGGGTGATCCATTTTTCGATTTGATCAGAAGGCAAAATGGGTCGCCCGGATCGCGCAAGAAGGGCGCGACCGGGCGATGACGATTGTTTTTGTCTGCAGGAAAATCACGCCCGAGTAGAAGCTAGGTCAAACTCGCCACGAATTCACCGACACCCACGAGCCGGGTGCGCCGCGTGCGTTCGGCCTCCAGGATGGCGCGGACCTGCTCCACAGCGCGGCCGAGTTCATTGTTGACGATCACATAATCGTACTCCGGCCAGTGGCTGATCTCGCTCGCGGCCTTCGCCATGCGCTTGGCGACGACAGCGTCGGAATCCTCCGCCCGCTCGCGCAGGCGCCGTTCCAGTTCGTCATGGGTCGGCGGCAGGATGAAGATGCTGACGAGGTCCTCTCGCGCCTTCTCTTTCAATTGCTGCGCGCCCTGCCAGTCGATGTCGAACAGCACGTCACGGCCGCGGCCGAGCGCGCTGAGAACCGGTTGTCTGGGCGTGCCGTAGCGGTGATCGAACACGGTTGCGTGCTCGAGAAACTCGCCGGCCGAAACCATCTGCTCGAATTTGTCCGGCGCGACGAACAAGTAGTCGCGGCCCTCGACTTCGTTGGAACGGCGTGCGCGCGTGGTGGCCGACACCGACATACTGACACTGGAATCGGATTCGAGAAGCTTCCGCGTGAGCGTGGTCTTGCCTGCGCCGGACGGCGAGGACAGAACCAGCATCAGGCCCCTTCGACGGATATCACTCATTCCACGTTCTGCGCCTGCTCGCGGAACTGTTCGATGGCCGATTTGAGCGCAAGGCCGGTGCGCGTCAGCTGGATGTCCGCCGACTTCGAACACAGCGTGTTGGCTTCGCGGTTGAACTCCTGCGCCAGGAAATCGAGCTTGCGCCCGATGGCGTCGCCCGAATCGATCAAGGCGCGCGCCTCGTGCACATGCGCCGCCAGGCGATCGAGTTCCTCGCGCACATCGGCGCGGCCGGCAAGGAGCGCAACCTCCTGCGCGAGGCGCTCCTCCGAGATCGAGGTGCTCTCGAGCAGCTCCCTCATTTGCGCAACGAGGCGGTCGCGCAGGGCAGCGGGTTGCGTTGCCGCCAGGCTTGCCGCTTCCCGCGTCAACCGTTCGATTTCCGCGATCATGCCGTTCAGCAGTGCCGTCAGTTTGGCGCCCTCGTTGCGCCGCGCCCGCCGCAAGGCATCGAACGCCGTTGCCAGCGTCTCCAGCAGCGCTGCGTCACGGGCGGCGCGTTCGGCGGGTCCCGAGGGAACCACATCGTCCTGGATCAGGATGCCCTTGAGCCCGAGCAAGCCGTCGACACGCGCGGGCGCCAGGCCGGTCTCGGCGGAAACCTGCCGCGCGATCTTCACGGCTGCCGCCAGCGCCTCGGGATCGACGCGAAATCCCCGCGCCCCTTCCTGCGGCTCGATCGTCAGATTTGCCTGGATGTTGCCACGGCGGAAACGCTCGCCGGCCAGCGTGCGCGCCGGTATGTCGATGCTGTCGAAGCCCGGCGGCATCCGGAGGCGCAGATCGAGCCCGCGGCCGTTGACGCTCTTCACCTCCCAGCGCCAGCGCACCGATTCGTGCGCGCCGTGGGTTTCGGCGAATCCGGTCATGCTGACGACAGACATGTTTCCACGACTCCGATGACCACCGAACTTAGCGCCCGCGGACCGGAATCAGAAGCGGGATCGCCGATGGTGCCGGAGATGCCTGTGGCGGGCGGGTTTCGACGACGCCGAGGCAACCTCAACCTTCGGCAATTCGGATTGCACCTCGGCAGTGATCGGCGCCGTCTCGATCGGCTTCTCCGTGTCGCTGGTGCCGCGCAGCGTCAGACCGGGCGTTGCGGGAGCTGCGGCCGACTGTTGCGGCAACTGATGCTCAACCTGCCGCCATTTGGCGACGTTCTTCTCGTGCTCGGCGATGGTGGCGGCAAACACATGGCCACCTTTGCCGTTGGCCACGAAGTACAGATCCTTCGTGTCTTCGGGTTGCAGCACGGCGGCAATCGCGTCCTTGCCGGGATTGGCGATGGGCGTCGGCGGAAGGCCGGTGATGGCATAAGTGTTGTACGGCGTGGCGCGATTGAGTTCGCTCTGGCGGATGCCGCGGCCAAGCGGATAGCCTTTGGTGATGCCGTAGATGATGGTCGGATCGGATTGCAGCTTCATGCCGAGCCGCAGCCGGTTGACGAAGACCGATGCGATGTGCCGGCGCTCCTCGGGGATGGCCGTCTCCTTCTCGACAATCGAGGCAAGGATCACCGCCTGACCCTTGGTCTTCACCGGAAGGTTTGACGCGCGCGCCGGCCACAGCTTCGCGATCAGCTTCTCCTGTTTCATCTTCATCAGCATCAGCATGTGCGCGCGCGTCATGCCGCGCGTGAAGAGATACGTTTCCGGCAGCAAAGTGCCCTCCGCCGGTTCGGGGCCCGCATCGCCCGTCAGCACCGGATTCTTTGCGACGATCTTGTAGATCATGTCGCTGGTCAGGCCTTCGGCAGCGGTGATCTTGTGCTGGATCGATTTACCCGCGATCAGGATGCCCATGATGTCGGCCATGCTGGCGTGCGAAGGAATCGCGAACTCGCCGGCCTTCAGCGCCGACTGCTCGCGCCGCACGCGCACGCCCAAGCGGAACAGATCGGCGTTCTCGACAACGCCGGCTTTCTGCAGCTTCTCGGCAATGGTCGCGGAGTGATCGCCCGGACTGATCAGCACGACGGTTGCTTGCCCGTGCTGCGCCGCCGGCCCCGGGCGCAGGAAATTCCACTGCTCGGCATAGAAAGCACCCGCGCCGAGAAGCGCGACCACAACGAGGAATAGCAGCAGCTTGCGCATTATCGGATGTTAAGAGACCGCGCCCTCAAGTCAATTTTGAGGCAATCCGCTAACCAACAATGCCACGCAAGCGTGGCGCTATTGCACCGCTGTGAAGATCAGCGATGCGTTGGTGCCGCCGAAGCCGAATGAATTCGACAGCGCGGACTTCACTTCCCGCTTCTTGGCCTTGTGCGGCACAAGATCAAGCTGTGTGTCGACCGATGGATTGTCGAGGTTGAGTGTCGGCGGAACGATCTGATCGCGGATCGCCAGCACCGAGAATATCGCTTCCACCGCGCCCGCCGCGCCGAGCAGATGCCCGATGGAGGATTTTGTCGACGACATCGACATTTCGCCCGCGGCGTTGCCGAACAACCGCTCCACCGCACGCAGCTCGATCTCGTCGCCAAGCGGCGTCGATGTGCCATGTGCATTCACATAGTCGATATCGGACGGCGATAGGTCGGCACGTTTCAGCGCCATCTTCATCGCGCGATAGCCGCCGTCGCCATCTTCGGATGGCGCGGTGATATGATAGGCGTCGCCGGACAGTCCATAGCCCTTCACTTCGGCGTAGATCTTCGCACCGCGCGCCCTGGCATGCTCGTATTCCTCGAGCATCACCGCGCCGGCGCCCTCGCCCATCACGAAGCCATCGCGATCCTTGTCGTAAGGCCGCGACGCCTTTTCCGGCGAATCGTTGAAGTTCGTCGACAACGCACGGCAGGCATTGAATCCCACGATCCCTATGCGGCAGACGGCGGCTTCCGCGCCGCCAGCCAGCATCACATCGGCATCGCCAAGCGCAATCAGCCGCGCCGCATCGCCGATGGCATGGGCACCCGTGGCACAAGCCGTCACCACCGCATGGTTCGGCCCTTTGAAGCCGAAGCGGATCGACGCGTAGCCGGACACGAGATTGATCAGCCGTCCGGTGATGAAGAATGGCGAAATCTTGCGCGGGCCCTTCTCGTGCAGAATCACGGCGGCTTCGGCGATGCCGTTCAGACCGCCGATGCCTGAGCCGATCAGGACCCCGGTGTTGTCACGATCCTCTTCCGTCTCGGGCTTCCAGCCGGAATCGTCGACCGCCTGCTCGGCGGCCGCCAGCCCGTAAGTGATGAAATTGTCGACGCGCCGCTGCTCCTTCGAATCCAGCCACTGATCGGCATTGAACGTGCCGTTCGTGCCGTCGCCGACCGGAACGGTGCAGGCGATCTTGGTGGCGAGATCGTCGGTCCGAAAGGTCGTGATGGGGCGAGCGCCCGATTGCCCGGCAAGCAGGCGCGCCCAAGTCTCCTCGACCCCGCACGCCAGCGGCGTGACGAGGCCGAGTCCTGTAATCACAACCCTACGCATGGATCAGGCGTTCGTGCCTCAAGCCGCTTGTGTCTTGTCGATGTACTTCACCGCATCGCCGACCGTGACGATGGACTCGGCGGCGTCGTCGGGGATTTCGATGCCGAATTCTTCCTCGAACGCCATGACCAGCTCGACGGTGTCGAGGCTGTCGGCGCCCAAATCTTCAATGAAGGAGGCGTTGTCGGTGACCTTGTCGGCATCCACGTTGAGATGCTCGACGACGATCTTCTTCACGCGCTCGGCCGTATCGCTCATTGGTGTTTGAAACCTCTCCTTGTTTCCCGTCGCCGCGATTTCAGGAAGGCGCGCGGCGTGGCCCCTCCCGCTGCACGGCCAAGGGCTGGAGTTTACCTAACATAAGGCCCCGGAGCGCGCCACAGCGGACTAAGTTCTTGATTCTGTGATCAAATCATTGCCATTCCGCCGTTGATGTGCAGGGTCTGGCCGGTGATGTAGCCGGCCTCTTCGCTCGCCAAGTAAACGACAGCCGCGCCGATATCGTTCGCTTCGCCCATGCGTCCGGCGGGGATTCGGCCAAGCAAAGCCGTCTTCTGGTCGGGGGTCAGGACGTCCGTCATTGGGGTGGCGATGAAGCCCGGGGCGATGCAGTTGACCGTGATGTTGCGGCTGGCCACTTCGGCGGCCAAGGCCTTGCTCATGCCGATGATGCCGGCCTTGGCGGCGGCGTAGTTGCCCTGGCCGGGATTGCCGGTGACGCCGACGACGGATGTTATCTGGATGATCCGGCCCCAGCGCTTCTTCATCATGCTGCGCAGGACGGCACGGGACAGACGGAAAGCGGCGGTGAGATCGACCGCGATCACCTGATCCCATTCTTCATCTTTCATCCGCATGAACAGGTTGTCACGCGTGACGCCGGCATTGTTCACGAGAATATCGATCGGCGCGCCGGCGGCGGCTTCCGCAGTCTTTGCCAGCGCCTCGACGGATGCCGTGTCGGAGAGATTGCAGGTGGCGACGTGCGCGCGCCCGCCCAGTTCGGCCTTCGCGGCTTCGAGCACTTCGGCGCGTGTGCCGGAGAGCACCACCGTCGCGCCCTGCTTGTGCAGCATGGTGGCGATGGATTTTCCAATTCCGCCTGAGGCGCCGGTGACGAGTGCGGTTTTGCCAGAAAGATCGAACATCAGAGTGCCTTCGCGAAGGCCTCGATATCGGCAGGCGTATCGAGGCTCATGGTTTCCAGATCGCGATCGATGCGCTTGACCATTCCGGTCAGTACCTTGTTGCCGCCGCATTCGACCGTGGTGCCAATGCCAAAGTGGCGGAACGACAGCACGCTTTCACGCCAGCGCACGCGTGCCGTGATCTGCTCGATCAACAGGCGGCGGATGGTTTCCGGCTCGCTGACTTCCGCGGCCGTTACATTCGCGACGACCGGTGCAGCCGGGGGCCGGATGGTCACGTTCGCCAGCGCTTCGCGCATCTTGTCGGCGGCAGGCTGCATGAGCGGCGAATGGAACGGCGCCGACACGTTCAGCGCCATCGCGCGCTTGATGCCGGCGGCCTTCGCCAATTCCGGCGCCTTGTCGATGGCGGATTTGCTCCCAGAGATCACGACCTGTCCCGGCGCATTGTCGTTGGCGACGACGCAAACGCCGCCGCCCGCCGCCGCGCACTCCTTCGCCAGCGCCTCTGCCTGATCGATCTCCGCACCGAGCAAGGCACTCATCCCGCCTTCGCCGACAGGGACAGCCTCCTGCATCGCGCGGCCGCGCGCCTTGAGAAGCCGCGCCGCATCGCCGAGCGTAAACGCGCCGGCCGCGCAAAGGGCCGAGTATTCGCCGAGCGAATGCCCGGCCACCACGCGCGCGTGCCTGGCCATATCGAGACCGCCTTCGCGCGCCAGCACGCGAACGATTGCCATGCTCGCCGCCATGATGGCCGGCTGGGCATTTTCGGTGAGCGTGAGGTCGGCCTCGGGCCCATCCCACATCACCCGCGACAGCCTCTGGCCGAGGGCATCGTCGATTTCCTCGAAGACCTCACGGGCCGGGGCAAAAGCCTCGGCGAGCGCCTTGCCCATGCCGATGGCCTGGCTACCCTGGCCGGGAAAGATGAACGCGCGCGTCATGGGGCGCGAGACAAATCAGGCGGCGGCTGGCTAGTCAAGGCAAACCAGGCCCTCGCCGCCGCTTTGGACGCGGGGTCGAACCTGCTATGAGTTAACCACGAGTCCAGAGGGGAGTTATCAAATGAAGACTGTTGTGGCCGCGACGTTGGCGGCCCTGATTGGTACTGCGTCGATCGTCGCCATTCCGGCCATGCCGGCTTCGGCGGCCGCAGTTGTTGTCCACGTCGGGGGCGGCGGCTGGATGTGGCACGGACGCCGGTGGCATCACCGCCACTGGGATTGCCGCTGGCACCGCCATCGCAGGGCTTGCTACTGGCGCTATTGGTGATCGGCACACCGGTCATTGTTGAAGAGCCCCGAGCGATCGGGGCTCTTTTTTTGGACCATGCCGTTGGCGCGACATCGCATTTTGTCCGATCTCGAACAGCCACCCGTGTTCCGAAGCAGATGCGAAGTTCCATCGCGTGCGCGATGCCTGTCCATTCGCTGCAACGCAAGATGCAATTCGTGATCCGCGCGCGAATTGACTCTGTTCTTTGCACGGCGGGATAGTTTCCACGCCCAGCCGATCAGGCGAAGGGCGCAAGAACGGGCCCGCCCGCCGGGCCGGTTGGCCTGGATGGCAAAGTCCTCCAATGGCCGTGACGTCGAGGGCGCCGCGAGATAGCGGCGCCCTTCGCCATTTCAGGCTTCCGCAACGGGAGAAGCTCTAAGGCTGTGCGGCAGGCACCACCGCTGTCGCGCCTGCAGGAAGATGATGCAGCGCCGCTGCGACGGCATCTTCGGCTTCCGTCTCGCGATCCATCGCCGTCTGCAAATCGACATGGATGCTGTCGTCGGTATCGGCAACGGGAACAATCGGGCTGGCGCGCAATTGTGCACCGGCCTGCTTGTTCGTGCTCACCAGCGGAACGGTCTTCGGCTTCAGCGAAAGAACCGCCTGTGTGCCGGGATCAAGCGTCGATGTCACCGGAGGCTTGTTGTGCGCCATGCTGCTGCGCTCGGCTTGATCGTCCCACGCCTCGCGCGAGCGATCCATCACGGCCTGGAGATCGGCATTCGCATCGCGTGTCGCCTGCATCAGCAGCAGGAAGCTCACGACATCCACGTCGGCGCCGAAATCCTTCTGGGCACGAATGGCAACGGCGCGCGCATGACCTTCGGAAATCATCCCGGCCGAGACGGCGCTGCGTGCCTCTTCCCGTATCCAGGACTGAAGATCATCTCCGACGGTGCCGAGCAGGACCCGCTCGCGCGCTTCCGAACCGCGGGGAAAATCGGGAGAAGCCAAAGCTGGGGACATCAGTCCCGCCAGCACTCCAAAAGCCCAAATCCCGGCAATCCGCCGACCGGCACGCATCGTTCAACCCACATCTTGCCCGGAAATAGCTTGGGCCATTCAGGGCGTTATGTCGATTCCCCACCTCTCTTGTCCGGAAGGTCCCTCTCCCCTATAAGCCCCGCCTTCACGAAGCGGCTGCGGTCGCGGGAGGCCCGGATTTCCGGGCTCATGCCGGATGGTCCGGCGTCCCGGCGAGCCAAGGCGAAGCGTCGGATCCCTCCGCGCCTCGTCCCGCAAGCCCGGAAAGGGACGATATGGCTCTCTACGAGCATCTCCTGATCGCACGCCAGGATATCAGCGCGCAGCAGGTGGACGCGCTGGCGACCCACCTCAAGACGATCCTCGAAGGCGAAGGCGGCAAGGTCGAGAAGCAGGAATATTGGGGCCTGCGCGGACTTGCCTATCGCATCAAGAAGAACCGCAAGGGCCACTACGTGCTCCTCAACATCAATGCGCCGGCGAAGGCCGTGCAGGAGCTCGAGCGGCAGCTCAAGATCAACGAAGACGTGCTGCGCTACATGACCGTGAAGGTCGAGAAGTTCGAGCAGTCGTCGAACAAGAACAAGCGCGAGCGCGAAGAAGGCAAGACCGAAGGCGCTCCGGCCGAGGAGACGGTGCAATGAGCTACGGTGGCGAACGAGGTGACCGCGGAGACCGTGGAGATCGCGGCGACCGTGGGGATCGTGGCGAGCGCGGCGGTGGCGGCGGCGCGCGGCGTCCCTTCTTCCGGCGCAAGAAGACCTGCCCGTTCTCCGGCGCCAACGCGCCGAAGATCGACTACAAGGATGTGAAGCTGCTGCAGCGCTTCATCTCTGAGCGGGGCAAGATCGTGCCCTCCCGCATCACGGCCGTATCGGCGAGCAAGCAGCGTCTGCTCGCCCAAGCCATCAAGCGGGCGCGCTACATGGCGCTGCTCCCTTACGTCGTGAAGTAGGAGAACGGCCATGCAAGTGATCCTGCTCGAACGCGTCGAGAAGCTCGGCCAGATGGGCGACGAGGTGAAGGTGAAGAACGGCTTCGCCCGCAACTTCCTCTTGCCCAAGAAGAAGGCGCTGCGCGCCACCAAGGCGAACCGCGAATACTTCCAGACCCAGAAGGCGCAGCTCGAAGCGCGCAATCTGGAGAAGAAGGGCGAGGCGCAGAAGGTCGGCGACAAGCTTTCCGGCAAAACCTTCGTGCTGCTGCGCCAGGCAGGCGACCGGGGCCAGCTCTACGGTTCGGTTTCTCCGCGCGACATCTCCGAGATCATCTCGAACGGCGGCTTCTCCGTCGACCGCACGCAGGTGCCGCTCGACAAGCCGATCAAGACCATCGGCCTGTTCCCGGTGAACGTGGTGCTGCATCCCGAAGTCCGCGTGTCTGTGACGGTCAACGTCGCCCGCACCGAGGACGAAGCCGAGCGCCAGGCGCGCGGCGAAGACGTGCTCGCCGAGCGCGCGCCGGAAGAGGAAGCAGCCGCCGAAGCAGCGGCCAATGCCGAGGCCCTCTTCGAGGAAGGCGCCGGCCCGCGTGCCGAGCCCGCGGAAGGCGAAGCCGAGGCCTGAATCTTCTGAGATTCCGAACCAACAAACGGGCCGCGCAAGCGGCCCGTTTTCGTTCAGTCCGTCATCAAAGGCTCGTCGATGACGACGTGATCCTGCGCCGTCTGGCTCAGCATCGCGCACAGCCGTTCGGCCTCCGACTCCTCGCCAATCCAGCGCAGTTTCAGAATGCGGTGCCGGAATTCGACGGCATTCCGGAATCGATCCGCCGGCAATTTGGGGTCCGTTTCGATCACGTGGTTTTGCATAGCCCATCTCCTGGAACTGGGTCTCTCCCCACGCGCGCGTAACGTGCCACTCACTGCGCCGGCCGCCTGCACCAAAGCGGCCGGCGATACGCCGTGTTCGTTTGTCAGACCTCAGGCGGCGGCGCGTTCGTGGGAGCGCTTCTGCTCCGGCGACGGTTTTCCGTTGCCCATGCTGACCGTCGTCTTGGCGCCCTGCTTCGCCGTCTCCGCCTCCGCCTGAAGCTCGTCCTCGGTGAGGCGCCACCACAGCTTCGTCATGCGCTGCGTCTGCTCGAAGGAATCGCGCACCACTTCGGAGAACCATTCGTGGTCGACCGCCATCAATTCCGAAATTCCGTCGCAATGACGCAGGCGTTCCAGCGTCCGCACATTGCGTTCGAGACTCCGATTGAGGAACTCGAGTGTTTCCTCCTGCGTCGCGCGCACGGCCTTTTCCATGATCGCGCGATTGCGTTCGGTTAAGGTGACAAAAGGTGCGGTAAACATTTCCTGCGGTTCGTGCATGGCCGTCGCCATCGAGCAGCTCCTTCTCGTTTCGACGCAGGTGATTTCGACCCAGCGCCCGTTCGATTTGTCCCCACGTCTGGCTCAATGCATCGCCCTCGCGTGCGTTCCGGGTTCCCGTGATGAACTTTTTGCATCATGCGGGCCATGATGCGGGCGCCGGATTCTCAAGGTTCCGGGCCCTATGTAGAAGCATCGGTCACAGCGCATGGCTGACCTTCAACCTTGCGTCATCGTCGAACCAGAGGGACGCTCCTACCTTCCGGCCAGCAGCCACGGAGTGCCGACGATGCTCAAGACAATCCTTCCCGCCCTTGCTCTCGCCGCGATTGTGCCGAGCGCGGCCTCGGCCGATCAGGTCATCAATGTTCCGCCGTTCAAGAGCATCGAGTTGCACGGCGGCGGGGAAGCAACCTTGCGCCATGGCGACCGGCAACGCGTCGTGATGATCAAGGGCGATCCCAAGATCGCGCAGATCGAGGTCAAGGGCGACGGGCAGCTCGTGCTCTCGCCTTGCAAGGATTGGTGCTGGGGCAATCATGAGCTCAAAGTCGAGATCACGACGCCTGCGATCGCATCCATTTCCGTCCATGGCGGCGGCGATCTGCACGCCGAAGCCGGATTCCCCAGACAGCCGAGCCTGAACGTCGACGTCCATGGCGGCGGCGATGCCGACGTGAAGGCCATCGCGGCCGACAATGTCTCCGCTGAAGTGCATGGCGGCGGCGACGCCGAAGTCCGCGCCGAGCGCACGCTGAAGGCGGAAGTTCATGGCGGTGGCGATCTCCACTTCTGGGGCCACCCGCAGGTGAACTCCTCGACGCATGGCGGCGGCGACATCGAAAGTGGCGAATAATCGTCTCGACGGATTCCGGATTGAGCGCCTGACCGGCCGGTCGGGCGGACTCCGGGATTTGTCCGGGTTGTTGTTTTCAAAATTTTCGCGTCGCGTTTTGCTGGCCTCCCTGACCACTACATCT
>Ga0335079_10007882_pt1 | contig 12107 bp, 7 predicted proteins | sample Lox_Sample_33_FD_206719 | JGI IMG/M metagenome (GOLD analysis project Ga0335079, IMG submission 206719) | Soil microbial communities from Loxahatchee National Wildlife Refuge, Florida, United States - Lox_Sample_3.3 | ecosystem: Environmental > Terrestrial > Soil > Wetlands | place: USA: Florida... | reverse complement strand
TTCCGGTGTCCCTGGTGGCGGAACCGGGGGCAATGGCTTCGCGGCGGGTTTGGTTGCATTCGCATCCGAGGGGCCTCCGGCGCTGGCCGCCGCAGGCTTAGGAGCGTTAACTGCGGGCATCGCAGTTGCGTTCGCGCCCGCCGTTTGCGACTGGACTCCCGCCGCGGTCGGAGCGACCGCAGGGTTGCCCGGAAGCTTGGCATTCACCCCACCCGCTGGTTTTGCAGCTGGAGCCTTCGGCGGCACGCTGGGCAGGCGCTCGGCCAGAATGTCGGCAGCGCGCATCGTCCCGGAGGGTTCGGTCTGCGTCGGCGTGCCCTCGACTACCTTGGTAATCACCAGCACTTCCTCCAGCCGGCTGAGGTCGGCGGCCGGCTTGACCCGTATGTTCAGGAACAGATCGCTGCCGGGATTGGTCTGCTGCACCGCGCCGATGGGAAGTCCCTTGGGGAAGATGCGGTCGCCACCGCTGGTCAGCACAGCATCTCCCGGCGCCACCTTCTCATCGCTCATCACGTAGCGCAGCATGGTTTCGCCGGCGGCGGTGCCCCGCAGAATGCCTTGCAGGCGCGACGATTCCAGGATCGCGCCCACGCCGCTGTCGGGATCATTAATGAGCAGAACCTGCGAGGACGCGTGATACACGCGCAGCACCTTGCCCACGATGCCATCGGGAGTAATCACCGCCATATCGGGCTTGATACCGTCGCTCCCGCCTTTGTCGAGGTAAACGACGTGCGACTGCTCGCTGCCGCTCGAGCCGATCACCTGGGCCGCCATCGTCTGCGAGATGAATTTTTCCTTGAATCCAAGCAGCACCTGGAGGCGGCGGGCCTGAGCAGCATCTTCGCTCAGCCGTACCTGTTCGATGCGCAGCCGCTCGACCTGCTCTTTCAGATCGCGGTTCTCGTGGCGCACACCGCGCAGGTACACATAATTTCTCCAGATATTGCGCACTCCGTGGCTGGCGTTCACCAGGGATTTTTCCAGCGGGGCGATGGCGTTGACCACCCAGACGCGGATCAGGCGAGTGCCGCCGATCTCGGCGCCTCCGGTCTCGGTGCGCTTTACCTGCACGGCCAGTCCCAATACTTGCGCAAACAGCACGAGCATCAGGAGGCTGGCGTTGCGGTACCGGCTAAAGAAGTTCTCCACGGGGCAGGTTAGACTTCCAGTCTCAGGTTTCCGGTTCCAGCGTGGCGCTCGCCAAGCCCGGCCTTACTCGATCGAAATTTTCCGCAGCAGCTTGAAATCGCTGAGCATCTTGCCGGTGCCCAGAACCACCGAAGCGAGGGGATCATCGGCGATGGAGACCGGCAGTCCGGTTTCTTCGCGGATGCGCTTGTCGAGGTTCTTGAGCAGGGCGCCGCCGCCGGTGAGGACGATGCCACGGTCGCTGATGTCGGCGGAAAGTTCCGGCGGCGTGCGCTCCAGAGCCACGCGGATGGCGTTCATGATGGTGGCCACGCATTCACCCAGCGCTTCGCGCACTTCGCTGTCGTCCACGGTGATGGTCTTGGGCACGCCCTCGATCAGGTTGCGGCCTTTGATCTCCATGGTCAGCGGCTTGTCCAGCGGATAGGCCGAGCCGATCTCGATCTTAATCTGCTCCGCGGTGCGCTCGCCGATTAACAAATTATATTTGCGCTTCAGGTAATTCATGATGGCTTCGTCCATCTGGTTGCCGGCCATGCGCACGGAACGCGAATAGACGATGCCGCTAAGGGAGATCACCGCGATGTCGGTGGTGCCGCCGCCGATGTCCACGATCATGTTGCCGCTGGGCTCGGTGATAGGCAGCCCGGCGCCGATGGCCGCCACCATCGCCTGCTCCACCAGATGCACCTCGCTGGCTTTGGCGCGGTAGGCGGAATCCATCACCGCCCGCTTCTCCACCTGCGTGATCTCGGAAGGCACTCCAATCACGATCCGCGGATGCACCAGCATCTTGCGGTTGTGCGCCTTCTGGATGAAGTAGTTCAGCATCTTCTCGGTGGTCTTGAAGTCGGCGATCACGCCGTCCTTCATGGGCTTAATGGCGACGATGTTGCCCGGCGTGCGGCCCAGCATCTCCTTGGCTTCCTTGCCCACGGCTTCCACTTCGCCAGAGTTCTTGTTGATGGCCACGATGGAGGGCTCGTTGACCACGATGCCCTTTCCCTTGGCATAGACCAGAGTGTTGGCAGTGCCCAGGTCAATCGCCAGGTCGCTGGAGAACAGACTGAATAGCGACCGGAGATTATGCACCCAGGACTGGGAGTGAAAACCGTTCGATGGCATATGGTACTTCTCTCGCGGAGCGGGTGATTTGTCCAGTTACCAAAGTTGATGCACACAATTGAGGAGACTGTCCCATATTGTAGTCGAATTGCCGGGCTTGGGGGGTGCGGTTGCCGTTCCCTGGGGTTTCCCAGCTGGAATCGGTGTAGGAATGGGACGAGCTACTGGATCACTACTCTTTTTTGCTGGGTATTGACTCCCCCGTGGGAGTTCTGCGCCGTCACCGTGATCAGGCTCTCGCCATTGGGCAGCGGCGGGGTGAAGTAGTGGAAGCTGCCGTCGGCGGTCACGATCGGAACCTCCTGACCGTTCACCATCACCCGCGCCGCGGGCTCAGTCCTGCCCTGCACCTCGATTACGTGCCCGTGCTGCACCAGGGGTTGCAAGTCGAGGGCAATCGAGGGCTCTTGCTTCGACTTGGCGATGACGGTGAAGCGATTCTTGTCGCTTTCCACCGATTGCTTGCCGTCCGGCGCCACCGTCTGCACTTCCCAGTAGTACGGCCCCTCGGTGAGACCGACTACCTGCACGTCCGGCCGGTTCACCATACGGTCGAAGACGGTGGAAGAAAAGTAAGGATTGCGCGAGATGCGGATGTGGAACTTGTATCCCTTCCCCGCCGGCGACCAGCTGAAGTTCACGGGGTGCGTTCCGGGGGCGAGGATGGGCGCCATGTTGGTGGGAGCGAGCAACGTGGGCGGACCGATTTCTTTCTCCTTCACCATCCTGGAAGACTCACTCTGGAAGCTGACCTTCTCAAAGCCGGCCAAACGCACCGTCTCGCCATTGCGGACCACCTCGCCGGAGCCCTTCTTCAGCAGGATCTCGTGCTGATCTGCGGTGGCATCCGTGCGCACCATGGCCGCGCTCTCCGGCGACAAGCTGGCGGTAGCGCCGGAGACGATCACCTGGTTCTTCGACCCCTGGGAGAAGGTCGCGGTGGCCAGGTCGACCGTGCCGGTGGTCACTTGCACAGCGACCTGCGTCTGCTGCTGCGCGTTGGCCGAGTTCTCTTCCACCACGATCAGCGAATCCTGCTTGATGGTGTAATTGGTGCCGTCGGCAAAGACCACCTTCGCCATGCCTTCCGAAGTCGTCTGCACCACGTCGCCTTTTTCCAGAGGCAGCGAGTAATCCGCGCCCACCCAGCCATTGCTGTTGGCTTTCTTGACTCGAACCCTGCCTTCGATGGCGGTGAAGTGGGCCTGCTGCTTGCCAGGGATTAGGCGTTCGGGATTCCCGACCGATGAATCGAGATGGCTCAGGGTGGTTTGCCAGGCACGCGCCGTATAGGCTTTGCCTTCGGGAAGCACAAGGTAAACAACAATGCCTGCCAACAGAATCAGCAAAGAAGCCGCAATGGCGACGCTGCGGTAAGTGATGGTGATCCAGGCGATCACCGACTCGGATTTGGGCTTCTTTCTAGACAAAACTCATCTCAGTCCGCGAAAACACGCGCACTTGCAGGCAGAGTACCACAGGCCCAGCAGCCCAAGGAGCACGCCGGGCACACCGAAGTAACCGCCCCCGAGGCGGTTGCGAAGCGTCCTTTGGAACGAGGAAAGCCCTGTGAATTCGCGCCCGGAATGGTACCGAGCTTCCCGCGATAGTCCAGAATCCCCCATTGGTCGTAACACTTCTGACTGCAGTCGGATACCGAGCGCGAGCCGTCAAACCGCGTCCCAGATGCGGAAAGCATCGACGCTAAGCTCTGCGCAAGCAACTCATTCTCAAGCGGCGCGGATTCGGCACGGCAACTGCAATCAGTAAGTACGCCTCCACGGAGAGACTGCGCTGGCTGCATGCGGCGCGAGAGGAAGCGAACACGGCCTGCGTTTCCGCTGTTCAATCGCAGGCTCCGGCTCGCCGCGTCTTCACGGGAGCTTGACTCGGCGAGTCGGGGTGTTCGTTCTCTCCACCCCACACTCCTGCCCTCCCCTACTTACTCCAACGCTGCGCGCAAGCGCAGCGCCTCGTCTGCTCGACAAGCCCTGCCGTCCCTGCCTTGCACGCCCTCGATGCGGGGGTTACGATGGAACTCTGTGAACGGGAGGCAATCCGGCAATGGCTACGGATACGATTCGCGCTACTGAAGATGTCGGCAGCCTTGGCAAGGCGAGAGTCTATAAGAACTTCATTGACGGCGAATGGGTGGAAGCCAGTACCGGCGAGACCTTTGAGAACCGCAACCCTGCCGATACTCGCGACCTGGTGGGAATCTTCCAGAAATCCGGCAAGGCGGACGTGGACGCGGCGGTCGACGCCGCCAAGCGCGCCTTTCAGAAGTGGCGCTTAGTGCCGGCGCCGCGCCGGGCCGAGATTCTCTATCGCGCTTCCGAGCTGCTGATCGAGCGCAAGGAGGATTTCGCCCGCGACATGACCCGCGAGATGGGCAAGATCCTGAAGGAAACGCGCGGCGACGTGCAGGAAGCCATCGACACTGGGTTCTTCATGGCCGGTGAAGGCCGCCGTATGTTTGGCCCAACCGTCCCCTCCGAGCTGCCCAACAAATTCGCCATGGCGGTCCGGCAGCCGGTGGGCGTCTGCGCCATGATCACGCCGTGGAATTTCCCCATGGCGATTCCCTCCTGGAAGCTGTTCCCGGCGCTGGTTGCGGGGAACACGTGCATCATCAAGCCGGCGCAGGACACGCCGCTCTCGGTGTTCAACTTCGTACGCACTTTGAGCGACGCCGGTGTGCCCAGAGGCGTAGTCAATATCGTTAGCGGCTTCGGCTCGAAGATCGGCGCGCCGCTCATGGAAAATCCCGAGGTTCGCGCCGTTTCGCTTACCGGCTCGACCGACGTAGGCCGCATTGTCGGCGAGACCTGCGCGCGCAGCTTCAAGCACTGCTCGCTGGAGTTGGGCGGCAAGAATCCCATGATCGTGCTCGACGATGCCAATCTCGAACTGGCTCTCGAGGGCGGACTGTGGGGAGCTTTCGGCACCACCGGACAGCGCTGTACCGCCACCAGCCGCCTCATCGTGCAGAAGGGCGTCTACGGCGATTTCATTCACCACTTCGTGGAGCGAGCGCGAAGGCTGAAAGTCGGCAACGGTCTGGATGAGACCACCGACATGGGCCCGGCCGTGAACCAAAGTCAACTCGATACCGACCTCAACTACATCAAGATCGGCATCTCGGAGGGCGCGCGCCTGTTGTGCGGCGGGCATCGCCTGGATAGCGGCGAGTACGCCAACGGATGGTTCCTCGAGCCCACGGTGTTCGCCGACGTGGATGCTCGCATGCGCATTGCGCAGGAGGAAATCTTCGGGCCGGTGGTGTCGATCATCCCCTGCGACGGCCTGGAGGACGCGATCGCCATCGCCAACAATATCGAGTACGGCCTCTCATCGGCGATCTATACCCGCGACGTGAACAAGGCTTTCGTCGCTATGCGCGATCTGCACGCGGGCATCACCTACATCAACGCTCCGACCATCGGCGCCGAAGTGCACCTGCCCTTCGGAGGCGTCAAGGCCACGGGCAACGGGCACCGCGAGGGCGGCATCGGGGCGATTGATTTCTACACGGAGTGGAAGTCGATTTACGTCGATTACTCCGACCGCCTGCAGAAGGCGCAGATCGACCGGCCGGATTAATAGCTGTCATCCTGAGAAAGCGCGACCGAGGCGGAGCCGAAGGAGCGCGACGAAGGACCTGCTTTTAGACGCGAAAAAAATATTCGCATGCTCATTGGCGTTCCCAAGGAAGTAAAAGACCACGAATCCCGCGTGGGCATTGTGCCCGCGGGCGTGAAGGCGCTGGTCGACGCCGGACACCAGGTGATGGTCGAAACCGGTGCCGGCAACCTCTCCTCCATGCCGGACGGCGAGTTCCGACAGGCGGGCGCGGAAATCGTGGGCACGGCTGCCGAGGTCTGGGGCCGCGCCGAGTTGGTGGTGAAGGTGAAAGAACCGATTGAGCAGGAGTTCGGCTTCCTGCGCGACGGCCTGCTGCTGTTCACCTATCTGCATCTGGCGCCGCTGCCCAAACTGACCGACCATCTGCTGAAGAGCAACGTCACCGGCATCGCGTACGAAACTATTCGGGACAAATTCGGCCGTCTGCCGCTGCTGACGCCGATGTCGGAAGTCGCCGGGCGCATGTCGGTGCAGGTCGGCGCTTCATATCTCGAGAAAGAACGTGGCGGACGCGGCGTGCTGCTGGGCGGAGTTCCCGGAGTTCCGCCGGCGCAGGTGTGCATCATCGGCGGCGGCACGGTGGGCACCAACGCCGCCAAGATTGCGCTCGGCATGGGCGGGCTGGTGACGCTCATCGACCTCAACCTCGATCGCCTCCGCGAACTGGACGACATCTTCAACGGCCGCGTGTATACCGTCTCCTCAAACTCTTACAACATCGCCAAGGCGGTGAAGCACGCCGACCTGGTGATTGGCGGTGTGCTGATCCCGGGCGCTGCCGCTCCCAAGCTCGTAACCCGGCCGATGGTGAAGGAAATGAAACCGGGCGCAGTGATTGTCGACGTGGCCATTGACCAGGGCGGGTGCATCGAGACCGCGCACCCGACCACGCACAGCGATCCCTCATACGTGCTGGATGGCGTGGTGCATTATTGCGTGACCAACATGCCGGCCGCGGTTCCTCACACTTCGACCCTGGCGCTTACCAATGCAACGTTTCCGTATGTGATGAAGCTGGCGCAGCAGGGACTCGCGGCGGTGAAAAGCGACCAGGGATTCCGCGAGGGCGTGAACACCTATCGCGGACAAGTCACTTGCGCGGGTGTGGCCGCCTCGCAAGGCAAGCCACTGAAGAATTTGCTGGACTTGCTGTGAACCGCCGCGGTCAACTTTTCCACAACACATTACCGGTAGAATGACAACTGGTGCCGAGCATGGTCGATATTCACTGCCACATTCTGCCGCAGGTCGATGACGGAGCGACAAGCTGGGAAGTCGCCACCGAGATGTGCCGCATGGCGGTTGCGGATGGCATCACTCACATCGTGGCCACGCCGCACGCCAACGAAGAGTACGCCTATCACCGCGAGGAGCACGCGGCCCGTTTGCAGGAGCTTCAGAAAACAGCGGGAGAAGCACCGGCCCTGAGCCTGGGCTGTGATTTCCATTTCTCCTTCGACAATGTGCAGGACGCGCTCAAAAGCCCAGAACGCTACTCCATCAACGGCACGCCGTACTTGCTGGTCGAGTTCAGCGATTTCGGGGTCTCGCGCTATATCAATGACACCATCTACCGCCTGCGTGCGCAGGGCATCGTGCCAATCGTGACCCACCCGGAGCGCAATCGCATGCTGCAAAACCATCCCGAGAACGTATTGGTTTTCGTGGAGCAGGGCTGCGTGGTGCAGGTGACGGCGTCTTCCTATACCGGACGCTGGGGAAGCGGCGCACGCAAAGCCGCGGAGTGGCTGCTGAAGCACGATGCCGTGCACGTGATCGCAACCGACGCGCATGACACCGAACACCGCCCGCCGGTACTCTCCGCCGGCCGCGACGCGGTGGCGAAGATCGCAGGGCAAGACATCGCTGGCGCGCTGGTGGAGGACAATCCCGCCGCCATCATCGCCGGCCAGGCGCTGCCGTACCTGCCGGCGCCGCAGACGCGGTAGCTAAGCCGCAAACTCCTCGTCCATTTCTCTGTGCCCCTGCTGGCGCACGGCGGAGAGGTATCCATCGCGGTCGCAGACCTCCGCCATCGTCGCCAGGCGCGAGGCCAGTTCGCGGGTGAACGCATGCGGCTGGCAGCGCCAGATCCAATTCCCTTCGGCAAGGCTGGGAATATTCATGCGCGCTTCGCTCCCCAGGCCCAGTACATCTTGCAGCGGCAGCACGCACAAATCCGCGACGGACGCCACTGCCGCGCGAATGAAGGCCCAGTTCATCCCCTCGGGATCGTGGCCGAGGTAGGCGGAGGCATGACAGCGTTCCTCCTCGCTGGCGGAGCGCCACCAGCCCAGCGTGGTGTCGTTGTCGTGGGTTCCGGTATAGACGACCGTGTCGCGCTCGAACTGGTGCGGCAGGTAGATGTGCGCGCCGCGATCGCCGAAGCCGAACTGCAACACCCGCATGCCGGGAAGGCCGAGCCGCTGCCGCAGCGCATGAACGTCTTCCGTGATCAGGCCCAGGTCTTCGGCAATGATGGGCAGTTTGCCGAGAGCCTGGCGGAGGACATGGAACAGGTCGTCGCGCGGTCCCTCCACCCAGCGCCCATGCATTGCCGTGGGTTCAGTGGCGGGGATTTCCCAGTAGTGATGGAAGCCGAGAAAGTGGTCGAGGCGCACGATGTCGCAAGTGGCGAGCGAGGCGCGCATGCGGGCGATCCACCAATCGTAGCCCCGGCTCCGCAGCACCTCCCAGCGGTAGAGCGGATTTCCCCAGCGCTGGCCAGTCTCGCTGAAGGCGTCCGGCGGGACGCCCGCCACCACGTAAGGATTGAGCTCCTCATCAAGATGGAAAAGCCCGGGATGGGTCCAGACATCAGCGCTGTCATAGCTGACAAAGATGGCCACATCTCCGATGATCTTGATCCCCAATTCGCCGCAGCGCCGGTGTAAAGCGCGCCACTGCTCGAAGAACGCGAACTGGATCACGCGGACGACGTCCAGTTCCCGCGCCAGGCCGCGGCGCGCATTCTCCAGAGCGTCAGGATGGCGGCGCGCCAGCTCACGCGGCCAGCAGTTCCAGTTTTCGCTCCGGTAGAGCTGGCGCAGAACGTCGAACAGGGCGAAGTCGTCCAGCCAGCCGGCGTTCTCCTGGCAGAAGCGGTGGAAGCGCTCGTGCTCCTGGGGGCGCGGCTGAAGCAGAAAGTTCCAGGCGGCTTCGCGGAGCAGCGGCAGCTTGGCCGCCCGCACCTGATCGTAGTCGACCGCCGAGAACGAATTGGGCAGTGACTCCAGGCGCTCCGGCTCGATCCATCCGCGATCGGCCAGCCGCTCCAGGCTGACCAGCAGAGGATTGCCCGCAAATGCGGAGATCGCCGAGTAAGGAGAGTTCCCTTTGCCCGGAGGTCCAAGCGGCAATACCTGCCAAAGGCCCTGCCGTGCGGCCGCCAGGAACTCCACGAAGTCATAGGCGGCAGGACCGAGGTCGCCGATACCGCCACGCGAGGGCAGCGAGGTGGGATGCAAAAGAATGCCGGAAGCGCGTTCGAAAGACATCGGTAATCAGCAGCGCGCCTGCCACGGTCCCAAACGCAGGCGGTTGATGAATGATGTGTGAGTTCTGGTGGCTGGCCAGCGGTTTTGCTTTTTACCCGCCCTGGGTTCCAAAGCGGGGTTTCATCAGCTTGTCGCGTTCCTCTTTGTTGTAGCGGATTTTTCCTCCCTTTTCCATCTCGGCCCGCAGGTTGCTGGCAAAATTTTCCAGAACCTCCTGCCGTTTCTTCTCCAACAGGCTCTCGCGGATACGCTCCTTGGCCGCGGCGAGTTCGCCGGAAGTGGGCTCCTGGCGCTCCGTCACCGTAAACACCACCCCGTTGCGCCCGGTATTGATAGGCCCACTAATCTGGCCGGGCTTCATATCGAAGGCCGCCTCGGCCTGGCCGGACATCGCTCCCAAGTCCGGCACCTGGCCGCTGCGGGTTACCAGCTCGCTGGTCTTGATGGTTGCGCCCAGCTCCTGCGCCGCTTTCTTCAGGTCATGGGCAGCGCGAGCACGATCGGAAAGTTCCTGGGTCTTCTTCTGCAATAACGCACCGGCCTGCTGCTGCTTGAAGTCGGCCTCCACACTCGCGTGCACATCGTCGAACTGCGGCTTCTGTGGCGGTTTGATTTCAGTCACCTGGAACAGCACACGGCCCAGCGAAATCGTGGTCAACTCGGGCGGATCCTTCAGGTGCGCGCTGAACACCGCATCCATGAAGTCGGGAGCCGGGCCGATACCGGGCAGTGAACTGCTACGGCTGAACAGCTCGCTGTGAACCACGGTCAGATGGTATTTTGCCGCTGCCGCTTCCATCCCGGAGGTACGGGCGAGCGTTCGGGCGTCATTGCCCAGCGTTTCGGTGGCACGCGCCGCCTTCTCCTGGCGGAGTACCGGCTCGATCGCCGCCTTCACCTCATCCAGGCTCTGCACGTGGGCAGTTCGTTTGTCTTCGACGCGCACGATGTTGAAACCGAGCGCGCTCTTCAGCACGTCGCTGGTCTGTCCTTTACTAAGGGCGAAAATCTGGTCCTCGATATCGGGGATGCGCCCGCGCCCGATCCAGCCCAATTCGCCACCATTTTCCTTGCTGGGATCGTCGGATTCTTTTTTCGCGAGATCGGCGAAATTGGCCCCAGCCTTGAGCTTCTTCAGGACCTGGTCAGCCTTCTGCCTGGCGGCATCCATGGCCTTGGGATCCACTTTCCCGTCAGCGCCGGGAGGCGGCGTGCGCACCTGGATGAGGCGCAGATTTACTTCGTCCGGCACACGGTATTCATCGCGATGCTGGTTGTAGTAGCGCTGCAGATCATCGCGCGTCACATCGACCTGCTCCGAGACCTTGGCGGTATCGATCACCAGGTAGTCAGCCTTGCGCTTCTCAGGGATCGCGTTGGCGTAATGCGCCTGGTTCATGGCGAAAAACGCCTTCAGCTCGGCCTCGTTGGGATGAATTTCGCTCATCACCTTGTCGAGCGAGAGCACGGCATACTCCAGCTTGACCTTGGTGTTCTCGCGGCGGGCTTCCTGCTCGATCTCGGGGTCGGAAACGCTGACGCCACCCTCGACGAGAGCCCGCAACTTGCGCGCCAGCAGCTCGTCCTTCATCTCCTGCTCGAATTGGGCAACACTCATGTTGAATTGCTGCAGGACGAACTGTTCGTAACGGTCCTGGCCGATGAAATTGCCGCCGGGGAAGAACTGGGCTCCCAGAGGGCCAGTGCGCAACTCATCGCGCAACTCGTCGTCGGTGACGCGCAGTCCGATGCGGGAAGCCTCCACCAGCATGGCTGCCTGCATCACCATCTGCTGCGCCACCTGGCCGCTGATGAGGGGCAGCAGCGACTCCGGATATCCCGCCTGCCGGACCGCCATCTGCGCCCGCTGGCGTACATCCTGCATCGAGATTTCGTGGTCGCCCACCTTGGCAAAGTCACCCTGCGCCGCGCCGCCGAAGCCAAAAGCGCTGCCCAGGGTTCCACCCGGGATGAGCGTAATCACCATGGTGGCGCTGATCAGCACCAGAAGGCCGCCGAGCAGATACTTCTTCAGCGGCCCAGGCCGTTGCAAAAATCGAATCATGTGCTGGATACCCCGAAAGATCTTGCCGGAACGCCTGATTATAAACCAGCGGCAGCCGGATGCTTTTTTGGAAGATCGCACCCACATTTCCGACGCGCGACGCCATCGGCGCGCATCCAAATTCCCGGCATGAGACGAATAAGAATTCTCGCCGGCATCATGTTGCTGATTGTGGCTGCGGTGTGGTCGCAGCAGCGGACAGGAGGCAGCGCCATGTCCTTGAAGCTAAGCTCAACTGCGTTTCAGCCGGGCGGCGACATCCCTGCCAAGTACACCTGCTCGGGTGCGGATGTTTCTCCGGCGCTGAGCTGGGACGAGCCGCCTGCCGGAACGCAAAGTTTCGCACTGATCGCCGACGATCCCGACGCGCCCGTCGGCACGTGGGTGCATTGGGTGGCCTATGACCTTCCTGCCAGCACCCGCCAGCTTCCTGAAGGAGTGTCGAAGACGGAAGCGATCGCGGGCGGCGGCGTCCAGGGGCAAAACGACTTCCACAAGACGGGATACGGCGGACCCTGCCCGCCGCCCGGCAAGCCGCATCGCTACTACTTCAAGCTGTACGCCCTCGACAGCAAACTCAGCCTGAAACCAGGTGCGACCAAGAAGATGGTCGAACCGGC
>Ga0335079_10007879_pt1 | contig 12109 bp, 11 predicted proteins | sample Lox_Sample_33_FD_206719 | JGI IMG/M metagenome (GOLD analysis project Ga0335079, IMG submission 206719) | Soil microbial communities from Loxahatchee National Wildlife Refuge, Florida, United States - Lox_Sample_3.3 | ecosystem: Environmental > Terrestrial > Soil > Wetlands | place: USA... | reverse complement strand
ACGTCCGAGGAGCGGCCAGCCGCCATTCAGGGCGTTGACCACCACCAGCGCCGCCGGAGAGAGACAGGTTGATCAGCGGGATTCCCCAGGCGCAGGCGGCGACGAGGGGCCGACTCCTCCGGAGGAAGAAGGCGAGGGCGAAGGCCGTCTGACAGGGGATCACGTTGACCGTGAAGACGAAGGCCGGGGTCGCGGGACAACCCGAGTCCAGCGGCCGGCCGATGAGGTCGCACAGGAAACCGAGGAACGCGTAGCGCCGCCCGAGCAGGTCGATGCCGTGCTCCTCGAACATGTGGAGCAGGTACATCGGCCAGACCCAGCCGAGCACCCAGCCAGGGCTCCGCCAGGCGGGCGCGCCTGCTCCGAGCGCCTCGCGAACGAGCACGGCGACGAGCGCCGCGGCGAGGGCCAGACCGGCATACGGCCAGTCGAAGAGAAGCGCGTGCATCGTGCGCCGGGACGTCGGCGGGGCGCTCAGGCCTCGATGACGTCCTGGACGCCGCCGAGGATAACGTGCTCGAGCAGAGCCTTCTGCACGTGCAACCGGTTCTCCGCTTCCTCGAACACGCGGGACTGCGGGCCCTCGAGCACCTCGGCGGTGATCTCCTCGCCCCGGTGCGCCGGAAGACAGTGGAGCACCACCGCGCCGGTCTTCGCTGCAGCGAGCAGCGCTCCGTCGACGGTGAATCCCTGGAAGGCCTTCAGCCGGGCCGCCGCCTCGGCCTCCTGACCCATGCTGGTCCAGACGTCGGTCGCCACCACGTCCGCCCCGGCCACCGCCTGGCGGGGATCGGCGGTGACGACGACGTGACGGCCCGCGGCCTGGAGCTCGGCCTGGGGAGGACGGAACCCGGCGGGCGAGCCGAGCTGGAGCGTGAAGTCGAGGAGCGGCGCCGCCTCGAGGAAGGAGCGGGCCATGTTCCCCGAGCCGTCACCGACGAACGCGATCCGGCGCCCGGCGACCGCACCGGTGGCCTCCTCGACGGTGAAGAGGTCGGTGAGCACCTGCACCGGGTGGCCCGAGTCGGTCAGGCCGTTGATGACCGGGACCGAGCTCCAGCGCACGAATTCCTGGAGCCGCTCGTCGCCGGTGGTCCGCATCACCACCGCGTCCGCGTAGGAGGACACGACACGCGCCGTGTCCGAGAGCGGCTCGCCCCGGGCGAGCTGGCTCGTGCCGGCGCTGAGCTCGATGGCGTGGCCCCCGAGCTGGAAGGCCGCGGCCTGGAACGAGAGGCGGGTCCGGGTGCTGGCCTTCTCCATCAGGAGGACCACCGTCTTCCCGGCCAGCGAGTCCTCGAGCCTTCCCTCGCGCCGGCGGCGCTTGAGCTGCGCGGTCCGCGCGAAGAGGCGGCGAATCTCCCCGCGCTCGAGGTCGGTCATCCGCAGGAAGTGCCTCATCGCGCCCCTCCGGAGAGGGTGAGGAAGAGCTGGGCCAGGCGCGGTACCCCGGCCGCCGCGCTCCGGGCCCCGGACGCCGCCTGCCGGAGCGCGGCGATCTGCCGGTCGACCTCGCCCGGCGCGGTGGAGCCGGCGCTCCGCTTAACGGCGACCGAGGCCGGGAGGTCTCCCACCGAGGCCAGCGCGGCGCCGAGCTCGGGGTCGGTCTCCCGGGCCAGCTCCTGCGCCTCGAGCAGCCCGAGGCCGGCCGCCTGTGCCCTGCGGACCAGGGTTCCCACCCGCCGGTAAGCGGAGCGGAACGGGACGCCGGTGCGGACCAGGGCCTCGGCGACGTCGGTCGCCTGGGTGAAGTCGCGCTCCAGCGCCGCGCGGCAGCGTGCGGGATCGAAGCGAACGCGGGGGAGGGCCACCCGGAGCGCTCCGAGGACCGACAGCGCGTTCGCCGCGGTGCCGAGGAGAGGCCCCCGGTCCTCCTGGAGGTCGCGGTTGTAACCGGCGGGGAGCCCCTTGAGGAGGGTGAAGAGCTGGACCAGCGCCCCCACCCCCTGCGCGCTCCGGCCGCGCACCAGCTCGAAGACGTCGGGGTTCTTCTTCTGTGGCATCAGGCTCGAGCCACAGGCGATGGCGTCGTCCAGCACCAGGAAGCCGAACTCGCTGGTCGCGAAGTCGACGACGTCGGTCGCGAGACGCGAGGCGTGGAGGAGGAAGCGGCTCAGCGCGTAGACGAGGTCGAGCGCGAAGTCCCGGTCACCCACCGTGTCCAGCCCGTTGAGCGTCAGCCGGGAGAAGCCGAGCAACTCCTGAGGAACGCGGCGGTCGGTGGGAAGCGACGTCCCGGCGATGGCACCAACGCCGAGCGGCGAGGCATCGGTCTGTCCGAGCGCGAAGCGCACCGCCTCCACGTCGCGGGCGAACATCGCCCCGAAGGACGCCCACCAGTAGCCGCCGCTCACCGGCTGCGCGCGCTGGCGGTGGGTGTACGCCGGAAGGAGCACCTCGCGGTCCGACTCGGCGCGGGTGGCGACGAGCGCGAGGAGCTCGCCGAGGCCGACCAGCACGTCGGCGCACCGCTCGCGGGCGAAGAGACGGAGGTCGAGCGCCACCTGATCGTTCCGCGAGCGGCCAGTGTGGAGGAACCCGGCCACCTCGCCCAGGCGGCGCGTCAGCTCCGCCTCCACCGCCATGTGGACGTCCTCCTCGGCCGCCGGGACGAAGGCTCCGGACTCGGCGTCGCGCCACAGCCCGACCAGGCCCTGGTGGAGGGCGCGGGCCGCCTCCTGCGGGACGATTCCCTGGCGGGCGAGCATCGCCAGATGCGCCATCGAGCCGACGAGGTCCTCGCGCAGCAGAGCCCGGTCCTGCTCGAGCGAGCTGGAGAAGGCCAGCACCTCCGGGAGCAGCGCCGGTCCCCCGGCGGCGTCGGTCTTGGCGATCAAGCCCCTCCCCCGTGCAGCCGGCTGTACTCCTGGAGCTGGAGCCCGAGGAGGTTGATGAAGCCCTCGGCGGCCCGGTGGTCGAACTTGTCCTCCCGGCCATAGGTGGAGAGCAGCTTGTTGTACACGCCGTACTCCGAGCTCCGGCCGACGACCCGCAGCGAGGCCTTGTACAGCTTCAGCGTCACCTCGCCGGTGACGTAGCGGTCGTTCTCGTCGTTGAAGGCCTGGATGGCGCGCCGGAGCGGCGAGTACCAGAAGCCGTCGTAGGTGATCTGGGCGAAGGTGGCATCGAGCTGCGCCTTGGTCCTCGCCGAGAGCCCCAGGGTGGTGAAGCGCTCCAGGTCCTGGTGGGCGGCGATGAGGGCCACCGCCGCCGGGCACTCGTAGGTCTCGCGGCTCTTGATGCCCACCACCCGGTTCTCCATCAGGTCGATCCGACCCACGCCGTGCAGTCCGGCGAACTCGCCCACCTTGGCGATGAGCCTGGCCGGCGAGAGCTTCTCGCCGTTGACGCTCACCGGGTAGCCGGCCTCGAACCCGATGCGGATCAGCCCCGGCTCGGCCGGAGCGTCCTTCCACGAGCGCGTCCAGGCGAACGCCTCCTCGGGGGGCTCGGTGTTCGGGTCCTCGAGGACGCCGCCCTCGATGCTGCGGCCCCAGAGGTTCTCGTCGATGCTGAACGGGCTCTTCCGGGTGGTGGGCACCGCGATGCCGTGCTTCGCCGCGTAGTCCATCGCCTCGTCTCGGCTGATGTTCCGCTCGCGCTGGGGGGCGATGATCTTCAGCGCCGGGTCGAGTCCCTTCACCGCCAGGTCGAAGCGCACCTGGTCGTTGCCCTTCCCGGTGGCGCCGTGGGCCACCGCCGTCGCGCCGTGCTTGTGGGCCACGTCCACCAGGTGCTTGGCGATGAGCGGCCGGCTGAGCGCGGCAGAGAGGGGATAGACGCCCTCGTAGAGCGCGTTGGCCTGGAGCGCCGGGAAGCAGAAGTCCTTCGCGAACTCCTCCTTCGCGTCGACCACCTCCATCGCCACCGCGCCCGCGCTCTTCGCCCTCTCCGCCAGGGCCTTCGCGTCGCGCGCCTCACCGACGTCGGCGTGGCAGCAGACGACGTCGTAGCCGTAGTCCACCGAGAGGACCCGCACCAGGACCGAGGTGTCGAGGCCTCCCGAGTAGGCGAGGACGATCTTCTCTCTCTTCATGACCTTCTTCCCTTCCGGAGGAGTCCCTGGAGGACCCGGGTGAGCCTCGACGCCGAGGCAGCCTGCATCGGGGCGACGAACACCGTGTCGTCGCCGGCAATCGTTCCCAGCACCTCGGGGAGCCGGGCCTGGTCCAGCGCGAGCGCCACCGCCTGCGCCGCCCCGGGCGTGGTGTGGACCACGACGAGCGCGCCGTTGTCGCGGATGCCTCGCACCAGAGGATTGAGCGCCTCGATGACCCCGGGGACGGCCGCGGCGTCTTCGGAGGGGAGCTCGTAGACGGTCCCTCCCTCGACGTCCGGAGCGCGGCGGGCGCCCAGCCGGTGGAGGTCGCGGGAGAGCGTTCCCTGCGTCACCTCGAAGCCCTGCCCGGCGAGGAGCCCGCGCAGGTCCTCCTGGGTCGCCACCCGGCGGCCACGGATGAGCCGGCGGATGGCCTCCCGGCGGGCCTCGGTGGTCTGCTCCTCGCGGGGCCTCATCTGGCGGTCACCAGCGTCCCGACGCCCTGGTCGGTGAAGAGCTCGGCGATGGTGCCGTGGGCCATCCGGCCGTCGAGGACGTGCACCCGCTCCACCCCACCGGCGAGGGCGCGAAGGATGGCGTGGACCAGCGGCTTGTTCTGGGGAGACACCGCGCCGTCGGCCAGCTGGTGCTCGAGGTCGTCGACCGTGAGCTGGTTGCGGACCTCGCCGCCGTCGATGAGCCCCTTGGCGTCCTGGAGGAGGATGAGCTTCGGCGCCCCGAGCGCGATGGCCACCTCGGCGGCGGCGCCCTCCGGGGAGAGGTGAAGCGTCTCGCCGCCCGGGCCGATGCCGACCGGGGCGATGACCGGGAGGTAGTCCTTCTCCATCAGCATCTCGAGGAAGCCACGGTTGACCTCGCGCACCTCGCCCATCCGCTCCTGGCGGGCGGCCGCGTCGGTGACCACCGGCACGGCGCGGAGCAGCTGGCCGTCCTTTCCGGAGATGCCCACCGCGCGGCCACCGCCCCGGTTGAGCAGGGCCACCAGGTCTCCGGTGATGCGGCCGGTGAGGACCATCTCCAGCACGTCGGGGTCGACGGGGGGCATGCCCTCCTCGGGGGGGACCGCCCCGTGCACCACCACCGGGCGCAGCCCCACCGAGCGGAGGAGCACCACGTCCTCGCAGAAGCTCGCCCGGAGCGATGCCTTCCGGAGCCCCTCGCCGCCGTAACCGAGCACGCAGGTCGTCCCCGAGAAGCGCGAGATGTACTTCAGCGCCTCCACCAGGAGCGTCTGCTTGAAGCCCGGGCTGTAGCGGGTGAGCCGGTCGTCGCGGCGGACCGAGCCGTCGGGCTCGGGGACGATGAGCGAGGTGTAGTCGGCGTTGATCTTCACGTAGTCGTAGCTGAAGTCGCAGCCCCAGGCGGTGGCCGCGTCCTTGCCCGCCGCCAGGGCGACCTCTACCACCACCTCCGGCTCGCGCATGCGCGCCCGGAGCCTTTCCGGATCGTGGGGCTGGGGGTTGCCGTCGCCGAACACCCGAACGCCCTGGATGCGGACCTCGGCCCGCTCCGGGTCGATGGGGTAGCCCTGGCTTCCGGCCCGGGCGCCCACGGTCGCGAGGACGCGGCCCCAGTTGGGGTCGGCGCCGAAGAGAGCCGTCTTCACCAGCGGCGAGACGGCGATGGCCTTGCTGATGTCGCGGGCGATGACGGCGCTGGGCGCCTGGGTCACCTCGACGGTGAGGAGCTTCGTGGCTCCTTCCCCGTCGGCGGCGATGTCCCGCGCGAGCTCGGCACAGACGTCGGTGAGGGCGGCGCAGAAGCTCTCGTAGTCGGGCCCGGCCTCGGCCACCGGCGCGTTGGCGGCGAGGCCGTTGGCGAGGGCGAACACGCAGTCGTTGGTGCTCATGTCGCCGTCGACGACGACGGCGTGGAAGCTGGCGTCCACCGCGCTCCGCAGCGCCCGGGAGAGGACGTTGGGCGGCACCGCAGCGTCGGTGCAGACGACGGCGATCATCGTCGCCATCTGCGGGGCGATCATCCCCGACCCCTTGGCCATCCCGAGGATGTTCACCTCGCGTCCGCCGAGGTGGATCGACCGGCGCGCCACCTTGGGATGGGTGTCGGTGGTCATGATCGCCTCGGCGGCCGGCTCGCAGCTCGCCCCGAGGGACTCGGCCAGCCGCGGGAGCCCCTGGGTGATCTTCTCCACCGGGAGCGGAACCCCGATGACGCCGGTGCTCGCGGTGAGGATGGCCTCCGGAGGCACGCGGAGCACCGCCCCCAGCGCCCGGCGGACCTGCACCACGTCCTTCCGTCCCTGGTCGCCGGTGAGGGCGTTGGCGTTTCCGCTGTTGACCAGGATGGCGCGGACGCCGCTGGCGGGGAGCCGGGGCTCGGCATCGGTCACCGGGGCGGCCTGGGCGCGGTTGATGGTGAAGCATCCGGCGGCGGTGGCGGGCACGTCGCTCATCACTAGCGCCAGGTCCTTCTTGGCGGGCTTGATGCCCGCGTGCAGCCCGGCGAACCGGAACCCCTGCACCATCATGGAGACACTCCCGGCGCGGGCTCGAGCGCCATCCGCTCGGGGAGGCCGAGCACGAGGTTCAGGTTCTGGACCGCCTGGCTCGCGGCGCCCTTGAGCAGGTTGTCGATGGCAGAGACCACGACGACGCGGCCCGGGTCGAAGCCGGCCTCGGCGACGGCCACCGCGACCGAGGCCCGCGCCGTCCCGGCGACCCGGGCGATGGCCACCTGCTCGGGCGCATCGAGCACCTCGACCAGCGGCTCGTCGCGGTAGGCGGCTCGGAGCGTCTCGGCGAGCGCGGCGGCGCGGGCTCCGGGGGCGAGCCGCGCCGACGCGGTGGAGAGGATGCCCCGCTTGATGGGGAGCAGGTGCGGGGTGAAGGTGACGCGGACGGGCTTGCCGGCGCCGCGGGCGAGCGACTGGGCAATCTCGGGCGTGTGCTGGTGCCGGAGAACCTTGTACGGACGGACGTCGTCGGCGACCTCGCAGAAGCTGTAGGCCTCGGAGGCCTGCCGGCCCGCGCCGGACACGCCCGAGGCGGCGTCGACGACGATCGCCTCGTCGGCGAGGAGGCCCGCCCGGAGGAGCGGGACGAGGGCCAGCGCGGCGGCCGTCGGGTAGCAGCCGGGATTGGCGACGAGACGAGCGGCGGCGATGGCCTTGCGGTCCTCGATCTCGGGCAGGCCGTAGACGGCGTGCGCGAGGAGCGCCGGGTGGCGGTGCTCGAAGCCGTAGTGCCTCGGGTAGGCGGAGCCGTCGGCGAGGCGGAAGGCGCCGGAGAGGTCGATGACCTTCACGCCCCGTTCGAGGAGCTGAGGGGCGAGCTCCAGGGAGGCCTCGGCCGGGGTGGCAAGCAGGACCGCGGCGCAGCCGTGCGCGGCGCCGACCGCCTGGGCGTGGGGGACGTACGACAGGCCGCCCACCGAGCCGCCGATGCCGGTCTTTGCGCGGACGGTCACGCCCTCCCAGCGGTCGCTGGCGACGAAGCGGACGTCGACCCCCGGATGGGCGGCGAGGACGCGGCAGAGCTCGATGCCGGAGTAGCCGGAGGCCCCCACCACCCCGATGGCATACTTATGCATTTTGAGCGCATATCTATACGTTCACGCCGCGGCGCGCAAGTGACATCGCGATGAATGGGCCGGGTAGGCTGTTGGCGTGCTCTCGACGGTCGTCGCCGCCCGAGCGAAAGGTGGAGCGGGAGGGATTCACCGCGCCCTGAGATCAGCGACGGTGACGAGGTGTCACTCGAGGACCCGCAGCGCGACCTCGGCGGCCATCTCCAGCTCCTGGCGGCGGACACCAGCGCGGGCGAGAACGGCGAGCCCGTGTCCCTCGGCGGCGAGGAAGCGCGCCAGGGTGCGGACGTTCTCCCGGGCCGCGATCGCCGGGTCCCGGGCCAGCGCCTCCTGCAGCCGGTCGGTCGAGGCACGCACGCCGGCGATCACCTTGTCGTAGAGCGCGGAGGGAGCCGTGCTGCTGCCGGCCAGGGTGTTGATCATCAGGCAGCCGCGCGGTCCGCCGGGCTGCGTCGCGGCGGCGATCAGCGCCGTGAACCAGGCACGGACCGCGCCGGCGCCCGACGCGGGAGGGGCGAGGGCGTGGAACACGGCCCCGTTCACCTGCTGCCCGTAGCGCTCCAGCACCGCCCCGAAGAGCTGCTCCTTGTCACCGAAGGTGGCGTAGAGGCTCGCCCGGTTCACCCCGAGGGCGTCGACCAGGTCCTGGACGCTCGTCGCCTCGTACCCGCGGGCCCAGAAGACCTCCGTCGCACGGTCGAGCGCCTGGTCGACGTCGAACTCCCGGGGACGGGCCATCCAGCGACTGTAACCCCTCGGATTCCGGCCGGCACGCATCCGTCACCTCATATTTTGGAACGGTCATTCCATAACTGCATCCAAGCCCCCGCGCCGGACACCGGGGCCTCTCGCTCCGGGCGGTGGCGTGAGGAGCGGTCGACGATGAAGCGCTTCGATTCGAAGGTGGTCCTGGTTCTCGGCAGCAACGCGGGCATCGGCCGGGCGGCGGCGGAGGCCTTCGCTCGCGAGGGGGCGAAGGTGGTGGTCTCGGCGCGCCGGGAGGATCAGGGCGTGGCGGTGGTCCAGGCCATCCAGAAGGCCGGCGGCACGGCGAGGTTCATCCGGGCCGACGTGGCGAGGGAGGCCGACCTCAGGGCGGTCATCGACGGGACGGTGAAGGAGTTCGGCCGGCTGGACGTGCTCTTCAACAACGCGGGCATCGAGGGGAAGAACGGGCCCATCGCGGACCTCGGCGCCGCGGACTTCGACGAGACGTTCGGAGTCAACGTCCGGGGCACCTGGCTGGCGATGAAGCACGCCCTGCCCCACCTCGCGCGGACCAAGGGCACCATCGTGAACAACGGCTCGGTGGTCGGCGAGATCGGCATCCCGAACCTCAGCATCTACTCGGCGAGCAAGGGTGCCGTGCACGCGCTGACCCGGGCCGCCGCGCTGGAGTTCATCTCCCAGGGGGTGCGAGTCAACGCCGTGGCCCCGGGGCCGATCGAGACCGACATGGCGGTCCGGATGTTCGGCGGGCTCGAGGCGATGCGCGCTTACTTCAAGCCGCAGGTCCCCGCGGGCGGGCCCGGAGTGGTCGAGGACATCGCAGCGGCGGTGCTCTACCTCGCCTCGCCGGAGGCGAAGTTCGTCGTCGGACAGGTGCTGCTCGTCGACGGCGGCATCACCGCCCGCTGAGCGGTCGCAGCCCGGAGCCTCGTTCGCACCACGCCGGGTCCTGGACCTCGGCCCGGCGTGGACGCCGCGTCGACGATCCGCGCGGAGCTCGGGCCGAGGAGGGGCGCCAGTTGGACGGAGGTCGTATCCGACCGGCGCGGGGCGACGGCCGTGCGCCCTCCAGGCGCGGGTGTACGGTCCTCGACATGCCCAACCTGCCGCTGGTCGAGATGAAGGAGCTCTCGTCCTTCCGGAAGATCGCGCTGGGGACGTGGCGAACCGCGTACGACCCGTCCATCTACGGCACGCTCGCGCTCCGGATGGACCGGGCGCTGGCCTACATCGAGCGCTTCCGGGCCCGGACCGGCCGCCGTCTCACGGTGAGCCACCTCATGGCCAAGGCGTCGGCGATGGCGCTCCAGGCGTGCCCGGAGGCGAACGCGATCCTCCGCTGGAATCGCATCTACCTGCGCAAGCGGATCGGCGTCTTCTTCCAGGTCCTGATGAGCGACGAGGGGAAGGCCGACCTCTCCGGGGCCACCCTCTACGACCTGGAGCAGAAGTCGCTCCTCGAGATCGTCGACGAGTTCGAGAAGAAGGTCTCGCTCGTCCGCCAGCGACAGGACCCCGCGCTGGAGAAGACGCGCGGGACGTTCCAGCACCTGCCGTACCTCCTGCTCCGGCCGTTCCTGCGGGTGCTGTCCTTCCTCTGTTACACGCTCAACCTCGACCTTCGCCGCTTCGGCGTCGCGTCCGATCCCTTCGGCAGCCTGATGATCACCAACATCGGGAGCCTCGGCCTGGACACCGCCTACGCGCCGCTCGTCCCGTTCTCGCGCGTGCCCCTGCTCTTCGCGATCGGCGAGGCGAAAGAGGAGGTCCTGGTGGAGAACGGCCAGCCCACCGTCGGGCGGGTGATGAAGGTGAACGCGACGATGGACCACCGGGTCATCGACGGGTTCCATGCCGCCCGCATCGCCGAGGTGCTCCGCCAGTGGATGGAGAGCCCGGAGACGCACTTCGACCCGCCCGAGGCGCCCTCCGCGACAGGCGAATCCACCGCCGCCCGGGAGTTCAGCGGACCGCGGTAACCGTCCGGCGACCCCCGCGTACCGGGGAGCAGGAGAGCCACCGCCATGCCTTCCCCCCTGCTCGAGTCCCGCCGCGGCCTGCAGCTCCAGTCGCTCGGCTCCACCGTGCTCCGGTTGAGCCTCGCGTTCCTGCTCGCCCTGTTCGGGACCTTCAAGTTCTTCCAGTTCGAGGCCACCGCGATCCAGCCGATGGTCAGCCACTCTCCGCTGCTGGGCTGGATGTACGCGGTGCTCAGCGTCCGTGCCGCCTCGGCGGTCATCGGTGTCGTGGAGCTCGGAGCCGCCCTCGCCCTGCTCCTCGCGCCCTGGCGTCCGAGGCTGGGCGTCCTCGGAGGCCTGGTGGCAACGGCGACCTTCCTGACCACGCTGTCCTTCCTGGTCAGCACGCCCGGCCTGCTCGCCCCCGGCAACGACGGCGCAGGGTTCCTCCTCAAGGACCTGGTCCTGCTCGGCGCCGCGCTGCACGTCGCCGGCTCCTCGGCCCTCGCGGAGCGGGCCGCCTCGGGCCGGGCAGCCGCGGTCCCGGCCACGGCCCGGTAGCACCTCCGGACCGCGGATGGTCGTCCGGTACAGTTCCGATTGAAAATAGGCAACGACAAGCCTTTACCTATTGAATATTCGACGGACCGACGCAAGATGTCGTTCCCATGGACGACGTCGACGCCGAGATCGTGGACCTGCTCCAGGCCGACGCCCGGCTCACGCAGGCCCAGATCGCGAAGAAGGTGGGGCTGTCCCAGCCCTCGGTGGCCGACCGCATCCGGAAGCTCGAGGAGCAGCAGATCGTCACCGGCTACACCGCGCGGGTGGATCCCCGGAAGCTGGGCAAGGACATCACCGCGTTCATCGGGGTGGGCATCGAGCACCCGAAGTACTTCGAGGCGTTCGCTCGGAGGGTCCAGGGCCTCGAGGAGGTGCTGGAGTGCCACCGCGTCGCCGGACAGGACAGCTATCTCCTGAAGGTCCGCACCGAGAACACCGGCACCCTCGACCGGCTCCTGACCGAGGAGCTGCGCACGCTGCCCGGAGTCACCCGGACGCACACCACCATCGTCCTCTGTCCGGTGAAGGAGGAGACCCGGGTCACCACCCGGAGGGAGCCCACGCGATGACCATCCAGGTTGCGAGGCGGATGCACGGGGTGGCCCCGTCCGCGGTCCGGGAGATCCTCAAGGTCGCCGAACGACCCGACGTGCTGTCCTTCGCCGGAGGCCTGCCGGCACCGGAGCTCTTCCCTGCCCAGGAGCTGGGCCAGGCCTTCGAGGCGGTGCTGCGAAAGCGGCCCGGCGCGGCGCTGCAGTACGGCATCACCGAGGGGTTCCTTCCGCTGCGGGAATGGATCGCGGACCAGCTCCGCGCCAGGGGCATCGACGCGGCGGCCGAGAACGTCGTCGTCGTCAGCGGAAGCCAGCAGGGCATCGACCTCGTCGCCCGCGTGCTCCTGAACCCGGGCGACACCGTGCTGGTCGAGAACCCCAGCTACCTCGCCGCCCTGCAGGCCTTCGCCGCCTACGAGGTCGACATCGTCGCGCTGCCGGGTGACGACGACGGACTGCGGACCGAGCTGCTCGAGGAGGCCGTGCGCGAGCACCGGCCGGCGCTCCTCTACGTCGTCCCCGAGTTCCAGAACCCCCGGGGCACCACCCTGGCCGCGCACCGCCGGAAGGTGCTGGCCGCGGTCGCTCGCAAGCACGGCGTTCCGGTGCTCGAGGACGACCCGTACGGAGCCCTGCGATTCCGGGGAACGGCCTCCACGCCCATCGCGGCGCTGGCCGGCGGGCTCACCTTCCACCTC
>Ga0335079_10007877_pt1 | contig 12110 bp, 9 predicted proteins | sample Lox_Sample_33_FD_206719 | JGI IMG/M metagenome (GOLD analysis project Ga0335079, IMG submission 206719) | Soil microbial communities from Loxahatchee National Wildlife Refuge, Florida, United States - Lox_Sample_3.3 | ecosystem: Environmental > Terrestrial > Soil > Wetlands | place: USA: Florida... | reverse complement strand
GAGGCGAGCGGCTTGATTAGGGACTTACGAACGCCGCGGCGAGGCTGTATCCAGTCGCTCGATCAGCGACTTTGCCGCCGGAGGCGCTGCGACCTTCGATTCACGCACGATCTCCCGCGCGCTCACCTCTTTGCCGTAGAGATTCCGGTTCGCGTCGTTGTCCGGCCGCAGCGTGGAGCCCTCGAGCGAAATCCCCGCAAACACCCCACGCGCACGGGAATACGTCAGCATCTCCGCACGCATGAACGCATCCGTATCCGCCGAGGCCGTTCGCCCCACAGGGCCCGCGGCCGCCGAAGCATCCGCGCCCAGCTTTACCTTGCTCTTCAACAGGCTGTTGGCCCCGGTATCGTTCATGATCAGGAACACGAAGTCCGTGGCTTCGCCGCCAATCTGGAAGCCGAACGAACCGCCTTCGAGTGCCATCATCGTCGGCGCGCCCCATTTGCCGGAAAAGTCTTTGTCCGCGCGGCAAACCATCACCCCGCGGCCGTAAGCGCCGCCCACCACAAACGCCGCCTTGAGCACCGACGGCATCACCACCACGCATCGCGCATGGTCCAGCAATCCTGATGGAATGTCGTCCGGGACGTTCAGAATTTCCTGCATCACGCGTCCCGCGTTTTCCACTCGTTCGCGTTCCGTTCTGCCTTCCTCGGGTCTCGCGCCGGCAATGGGAACCGCCAGCAACACCCCCGCAAGCAACGCCACATGTCGTTTCATCTTCGTATTCCCCCTTTGTGATTCCGCGGCACCGCCGCCACGGCGGGTTACGCCGCCTTTTTGCCTTCCAGGTACTTCAGCAGGACAACTTCGTTGTGGGCTTCGTTGTAAACGAGCTCGTCCACCATCGACTCCGCCAGGACAATTCCGTACCCGCCCGGCCGCATGCCCTTTGCTTCCCGCGCCTCGATGTGCGCGCACGGATCCTCGTCCGCATGGCCGGCCGCGGCGTGATCCAGCTTCGAGGCGTCGAATCCTGCTCCCGGGTCCGCAATGCGATAGAGCAGCAGCCTCGGCGTTCGAAGAAACGTGATCAGCACCTCGCAAGCCGGATCCATCCGTCCGCCCCATTCGATCGCGTTGAGCAGCAACTCGTGGAACGCCAATTCCACTGACGCGCGTTCCTTCTGCGGCAGCCCGGACTCCAGCCGCTTCATGAATTCCTGAAGGCGGTCCGCAACGGCCCTCTCGCACGGAATACGCAGTTCCACAAAGTGCGGATCGGCGGAGAGCACCCGGATCTTTCCCGCCACCGGCGGCGCGTCCAGCGTTTCGCGAATCGATTCCACAAGTTGTTTCGGATCCACCGGCTTTTCCAGGAATTGTTCGGCGTGCTCGCGCAGCGCTCCAAGCGCCGTTTCTGCCGTGCCGTCTCCCGTGATCACCAGCACCTTTGGCCTCGGCTGCGCCGGCAGACGCGAGAGCATTTCAATTCCCCCCATGCGCGGCAATCCCGCATCCACCAGCAACAAGTCGAACTTCTTCTGTTCGAGTTGAGCCAGGCCTTCAATCCCGTCCGCAGCCGCGGTCACGGAAAATCCCGCTCGTTCGAGGAGCATCGACAGACCGGCGCGCTCGTTCGGCGAATCCTCCACCACGAGGATCGAGCTCTTCGAATTGGATTCTGTTTCCATTTGCGTCGCCGTTGTTAGACATGCCAAATCCCGGCTTGCAGGGAGGCGCGCACATCCGCCTTGCGAACGGCATACGCTGCTCGCTTCCGCTACCAGCCATACTGTGTGATGCAAGCCTCCTTCCGCGCGGCGCCAGGGGGCGGAATTCCTCGCAAACCATTGGAACTCTGTGGATTAGGATCCTCTTTGGCGTTTCGGCGCTGGCCCGAGCGGCCAGTCGGACTATGTATTTATTTCCTGGTCCAACGTCCAGTGTGCCGGCCACAGAACCCGCTAGAATTGTTCCAGGCGTGTGTGCGGATGAGTCCCGGCGAACTCCAGAATAAAGTCGTCGCAATGGCCGGCGAAATCGAAAACGAAATGCGCCGCGTCGGCCTGTGGAGCAGCAAAGCTCCGTCACCGGAGCAGATGGCGTTCAAGAAAGCCTTCGCCATAGACACCATGCCCTTCTCTATGTGGCTGCAATTCATCTTTATTCCACGCGTCCACCAGGCCGCAGCCGCCAACCAGTTTCCCTCGAGCAGCAGCGTCGGGGCTCAGGCCGTCCGCGAATTCGACACGGTACCCAACACCGAACGCCTCCTCAGTCTTCTCTCGGAGTTCGACGCCCTGTTCGAATAGGCCTCCACGCTCCGGAAACGAAACTCGAAGCGGCGGCGTTACCTTTGAGGGCTGCAATTTGCCCTATACTGGTTTTGGGCTTGGGAGCGAAGGTCAATGGCCCGCTGGTCGCGCGCAACATCGCGAACGGGAACACCCGCTGCGGCGATTCCCCAGTCGCCCTGCCTGGTAACCGTTCTCTGGACTCTGGAGCGTTTTTGGTCGGTCTGAGAGCTAACTATTTCCGCAGTTTTGAGTCCTAAGAGCTTAGGAGGGGTTCGTCCCTGACCCCCGTGGTCGGCGAGCAGGCGATGCACGATTCATCCCAGCCGAACGGCACTCTGCGAACCGTGGTGCTCGCGGCCTCGGCGGTTCTCCTGCTGGCCGTTCTCTCTCTTGCATTCAGCCGCTACCGCAAATCTTCACCGGCCGCCGCCGGCTCGGATTCTACCGCTCGAGTCGAGCGAAAGACATTTCGCCAGACCCTTCGCCTTCACGGCACCACGCAAGCGGCCCGCTCCTTTGTAGTCCTGGCACCGCGGCTCGAAGGAGCACAGGTCGGCTCCATGGTCATCACCAAACTCGCCTCCGCGGGACTGCACGTGAATCAGGGCGATTTGCTGGTGGAGTTCGATTCGCAGGCGCAGGAGAAGGACTACCTCGACAAAAAGAGCACCTACGACAATCTGGTGAGCCAAGTGGACCAGAAACGCGGCGACGAAGAAATCACCCGCGCCAAGGATGACACTGCCCTCAAGCAAGCTGAAGACGAACTCCAGCGTGCCCAGCTCGAACTCCAGAAAAACGAAATTGTCTCCAAGATCGACGCCGAAAAAAATCAGGAGGCCGTGGACGAAGCCCAGGCCACCCTGGCGCAACTCAAGCAAACCTACCAGCTCAAGCGCAACGCCGGTACCGCCGCCATCCGCATCCTCGAAATCCAGCGCGACCGCGCCCAGGAAGCCATGCGCTACGCGCAGAGCAATGCCGCAAAGATGGTCGTGCATGCGCCCATGCCCGGCGTCGTGGTCCACAACACCATCTGGCTCGGCGGCCGCATGGGCACCGTCGAACAAGGAGACCAAGTACGGCCCGGTGTTCCTTTCTTGCAGGTGGTCGATCCTTCGAAGATGGAAGTTCGTGTCGATGTGAATCAGGTGGACCTTCAGAAGCTCCATCCGGGACAGACCGCTGCGGTCGGCCTCGATGCGTACCCGGGACTGGCCATTCCCGCCGAGCTCGACGAGCTCTCCCCACTCGGCCACCCCGGCCAGTTCGCTGATCGCGTGCGTTCGTTCACTGCAACTTTTTCCGTTCACGGCAGCGATCCCCGGCTGCTCCCCGATCTTTCCGCTGCGCTCGATCTCGAGCTCGGCTCGCAGGCCGGTGTGCTCATGATTCCCTGCCAGAGCGTGGCAATCGAATCGGGCCAGGCCTACGTTTGGGTAAAGAATTCCCGCTCGTTTGAAAAGCGTGAAGTGAAGCTGGGGCCACGCAACGACCTGGAAACCATTGTGCTGTCCGGGCTCGTCGAAGGAGACATCATCCGGCGAATTTCACCCCAAGACTCGCGCGCGGAGGAAGGACATTGATGGCGCTCGATCCCAAATGGCGAGTCCGCACCAGGACACTGGCGATCTCCGCGCTCGTGATTCTCGCGGGACTCGGTATCGTGGCCTTTCGGCTGGCCAATCCGGCTGTCGCGCTGCCTACCGCGGAGGTAAAGCGCAAGGAGTTCGTCGCCTATCTCGAAATCAAGGGCGAGCTCAAGGCGCGCCATTCCGCGATTATCGCCGCGCCCTACGGCGCCGGCGATCTGCAGGTCCTCAACCTCGTGGCCAACGCAGCCAAGGTCAAAAAGGGCGACATGATCGTGGAGTTCGACGCCACCTCCGTGCAGCAGAAGCTCGCGCAGGATAAATCCGCGCTCACCTCCGCCGAAGCAGAAATTCATCAGTCCCGCGCCGCCGCGAAACTTAAAGAAGAGCAGGACACCACCGACCTGATGAACGCCAAGTTTGAAGCGGAAAAAGCGCGCATCGACGCGAGCAAACAGGAAATCCTCTCCAAGATCGATGGTGAACAGGCCCAGTTGAAACTGGCCGACGCCGAGCAAAAGGTGAAAGAAGCCGAAGCAAAGGTAAACGCCGATCGCGCCTCCGCCAAATCCGATATCGACAGCAAGGTGCAAAAGCGCGACCAGGCTGAGTTCCAGGTCCAACTCGACGAACGCGCCCTGGCCAACCTCACCCTTCGCGCGCCCCTCGACGGAGTAGTTGCTCTCCAGGTCCACTGGCAGCCTCAGGGCGGGCCCACTCCCTTCAAGGCCGGCGACCGCGCCTGGCCCGGCGCCGCAATTGCCGAACTCCCCGACGCTACTTCTCTGATGGTCGCCGCGCGCATTGAAGAGGCCGAGCGCGGCCAGTTAAAAGTCGGCCAGACTACCTCCATCAGCCTAGATGCCCTCCCCGACCGCCGGTTCGAAGGCCGCGTGGATTCCATCAGTCCCACTGCAGGTCTCGACTTCACCGCCGGCTGGCCCATCCCCCGGAATTTTTCGGTGGAAGTGGTACTCAGCGATCAGGACGTGCGTCTTACCCCCGGGATGGGCGCCGCGGTTCGCATTGCCGTGGACCGTGTTCCCCAGGGAATCGTGATTCCCGCCGGCGCGTTGTTCCGCAAAGCCGGCCGCGCCGTCACTTATGTCAAGCAAGGCTCCTCGTTCCGCGAGACTCCTGTGGAGGTCGCTCGCCAGAGCGGCGACGAGATTCTCATCGGCAAGGGTTTGGAACCGGGCGAAAGGCTCGCGCTCAAAGATCCCACCGTGGAACCGTAATCGTGAATACCTCCACATCGCGCGCCCTCTCCATCCTCGCTCTGGTCGCGATGGGCCCCTGCGCTTCGGCCTGCCGCACGCAAGCTGCGCTCGCCACCGATGCCCAGGTGCCCACCGCAACCGTGAAAGAAGCGGATATGCAGATCGTCGTCCGCACCACCGGAGCTCTGCGCACCGAACAGACGCGCGCCATCACCGCTCCGCCCATTGCCGGCGGCACGCTGCAGATCATCCGCCTCGCGCGATCCGGCGAAATGGTCCACACCGGCGACGTGGTGCTCGAATTCGATCCCAGCCAGCAGGAATACAACCTGGCGCAGAATCGCAGCGATCTGGAACAGGGCCGGCAGGAAATCGTCAAGGCGAAGGCAGACGCCGCCGTCCAGACCGCCGAGGACCAGACCGCGCTACTCAAAGCCAAATACGCCGTCCGCCGCGCCGAGCTCGAAGTGAGCAAGAACGAGATCGTCAGCACCATCGACGCGCAGAAAAACCTTCTCGCTCTCGAGGAAGCCAAGCGCGCCCTCGCGCAGCTCGAGCAGGACATTCGCTCCCACGGCGCCTCCAACGATGCCGCGCTCGCGATCAGCGAAGAAAAACGCCACAAGGCGCAGTTGGCCATGGATCAGGCCGAACAGAACATCAAGAACATGCGCATCGTCGCGCCCATCGATGGTCTCGTGGTTATTCACGGCAATCGCGATTCCACCGGCGGGATTTTTTTCGGCGGCATGACCCTGCCCGACTACCACGTCGGCGATCAGGTGAATCCCGGCAGCTCCATCGCCGAAATCATCGATATGTCCAAGCTCGAGCTTTTCGCTCAGGTGGACGAAACCGATCGCACCAACCTGAAGAGCGGTCAGGCCGTCGTGATCCGGATGGATTCGCTTCCGGGCGAATCATTTGCTGGAGCCGTCCGCAACGTCGGCGGCGCCACTGCCCGGCCGTTCTGGGACGACAATCAGAAACACAAATTTGACGTCGAGGTTCAGTTCGACCGTCTCGATCCGCGTTTCCGTCCCGGCTTCGCCGCTCGCGTCAGCATTCTCGGCGACAAAATCACTAGCGCCGTCTCGCTCCCCGCCGAAGCCGTCTTCGATCGCGGAGAAAAGAAGGTCGTCTTTTGCCGGCAAGGCCAGGGATTTGTCGCGCAGGACGTCAAAGTGCGCGCGCTGAGCGAAGGCCGCGCCATCCTCGAAGGCGTTTCCGCGGGCACCGTTGTGGCGCTGGTGAATCCCGAGAAAAAGTCCGGCGGAAAATCCAAGGCCGCCTCTTCTGGCCCCGCCCTCGGCGCCGCCACACCTTGAGAGCATTCGCCCGCCGATGAAGCTCAACTCCGTCCAGTCGCCCCGTTCCCTCTCGCAGTGGTTCCCCGACCTCGTCTTCGGCCTGGAGAATCTGGCCACGCACAAGCTGCGTTCCCTGCTCACCATGCTGGGAATGATTTTCGGCGTTGCCGCCGTCGTGGCCATGCTCTCCATTGGCGCGGGCGCTCAGCAAAAAGTGATGGCCTTCATAGAACAGCTCGGCGTCCGCAATCTGATCGTTGAAGCCAAAGAAGCGCAAAACGAGCAGGAGTTGCAGAAAGTCCGCAAGACTTCCCAGGGACTTTCACTCAACGATTACCAGATCATCCGCCGCAATGTGCCCGACATTCAGGAAGGCACTCCGCGCAAGCGCTTTACTCCATCGAAGCTGCTTCCCAAACCGCAGCTCGATACCCCTGTCGTTTACGGCGTCGAGCCCAGCTATCTGCAGATCAGCCATTTGCGTCTTCTCGAGGGCCGCTTCTTCGACACCGCCGATAACGCCGCCTCCGCTCCCGTTTGCGTGCTCGGCGCCGCCGCGCGCGACAGCCTGTTTGGCGCCGCGCCCGCCGTCGGTGAATACGTCAAGATCAATGAGCTTTGGTGCCATGTAATCGGCATCGCGGCGCCGCAACTCGCCCCGCAGTCCGATATCTCCGGCCTGCGTAGCGAAGACATGAACAATCTTATCTACGCCCCGCTCAATTCCGTCCTCACCCGCCTCGAAGATTCCCAAAGCTGGATGAAGGACGAAGTGGATGGCCTCTACCTCAGCCTCGCTTCCGCGGACACCAGTATCTCCGACTCCGAGCTCGTCCGTGGCATTCTGAACTCTTCGCATCACAACGCCGGCGACTTCAGCGTCATCGTTCCCGCCGAGCTCCTCGCGCAGCAAAAGCGCACCGAGCAGCTCTTCGACACGGTGATGGTCGCCATCGCTTCCATTTCGCTGCTCGTCGGCGGCATTGGAATCATGAACATCATGCTGGCCGCCATTCTTGAGCGCACTCGGGAGATTGGCGTCCGCCGTGCCGTCGGCGCCCGCAGGGGCGACATCGTCCGCCAATTCGTCATCGAAGCGGTTCTGATTTCCGTCGCCGGCGGACTGCTGGGAGTCGGCGCCGGCTTCGCGATTTCACAATTGATTGCCTGGCTCGCCGGATGGTCCACCATCGTCACCGTTAGCTCCATTCTTCTTGCCTTCCTCGTTTCGATTTCCGTGGGCCTAGTGTTCGGCATTTATCCCGCTGTCAAGGCGGCTCATCTCGATCCGGTGGAAGCGATGCGCCACGAGTAGCACGCGGGGAACTTTTCTGGGGGTGGGTAATGAAAATCTTCAAGGCGGCTTGTGTTTTCATTCTCGCTGTTGCAGCACTTTCCGCGCTTGCGCCGCCCGCGGGCGCCCAGAGCTCCACCCGCACCGAGCGTCTCCTGGGCATCGGCCCCCCACACCGGCCGGCCGCTCCCCTCGCTGGGCCGGCCGGTCTGCAGGACCACGTCTCCGGCGGCAAGCTCGTGCTTACGCTCGACGACAGCATCCGTCTTGCCCTCGCCAACAACCCCAACGTACAGCTCGACCACGCTCAGGTCGATTACGCCAAAGACAATCTCCACCGCGCCTTCGCTCCGTTCGATCCGCTCGGCACTTCCAGCTTCGCGGACATCCGCACGAAAACTCCCACTATCACACAGATTCAAGGCGCGCTCGTCCTGGACACTCTCTCGCAAACCACCAATCTCGGATACGCGCAGACCTTCGAAACGGGCACGAACTTTCAGACCTCATTCAGTGTCAACAAATTGTCCACCAACGATACCCTCAGCCTTCTCAACCCATCGCTTTCCGATACCCTCCAGTTCACGCTTACCCAGCCGCTGATCCGCAACTTCGGCCTGTTCCCAAACCGTGCGCCCATTCTGATCGCCCAGCGCAACCTCCAGCAGGCCCGCGCCTCATTCAAAGGCGAAGTGAGCGACCTGATCCTTCAAATCGTCGGGAATTACTGGAACGTCGTGCTGGCCCGCGAAAACCTTGTCGTCCAGCGGAAATCGCTGGAAGAAGCTCAGCAGAGCTACGAGCACGACAAGAAGGCTCTCAGCCTCGGCGCGCTCCCCCCGCTAGACATCTATCGCTCCGAATCCCAGGTGGCCTCTCGCCGCGTCAGCCTCATCCAGGCGGAGTACTTCCTCAAGCAGACGGAGGACCAGCTTCGTCAGAGCATCGGCGCGGATCTCGATCCCTCAATTCGCGCTCTCGATCTGGATTTGACGGACCGTCCCGAGCCCCTCGCTGAGCTTCCGGTCATGGATATCGCCACCGCTCTCGCGCGCGCTCTTGGCAATCGTCCCGAACTAGCTGGCATTCGCGAACAGATTGCAGCCGACGATCTCAACGTCCGGCTGGCGCATAATTTCTTGAAGCCCGACGTTGAGCTCAGCGCCTTCTATTCCGGAAACGGAGTAGCCGGCAATGTCCCCATGGGCACCTCTACCGGCCTCGGCTACAGCCTCAACAAAGTCTTCAATTTCACCTATCCCGCCTACGGCGCCACCATTTCGCTCACGCTGCCCATCAAGAATCATTCCGCGGAGGCGAATCTGGCCGATGCTCTCGTCAGCCGCCGCCGGGATCAATTCCAGCAGCGTCAGACCGGCCAGAACATCACGCTTGAAGTCACCAACGCCGTCCACTCACTGGAAGAAGCCAAACTCACCATGGAAGCCGCGAAAGTCGCCGTGGACCTGGCCCGCGAAACGCTCCACGCCGACGAGAGAAAATACGCCCTCGGCGCCGAACCTGTTTTCTTTGTCCTCGACGCACAGACTCAGCTCGCCCAGGCCGAGTTGAATCTCATCCAGGCCCAGGTGAACTATCAGTTGGCCGTCGCCCAGGTGGACCACTCCACCGGCGATCTGCTCGATCGCCACTCCGTTCAAATCACCGAACCGGGCAAGTAACTCCGGTAGCCTGTAACGATCGAACCCAATCCCCGCACTGTAGAAGCAGGCGAATCAACCGGGATGGACGCAGTCTTCGCGTTTCCGCGTCTCTCGCCTTATGATAACGACTCTCAATCACAGGGGAACAATGCCTGAACCCGCCATCGGCGATCAGATCGGACGCTACCGCATCGTCTCCAAGCTCGGCGGCGGCGGCATGGGTGTGGTCTTTCAGGCGGAAGATCCCGACCTTGGCCGCCCCGTCGCCCTCAAGTTCCTTCCCGAGAATCTCGCCGCGGACGCCGAATCGCTCGAACGCTTTCGCCGCGAAGCCCGGGCAGCCTCCGCGCTCAATCATCCCAATATCTGCACAATCTACGAGATTGGCGAGCATCAGGGACGTCGGTTCCTGGCCATGGAGTGCCTCGAAGGCCAGACGCTCAAGCACAAGATCGGCAATCGCCCACTTCCCACCGATCTCATTCTCACCATCGCCATCGAGATCGCCGACGCGCTCGACGCTGCGCACTCGAAAGGAATCATTCATCGCGACATCAAGCCCGCCAACATCTTTGTCACCACGCGCGGCCACGCCAAGCTGCTCGATTTCGGCCTCGCAAAAAAGATGGGCGAAAATCCCGCCGACGCCGTCACACGCGACGGCGCCGCTCCCGAATCTCTCACCCGCATCGGCACCACGCTCGGCACCGTCGCCTACATGTCGCCGGAACAGGCCCGCTCGCAAGACCTCGACGCCCGCACCGATCTCTACAGCTTCGGCTGTGTCCTCTACGAAATGGCCACGGGACTTATCGCCTTCGGCGGCGCCAGCCAGGCCGACATGCTCAACGCGATTTTGAGCCGCACTCCACCTCCGCCCTCGCGTTCCAATCCCTCGCTGCCTCCCAAGCTCGAAGAATTGATTCTCAAGTCGCTCGAAAAAGACCGCGCGCTGCGCTACCAATCCGCCGCGGAGCTTCGCGGAGACCTTACCCGCATTCAACGCGATCTCACAGGCGCGACGGCGCACGTCTCAACCGCGCTGCCGTCTGCCGCACCACCCGCGCGCCCTGCCTTGTTCCGTCGTCCGGCGGTGATCGCCGCAGCTCTTCTCATCATCCTCGCCGCTTCCGGCCTCGCCTGGTGGCAATTCCACCGCCGCGGCACAGCAACGCCGGCCGGCGGACGCGTTTCCCTGGCGGTTCTCCCATTTCAGAACACCGGTGCGGGCGACAATTTCGATTACCTCAAGCTCTCTCTGCCCGACGAGATCGACAACACGCTTAGCTACGTTCCCTCGCTCAGCCTCCGCCCCTTTGCCTCCACCCGCCGCTACTCCTCAGCCGACGTCGATCCTCAAGCCGCAGGCAAGGATCTGCGCGTGGACAACGTCCTTACCGGCCATTTTTCCGGCGAGCCCGATGGCATCCGCATCACTTTCGAAATGATCGAGGTCGAAAATAATCGCGTCGTCTGGCGCGACTCGATCAGCGTTCCGCGAAACGATTGCCTCATGCTCGGCGACACTGTCAATAACCTCGTCCGCCAACGCCTCGTGCCCGCTATGGGATTGAACATCGCCGCAAGCGAGCAGGGCTCTCGCCCTAAAAATGCCGAGTCCTACGACCTGTATCTACGCGCCATCGCCGCGTCCCACGATCCGCAGCCCAATAGCGTGGCGATCGCCGCACTGGAGCGCGCGGTCGCGCTCGATCCCGGTTACGCTCCCGCCTGGGCCGAGATCTCTGCCCGCTACCTCCTTGACTCCGATTACGGCACAGGCGGGAGCGTAAGTTTTGAGAAAGCAAGGGCTGCGGCAGATCGCGCCGCGGCCGCGGACCCCAAGCTCGCCGATGCCGTGGACGCAATATCCATACTGCGCGCCGAGTCGGGTGACCTGAATGGCGCTTTCGATTCCGCCCGGCGCCAGCTCAACGTGCGGCCCGACCGCTCCGACACGCACTTCGCGATGAGCTACATTCTTCGCTATGCCGGATTACTGGATGAATCCGCGGCCGAGTGCGACAAGGCTCTCCAGATCGATCCCGCCAATCGTTCCATTCGCTCATGCGCTTACGTGTTTATGGGTCTCGGGCGATATGACCGCGCCGAAGATTTCGTGCGCTTGGATCCGGATTCTAGCTGGGGTCGTTCCACTCGGATGCACCTTCTGTTGGATCGCGGCGATACGAAGGGAGCGTCCGAGGTCCTTGCCAGATTGCCGAAAGACACATCCACGCAGTTCGGATTGCGGGCAATGATTCTCATGCGGCCTCGCGCTGAGGAGCTGGACACATTGCAAAAGGCCGAGGATAAGCTCCTTGCAGGGATCCAGGATCCGGAAGTCAGAACCGGCGTGGCCAGAGATTGGTCCTACGCCGGCCGTCCGCAGCTCGCGCTTCGCTACATGCGCGAAGCCGTCAAACAGAACTATTGCAATTATCAGGATATGGAAGCCGAACCCATGCTCGCAGAAATGCGCAAACTGCCCGAGTATCCCGCGCTCCGCCAGGATGCCCTCGCCTGCCAGCAGCGCTTCCTCGCTCATCGCGCCGAAGTCACCAAGTAACTCTCAGCCATTAGAAGTTAGCTACTTACCCGCTATACTCCGCCAACTTCTGCATCTCATTCGTTTCGCTGCCGCCCGCGCCCGGAGGCAGATATCGGATGTCCGGCAAACGTTTCTTACGCCGCGGTCGATTGCGCCATCGCTGCCGGCGCTTCCATCGCGGACTACGCCATGAATGGCCTCGATTCCAGCGGCGCCGCTGCCGGCGGCGGCCCCTG
>Ga0335079_10007873_pt1 | contig 12113 bp, 11 predicted proteins | sample Lox_Sample_33_FD_206719 | JGI IMG/M metagenome (GOLD analysis project Ga0335079, IMG submission 206719) | Soil microbial communities from Loxahatchee National Wildlife Refuge, Florida, United States - Lox_Sample_3.3 | ecosystem: Environmental > Terrestrial > Soil > Wetlands | place: USA... | reverse complement strand
TACTCGTTCGAGAACCGTCCACGCGCCCTCGCGCCCACCTATGCGAGGACGTTCAAGGCCAACCGCCGCGCGTGGGCGTGGTTCGAGACCCAGGCGCCGTGGTACCGCCGCACCGCCGCCTGGTGGGTCATGAGCGCCAAGCGCGAGGAGACGCGGCTCCGCCGGCTCGCGACGCTGATCGCCAGCTCCGCGAAGGCCACGAAGGTGCCGCCGCTGATCCCGTCGTCGAAGGAGCGCCGCGCGGCGCACGTCTAGCCGCATTCCGCACCGGAACGCTCGGAAAAACCGCCGCACCGCTCTTGTCTGCCGCCTGCCGGATGCGCAGGTTCGGGCAGGCGCGCCGTTCCCGCGCCAGGGAGGAGCCCCGTCATGGCCGGGAGACGGAACGCCGCCGCGATGCGGGCAGTGATCGCCCTCGTGGCCCTGCTCGCCGGATGCACGGAAACCAGCCTGGGCTATCCCGGCGAGTGGAACGTCCCCGTGCTGGCCACGGCGACCGACGGCCTCGCGTTCACCGTGTCCGCCAACGATTTCACCTTCGACCAGAGCTACGTCTGCCCGGCGCGCGGGGACTCGGTGAACGTGGGTCTCGTGGTGAGCAGCTATGCGGGCGGCAGCGCGCTGATCGAGATCAGCGACTCGAGCGGCGTCAAGCTCGTGCAGCTGCCGGTGACCCAGAACATCGTGGCGGCCCAGGGTCGGTCGAGCGTGCTCGGAACGCCGCCCTTCACCGTCCACTTGCAGTTCACACGGTTCCACGGCTTGCTCGTGCTCGGCGTCGGCGCGAGCGCCCAGTGACGGCGCACCAGCCCACGGCGGTCCAGTGACCAGACGGGCTCCGGTACCCGGCGGCCACCCGCCGGCCCCGCGGGAGATCGCGAAGATGCTCGGCCGGTCGCGCGCGCGGTGGGAGCGCCTGCGCGCCGACCTGGTCGCGGCGCTCGGCCCGCTCGCGGACACCTGGGGGTACTCCAGGGCCACCGGCCGGTGGTTCCTGCAGCTCAAGCGGAAGCAGCGGACGGTGGTCTACCTGGTGCCGCAGCGCGGACATTTCCTCGCCTCGTTGGCGCTCGGTGAGAAGGCCTGCCGCGCGGCGAAGGCGAGCGGGCTGCCCGAGCCGGTGCTGGCGCTCATCGAGCAGGCTCCCCGGTACCCCGAGGGGCGTGGCGTGCGGCTCGAGGTCCGGAACGCCGGCGACGTAGGCGCGGTCGAGGCCCTGGCTTGCCTCAAGATGGCGCACTGACGGCCCCCGCCGGCCGTGCGGCCCCGGCCGTGGCGCCGTGACGGGTCGCCTTTCCGAGCCGAAGTCCCTATAATTCGTTCGAGGCCCGCGCCGGGTTCCGGCTCGGGCCGTTTCCCCCTCACACAGCGTCACCGCACGATCCGGAGTCGCGCATGCGCTCGCCACGCACCGACGGGCCCGGGGTGTCGTCCACGACCGCGACGACGGACCCCGGCATCGAGATTCGAGGACCGGTGACGGCGGAGCACGCCGGCGTCCTGACGGACGGCGCGCTGCGCTTCGTCGCCACCCTCGCCCGCCGGTTCGACGCCCGCCGGCGGGAGCTGCTGGCGGCGCGGAGCGCGCGGCAGCGGGAGATCCAGGACGGCCGGATGCCCGACTTCCTCGCCGAGACGCGGCCGGTCCGCGCGCGCGAGTGGACGGTGGCCCCGATCCCGGCCGACCTCGCGGACCGGCGGGTCGAGATCACCGGGCCGGTGGACCGGAAGATGATCATCAACGCGCTGAACTCCGGCGCGCGGGTGTACATGGCGGACTTCGAGGACGCGCACTCGCCCACCTGGGCCAACACGCTCGACGGCCAGGTCAACCTCCGCGACGCGGTGCGCGGCACCATCGCGTTCACCAGCCCCGAGGGCAAGCGGTACGGGCTCGCCGAGCGGATCGCCACGCTGGTGGTGCGCCCGCGCGGCTGGCACCTGGTGGAGAAGCACCTCCTGGTGGACGGCGCCCCGGTCTCGGGCTCGCTGTTCGACTTCGGGCTGTACTTCTACCACAACGCCGAGGCGCTGATCGCGAAGGGCACCGGGCCGTATTTCTACCTGCCGAAGATGGAGAGCCACCTCGAAGCGCGGCTGTGGAACGACGTGTTCGTGGCGGCGCAGGATGCGCTGGGCATCCCGCGCGGCACCATCCGCGCCACGGTGCTGATCGAGACGATCCTGGCCGCCTTCGAGACCGACGAGATCCTGTGGGAGCTGCGCGACCACTCGGCCGGCCTCAACTGCGGCCGGTGGGACTACATCTTCAGCTTCATCAAGAAGTTCCGGCACCGGCCCGATTTCGTCCTGCCCGACCGCGCCTCCGTCACCATGGACCGTCCGTTCCTCCACGCCTACGTCCAGCTCGTGATCCGCTCCTGCCACCGCCGCGGCATCCACGCGATGGGCGGCATGGCGGCGCAGGTGCCGATCAAGAACGACCCGGCGGCGAACGCGGCCGCGCTGGACAAGGTGCGCCAGGACAAGCTGCGGGAGGTGAAGGCCGGGCACGACGGCACCTGGGTGGCGCACCCGGGCCTCGTCCCCGTCGCGCTCGAGGCCTTCGACGCCGGGATGCCGCGCGCCAACCAGATCGCGCGGCCGCTCGACGACGTGACCGTGACGGCGGCCGACCTGCTCGCGGTGCCGCCCGGCGAGATCACCGAGCGCGGGCTCCGGACCAACGTGGACGTCGGCATCCAGTACCTGGAGGCCTGGCTCCGCGGCACCGGCTGCGTCCCGATCTACAACCTGATGGAGGACGCCGCCACCGCGGAGATCTCGCGCACCCAGGTGTGGCAGTGGGTGCGCCACGGCGCCAGGCTGGCCGACGGGCGGCGGGTGACGCCGGAGCTGGTGCGCGGCACCATCGCCGAGGAGCTGGAGAAGATCCGCGGCCTGCTGGGCGCGCCGCGCTTCGACGGCGGCCGGTTCGACCTCGCCGCGGGGCTGTTCGACCAGATGATGACGGGCGGCGAGTTCGCGGAGTTCCTGACGCTCGTCGCCTACGACCACCTCGACTGACCGGGGAACCGCATGGACAGGTCCGCGTTCGTCCAGAAGCTGCAGCACCGCTGGGCCACCGACCCGCGCTGGGCCGGCATCACGCGCCCCTACACGGCCGACGACGTGTGGCGGCTCCGGGGCACGGTGGAGATCGAGCACTCGCTGGCGCGGCAGGGCGCGGCCCGCCTGTGGCGGCTCCTCGAGGAGCCCGGGTGCGTCGCCGCGCTGTCGGCGATGACCGGGAACCAGGCGGTCCAGGAGGTGCGCGCGGGCCTCAAGGCCGTGTACCTCAGCGGCTGGCAGGTGGCCGGCGACATGAACGACGCGGCCCAGATCTACCCGGACCAGAGCCTGTACCCTTCGAGCAGCGTGCCCAACCTGATCCGGCGCCTCAACAACGCGCTGATCCGCGCCGACCAGATCCACCACCTCGCCGGCGACGACAGCATCCACTGGATGGCGCCCATCGTGGCGGACGCCGAAGCCGGCTTCGGCGGGGCCCCGCACGCCTTCGAGCTGATGAAGGCGATGATCGAGGAGGGGGCGGCGGGCGTGCACTTCGAGGACCAGCTGTCGTCGGTCAAGAAGTGCGGGCACCTCGGCGGCAAGGTGGTGGTTCCGACCCGGGAGTTCGTCGCCAAGCTGGTGGCCGCGCGGCTCGCCGCGGACGTGTGCGGCGTGGACACGATCCTCATCGCGCGGACCGACGCGCTGTCCGCCAACATCCTCGCCAACGACATCGACCCCTACGACCGCCCGTTCCTCACCGGCGAGCGGACCCACGAGGGATTCCACTACGTGCGCTGCGGCCTCGAGGCCGCCGTGGCACGCGGGTGGGCTTATGCACCGTACGCCGACATGATCTGGTGCGAAACCGCGACGCCCGACCTGGGCGAGGCGCGCGAGTTCGCCGCGGGCATCCACGAGAAGGTCCCGGGCAAGCCGCTGGCCTACAACTGCTCGCCGTCGTTCAATTGGAAGAAGCACCTCACCTCCGAGCAGATCGAGGGCTTCCGGGAGGAGCTGGCGGCGATGGGATACAAGTTCCAGTTCGTGACCCTGTCGGCGTTCCACGCCAACAACCTCGGGATGTTCACCCTCGCCGTCGAATACCGCGACCGCGGGATGGCCGGCTACGCCGCCCTCCAGTCGCGCGAGTTCGACGCGGAGCGCGAGGGGTACGAGGCCCTGAAGCACCAGTCGTTCGTCGGCGCCGGCTACTTCGACGAGATCACCACGCTGGTGACCGGCGGCCACTCCTCGACCCTGGCGATGGAAGGCTCGACCGAGGCCGCCCAGTTCACCGAGGTGGTCCACCCCAAGCACCGGGTGCCGGGCACGCGGATGACGCCCCCGAGCCGGGTGTAGGGCCCGGACCGGCGACGGTCATGAGCGGCAGCGCCGCGACGCCCCGGCCGGCATTCCCGATGCGCCCCATCGGCACCGTCCGCTCGCCCTACACCGACAGCACCCAGGTGCCCAGGGGCCCGGGCGCGAAACACGAGGCCGAGGGCGTGCTCGAGATCGAGCCCGAGTTCGAGCCGGGCCTCGCGGACGTCGAAGGCTTCAGCCACCTCATCGTGTTGTGGGTCTTCGACCGGGCCGAGGCCCCGAGCCTTCTCGCCACGCCACCCACCGACGACCGGCCGCACGGCGTGTTCGCCACCCGCTCGCCCGCCCGGCCCAACCCCATCGGCCTGACGGTGGTCCGGCTGCTGCGGCGGGAGGGACGGCGCCTGCTGGTGCACGGCCTCGACATGCTCGACCGCACGCCGATCCTGGACATCAAGCCCTACCTCTCGAGCGTGCCCGCCGCCGAGCTGCGCCGCGGCTGGATGGCGGAAGCGGAGGAGCGGCGGGCGCGGGGAGCGAGCGAGCCACCGGGAGACTAGAACGCGGGGGCCGCCGGACGGCGACCCCCGCGCTCCTTCGTGGACCGGTCTCAGGCCAGGCGCGTCATCGTACGATCACCGTCGCCGTGCCGTTCACCCCTTCACTGGTCGCGGTGAGCGTCACCGTGCCGCTGTGCGCACCCCGCAGCAGGATCCAGTTGTACGCCGCCTGCGTCACCGACACCAGGCTCGAATCGCTCACCGTCCAGCTGATGGTCCGGCCGGTCAGGATCAGGCCCTGCGCGTTGTAGGGCGTCGCCATGGCGACGGCGCTGTCGCCCACCGAGATCGTCTGGGTCAGCGGCGAGATCGCGAGGCTCGCCACCGGGCCGTTCGGCACTCCGCCGCAGGTCGTGTCCGCGCGCGTGCTGTCGCAGCCGCCCCCGCCGCCCCCGCCGCCCCCGCCGCCCCCCCCGCCCCCACCCGTGCCCGCGGTGTCAATGGTCATCAGCAGGTCTATCCGCGTCTGGCCGCCGACCGTGACCACGCCCGACCCTACGCCGACCCTGTGCGCGAACGCGGGATCTGCGGCGGCCACGACGTATGAGCCCGCCGGCAGATACGCGACGGTGTAGTGACCCTGTGCGTCACTGTGACCCGTCCCCAGGGGGACGTTGGTCGACAGCAGCGTACCGACCTGCCGGGAGACGGTCACGGCGGCATTCACGAAGGGGATCGTGTCGCCTTCGATGGAGGTGGTGGTGACCGTGCCCGTGATGCTCCCGGTGGCCGCTTCGTTCACCGCCCGAATGACGGGAGAGAAGTAGAACCCGCCGGCGCCATCGTCGAGGAACGTGCGGCCGACGTCGAAGTCGAGGACGATCTGCGCCCCGGCGCCGGTCACGGCGAGCGGCTGCTCGACCAGCGCGTACAGGGACAGGTCGCCGGAAATGGGCCAGTGCACGGTGGCCTGCGCGCCGCCGGTCGTCACCACACTCGAGCGGCCGGTGTTGATCACCACCCGTACGGCAGCGTACTGATCCGCCGGCAGCTCGGCCTCGCCGAGCAAGGCGGCGGAGCCGCCCTGGAAGTCGAGCAGGTTGAAGGTCCGCTCCGGGGTCGCGATGGTAACCCAGCTCGCGGGGTTGAGGCCGGTCGTGTCGGTCGACGCCGAGGCCTCGATGCGCGCGATGTAGACGTTCACCTGCGAGATCGAGCCGAACGGAAACGGCGAATCCGTGAGGTACACGCGGGTGCGGCCGGAGCCGCCGGTGGTGGCCGCGTCGCTGCACGCGATGGCCGCGAGCGAGGCCGCGGCGAGAATCAGGCGCTTCATGTGGTTCGCTCCGGGATCGAGAAGAGCTGCTCTTCCCTGAAACGATCCAGTCCCCCGGGTTCTGTCACCGCGCCGCCCGCAGGTCCAGGACCCAGCGCTGTCCCGGCTCCGAGGGGACCAGCGCGCGGGTCGCGGCGGGCCCGATGCCGACCGCGATCCGGCCGATCGTGGCCGGCACCCGCACGACGTAGCTGGCGGTCGCACCGGAATCGTTGACGATCCGGAGGCCGTCCGGCAGCACGACCAGCTCCGCGCTCCCCCGGCCGCCGCTCACGGCGGCGGAGGCCACGGCCCGGTCCGTCGTCTCGACCGTGAGCGTGCCCGCCGCCTGGGTCCGGGCGACCCGCAGAACGAATGACCCCGAGGCGGGGCTGAAGGTCACCGCGCCGGCGGTGGGGTTCGCCGCGGCCGGCGGGATCGCGGCCGGCTTCGGCGTCCCGGCCGCGGCGGCCCACAGCGCGTGCGCGGCCTGGACGATCCACGCCCGCACCGGCGCGACGCCGACGGCGGCGAGGGCGAGCACGGCGATTGCGGCCGCCACTCTCCAGCGCACGAGGGCCCGACGCCGCGCCGCGCGGGCGATCCGCTCCGCGGGGAAGGCGATCGGCGGCACCGGCGGGTCGGCCTCGCGCAGCAGCGCGCTGAGGCGCCGGGCGCGCGGCTCCGCGAGATCGGACTGATCCTGGCTCACCGTCCTGCCTCCTCGTCGAGATCCAGATGCCGCGCCAGCTTCTCGAGCGCGCGGGCGATCATCGTGCCCACGGACTGGGTCGTGGTCCCCACCGCCGCGGCGATCTCGCGGTGCATGAATCCCTCCTCGCGCATCAGCAGCACCGCCCGTTCCTTCGGCCCCAGCGCCGCGAGCGCCTCGCGGACCCGGCGCCGGGTCTCCGCCCGCTCCAGCGCCGCCGCCGGGTCCGGCGGAGCATCGCCCATGGGCTGCCGATCGGGCCGCTCCCGGACCAGCGCCAGCCGGCGCCGCGCGCTGCGCATCGCATCGAGTGCGATGGTCGTCGCCACGCGGAACAGCCACCCCCGCAACTGCGAGTCGTCGGCCGGTGGCCGCTCGGCCAGCCGCACGAACGCGTCCTGGACCACGTCCTCGGCCAGATCCGGGTCGCCGGTGAAGCGGGCGGCGTACCGGTACAGCTCCTGGTGGTGCCGCGCGAACAGCTCCGCGAGCTGCATCGCCTCAGAACGCCACGCGTATGCCGGCCAGCGGGAGGAACGGCACCCCCCGGTCGAATCGGTCGCACACCCCGCCGCCGATCGGGACCAGCAGCGGCGGATGGCCCACGGTGCATGACGCCACGCTCCCCGTGTACGTGATCGCGTTGGCGCGGTTCAGGACGTTTCGCAGCTGGGCGAACGCGCCGAACTGCACCTTCCCCACCGCCCGCGACCAGTCCACCAGGAGGTCCACCGCCGCGTACTTCGGCCCGCGGGCCGCGTCCGGCCCCTCGATGTACACGGCCGCCGTGTCCGAGAGTGCGCAGGTGCCGCACGGTCCCAGGAGGAACCGTGAGAATGGCGCGCCGCTGGCCCACGTGGCCGCGGCGCCGAGGCGCAGGGCGCCGCTGACCCGCACCATGCCGGTGAGATCCACCACCTGGCGCCGGTCGGCGGGCGACGGGTAACGGTACCAGATCGGGAACATCGCCGACGCGGCCGTGATGATCGAGACGCCGTAGGTGTAGGAGCCCGAGACCGTCCAGCGGCCCGCCAGCCGCCGGACCGACAGCTCGACGCCGCGCGCGTCGTTCACCGCGCTCACCAGGATCGGACGGCTGGCCGTCAGCAGTCCCGGGCCCGGCTCGGGCACGGCCATGCCCGTGGTGTGGCGCACGTAGGCGTTGGCCGCGGCGACCCAGGTGCCGCCGAGTCGCGCCTCGACGCCGGTCGTCGCGATGTCCGCGCGCAACGCCGGAATCGTGTCGGCGGCGAGCAGCCACACGTCCGTCAGGTACAGGTCGGGCCCGATGCTCGGTCCCGCCGGCGCGAGCGCCTGCGTGTACTGCCACGAGCGCTCGGCCGCCGCCGTGAAGCTCAGCGGCAGCCCCGCCGGCTCCACGCGCAGGGCGAGCTTGGGTGCCAGGCCCCACCGGTCGGCGTTGAGGACCGCCGGATGCGACTCGGCGCGGACTCCCGCCTCGAGCGTGACGTGCCGGCCGAGCCGTTGCCGCCGCTCGGCCCACGCCGCGAAGGTGTTCAGTCCCCGCTCCAGGAGCAGGGTGTCGGGAAGCACGACCACCGGATACGGGCGCGGAAACTGGCCGACGTAGTGCTGCCTCAGCGCCGCGATCTGGAGGCCGAACGTCCACTCGCCGCCGGCGTCGGCGCCCGGCGGCATGAACTCGGCCGACCCCGTGAGCACCGAGACCCCGTTGCGCGTGGGCCCGTGCGACGGCACGTCGGCCGCCGCGGGCCCCGGCACCGCGAGGGGCTGGATCGCGCCCGCGAACCGGCTCCCGCCCAGGGTGTAGCGGGCTCGCCAGCCCGCGAGCGGCGCGAGCAGCGTGACCCGGCCGAGCTGGTTGCCCCAGGTGCCCGCCGTGGATCTCAGCAGCTGCCGTACCTGCCCGTGGACGCCGTCCTCCTCCACGAGCCCGCTCGCCTCGAGCGCGTAGCCGTGGCCCAGGTCGGCGTTGAACCGGGTGGTCAGGTCGTAGAAGTCGTAGGGAATCCACGTGCCGCTGTCGGCGCCCAGCGCCTCGGCGAGCCGCGTGGCCAGGTCCGCCCAGGACCGCCGGGCCGCCATCGTCAGGCCCATGCGGCCGTCGGCGGCGCCCCAGTCGCTTGCGGCGTGGGCGCTCACGAGCGACAGCTCGCCGAGTCCCCGCAGCCCCGGTGTCGCCGCCCGGGACTCGATGTCCACCACGCCCGCCGCGCCCTCGCCCAGCGACAGCGACCGCGCGCCAGGCAGGAAGGCGGCGACGCCCACGGCGTCCGGATTGACGCCGGCGAACAGGCCCACGGCGTGCACGGGATTGAACAGCGGCAGGCCGTCGAAGTACACGCGCGTCTGGCTCCACGGCGCGCCGCGGGTCCAGATCCCCGCCGTGTAGTCGTCGCGCGCCGAGACGCCGGGCAGCCGCTGCAGCGCCCGGAACAGGTCCGTCTCGCCCAGGGTCACCGCCTCCACCACGTTGGCGTGCGTGAGGACCCTCGCATCGCCCTCGAGGTAGTGCTCCCGTCGCCACTCTTCCGCGTCGAGCGAGCCGCGGCGCTGCTCCTCGGCCGCGTCGCGGGTGCGGCCGTACGGATCGGCCGTCGGCGCCCGCGTGTCGATCGCCTCCAGCCGGATCGGATTGACGACCAGCCCCACGGAGACCCGGAACGGGCTGCCGCGGGCGAGGTCGATGGTGACCTGCGCCGGGTGGTAGCCCAGGTCCCGGATCAGCAGCCGGTAGCTGCCCTCGGGCAGGCCGGAGAACCGGTAGAAGCCGGAGTCGTCCGTCACGGCCGTCAGCGCCCGCGCGAACAGCCCGTTCTGGCGCGCCACCAGCGTGGCGCCGGCCGCGGCTTCCAGCACGGCGACCGCCCCGACGAGCGGCTGGCCGGTCTCCGCCGCCAGGACCGTGCCGGACACCGAGCCGTCGTCCGCGAGCGGCCGGCCGCCGGCGACCTGCGCCTGCAGCGGCGCAGTGGACGCCACGACGACCAGGAGGAAGGCGACCGGTTTCACGGCTGTCCTTCGAGAACGTCAGGCATACGGACGAACGTCCGAGACGGCAGGTTTCTGACCGGGGCGGGACCCTCGGGCGGGCGCGCCGGCGGCGGGGGAACGGCCTAGCGGCGCGCCACGCTCACCGCGTCGAGGAGGAGCGGCGGCACGAGGCGGCTGCCACCGAGCCACTTGGCCGCGCTCCCGATCATCCGGATCCGCTTCAGCAGCTCGTAGGCGTTGCCGGCCACCGCGGCGTCCTTGACCCGCCCCGTGATCTCGCCCCCGTCCACGCGGTACGCGAGGGCCACCGGGTGGCTGAAGGCGCCGCTGATGACGTTGCCCTGGCCCACGCCGATCAGCTCGTCCACCACCAGGCCGTGCCCCATCTCCTTGAGCAGCGCCTCCTCGCCCGCCGTTCCCGGCTTGATCACGAGGTTGGAGAAGCTGATGCCCGGCTTGCCGAAGGTGGTCCGGCGGCCGTGCCCGGTGGAGGACGTGCCGGCCCGCGCCGCCGTCTCCAGGTCGTACACGAACGAGCGGAGCGTGCCGCGCTCGATCAGCGCCAGCCGCGCGGAGGGCATGCCCTCGTCGTCCGCGGGCCGGCTGCCCACGCGGCTGGAGAGCAGCGGCTCGTCCGTCAGCTCGAAGGCGGGGTCGAACAGCCCCTCGCCGAGCTTGCCCCCCAGGGGCGAGATGCCCTGGAGGACCGTCTTGCCCGACAGCGCCTGGTGCAGCGGCAGCAACAGGGCGGCCGAGCCGTGCGGCGTGAACAGCACGGGGAGCTTGCCCTCCGGCGGCTCCACGATCCGCTCGCCCCGCTCGATGCGGCGCGCCACGCTCGCCGCGATGGCGTCCAGCTCGGCCTCGCTCGGGATGCCGGTCGCGGCGACGTCGTCCCAGGCCATCAGGACGTCGTCGTCCCTGACGCGGGTGACCTCCGCCCCGACCGCGACGGCCGTGGCGCGGCTGGTGAAGGTCTGGCCCGCGGAGTTGGCGAAGCTGCTCCTCTCGACGTAGCGGTCGACCGAGGCGCTGACCTGCCAGCCCGGCCGCCTGAGGCGCTCCACCACGCGCCGGCCGAGCGCCGCGAGGTGGTCGACGTCCAGGGACGCGGCCTGGTCGTCGAACAGCGACACCGCCGGGAGGCGCGACGGTCCGGGGAAGGCGAGCGCGCACGCCTCGCCCTGCTCGGCGGAGGCCGACGCCCGCTGGAGCAGGTCCGCCAGCGCCTCCTCGCGCAGATCGGTGGTGCCCGCGATGCCGACCTTGCCGCGGCTCACGCCGCGGAAGCTGAGGCCGGCCTCCTGGTGCACGGCGGTCTCCTTCAGGCGGCCCGACTCGAACTTGAGGCTCAGCTGCCGCTCGTCGCGGAGCAGCAGGTCGAAGCCCTCGAAGCGCCGGGACTGCCTGGCGAGCTGGAGCACGCGGTCGATCATGGGCCCGTAAGGTACCTCCCTGACGCCGACTTCCGCACCGGGCCGGGGCCCGCTAGGTTCGCGCGATGCCCGACGACCTCGAGCGCTGCGCCTGGATCGGCTCCGACCTGATGCGCGAGTACCACGACCGGGAATGGGGCGTCCCGCTCCACGACGACCGCCAGCTGTTCGAGTTCCTGGTCCTGGAGGGGATGCAGGCCGGCCTGTCGTGGAGCACGATCCTCAACAAGCGCGAGAACTACCGCCGGGCGTTCGACGGCTTCGACCCCGTGAGGGTCGCGCGCTACGACGCGAGGAAGATCGCGTCGCTGCTCCGGGACGCGGGGATCGTCCGCAACCGGCAGAAGATCCGTGCGGCGGTGAAGAACGCGCAGGCGTTTCTGCGGGTGCAGGAGGAGTTCGGGAGCTTCGACGCCTATCAGTGGCGGTTCGTCGGCGGCCGGCCGCGGGTGAACCACCGGCGCAACCTGCGCGCGCTGCCGGCGCGCACGCGGGAGTCGGACGCGTTCAGCGAGGATCTGATCCGGCGCGGCTTCAGCTTCGTCGGCTCGACGATCGTGTACGCGCACATGCAGGCGACCGGGATGGTCAACGACCACCTGACGCAGTGCTACCGCTGGGCCGAGGTGCAGAACCTTCGAACGGGGACGCCATGACCAGGATGACCAGAGGGAGCAACGGTTGGGGGGGCGCGGCGGTCGCGCTCGCCGCGTCGCTGGCCTGCGCGGGCCTGGCGGCCTGCGGGGGCGGCAAGGACAACTCGGCCGCCGGCCAGCCCGCGGCGGCACCGGGCGCCGCGGCGCCCGCCGCGAACGCGCCGGCGTCCGCGGCCG
>Ga0335079_10007869_pt1 | contig 12119 bp, 8 predicted proteins | sample Lox_Sample_33_FD_206719 | JGI IMG/M metagenome (GOLD analysis project Ga0335079, IMG submission 206719) | Soil microbial communities from Loxahatchee National Wildlife Refuge, Florida, United States - Lox_Sample_3.3 | ecosystem: Environmental > Terrestrial > Soil > Wetlands | place: USA: Florida... | reverse complement strand
CGATGAAGAGCATCGCGGTGAGGTAGTAGCTCACGGTGAAGCGCTGGGCGCGCATCTGTCCCTGCGAGACGCCGGCCTCGAACGGGATCACGCGGGCCCTCGTCCGGCGCACCGGCCGCTTCGCGAACGCGAAGGACATGACGATCATCGAGGCCGGGATCGCGAGGGCGAGAAGCGCGTAGATCAGGAACGGGAGCCAGTCGCCCAGCACGTGGTGACGTTATCAACCTCGCGGCGCTACTTGCGCAATGGCAAACCGTGGAGGGGAGCGTGAGACGGGTGTTACAAAGTGGCGCCCGTGCGGGGGACGGCGGCGGGTGGTGCCGTTGGTACGATGACCCTCGTGGAGATCCAGGAGCGCACCGGCGAGCTCGTGTCGCTGACACCCGCGGCCGCGGCGAAGATCCGCGACCTCATGGCCGAGGAGTCCGACGTCTCGGTGCTCCGCGTCGCGATCGAGGGCGGCGGCTGCTCCGGGTTCCAGTACGGCCTCGGCTTCGACCGCGGCGCCCAGGAGGGCGACCACGAGTTCGAGTGCGAGGGCGTGACGGTCGTCGTCGACCCGTTCAGCGCGCCGTACCTCCGGGGCGCGAGGGTCGACTACCTCGAGACGATCCAGGAGTCCGGGTTCAAGATCGACAACCCGAACGCCGTCTCGTCGTGCGGCTGCGGCCACTCGTTCCAGGTCGACGACGCCGATCCCGACGCGACCGTCGGCGGCTGCGGCTCCGGCTGCAGCCACTGAGCCGCGCCCCTTCCGAGCGGCTGCGGGGTTCCCCCGAGGCTGCGGCCGACGGCGCGCACTAGCATCACCGTCGAATGAGTGTCGACGGGAACGAGCCCGCCCTGCGCGTCGCCGTCGTCGGTTCCGGGCCGGCGGGCTTCTACGCGGCCGGGGCGCTGCTCGCCGGAGAGACGCCGGTCGAGGTCGACATGATCGAGCGGCTGCCGACGCCGTGGGGGCTCGTCCGGCTCGGGGTCGCGCCCGACCACCCGAAGATCAAGTCGGTCTCGCGCGCCTTCGAGAAGATCGCCGAGCGGCCCGGCTTCCGCTTCCTCGGCAACGTCGAGGTCGGCCGCGACCTCCACCACTCGGACCTCGTCGAGCTCTACGACGCCGTGATCTACGCCTTCGGCGCGCAGAGCGACCGCCGCATGGGGATCCCCGGCGAGGACCTGCCGGGCTCCTGGCCGGCCACCGAGTTCGTCGCCTGGTACAACGGCCACCCGGACTTCCAGGATCTCGACTTCGACCTCGCCGTCGAGCGGGTCGCGATCGTCGGGGTCGGGAACGTCGCCGTCGACGTCGCGCGGATGCTCGGGCTGACCCCGGAGGAGCTGGCCCCGACCGACACGACCGACGCCGCGATCGCCGCGATCGCGGGCGCCGGCATCAAGGAGATCGTCATGCTCGCGCGCCGCGGCCCGGTACAGGCCGCCTTCACGACGCCGGAGCTGATCGAGCTCGGCGAGCTCGCGGGGTGCGACATCGTGGTCGACCCGGCCGACCTCGAGCTCGACCCGGCGAGCGAGGCCGCGCTCGCGGGCGACACGAACGCGACCCGGAACCTCGAGGTGATGCGCGAGTACGCGGCGCGTCCGCTCGCAGGCCACCCCCGCCGGATCGTCATCCGCTTCCTCGTCTCGCCGGTCGCACTGGTCGGGGACACGCAGGTGGAAGCCGTCGAGCTCGTCCGGAACCGGCTCGAGGCCGACGACGCCGGCCGCATCCGCGCCGTCCCGACCGACGACCACGAGACGCTCCCGTGCGGGCTCGTCTTCCGCAGCGTCGGCTACCGCGGCGTCGCGCTCGCCGAGGTCCCGTTCGACGAGAGCCGCGGGACGATCCGGAACGTCGACGGCCGCGTCGTCGACGAGAGCGGCGCCGTCGTCCGGGGCGTCTACTGCGCCGGCTGGATCAAGCGCGGCCCGACCGGCGTGATCGGCACGAACAAGAAGGACGCGACGGAGACCGTCCAGCACCTCTTCGAGGACGCCCTCGTGCCGAAGGGTGCGACCGCCGCCGCCGTCGACGCGCTCCTCGCCGAGCGCGGCGTGCGCGTCGTCCGCGCCGAGGGCTGGACCGCGATCGACGAGGCGGAGCGGGCGGCCGGCGAGGCGCTCGGCCGGCCCCGGGTGAAGCTCACCACGTGGGACGGGCTCCTCGACGCGGCCGAACGCGCGTCCCAGCCCTCCCCCTTTTAGGGGAGAGCCGCGCCCCTTCGGAGGCCGATGGTCCCGCCGTGGACACGGTCATCGTCGAGTGCCTCCGCTGCGGGACGACCCGCCGGGCCCGGTACACGGTCTGGCGCCACGTCGAGTCGGCGGAGTGCCCGCGCTGCGGCTACGTCGGCTGGGCGCACTCGACCGAGCTGACCGAGCCTCAGCGCCGCGCCCTGCGCGAGCGGCCGCTCCAGGCGCGCCGCCTCCGCGCGGTCGGCTAGCCCGCGGAACGCCCGCCCATCTGCCCTACACTCGGGGCGTGAGCAGCACCGACCAGCGGCGGGAGCTGTGGGGCGGCGAGACCACGAAGGCCGTCGCGAACTTCCCTGTCTCCGGCGAGCCGATCCCCGCCCCGGTCGCGCGGTGGCTCGGGCGCCTCAAGGGCGCCGCCGCCCGCGTGAACGCCGACCTCGGCCTGCTCGACCGCGACAAGGCGGAGCGGATCGCGGCCGCCGCGGATCGGATCGCGCGCGGCGAGCTCGACGACCAGTTCCCGATCGACGTCTTCCAGACCGGCTCGGGCACCTCCTCGAACATGAACGCGAACGAGGTGATCGCGACGCTCGCCGGCGACGACGTCCACGCGAACGACGACGTGAACATGGGCCAGTCCTCGAACGACGTCTTCCCGTCGGCCGTCCACCTCGCGGCGCTCGACGAGATCGCGAACGACCTGCTGCCGGCGCTCGACAAGCTCGGCGCCTCGCTCGAGGCGAAGGCGCGGGAGTTCGACGACGTCGTGAAGTCCGGCCGGACGCACTGGATGGACGCCGTGCCGGTGACGCTCGGCCAGGAGTTCGCCGGCTACGCGGCGCAGGTGCGCCAGGGCGAGGCGCGCGTCCGGGACGCGCTGCCGCGGCTCGGCCAGATCCCGCTCGGCGGCACCGCCACCGGCACCGGGCTGAACACGCACCCGGAGTTCGCCGCCCGCGTCCGCGCCGTCCTCGTCGAGGAGACGGGCCTCCCGATCTCCGGGCCGGCGGACCCGTTCGAGGCACAGGCCGCGCGCGACGGGATCGTGGAGGTCTCCGGCGCGCTGAAGACCGTCGCCGTGTCGCTGACGAAGGTCGCGAACGACATCCGCTACCTCGGCTCCGGCCCGCGGGCCGGCCTCGCCGAGATCGCGCTCCCGGAGCTCCAGAAGGGCAGCTCGATCATGCCCGGCAAGGTGAACCCGGTCATGCCCGAGGTCGTGACCCAGGTCGCGGCCCAGGTGATCGGGAACGACGCCGCGATCACGGTCGGGGGCCTTCAGGGTCACTTCGAGCTGAACGTCTTCGTGCCGCTGCTCGCCCGGAACGTCCTCGACTCCGTGAAGCTCCTGGCGGCGGCCTGCCGCCTGTTCGCGGAGAAGTGCGTGGACGGGATCGAGGCGAACCGGGAGAACTGCGAGCGCTACGCCGAGCTGACCCTCTCCGCGGCGACCGCCCTGAACCCGTACATCGGGTACGACCGGGCGGCCGAGATCGTGAAGGAGGCGGCCGCCACCGGGCGGTCGCTCCGGGAGATCGCCCGGGAGAAGGGGGTAGACGACGCGGTCCTCGACGAGGCCCTCGACTACCGAGCTATGGCAAAGCCGCATGGGTAGCGGGATCCCTCGCGCGGGATCTTGACGGGTACCCAGGGCGGGGTCACTATCAGACAGCCGATCAGGGGTCGCCGGCGTGCCGGCGGCAGCGGCGCACGTCCGTGTTGCGGGTGGCACGGAAGCCGAACGCAGACGACCCGAGATTGAGGGGAGAGGAGAGACGTTGAGCAACAGTCGTGTCGGACAGCCGACGGGGCGGGGGCGGAAGTCCATCCGGACATCCACGCTGGTGTGCCTCGCCGCGGTCGCTGCCGCGCTGATCGCCGTCTCGGCGGCAGGTGCGGCGATGCCCCAGCCCGTCTCGAACGGGCTCCGGGGCCAGAAGGCGACGATGGTCGACCTGGCGACCCGCCAGACGACGGTCGTGGTCCAGCTTGCGGGCGATCCGGTCACCGTGGCCGACGCGGACGCGTCGGCGCCGCTGACGGACAGCCAGAAGCAGTCGATCCGCAGCCAGCTCCAGGCGGCGCAGGCCCCGGTCGAGAGCCAGGTTCGGGCTCACGGCGGCCACGTGCTCGCGTCCTACCAGTCCTCCTACAACGGTTTCAAGGTGCAGATCGCGGCCGGGCAGGCCGCGTCACTCGCCTCGCTGCCGGGCGTCGTCGCGGTCCATCCGCTCGAGCTCGTCAAGCCGTCGAACATCCACGGCATCCCGCTGATCGGGGCGCCGCAGGTGTGGGACGGCCTGAACGGGTTCCACGGCGAGGGGATCAAGATCGCCGACATCGACACCGGCGTCGACTACACGCACGCCGACTTCGGCGGCTCGGGCAACCCGGCCGACTACCAGACGGCGCTCGCGTCGGACAATCTCCCGGCGAACCCGCTCTGGTTCGGGCCGAGCGCGCCGAAGGTCAAGGGCGGCATCGACCTCGTCGGCGACTCGTACCAGCCCGACAACACGCAGCCCGGCTACCAGCCGAACCCGCAGCCGGACCCGAACCCGCTCGACTGCAACGGCCACGGCACGCACACCGCGGGCACGATGGCCGGCTTCGGCGTCCTCGGGAACGGGCACACGTACACCGGCCCGTACAACGCGACGACGGTCTCGAACAACAACTGGCTCGTCGGCCCGGGCGTCGCGCCGAAGGCGTCGCTGTACTCGGTGAAGGTCTTCGGGTGCTCCGGCCCGACGAACGCCGTGCTCGACGCGATCGAGTGGGCCGTCGACAACAACATGGACGTCATCAACATGTCGCTCGGCTCGCCGTTCGGCAGCGCCGACTCGCCCGACGCCGAGGCCGCCGAGAACGCGGCGCACGACGGCGTCATCGTCGTGACGTCGACCGGCAACGAGGGCCCGCAGCCGTACATGGCGAGCACCCCGGGCGCCGGCAACGACGTGATCGCGACGGCGGCGAACGACCCGACGCAGACGTTCGCGGCGGCGGTCATGAGCCTCTCGACCGGCAGCTCGGTCACGGCGATCAACGCGAACGGCTGGACGCCGCTCCCGTCGACGCCGCTGAACGTGAAGGTGATCCGCAACGCGAGCGGCGGCGTCAGCCTCGGCTGCAGCCCGGCCGACGACCTCGCCGGCGCCGGCGGCTCGATCCCGCCGAACACGCTCATCGTCGTCGCGCGCGGGACGTGCGGCCGGGTCGCGAAGGCGATCTACGGCCAGCAGGCCGGCGCGGCCGCGGTGCTGATGATCAACAACGCCTCCGGCTACCCGCCTTACGAGGGCCCGATCACGGTGAACCCGGACGACGGGTCGAGCTTCACGGTCACGATCCCGTTCCTCGGTGTGCCGCTCGGCGCGCCGGCGAACGCGGTGATCGCCGCGGACGGCGGGACGACGACGCTCGTCGGCACGACGATCGCGAACCCGGGCTTCGAGCAGCTCGCGAGCTTCTCGTCGTACGGCCCGCGGTCAGGCGACAGCTTCCTGAAGCCGAACATCACCGCGCCGGGCGTGAGCATCTTCTCGGCCGGGATGGGGACGGGCACCGGCCCGCTGAACGACTCGGGCACCTCGATGGCCGCCCCGCACGTCACCGGCACCGCCGCGCTCGTGAAGCAGGCGCATCCGAGCTGGCGGAAGGTGAAGTACTGGGACGCGGCGATCGAGAACACCGCCGACCCGAGCATGGTGTCGAACTACTCGACCCGCGGGTCCGGGACGGGCTTCGTCCAGGCGCTCCCCGCCGTGCAGACACAGGTGGTCGCGCTCGGCGACAAGGACATGGGCGTCGTGAACTTCGGCTACAACGAGCTCACGCGCGACTTCACCGACACCGAGCAGGTCCACGTGAAGAACTTCGGCCGCTCGTGGGCGACGTTCAGCATCTCGGACACGCTCGACCAGGGAAGCCCGCACTCGATCTCGGTGTGGCCGTCGACGATCTCGATCGCCCCGGGCGACACCCGTGACGTGAACGTCCGGCTGAGCGTCCCTGCGGCGACGGCCGGCGGCGCGATGATCCCGGGCCTCGACCCGCTCTCCGCGTTCAGCGACGTCGCGGGCCTCCTGCAGTTCACGCCCGTCGGCGGGAGCAACAGCGGGATCACCCTGCGCGTGCCGTACTACATGGTCCCGCAGGCGGTCTCGAACGTCGAGACGAAGGTCGACGACCGGAAGATCTCGAAGACGCACACGGCGACCGCGACCACGACGAACTACCGCGGCGCGGCGACCGGCAACGCCCAGTGGTTCAGCTGGGGCATCAAGGACAAGCGCGACCACGGCCTGCACTCGAACGACATCCAGGCCGTGGGCGTGACCGTCTACCACGGTGCGAGTGCCGGCGGGAACGATCTGCTCGAGTTCGCGATCAGCACGAACCACCGCTGGTCGAACGCCGCGCAGAACGTGTTCGACGTCTACGTCGACCTGAACAACGACGGGACGCCGGACGTGGTCGTCCAGGCCGCCGACGACGGCGTGCTCACGGGGAGCGGCGACTTCAACGGCGTCATGGACGTCGCCGTCTTCGACCCGGTGACCGGGAACGGCTACCTCGACTACAACGCGTTCTCGCCGACCGACAGCAACACGATCGTGTTGCCGGTCGACTCGGACCTGCTGTGCCTCCCGTTCCTCAACGGCGGGGGCTCCGGGCCGTGCTACACCGGCGCGTCGCGCTTCAGCTACACGGCCGACGCGGCGAGCTGGACGGACGGCACCGTCGATACGACCGACATGACCGGCGTCTTCAACCCGAGCACGCCGGCCGTGAACAACGGCATGTACGACTCGCTCGCGCCGAACAGGAGCGCGACCGAGGGCCTGAGCTACAACCCGGCCGAGCAGGCGGTCGCGCCGAACCTCGGTTGGATGGTCGTCACGCAGGAGAACGCGAGTCGCGAGGAGGCGCAGCTGATCCCGCTGAACGTCCCGTCGTCGTCGCACCACTAGCGACCGGCTCGCAGCGAACGTCGAAAGGGCCGCCTCCGGGCGGCCCTTTCCGTTCCCACTTGAAAAGCGTCCTCCCGAGGATCAGGATCGCCGCACAACACGGAGTGGCGGCCGTCGACACTCCTGAGGGAGGGGGATTCGTAATGGAAGGACGCAGGTTCGGGCCAAGGGCCCGGCGTGGGGTGATCCTGCTCGTCGTCGCGGCCGCGGTCGTCGCGGCCGTCGGGGCGAGCGCGCACCGTGGGGCCGCGATGGCCCGCGGGCACATGACCGCAGCAGTCCAGTCGGGGCCGAAGCAGGTCCTCGTCGGCCCGGTCACCGATCCGGGGACGCAGCCCAACCCGCTGCGGAGCTGCCAGAAGACCGGCATCTGCTACGGGCCGGACCAGATCCGCCAGGCGTACGGCTTCCAGTCGCTCCTGAACAAGGGCGTGACCGGAGCCGGCCGGACGATCGTGATCATCGACGCGTACGGCAGCGACACGATCCAGCAGGATCTCGCAGGGTTCAACGCGTACTTCGGGCTTCCGTCGTCGACCCTGAACGTGATCTATCCGGACGGTCCGCCGTCGCCGACCGACCCGTCCAACCTCTACGGCTGGAAGGGCGAGACGTCGCTCGACGTCGAGTGGGCGCACGCGATCGCCCCCGGCGCGAAGATCGACCTGGTCGTCGCGAAGTCGAACAACGACGACGACATCTTCAGCGCGACGAAGTACGTCTCCGACCACAACCTCGGCGACGTCGTCTCGCAGAGCTTCGGCGAGGCGGAGCAGTGCGTCGACCCGAAGCTCCTCGACAAGCAGCACCGGCTCTTCCAGAAGATGTCGGGCCAGGGGATGACGATCTTCGCGTCCACCGGCGACCAGGGCGCCGCCCAGGTCTCCTGTGACGGCTCGCAGTACTTCAAGGCGATCAGCTCGCCCGCGAGCGACCCGAACGTCACCGCCGTCGGCGGCACGTCGCTCGTGGCGACGCCCGCGGTCGCGAATCCGGACGGCTCGATCACGCCGAACGGCCAGTACCAGTCGGAGAGCGCATGGAACGAGGTCGCGCTCTTCGGCGACGCGGTCGCCACCGGCGGCGGCGTCAGCGTCGAGTACAGGAAGCCGGCGTACCAGTTCCTCGTGCCGAGCCTGCGCACGTCGAACATGCGCTGGATCCCGGACATCTCGTACAACGCGGCCGTCAACGGCGGCGTCCTCGTCTACTACACGTGCGAGGCGGCCGACCCGAGCTGCGTGTCGCTTCCGCCGTCGTCGTTGCCGGCACCGGTGTTCTTCCGCTTCGGCGGGACGAGCGCCGGCTCGCCGCAGTGGGCAGCGCTCACGGCGCTGACCGACCAGCTCGCGCGCGGGCGCGTGGGCGAGATCAACTCGGAGCTGTACCTCGCCGGGGCGACCCCGCTCGCGTCGAAGCTGTTCCACGACGTCACGACCGGGACGAACAGCATCCCGGACCTGACGCCGTACCTCGGCGCGCCCTACGGCACGCCGATCGCCGGCTACCCGGCCGTGCCCGGCTGGGACGCCTCGACGGGCATCGGCTCGCCGCAGGCGAACAACCTGGTTCCCGCGCTCGTCGCGTCGAAGTTCCTGCCGTAGCGGGCGAGAGCACCGGTTCGAGGGATGGGCCGCCTCCGGGCGACCCATCCCGTTTCGGGCGGTTCAGGTCGCGGCTCCGGCTGCCGATAGCCCATTCGTGGCAGGGAGCTCGTCCCATGCGGCGGACGTTTTCGAGACGGGCCGCCGGCACGGCGCGGAAGGCCGGTTCGAGGAGGCCGTCGAGGCCTTCGACGACCTGCTCGCGCGCTTCGGCCTCTCGACCGAGCCGGACGTCGGCGTCTGGGTGGCGGAGGCGCTGATCTGCAAGAGCTCCGCCCTCCGCGAGCTCCAGCGGCACGAGGAGTCGGTCGCGGTCGCGGACGGCGTCGTCGCCCGCTTCGCCGAGGCCGACGAGCCGGAGCTGCGGGTCCGCGTCGCGCGGGCGCTCGTCGACCAGGCCTCGACGCTCCAGGAGCTGAACCGCCCGGAGGAGGCCGTCGGCGCCCTCGACGACCTCGTCGAGCGCTTCGGCCAGACCGGCGATCCCGAGCTTCGCGCTCACGTCGTCCACGCGTTCTTCGCGAAGGCGATGCTGCTCGACCGGCTCGCGCGCGTCGACGAGGCCGTCGCCGCGTACGACGACGCGCTCGCCTACACGTGCGGCGAGACCGACCCGACCCTTCGCCTCGTCCCCGGCGGCGCGCTCCTGCTCAAGGGCCTGATGCTCGGGCGGACGAGCCGCGCCGAGGAGGCGGTCGAGGCGTTCGACGACCTCGCCGACCGCTGCGGCGACGCCGACGACCCGGAGGTGCGCGAGCTCGTCGCCAGCGGCCTCGTGAACAAGGGCCTCGCGCTCCGCGAGCTCGAGCGGCTCGACGATGCGCTCGAGACGTACGAGGAGGTCGCGACGCGCTTCGGCGACGCGGACGAGCTCGGCCTGCGCGAGCACGTGGCGGGCGCGCTCCTCGAGAAGGGCACGGTCCTCTCGCTGCTTCGCAGGGACGCGGAGGCGGCGACGGTCTACGACGAGGTCGTCGAGCGGTTCGGCCGCTCGAACGAGCCGACGCTCGTCCAGCGCGCGGAGCAGGCTCGGGTGAGCCTGCGCGTCGTGCTCGGCCTCGAAGCCGCCTAGTAGGCGACGGCGCCGCGGCCGGTCTCCGCCGCGTGCCGCTGCTCGTCGGCGCGGTAGCTCGAGCGCACGAGCGGCCCGGAGAAGACGGAGCCGAACCCGAGCGCCTCGCCCTGCTCGCGGAACCAGCGGAACTCGTCCGGGTGCACCCAGCGGTCGATCGGCGCGTGCTTCGCGCTCGGCTGGAGGTACTGGCCGATCGTCACGACGTCGACGCCGTTCGCGCGGAGGTCGCGCATCGTCTCCACCACCTCGTCGTTCGTCTCGCCGAGGCCGACGATGATCCCGGACTTCGTCAGGACGTCGTAGTCCGCGACCTCCTTCGCGCGGAGCAGCAGCCACAGCGCCTTGTCGTAGCTCGCCTTCGCGCCGCGCATCCGCGCGTGCAGGCGGCGGACGGTCTCGATGTTGTGGTTGAAGACCTCGGGGCGCGCGGCGAGCACGGTCGCGAGCGCCTCCTCCTCGACGCCGAGGAAGTCCGGCGTCAGCACCTCGATCGACGCGTCCGGCAGCTTCGCCTTCAGGGCGCGGATCGTCGCCGCGTAGTGGCCCGCGCCGCGGTCGGGGACGTCGTCGCGGTCGACCGAGGTGACGACGACGTGCTTCAGCTCCATCTGCGCCGCGGCCTGCGCGACGCGGAGCGGCTCGAGCGGGTCCGGCGGCGCGTCGGGCCGGCCGGAGCGCACGTAGCAGTAGCGGCACGCGCGGGTGCACGTGTCGCCGAGGATCTGGAACGTCGCGGTGCCGCGGCCCCAGCACTCGGAGATGTTCGGGCAGCGGGCCTCCTCGCAGATCGTGTTCAGCGAGAGCCCGTGGACGAGCTTCTGGACGTCGAAGTAGCGGCCGTCCCGCGAGGGCGCCCGCACCTTCATCCACTCGGGCCGGCGGGGCCGGTCGGCGACGGGAAGCGATGAGTTCATGGCCTCGTTCCAGTCTAGTAACGACATCGAACCTCAGCCGTCCGGTAGGCTAACCGGACTGAGCCGTCCGCTTACCGAAGGAGCTGCATGTCGCGCCACTCGACGAACCCCTGGCTGATCCTCGTCCTCGTCTGCTTCGCCCAGTTCATGGTCGTGCTCGACGCGACGGTCGTGAACGTCGCCCTGCCGTCGATCCAGAAGGACCTGGGCCTCTCGGAGGCGAACCTCCAGTGGATCGTCAACGCGTACACGCTCGTCTTCGGCGGCTTCCTGCTGCTCGGCGGGCGTGCCGGCGACCTGCTCGGCCGCAAGCGGCTCTTCCTCTTCGGCCTCGTCGTGTTCACGACCGCCTCGCTGCTCGACGGGCTCGCGACGAGCTCCGGGATGCTGATCGGCTCGCGCGCCCTCCAGGGGCTCGGCGCGGCGTTCATCTCGCCGGCCGCCCTCGCGATCGTCTCGACCACCTTCGAGGAGGGGGCGGAGCGCGCGAAGGCCCTCGGCGTCTGGGCGGCGATCGCGATCGGCGGCAGCGCGGTCGGGCTCATCGTCGGCGGCGCGCTGACGCAGCTTCTCTCGTGGCCGTGGATCTTCTTCATCAACGTCCCGGTCGGCATCGCGGTCTTCGCCGCCTCGCTGCGCTACCTGCCCGAGTCCCGCGACGAGCAGATGCACCGGAGCTTCGACGTCGCGGGCGCCATCTCAGTCACCGGCGGCCTGATGGTGCTCGTCTACGCGATCGTGTCGGCGCAGGAGCACGGCTGGACGTCGGCGCGGACGCTCGCGACCTTCGCAGCGGCGGCGATCCTGCTCGTCGCGTTCGTCGTGATCGAGCAGCGGCAGCGCTCGCCGCTCGTGCGCCTCTCGATCTTCCGCGTCCGGTCGCTCCGCGCGGCGAACATCGCGATGTTCCTCGTCGGCGCGGGCCTGTTCGCGATGTTCTTCTTCAACACGCTGTACATCCAGAAGGTGCTCGGCTACGGGCCGCTCGAGGCGGGCCTCGCGTTCCTGCCGTTCACGTTCGGGATCATCGTCTCGGCGGGGATCGCGTCGCGGTACGCGCCGCGCGTCGGCGTCCGGCCGATCGCGATCGCGGGCATGAGCGTGACGATCCTCGGGCTGCTCTACCTGACGCGGATCTCGGTCAACGGGAACTACGCGTCCGACGTGCTGCCGGCGCTCCTGCTGACGGCGCTCGGGCTCGGCTGCGTGTTCGTGCCGCTGACGCTGATCGCGACGACCGGACTCGACGACGACGACCAGGGGCTCGCGTCCGGGATCTTCAACACGTCGCAGCAGATCGGCGGCGCGCTCGGGCTCGCGATCCTCGCGTCGTTCGCCGCGAGCAAGACGACCG
>Ga0335079_10007866_pt1 | contig 12120 bp, 8 predicted proteins | sample Lox_Sample_33_FD_206719 | JGI IMG/M metagenome (GOLD analysis project Ga0335079, IMG submission 206719) | Soil microbial communities from Loxahatchee National Wildlife Refuge, Florida, United States - Lox_Sample_3.3 | ecosystem: Environmental > Terrestrial > Soil > Wetlands | place: USA: Florida... | reverse complement strand
CCGCCGACTACTACTTCGAAGACTACGCGGCCGAGGGTTTCAGCGACGGCAGCGACTCCAGCTCCACCCAGTTCATCACCGACGTCGAAGCCGCCGGCAGCCGCCCACTCATGACCATGGTCATGCTTCCCTGGGTCGCCCAAAGCGCCGAGACGTCAACAACGCAGGGAGGGACTGACAACTATCACTGGAGCTTCTCGGACACGGAATTCGGCAATCAATGCAGCTCAGACTACTGGAACGCCGATGCTGGAGACGGGTTGGAATCGGATTGCTCGACTCGGGTCACCACCAGTGTCGTGAGCACCGCCTACTTGCCAATCCTTGACGACAAGAGCCAGAGCTGTCCCGCCTCGTCCTGCGTGTACCGGGACGCTTGGGCGTCCGCACTGGCCAGCGCTTTCGGCAATGGAACCTGCTCCATCCCCAGCTCGTCCATCACCTCCTGTCACTTCTACGACATGGACAACGAGATCGAGATCTGGGGCAACACCCATTTCGACATCCATCCTCAACCCTCGAGTTATGACGAGCTGGTCAACACCTACCTCTCGGAAGCGACCAAGCTGAAGAGCTGGGACCCGCAGGCCGTCCGCTTCGGGCCGGTGACCTGTTGCTGGTGGTTCTATTGGAACGGGGCCGATGGCAACGACAAGGCTACACACGGCGGGGTGGATTTCCTCCCCTGGTGGCTGAACCAGATCTATTGGAGCGACCAGGTCGCCGGCGTGCGTTCACTGGACGTTCTGGACGTGCACGCCTACCCGGATGCCAACACCGATGGCCTCAGCACGGCGCAGCTTCGAGCGCTGGCGGTGAGCATCTATCGGGACTACTGGGACCCCACCTTCGTGAGCCCATCGAACTCGATCGACCAGCCATGGACTACCAGCCTCCAGCCCAACAAGACCATACCATTCCGCATTCCACGCATCCGCGCCATCGCCAACATGGTCTATCCACAAACTCCATTGAGCTTCACCGAATGGAACGCTGCCTTTGCCGGCGAGTCCGACTTCTCCACGGCCCTCGGTGATGCCGACGCTTACGGCATCTTCGGCCGCGAGCGGATGGCCTTCGCTTCTCGTTGGGAGGCGCCGGTCTCGACGAATCCCAACTACCAGGCCCTGAAGCTGTACACGAACTACGACGGATCGCATCACTCCTTCGGCACAACCTCGGTCTCCGACACCCACAACGGCGATCCGAATCTCTTCTCGAGCTACGCAGCCCTCGACGCCACCGGGAGCACGCTGACGGTGATGGTTCTCAACAAAGATCCTTCGAATGCGGTGCAGGTGACCTTCGCCCTCTCCGGGTTCAGCGCCACCACCTTGGTGAGCTACACGTTGGCCTCGACTTCCCCCGACACGATCGCCGCCTCCTCCCCCAGGCCGTGGTCGCCTGCCCAGACCTTCGCACCCTACAGCGCGACCCTGCTCGTCATCAGCGGCAACCTGACGAGCGTGCCCCGGTCCGACTGGGATTTGAACCCCGATGCGATCATGGTGCCCGCCGGCGGCACCTTCACCCTGCAACCCAAGCTCGTCAGTGGGACCAGCACGGTCACGCTCGCCTCGGCCGTTTTTGACGCTTTTGAGGGCATGCCAGCCTGCAGCGGAACCCTCACGCTCGCCTCCCCTACGGTCGGTCCTGGCCAGCCGGGCACCATCGCGGTGCAAGCGGGCAGCACGCCTGGGTTTTGCCATTTCACGGTGACCGGAAGCGACGGTTCCGTCGCCCAGACCCAGGGCGGGTGGATCGTGGTCGGCAATCCGGCGGCCGGCCTGGTTGCCACCGGCGGGAACAACCAAACAGGCAGCCCCGGCACCACTCTGAGCGGGCCCCTCACCGTCACGTTGTCCCCTGGCCAATCCGGCGGCACCGAGTCGGGCAATAGCGTTCTATTCACAACCAATGCGGGAACCCTGTCCAACGGCACGACGAGCGGTCCTCGAGTCATCGCGGTGACGAACGCATCGGGCGAGGCTTCGGTTTCCTTGACCTTGCCGGGGACCCGTCAAACGGTCCGCGTCGCGGCGCAGGCCCCCTATGCACTCGGGAACTCCACTGCCGCGTTTTCCGAAACTTCCCAATAGCGCCCGGGCACGGTCCCCCGACATCGCAGAGACGTGAGCTCTTCGCGCCAGGTCCGAGCGATGAGCCATGGGCCTGGCTTCCCGTTCGACGGGAGCGAGGCGACCACGTGCGGCTCTCCCGCGGTCCGCGATGCGGGCTTCCGTTGGGCGGCTGAACCAGGGGATATGACCCGCAGGGGACAGCGCTCCACCGAGCCCGGGATTACAAGTCCAACGTGGTCGACGCGCGCAATCCTCAGGCCGAACAGATGGCGGACGAGTCCATGATTCGAACCCTGGCCGCCCAGGCAGAGGCGCTCTGGCCTCAGGAGCTGCCGCTCTTGCGCCGATATGCCCTGACCGGCGCGCCCCGGATCCTGGACGCGGGCTGTGGCACGGGGGAGGTGACCCGCCGTCTCGGCGAGGAGTTTCCGCACGCGATGATCCTCGGCGTGGACGTGCTCGACCAGAGCCTCGAGCGTGCTCGTCTCGCTTCGGCCCACCTGGGTACCCGCGTTTGCTTCGAGAACCGCAGCATTTTCGGACTCGGACTGCCTGAAGCCTCCTTTGACCTGACGGTGTGCCGTCATGTGTTGCACGCGATCCCGGTGGCTCAGCATGCCATCGCCGAACTCGTGCGCGTGACCCGGCCTGGCGGGTACGTACACCTGCTGGCCGAGGACTACGGGATGATCCATTTTCCAAAGCGACGGCTCGACCCGGCTCCATTCTGGTCCATGGTACCCGTCCGCTTCGGCGCGGCGACCGGCACGGACCTCTTCATCGGGCGCCGGGTGCCCGCCATCTTGCGCGAACTTGGCTTGGGTTCACTGAGCACGGACTTTCTCGTCGTCGACCCGCTACGCGTCCGGCGCGAGACGTTCGCCGCGATATGGGAAGCGTGGCGCGATGGTTACACGGAGGCTATCTCGCGGTACTGTGGCATCCCGCCAACCGAGGCGGCCGAGCACTTCGATGACCAGATCGCCAGCATCCGCGATCCGAACTCGTACGCGGCGTGGCTCGTGCCGGTTGTAGCGGGGGTCGTGCGAGGAAGATCCGCGCGGTAGCCAGGAGCGCGCCTCGCGGGCTCACATGCCCATCTTTCGAAGCCGGAGTTGAATCGCAGAACCCGCGCTCGCGGCACGCTCGCACGCTCGGCATGGAGAGCGTCTTCTTTCAGCAAAGACCGCCTCGGACGAGGGCGTGACCTGACCGCCTGAATTAGGTTCACGTATTGCCGCGGTGGAAACCGCGCTCGGGGAGTGGCGCCCGTGAACTTGCGCATGGCACCGGTGCCGCCACAGATTTACGGAGCGTCTTTATGGACGCGAAGCGACGCTGTGCGGCGAAGCCGCCGTGTCCCGCAGCCATGACGACCCGCTGCCCACCGAACACGTTCGCCCATCTGCTCCAAGCCCGGTCCACCAGGAATGCCACTGCGAGTGGAACGATCGGTTTTGGCCACGATCTGAGGCGTCGGCCGAGCTGAAAAGGGCCCCGACTTTCGGGGTGCGGCAGGGGCCGCCCTCCATCCGTGGAATGTCGTTCCAAAAGCGTTGACAGGGCCCCCCCGGATGCTAGAGTTTTCAAATAGCATCCTGCCCGAGGGAGCGAGGTCGCCATGACTTCGATGCTTCTGAACGGTGAGTGGGTTGGTGCTTCGGACGGCTCCACACGCGTAGTCTCGAACCCCGGAACGGGCGCGCGGATCGACGAAGTTCCGGTAGCGACCGAGCGGGATATTGTGCGCGCCATCGAGGTCGCCCAGCGCGCCAAGGCCGCGATAGGGGCCCTCCCCGCGCACGAACGGGCCCGGATCCTCGTCGAGGTGGCCGGGCGCATGGAGGCCGCCCGCCCGGCTCTCGCGGAGCTCCTCGCCCGCGAGAACGGGAAGCCCATCCGGCAGACGCGCGAGGAGGTGAATGCGGCGGCTCGCATCTTCCGCGGCTTTGGAGAGGAGGCCAAACGGCTCTTCGGCCGCGTCGTGCCCATGGACGCAATTCCGGGCATGGAACGCCATTTCGCAGTCACTATTCGTCAGCCAGTCGGCGTGGTGGCTGCCATCGTTCCTTTCAACTATCCGGTCGAGCTTTGGGCCCACAAGGCCGCGGCCGCGCTCGCCGCTGGCAATGCCCTCGTCAGCAAGCCCCCCACAGCGTGTCCGCTGACCCTCCTCGCCGTGGCCCGCCTCCTGGAGGAGGCCGGGCTTCCCCGCGGCGCGCATCAAATGGTCACCGGCCCGGGCGAGACGCTGGGCCGGGTTCTCGCCGAGAGCCCCGGTGTCCAGCTCGTCACCGTCACCGGGAGCGTGCAGACCGGCATGGCGGTGGCCCGGGCGGCAGCAGGTAGCCTCAAGCGCGTGCACGCGGAGCTGGGAGGCAACGATGCGACCATCGTCTGCTCGGACGCCGACCTCGACCGGGCAGCCGAGGCCATCGTGATGGGACGTCTGGCGCGGGGCAACGGCCAGATCTGCTGCTCAGTGAAGCGGATCCTCGTGCACGCGTCGGTCAAGGCTGATCTGGCTGCCCGCCTGGTCGCCTGGGCCAAACGCCTCTCGGTCGGCGACCAGCTCCTAGAGACCACCGACGTCGGGCCCCTCATTGACGTCCGGGCGGCCGAGGAGGTGATCGAGCGGGTGCACCGCGCGGTAGCAGCAGGGGCGGTGGTACTCGCGGGAGGCAAACGGGATGGTGCCTTCGTCGAGCCCACCGTACTTCTGGATGTGCCTCCGGACGCAGCAGTCTTCCGCGAGGAGACCTTCGGACCCGTCGTGCCGCTCGTCGGTTTCTCCAGCCTCGACGAGGCGATCGCGCTCGCCAACGATTCACCGTATGGTCTCCAGGCGGCCGTCTTCACCCGCGACATCTCGACCGCATTCTCGGTCGCGCACCGGCTCGAGGCGGGCGGGGTCATGGTCAACTGGGGCTCCGCCTTGCGGGCCGAGACGCTCCCCTTCGGTGGAATCAAGATGAGCGGCCTGGGGAGAGAGGGTGTGCACGACACGCTGCTCGAGATGACGGAGCAAAAGGCCATCCTCTTCCACGACGCGCTTCCCGCGCCGCCTTAGGCCTCACCCGTGAGCGCCGCCCCCCGGCTCGAGCTGCGCGGACTCCGCAAGCGCTATGAGGCCACCTTGGCGCTACGCGACGTGAGTCTCGTGGCCGGGGCCGGCGAGGTCCATGCCTTGGCGGGGGAGAACGGTGCGGGGAAATCGACTCTCATCAAGATCTTGGCCGGAGCGCTACACCGCGACGCGGGCATGGTTCTTCTGGACGGCGAGGCGGTGGAACTCGCGAATCCGACGGCAGCCCGGGCAGCCGGGATTCGGGTCGTCTACCAGGAGTTCAGCCTGGTTCCCACCGTCTCGGTGACTGAGAACGTGCTCCTCGGACGGCTCCCCACCGCCGGTACGGCTCTCTGGATCGACTGGCCCGCCGCACATCGGCGGGCAGCCGAGGCCATCGCCTCGCTCGGCTTCGAGGTTCCCGATGTGCGGCGCCGGGTCGGGGCGCTGCCCGTTTCACAGCGCCAGATGATCGAGGTCGCCAAGGCGATGCTGGATCGTCCACGGATCCTCATCCTCGACGAACCCTCGGCGGTCTTATCCGCGCGAGACCTCGAGCGCCTCTTCGCTGCCATTCGCCTGCTCCGACAGACGGGTGCCACCGTCATCTACGTTTCGCACCGGCTCGACGAGGTCTTCGCCATCGCAAACCGGATCACCGTGCTGAAGGACGGAGCCCGGGTGGGCACCGTGCCGGCGAGCGAGATCGATCAGGCCGGCTTGGTGCGCATGATGGTCGGGAGGGCGTTGGGGGAGATCTACCCCAAGCGGCGGACGCCCGCGTCACCTGGCGCCCTGCTCACGGTGCGCGGGCTCGAGAAGCGACGGGCGTTTTCCGGAATCGCGCTCGACCTCGCGCCCGGCGAGATCCTGGGCGTGAGCGGGCTCGTCGGGAGTGGCCGAACCGAGCTGCTCCGGGTGATCTCCGGAGCCGACCGTGCCGAATCGGGCCAGATGACCCTGGGGGGACATCCCTACGACCCTCGTTCGCCAGCGGACGGACTCCGTGCCGGCATCGCGATGCTGAGCGAGGATCGCGCACGCGACGGGCTCATTCCGGCGATGTCACTGAGAGACAACCTTAGCCTGGCCTCGCTGGCACGGATGTCCCGCTTCGGCCTGTTGCGTCGGCGCGTCCAGGACGCGCTCGTCCATGGCGAGGTACAGCGCCTCGACGTGCGTGCCTCTTCCATCGGTACTCCGGTGCGACGTCTCTCGGGCGGGAATCAGCAAAAATCCCTGGTCGGGAGGTGGCTCATGCGCGGTGCCCGCGTCCTTCTGCTCGACGAGCCGACGCGCGGCGTCGACGTCGGCGCCAAGGCGGAGATCTACCGGATCATCGCGCAACTCGCGGAGGAGGGCATGGGCATCCTGCTCGTCTCGTCGGAGCTCCCCGAGATCCTGGGGCTGTCGGACCGGATCCTGGTGATGCGCGGCGGGCGGATCGTCGCCCGTTTCGAACGAGGCGAGGCAACCGAGGAGCGGCTGCTGGCTGCCGCGGCAGGCGTGACGCCGGAAGTGGCTGGATGAGCGAGGTGAACAAGATCGGGCGCGTGCACTTGCCGGGACGGGCGGCGCCTGCCGAGGTCGACACCGATTGGCGTGCGCGCCTGGTTCCATACCTCCCCATCGCCGCGTTCGTGGTGCTAGCGGCTGTCGCTGCGGTCACCTCCGACGCCTTCCTGGGCGAGAGCAACCTCGGGAACCTCCTTCGGCAGATCGTCACCAACGGGCTCATCAGCCTGGGGATGTTGGTGGTCATCCTGAGCGGGGGAATCGACCTCTCGGTGGGACCAATCGTAGCTCTGTCCGGGATCGTAGGGGCGGGCCTCTTGAACGCGCTGCCCTGGCCCCTCGCCGTTCCCATCGGCGTCGTGGTGGCGCTCCTGGCGGGGGCGGTGAACGGCGCGCTCGTGGCCTACTTCCGCATGCCACCCTTCGTCGCGACCCTGGCGACCATGTCGGCGTTTCGCGGGCTGGTCTATGTCTATTCCGAGACGCCGGTCGTCCCAACCAACACCTCGTTCCGTCACTTCGTCGTATCCAGCGTGGGGCCCATCCCGAGCGTGGCGCTCGTCATGCTGGCGTGTTTCGTCCTGGTGAGCCTCTTTTTGAGGCGAAGCACGGCAGGCAGGAACCTGTACGCCATCGGCGGCAACGCCGAGGCGGTTCGCCTCGCCGGCATCAACGTGCGGGCCCACCAGCTCCTCAGCTACGTGATCTCAGGAGGCTTCGCGGGGCTCGGGGGGCTTATCCTGACGAGCCGCATCGGGATTGCTCAGCCCAGCGTGGGCTCTGGGATGGAACTCGATGCCATCGCCGCCTGCGTAATCGGCGGGGCCGCCCTCTCCGGGGGTGTGGGCACGGTCCGAGGCACCCTCGCCGGAGTGTTGCTCCTCGGGCTCATCAGCAACCTTCTCAACCTCTACAGTGTGCAAGCCTATTACCAGCAGATCTTCAAGGGTGCGCTCATCGTGCTGGCGGTATTGACGCGCCGGAGAAGCGAATGACGCCTCCCCGAGGGTCGGGGCGGCGCTGACGAGGAAGCCGTGAACGGCTGGCAGAAGGGGGAATCCCATGGATCGTCGGCTATGTAACATCCTGGGCGCAGTCGTGTTCTTGTTCGCGATCGCTTGCTCCAGGGAAGCCCGAGGCCCGACGTCGGCTTCGGGCCCTAAGACCATCAAGATCGGCATGGCCAACCTTAGCCTTTGCTGCGCTTACTTCATCGGCATGTCCAAAGCGGTGGAGGAGGAGGCGAAGGCCTTCTCGAACGTGCAGGTGTTCGTCACCAACGCCGACGGCAAGATCGACAAGCTGACCGCCGACGTCGAGGACCTCATTTCCAAGAAAGTAGACGGCGTCGTCCTCAGCGCCGCCTGGATCGAAGCGGCGCCTGCAGCACTCGAGGCGTTGCAGAAGGCGCACATCCCGGTGGTGATGGTGGACCGCAAGCTCAAGAATGGCGAGTACACGAGCTGGATCGGTCCTGACAACTACGCCATCGGGCAAGGAATCGGCGAGTTGCTGGTGAAGACGCTGGCCGGCAAGGGGAAGCTGGCCGTCATCCGCGGAGGGCCAGCCGACAACAGCATCGGGCTCGACCGCACGAACGGCGTGAAGAGCAAAGTGGAGGGGAGCGGTATCGAGATCGTGGTCTACCCGGATTGGGGGGGCTGGAGCACCGACGGTGGCAAGAAGGCCATGGAGGACCTCATGGCCAAGAACCCCAACCTGAACGCGGTGTTTTGCGAGAACGACTCGATGTGTCTGGGGGCAAAGTCGGCCATCGGCGACGCCGGCAAGAAGGACCAGATCCTCGTCACCGCGGTCGATGGCCAGAAGGAAGCCCTGAAGGAGATCCTCGACGGCACGAACTACGCCGCCACAGGCCTCAACAACTCCGATCAGATCGGCCGCGCTGGTTTCCACCGCCTCATGGCGATCCTGGCGGGCGGCCAGCCGGAAAAGGACACGGTGCTGCCCTCTCCCATCATCAACCGCGACAACGTCGTGAAGTACTACAACCCGGCCAGCATCTTCTGAGCGAGATCGGCCGCGCGCGAGATCGCCTCGCGCGCGGCCTCTTCGTCAACCCGACGGGGATTCTGTTTCGGAGAGGCCGCACTTCAGGGTGCCTGGCCTCTCTTCTTTTGCATGCCGATGGGCCTCTCGTCCTAGAGTGAACCCCCGATATCCCGCCGTCGGGTGTCGCCTGGCCGGTCTATGGCCGATACTCACCCGCGGCGAGCTGGATGCCTATCGTCCGCTCTCCCTCGATTCCAATCTTGCTGACATGGAGGCGCTGCACACCCCTCCGCGGCACACTTGCCGCGCTCGAGGCGTCAGAAGGTCCGTGCTCCTTCCCCGGCCGCTGCCGTCCGCGCCCATCGGTCGAGTTCGAGCTGATGCAGTTGCCCTAAATCGTCCTACAGTGAAGATGATCCCCGCATTTTGCCCAGGGTCCTATCGCAGACCCTCAGACGGGCACCGCCCGTGCAAACTCCAATATGCCGGAAAGGAAAGATCATCGAGGGTGGGCGATGCGTTGCCAGGCAACGCAGATGAGAGTTCCCCAACGCACGGACCGGCATGGACATCCCTAGACGGCCGTGGAACAGTACACTTCCTTGAGCGGGGTACGAGTCAGGAAAGGGAACGTCGATGGATCCCGAGGCCGTTTATTCACAACTCGACAGCGTCCTGAAGGAGCCTCGCTTCGCGCACCTGTATGAAGAAGTGAAGGCGAGGTTCCTCGCCACCGACGGGATAGGCCACAACTGGGAGCACGTACGTCGGGTGATTGTGAATGCGGCCTACCTATGCCAGGAGGAGAAGGCAAACCTGGACGTCGTCATGGCCGGTTCGATCCTTCACGACATTGGATTTGTGCTGGCGCCGGCCGAGCCGAAGAGCCACCATCTCCACGGTGCCTCGGGCTGCTACCAGTTCCTCGGCGCCTGGACCCCGACCGAGCGCGACGCTATTTCAAGGTGCATTCTCAAGCACAAGGGCAGGTTCCCTGGTTACGAGGGCAACGAGCCCGACACCCTCGAGGAGAGGGTGGTCTGCGACGCGGACCAGGTCGACAAGTTCGGTTGGGTGGGTTTGCTCCAGACCGTGAAGGTCTTTGCCGAGTACGGTTGCAAGGGCATGGAACAGTTCAAGTCGTTGGCTGGGCTCGCCGAGGGTCTTGGCCGGACAGCGAGGATTCAACTCTACACCGAAAGCGCCCGACGCTTTGTCCGTGAGCGCGCCGAGCCCGACCTGTCTCGTGCGGGTGCGCGTCTCAAGGGCGAGCTGTCGCTGTACCTCGGTTGGAATCGGTAGCGCAAAGGACTCCCGCGTTTTGGGGGTCAGCTGAGACCCGATGCGCGATGTTCTTCTCCCATCCTCGCCACAGCCTCCGCGAGCAGTCGACAAGCCCATTGCATCGCCGGGATGCCGAGGGAATGACGGATGGTGAGCGTACGACAGCGCTCGCCACGCGAGGGTGAGGCATCCTCAAAAAAGCGCCGGAGCGCAGCGCTTCAGAGAGCGTGCGTGATCCCAAGGATGGTCACCCATGACGAGTGCGTCGGTCTGGGAGAAAACTGATCGGGGACCCCCCGGTCGGTGGGAGTCACGGCATCCGTTCTCCACGTGCGACCGCGAACAATTCGTACCACTCGACCCGGGAAAGTTGCACGTCGAGCGCCTGGGCGCACGCCTTGAGCCGGGCTGGTTGGACCGTTCCGAGCACGGGCTGGATACCGGCGGGGTGGCGCAAGAGCCAGGCGAGGACGATGGCTTCGCGGGTCACACCGTGCTGGGTGGCGAGCTCAGCCACCTTCTGAGCGAGCCTGACTACCGTGTCAGGCTGCCCATCCAAGCTCCGACCTGAGAGGTATCCTTGCGCCAGCGGTCTCCAGGCCTGGATCTGGACGCCTTGCTCTCGACAGTACTCGATGACACCCTCCCAGCCATCGGGGTACCTGGGCGAATGCTGGTTGAAGCATATGTGCGCCTCGGCGAAGCCGTGATGGAGGAGGTTCATCTCCAGCTGGTTCACTACGAGCCGATCCGCCAGATGGCGTTGCAAATAGGCGATCTGAAACCGATTCTGGTTGCTTACGCCGAAGTAGCGGACCTTGCCGGCCCGCTTGAGCGCCTCGAACGCGCGAGCGATCTCCTCCGGCTCCCACAACACGTCGGGACGGTGAAGGAGCAGAATATCGAGGTGGTCGGTGCCGAGCCTGCGCAGGCTGGCCTCCACCGCCTCGAGCAGATGCTCGTAACTGAAGTCGTAGCGCATCGGCGTCCCGGGAGGATCGTCGCTCCAACGAATTCCAGCCTTGGATTGGAGCACGATACGACTGCGCAGCGATGGGTGCTCCCTCATCACTCGCCCGAAGACTTCCTCGGCCCGGCCGTACGCGTAGATGTTGGCGTGATCGAAGAAGTTAACGCCGAGCTCCTCGGCTGCGACCAGGAAGGCCCGGGCCTCCGCCTCGTGCTCGGTGCTGAGCGAGACCTTTTGCCAGCGGCCAGCCAGGTCCATGCAGCCCATGCAGAGTTGAGAGACGTCGAGGTCGGTGTGCGGGATCCGAATTGTTCTCATGGCCTTCCTCCGAAAGTGCGCGCTCATAGATCCTTTCGGGCTTAAGCGCGTCGCGATGGCTCTTGAACCGCGAAGGATAACAGGAAGACGGGAGGCGCCGGGCACCGCGCTTCTGCCAGGCGGTTGCCGCCTCATTCGGAATGGGCAACACGCGAGGAGTTCCAGCGCTCGCCAACCCTTACGGGGGCAGGGTCGATCGTCCAACCGAGTTCCGCTGGAAGTGTCGGGGCGGTCGTCTCAACCTGTGGACTCCTGGCGTTGGGCTGGCTCGGGTGACCGTGCAGCGCATCGAAACGCGAACGGGATCGGAGGCTGTACCCGAGCGCAGGGTGGGGGGGGGCGTAAAGCCCCCTCGCAGCAGCCCCGGGAGGTAACGCCAGGATATCTGGCGGGAGCTCGCCGACGACCGCGACTCGAGGCGCGCTGCGCCCGCTGAGGGCGTTCGTTGCCGCAAGCTCACCCGAGCATCTTCAGGCCACCTGGAGGAGGCCCTGGTCGACTACAGCAAGACCCGCTCGTGCTTCCCGGATGAAGAGAAGCAGCGACGGATGCGGTTCTTCGTCTGACCACGGGCTTCAGTTGCCAGTCGGTCCGTCTCTCACCTTCGGGTCGCCGACGAGGATTGCATGAGGTCCCGAGCTCTCCTCAACTTGCCCTTCATCCTACGGTGAACCCCAGATGAGATGCAGGTGCCCGGCTTCCTCATGCGCTCGTCATCAGCGTTCCGAAGTCCGAGAACCCAAGGTGGCGGACGACGTCCGCGCCCTCACCGGCAAGCTCTCCCCCTAGACTCGGCGTGTCCCGGAAATTCTCGGCGAGTTCTTCTTAGCTGCCTAAAGCAGTCGACCGCCGGCAGTTCGATTTCGAACACC
>Ga0335079_10007863_pt1 | contig 12121 bp, 9 predicted proteins | sample Lox_Sample_33_FD_206719 | JGI IMG/M metagenome (GOLD analysis project Ga0335079, IMG submission 206719) | Soil microbial communities from Loxahatchee National Wildlife Refuge, Florida, United States - Lox_Sample_3.3 | ecosystem: Environmental > Terrestrial > Soil > Wetlands | place: USA: Florida... | reverse complement strand
AGATTTCCTGCGGGTTGCATGGCTTGACGATGTACTCCTGCGCGCCCTCCTTCATCGCTTGAATGGCGGTGTCCACCGTAGCATACGCGGTAATGATAATGATGGCTGCGTCCGCACGAAGGCGGCGGATCTCAATCATGGTCTCGATGCCATCCATGCCTCCCGGCATCTTCAAATCGACGAAGTAGATAGCGTAGTCGGTGGACTGGGCGAACTCCAGGGCCTTCCGGCCGTTCGCTGCGGTGTCGACGCGATAGCCGTCTTCGCGCAGCCACGCGGCCATCGATTCGCACATCACCTCTTCATCGTCCACGATCAGAATTGGCCAGACGCCTTTCATATTGATCCTCCGTTCGTGGCGCCCAGCCGGTGCGCCAACTGGGTCCCGCATCGGGCGCAGTAACGTTCCCTTTTGGCATCCACCCGGTCGACATGCGTAGCCAGACTCATCGCACACTGGGGTTCCGAGCAATGCGTCAAGCCGAACGTGTGCCCCAGTTCATGCAGCATTTCTTTGATAGTGCGCTCGCGCAGCAAACCGTCATCGGCCGGCAAACCGTAAAATTCCTGGCGCAGCCGGCAGAGCGATACCACGGCAACAGGCCCGCCCAGTTGGGCTTGGCCGAACAGGAAGGTGAGCATGGGAATCGACAGATCCACTTCTGTGACACCGAGCAGGCGCGCCGCATCGCGCGGGGCGGTTTGCGCGAGAGCCTTCATAACCGCCACCGACTGGTATTGTTGACGCGCCGCGTCATAGGAGCCCTCCGGAATCGCGAGCGAAGGCAGCCGCCGCACGGGAAACGGGAACCACTCCGCGGCAGCGCTGTCCAGCCAGTCCATTACCTCGGATGCCACGCTCCCCACGGCCACGATATAGAGGTTGTTCACGCCGCATGGCCCTGTATTTCTCCGGGTCCCGCCGCACTCCCCGGTTTGAGCGGGAGAGTGACCGTAAACGTGGTGCCCTCATTCCGCTGGCTGGTGACATCGATTTCCCCTTCGTGCGCCTCCACGATCCCATATAGAACTGCCAGGCCCAGTCCAACCCCCTTCCCTTCCGCCTTGGTGGTGAAGAAAGGATCGAAAATTTTGGCGAGGTTCTCGGGAGCGATCCCTTCGCCTGTATCCTGGACGCGCAGTTCCGCAGACTTTCCACCGGGCAGCAGCCTGGTGCGAACCGTGAGCCTGCCGCCATGCATGGATTGCATAGCTTCTGAACCGTTCATGACGAGATTCAGAATCACCTGCTGGATCTGCGAGGAATCGCATTCGACAAATGGCAGGTTGTCCGCGAGGTCGAGGACCGTTTCGGTGTTGCTCAACTGGAGTTTGTGGCCGACCAGCCCGAGTGTCGACCGCACCAGCTTATTGAGATCGGCGGGCGCGCGCTGCGGCTTGGAGCGCCGCGAAAAGGCCAGCAGGTCGGAGACGATGCGCCCCACCCGGCTGGTTTCCGTAGAGATGCGGTTGAGATACTTGCGGAACTCCTCTTCCCTCCCGGCTGGGAATTGTCCGTTCGCCATGAATCGTTCGAGCAGCATCGAAAGATTGAGCACGCCCGAAACGGGATTGTTGATCTCGTGGGCGACGCTGGCCGCGAGTTGGCCCAGCGATGCCAGCCGGTCGGTTTGCAGCAGCTTGCGGTGGGCAGCCTGCAACTGCCCGGTCCTCTCGGCAACCTTGCTCTCGAGCGTCTGCGTCAGTTCATTCAAATCCGCCACGGCAGATTTCAAGCGCCCGCGCATCGAATTGAACGAGTCCACCAGCTCATCCAGCTCTCGACTGCGATGATCGATTTCAATCGGGCGGTCCAGGTTCATGACGCCGACTGCCTTGGTACCCCGGATCAATTCCTGGATCGGCGTCGCCACGAACCTGCGCGTGAACAGAATGACGAATGCGGCTCCGATGACGACCATCAGCGCGGTGGAAAGCACGGCCTGCAGAGTCATGGCCCGCGTCTGCTGCTCGACCGGATCCAGCCGCAGCGCCACGTCCAGCACACCGAGCACCTTAATTTTTGCGGGATGCGCGTGGCAGGCGGCGCTGTTGCACGAGCGCTCGTTGAAAATCGGTGTGACGATGTTGAGTGTCCGGTTGCCTTCCGGCGAAGTGGCATAGCGCACGCGGGACTTGGGGGCGGGATTCTCGGTGACCTTGCCTTGACCGTGACAGGCGCTGCAGACTTCATCGTGGACCAGAGTCATGCTGCGAGGCTCCTGAGGATCGGTGGAATACCGCAGTTGGCCATCGCGGTTGAACATCCGTATACGGTCCACGCCATGCTTGTCAGCGATTACCTGCATGATCTCGTAGGCAGCTTCACGATGATCGTCCAGCATGGCGTGCCACGTAGCGCTGGTGATGCTCCGCGAAAGTTGGTCCGCGCCGGTAACCATGGTTCTTACCAGAAGGTTCTTCTGCGTCCGAAAATTCAGAAAGCCGGCAATGCAGCTGATGACAACGATCAGAACCGTTAGGGAAAGGATAAGTTTTGGGCCGAGCCTATGAAGCATTTAGGACTCTTAATTCTTATTATAGAACCTAGCGAATCCAATTGCAGGTGGGGGCCGGGAACATTCTCAACGTGACCACGGAGACGGACGTTCACGTCGCCACGGGCCCACCATCCGTTCCGCTCTTCAGTTCTTGGATCGCGAGTTCAGATCGCGGGACAGCATCAATTTGAACGTCAACTTATCGGCGCCGGCAGTTACGCCGAAGCCAACGCCGGTCTCAATATTCAGTCCTTTGCCGTGATGATCGGTGACGGCCCAAACCTCGTGGAACTGGCTGTTCAGGGCGTCGAAATGACGCAACGGCCCGACATCGGCATATTCTTCGACGGCCACCGCCCAGGCGGTATTCAATTTATAGGCGACGCGTGTGGCTGGAACGAATTCGAGGTTGCCGAAACCACCGGCGTATTCGGTATCCACGATGGGATTGAAAATAAAATCCACGCGATGGAGATGCAGGCCCACGATGGGCCGGACTTCAGACGTGAATCGCCTCGGTTCCCAATACTTGTAATTGACACTGAACTCGAAGTTCACTCCATAAAAGAACTTATGTTCGGCGGCATGTGGACGCACGAATAATTCCCGCAGCTTAAATCCATTGATCGATCCGCCGCGCCCTTCGGAATACGGACTCCATACCGGCAGGTAAAGCCCCTGTTCGAACCAATCGGTGACGCCGTAGGCCCACTCGGCAGCGCCGTTCACGGAATGATTGGGGATAATGCCGCCGGGGAAGTCTGGCACCTTCCGGCCCACTGGAGTGAAGTTGGTGTGGATCTCTAGATTGAACACCCCCCGATCCGCGATTTCCGCATCGTAAACCTGGATCTCGTCCGTCTGCGCAACGATCGCAGCGGGCATCGCAAAGATGGCCAGGGCGGCCACGGCAGGTGCGCTGGTTTTGGTTTTCAAAAGAGAAGTCCTGTTTGCGTAAGGCTATTGTCAGCTCAGCGACCAACCAAATGCCGGCATGGTCCTCAATTATACTGAACGAACATTGGCCCCAGATTGGCCGGCCTCAATCGTCTTAGTTCTGTATAATTCAGGCCAGGAGACTGGCCCACGATGGTTACGCGCCGCCCTCTACTGGCTCAGTCGGCCGCGTGTCTATGAAAAACACTCCTCTCGAAGACGTCACGGTTCTCGACTTGACCACCGCACTCGCCGGTCCGTTCGCTACGTTGCTTCTGGCGGGCCTTGGGGCGCGCGTCATCAAAATCGAGAACCCCAGCGGCGGCGGGGATAGCTGCCGCTCGAACGCGCCGTACCTAGGGTCGGAGGGAGGCACGCTGGCGCGGCGCCACGCCGACGACGTCTCCGTTTCAGCGTTGAACCGACTGCGTAACAAACTCGGCATCACGCTGAACCTGAAGCATCCCGAAGGGCGTATGGTGTACGCCGATCTGGTGAAAACGGCCGACGTCGTCGTCGAAAATTTCAGCCGCGGCACGCTGGAGCGTTTGGGCGCCGGCTACACCTTCGCCCAACAAATCAATCCGCGCATTGTTTACTGCTCGATCACGGGTTTTGGAAGCGACGGCGATTCCGGCACGGGCAAGGCGATGGATGCCATCATTCAGGCGCTGAGCGGAGTGATGATGACTTCCGGAGGGCCGGCCGATCCGCCGGTGCGCATCGGAGTGCCGTTCGCCGATCTGACCGCCCCGCTGTTTGGCGTTATCGGCGTGCTCGCGGCCATTCATCAGGCCAAACGCACGGGAGTCGGTCAACACGTCGACATCTCGATGCTGGGCGTCATGACGATGATGGTTTCCGGCGAGCCCTTCGACCTTCTGGAACGCTGCGGCGTGGCGCAGCGAACCGGCCTCACGGTGCCGCGCCTCGCGCCGTTTGGAATGTATGGCACCAAGGATGGGTATGTTGCCATCTGCGCTCCCACCGAGGCATTCGCGCGCTCGCTCTTTCAAGCCATGGGACAGCCTGAACTGGCCGGCGATGCACGATTCGCCCAACGCGATGACCGGGTCGAAAATGTTGCGGAACTGGACCGTGTGATCCAGGGTTTTACGAGTAGCAGAAGCAGCGCCGAAGTCCTGGCGGTGCTCGAACGCCACGGCGTCCCGGCCGCCAAAGCCCGCGATCCGAAGGAGGCCGTCCGCGATCCGCGCGTAGTGTCTCGCGGCGAGACGGTGCCACTCGAGCACCCCAAGTACGGGGCGGTGGAAGATGTCTACGGAATGGGTATGCCGATCAAATTCTCTGGAGCAAAAACCGGGTTCGATCAGCCGCCGCCCGAACTGGGCGAGCACAATCAGGCCGTCTATGGCGGTTTGTTGGGCTATAGCGAGGCACGAATCGCCGAACTGAGAGCTCTCGAAGTAATCTGAGGTCCCCTGACGAGTGACTTCCGCCATTTCTGCTCTGACCACGGTGTATGAGAAGCGCGCAATCCCATCATCGGGTGACCTGCCGATCATCGGTGTGACATCGAATACGGCGCCATGGGAACTGTTGCGAGCCGCGGGATTCCAGCCGATTCTTCTGAGCCCCCGGCACGAACAGACGCCACGAGCGGATCGGCACATGGAAGATGCGTTTTCTCCGCGTATCAAGGCTATATTCGATTTCCTGGTTTCTCCCGAGGCCGCCGCATTGAGCGCCGTGCTGATCCCCCGAACCTCGGAACAGGAGCACAAACTCTACCTCTACCTGCGCGAAGTCATGCGGCAAGGGCTGGAAACGGCGCCGCCGCCGATTCTGTATAACCTGCTACAGGCGAGGTCGCCCGAAGCGCAAGCTTACGGATTGGAGCGGACGCGCGAATTGAAACAGCAGTTGGAGCGGATGACGGGCCGCGCCATCGAAGCCGAAGCGATGACAGCCGCAATCGCAGAAGGAAATGCCGCGCGGAGCGTCGTCCGTGGGCTGCTGCGACTGCGCGAGTGCCCTGGCCCGAGGCTGGCCGGTTCGGAAGCCCTGGCGCTGATCGGCGCCTGGTACTTCATGGATCGCACCGAGTATCGACAGCTCGCTCGGACAGCACTTCAGGAAATCGAGACCCGCGGGCCGATCACGGGCCCTAGAGTCTTGATGAAGGAGCCGCCGCTCGGCAGCCGTGACATTTGCTCCATGATCGAAGCTCAGGGCGCCATTGTCGTCGCGGAAGATGATTGGTGGGGCTCCCGCGCGGTCAGTGACGATATCGACGTCACTGCAGATCCGCTCGGTGCCATCTTTGAGAGGTACTACTTCGACGCGCCGAGCCCGCGGGTCTTCCCTTCCTCGACGGCCGATGCGTGGTTCCGTCAAAAGGCCCAGGAAGTGGACGGCGTCGTCTTCTACCTGCCGGAGGAGGATGACACGCTCGGTTGGGATTATCCCCGGCTGCGCAATTTTCTGGATGAGCGCGCCATCCCGCATTTGATGTTGCGGACCGCGTCATCGGAACGAGCCGGCGCCTTCGTCAAGGGGCTCGGCCATGGCTGAAAAGCAATTGGAATCGACTGTTCGCGCTGCCCAGCATCAGAAGAGTTGGTTTGCGCAACTGCGCGAAGACGTCTTCGAAAAACAGAAGCCCTACGCGATCGTGCAAGCCGACATGCCGCTCGAACTCTTCCACGCCATGGATATTCCAGTGGTGAGTAATCAATGGTGGGCCTCCTTGATCGCCGCCAAACAACTAGCGCCGTATTACCTGGACCATCTCAATGCAATGGGTTATCACGAAGGGTTGTGCCGCTATTGCAGCCTCTCGCTTGCGTCCACGCTGGCTGGCGACGCCGCGCGGGCGCCATGGGGCGGCCTGCCCAAGCCCGCACTGCTGTCGGCACGGCTCACTTGCGATTGCATCCAGAGGGTCTTTGAGATTTGGGCGGGGCAGTTCGGCAGCCCGTTCGTTCCCCTGGATGTTCCTGGCGCCACCGAACTTCCGCCGCGCTGGTGGGAATTGAGCCGCTACCGCTGGAGCGAGCTCTTCGAGAGCCACCGCCTGGATTTTATGGTGGTGCAGTTTCATTCGCTCATCGCCACTCTGGAACGCATCACAGGAAGGCGCTTCGATATCGAGCGCCTGCGTGCCTTGATGGAAGGCGTCAACCGACAGGAGGAGTATTTCGACGAGGTTCGCGAGCTGATTTGCCGCGCGCCCAAAACCCCGGTACGTGTGACGGAGCAGATCAGCAATGTGATGGCAGCCCAGTGGCTGCGCGGCGGCGAGTGGGCCACCTCCCACGCCCGTGCGTTCCGCGATGAAGTGAAGGCACGCACCGAAGCAGGTGTAGCCGCGTGCCGCTCGGAGCGGATCCGGCTGATGTGGGTGGGCGCCGGTTTATGGCACGATACCGGCTTCTACACTGCGTTCGAAGAGCCCTACGGGGCCGTTTTCGTGTGGTCCATGTACCTTGCGTTCGGGCCTGATGGCTACATCCGTTACGGCCTGGACGACCCTCTGCGCGCGCTGGCAAGCCGAACCGTCAGTTTCAACGAGCAGCTTCACAACCCGCCGTGGGCCAACGAATGGATTGTGGATCAGGCCAGGCGGCACCGTATCGACGCCGCATTGGTACTCGAGCCGTTGGGAACGCGCCCATCGGCTACGGGCAATCGCTTCATCGAACGGGCTCTCGAAGCCAGCGGAATTCCGGTGCTGCCCATCGCCGCGGACATGGTGGATGCGCGCGGCTGGGATGGAGTCCGAATGCGGCAAACGGTAGCTCAGTTTCTGGAAGGACTGAGTTCCAGCACCGGGCGCGACCGCGCATAACGCCGCAGGTACACGACTTCGATCAACGCGAAAACCACTCCCCCTGCCACAAAACACCAGCCCGCCGTGAACCCGCCGGTCCGATCGCGCAGCACTCCCAAGACTTGTGGTCCCACGTAACCGAAGAGGCCTCCACCCAGTCCGACCACGCCCATCACTGGTCCCAGCTCGCGCCGGTCGACTACCTCTCCCGCCAACGCGAAAATCTGATTGGTGGCGCAAAGGCCAAGCGAAATCACAAGCGCGGTGGCCGCACGGAAGATCGCCAGGTTCGGAAGCATCATCGCGAAGCAGGAGGGGATCAGAAGCACGCCAAGCCCGATCATCATGCTCCAGCGGTCAAACCGATCGCAGAGATAGCCGAACAGCAGGTTGACAAAGATCGCGACGATATAACTGGTGCTGATTACGTACGCGCTTTCCATCGGGCTGAGTTGGAACGTTGTTTTCACCGCGGAAGGCACGAAAAAAGTTGCACTGAAGCCCCCCATGTTGATCAGCCCCAATAGCACCATGCTCCAGACGATCGGTGTTCGGAATGCGCTTCTGGTGGGCGCGCTCAGCCCGTGGCCGTGAAGCGACGTGGTTGTGTCGGCGCCGGGCTGATAGCCGAACCAGAAAACGACGGCGCCGGCAATCGCCATGATGGCGAATCCGGCCATGCCGCCGCGCCATCCGTAGGGTTCGGCGATTCCTGTTCCGAACGGCGCGCCAATTACCGAGGCAAGCGAGGCCATCGCGCCTAAGATGCCCATGCCGGTGCTACGAAAATCCGCCGGGCAGACCGCCGCGATGGATACCATCACGCAGACGAATGCCACCCGATATCCGAGCAGCCAAACGATGCGTGCGCCGAGAGCGGTCCCATAAGTGGCCGCCTGGCTCAGCAATAATAGCCCTACCGCGACACCTAACAACCCGGCGCTGAGCGCAATCTTTTCCCCGACACGCTTAGCCAAAATCCCCGCCGGCACACTCACCGCCATGGCGACCAAGCCGTACAGTCCGGTGAAGAGCCCGATCTGCGAGTAGGTGAGGCCGAAGTCCTTCTGGATCGCGGGCAACAGCGGCGAGAAGCCCAGGCTCGACATTTGGATCGCCATCATCGCCGCGACAGTCGCAGCAAACGAATAAATCCATGTCCTGCCTGGAGCGGGCACAGGCTCTATCCTACACTGTCATCGCCCTGCCTCCGGCCGCGGCAGGATCTCAACATAGTCCACTGCCGCCGTATCCCCTCCGTCCGGTATGCCCTCGACGCGGATCTCATCGCCTGGACGCAGCACCAGGCCGCGGATGGTTCGCCTGGTAGAAGATGATCCGTCCAGTTTCTGTGTGGGCAGCTGATCCGCAGCCGCCCATTCGTCCACAAGCTGGTTTTGCACTCGCAACCGGAAGTGGGCGACCCCATTGTTCTGGTCGAAGTATTGGATGCGTAATGCGTACCAGCCCGGAGGGCCGTCGTAGCGGAAACTCGCGTCGCACGACGCCGCGGCGCAGGTGATTGCTAGGCCGTCCGAAGCAGCCTCCCAAGGCGTAACCGGAACAACCGTGTAACCCTGCAATTTCATCGACTCGGCTTCCATGCGCCCCGGATGGCGCCCCACGCGACCCTTCGTATCCGCGATGCCGGATTCGCGGAAAAACCAATTGTTAACGGCATCCCGCCACACCTGCGCCTGGCCGGCCTGGTAATCCAGCTGCGCCAGTATTTCTCCATAGCGCTGCTCGTCGATGCGGCCCGCAAGCGATTCCCACTGTCGAACATATCCCTCCGCGGCTTCGGCGCCCTCGTAGTGGGAATCGTAAATGTACTGAATCACGGTTTTTCCGTCGTGCAGCACGTGCGTGTACGGCACGTGGTGCAGGAAGAGCAGCAGATCATCCGGACAGGTGTCGAGCGATTCGTACAGATTGGCCACCGCTGGCGGGTATTGGCCGAGGTAACCGGTCCCCGTCGCTACCGTCCGATCCATTCCGACCCCCTGTGCATCCGCCCGATGCCACATGCCCCAGCCGTTGCGCTCCGAGGCCTCCACATTCACGCCGTAGTGGTTTCCAGTGATGTCGGTGAGGCCCTGGAGACCGATCGGTCCCGTGTAGTTCTCGTAGACGCGCCACGACTGCAGCAGCATCGCGTCGATCGTGTCCATTACCTGTGGGTCGTTTCCAAAAGTCAGGCGGGTCCATTCTCGCGCGATTTCGCCGGCGCTCAGGTCCGGATTCCATGCCAGCCTTCCGAAGCCGTACAGGTTGGCCTGCGAGAGGTGATTCCCCAGCCAGTTGTCGTCCAGCCCGACATTCGCCACTCCAACAAAGCCTCCTGTGGGCCTGTGGAACGTGCGGCCGGCGACCAGCGCTTTGACCGGCGCCCCGAGCTGGAAATCGAGCGTCTCCTTCCACATGGGCACGAGGAACACCACCGCGCGCCCCTGCCCCATGTACTCCTGAGTGATCTGGAGTTCCACGGCCTGGTTGGTTTTGGCGAGCCCGGCGAACAACGGGGAGGCCGGCTCTCGCACCTGAAAATCGATCGGACCGTTCTTAATCTGGACGACCACGTTGCCGTTGAAGCGGCCATCGAGCTTGCGGAAATTGTCGTACGCGGCACGCGCACGGTCGGCCTTCCTATCGCGCCAATCCGCGTGGTGGTCGTAGACAAAGCCGCGGTAGAAGAGCAGGCCGCCATGCGGCTGCAAGGCACGCGCCACTACGTTGGCGGCATCGGCATGCGTCCGCCCGTAAGCTGATGGACCCACGCGGCCCTCGGAGTCGGCTTTCAGCACGAACCCTCCCAGATCGGGAACAGCACGGTAGAGTTCGGAGGTCCGCGCTTCCCACCACGCAGCCACAGTCGGGTCCAGCGGATCAAAGGTCTTCAGACCGCCGGCCGTCTGGGGGCTTCCGAAATCCACCGAGATCGCAACCTGCACACCCCACGCCCGAAGCGCCCCGGCAATCCGCGCGACTTGCGGCAGCCAGGCGGGAGTCAACAACCGGACGTCGGCGTTGACGTTATTGATGGAGCAGCCGTTAATTCCAAGCGAGGCGAGCAACCGCCCGTACTCGCTGACGCGGCTCAAATCGTCGCGCGCATGGCCGTCTTCCCAAAAGATCGACCTGCCGCCGTATCCGCGCTCAATTGAGCCATCCAGGTTGTCCCACTGGTTAACCCAACGCACGGGAGCATAGGGGATCTGTTTCTCGTCAAGACCCGCGATCGGTTCACCCAGAGCCATTTTTCGCAAGAGAGCGAAGGCGCCGTAGAGAACGCCGCGGTCGTCTGCGCCCGCCACAATCGTGTAGTTCAGGCCGCCCGCCGACGCGCTCTTCAACCAGAAACCGTCCGATTCCAGGGAGCCCTGCAAACCAAACTGAGGGGCCTCCCGCTGGAGATCCGTCAGCGTTCCCAGGACCACGGCCCCTTCGGCGGAGACGCGGGCTTCGACGCGCAGCGTTCTCCCGAGCATCCCGCGCACTCCGCGAATCAACTCTTCCCGGCCGCTAAGGATCACTGGGGAACTGCCGAAGGCGGTAATTGCGGCGGGAAACGTTCTGCGATACTGCTGCCGCGCCGCGTCGTCAAGAGGCGCGTATCGAAGCCAAGCGCCGGCTCCGGTTTCCGCGTGGAGGGCCATGGCCGCCCACAAAGTCGAAAAGGCACAGAAAATCGTTCGGATCACTGCTCCTAAGAATTTACTCCCATTTCGAGCGGTCTCGCTGCACTTCGGTGAGGCCGCGAAAGGTTAAAGTTAAGAAATGCGTATGCGATTGGCCTGTGCTCTGCTGCTCGTTCTGCTTGCGCCGTTGGCCGCCGCTGAGACAGCATCCTTCTCCGTGATCCTCGGCGGTAAGAACGTGGGACATCTGATTGCTGAAACCAATGGCGACCGGACCACGGTTGACTATGACTTCAAGAACAACGGACGCGGGCCGACGATATCCGAAGTCATTCGAAGCGGCCCCGACGGCCCCAGCGAGGTCTATCCGAAATTCGGAATCGAGCCATTTACCAGGGCACCGGCAGTCAAAGAGGCTGCCGAAGGCCGATCGCAGCGGCGCATCGAAAAAAACTAAGCGAAAGGAGCTACCGAAACATGGCAGCACGCGTCACGGGCGCAACCGGCCAGCCTCTCGAACCGCTCACCAGCCGGAAAGCCTGGAAAGCCCTCCAAGCCCATTACGAGAAGGTTCGCGCGGTCCATCTCCGCGATCTCTTCGCTAGCGACCCTAAGCGCGGAGAGCGCCTGACTGCCGAAGATGCCGGTATCTTCGTCGACTACTCGAAGAACCGCATCACGGACGAAACCATCCAGCTGCTCGTGCAACTGGCCGAAGAGTCGGGCGTTCGGCAGCGCATCGATGCCATGTTTCGTGGCGAGAAGATCAATGTCACGGAGAATCGTGCGGTTCTGCACGTGGCGCTGCGCGCACCGCGGGGAACCTCCATCGTGGTCGATGGCGAGGACGTCGTGCCGCAGGTCCATGCCGTGCTGGACCGAATGGCGGATTTTTCCAATCGCGTCCGCAGCGGGGAGTGGAAGGGACATACGGGCAAACGTATCCGCAACATCATCAACATTGGCATCGGCGGATCAGACTTGGGGCCGGTGATGGCGTATGAAGCACTCAAACATTACAGCGACCGATCGATGACCTGCCGCTTCGTCTCTAACGTGGACGGGACCGATTTCGCCGAAGCGGTCCGCGACCTGGATGCTTCCGAAACCCTGTTCATCGTTTCGTCAAAGACATTCACGACGCTGGAAACGATGACGAACGCACATTCAGCGCGCGACTGGGCTCTCGCCGGCCTCGGCGGCGACCCGAAATCCGTAGCCCGGCATTTTGTGGCCGTATCGACAAACTCTGG
>Ga0335079_10007861_pt1 | contig 12124 bp, 9 predicted proteins | sample Lox_Sample_33_FD_206719 | JGI IMG/M metagenome (GOLD analysis project Ga0335079, IMG submission 206719) | Soil microbial communities from Loxahatchee National Wildlife Refuge, Florida, United States - Lox_Sample_3.3 | ecosystem: Environmental > Terrestrial > Soil > Wetlands | place: USA: Florida... | reverse complement strand
GCGGACACAGGGGGGAGCGCACATGCGCAGTCGATTTCTCAGGCCGGTAATCGCGCTGCTGGGTGTCGCCGGCCTGGCCGCAGGATGCGGCGGGGGCGGGGGTGGCGGTAGCGGTGGCGGCGGCGGCGGCGGCCCGCCCCCCGACCCGACGTACGCGGCCGGCATGTACAACGCGCCGTCGACGTACGCCAACTACTGCGCGTCGCCGCGCACCGGCAACGATCCCTACAACAACAACCAGCCGTACCCCGACAAGCTGGGATCCGTGGTGTGGGAGAAGTTCTGGATCCGCTCGTGGACCAAGGCCTACTACCTCTGGTACCAGGACCTGCCGGACATCAGCCCGCTGCTCACGGCGTACACGACGCCCGCGCTCGCGACGAGCGACGCGACTGATTACTTCCAGCAGATGAAGACCACCGCGACGAATCCGTCGGGAACGCCGAAGGACAAGCCGAACTTCCACTTCACCTATCCGACCGCGAGCTGGGAGCAGCTGTCGCAGTCGGGCGTGCAGGTCGGCTACGGCGTCACCTGGGCGCTGGTCGCCGTGACCCCGCCGCGCCAGGCGCTCGTCGCCTACACCGAGCCCGCGAGCTCGGGGTACCCGGCGACGGGCGCGAGCGTCAACCTCGTGCGCGGCGCCTCGATCCTGACCGTCGACGGCGTCGATCTCGTCAATTCCAACGACCAGGCGAGCGTCGACAAGCTGAACCAGGGGCTGTTCCCAACGACGGTCGGCGAGAGCCACACGTTCACGGTGCAGGATCCGGGCGCGGCGCAGCCGCGCACGATCACGATGCAGGCCGTCAGCGTCACCGAGACGCCGGTGCAGAACCCCACGGAGTTCGTGACCGGCAGCGGCACCGTCGGCTACCTGACCTTCAACGACCACATCGCGACCGCCGAGTCCGAGCTCATCTCAGCGATCAGCCAGTTCGCGGCCGACGGCGTCAAGGATCTCGTCCTCGACATCCGCTACAACGGCGGTGGTTACCTCGACCTCGCGAGCGAGATGGCCTTCATGATCGCCGGCACCGCGCAGACGAACGGCAAGACGTTCGATCTTCTGCAGTTCAACGACAAGTACCCGACGACCGACCCGATCACCAACCAGGCGATCACGCCGACGCCGTTCTGGAACACGACGCAGGGGTTCTCGACGACCGCCGGCCAGCCGCTGCCGTCCCTGAACCTGAACCGCGTGTTCGTGCTGACGGGCAACGACACCTGCTCGGCGAGCGAGGCGATCATCAACAGCCTGAACGGGATTGGCGTTGAGGTGGTGCTGATCGGCTCCGAGACCTGCGGCAAGCCCTACGGGTTCTACCCGCAGGACAACTGCGGCACGACGTACTTCTCGATCGAGTTCCGGGGCGTCAACAACGCGGGTTTCGGCGACTACGGCGACGGCTTCGTCGCGCAGAACACGGCCTCGACGACCGGCACCAAGATCCCCGGCTGCTCGGTCGCCGACGACTTCTCGCACGCGCTCGGCGACCCGAACGAGGCCCGGCTCGCGGCCGCGCTCGCCTACCGGGCATCGGGTGGCACGACCTGCCCGACGCCGAGCGGGCTCGCCGCGCCCGGCCTGCACGCCGTCGAGGCGCACGTCGTCAAGCCCGTGTGGCTGATGAACCGGATCCTGCGCCACCCGCGCTGAGGCGCGGCTCGCGGGCCGATGCGGCGCGCTATGATGAGGCGAGCCGCGTCGGAGCAGCGCCGTGGAATGGAGAGGACAGCGCGAGAGCGACAACATCGAGGACCGCCGCGGCGCGCCGTTCGGCCGCACCGCGGTCGTCGGCGGCGGCGTCGGGACGCTGGTGCTCGCGATCGTCTACGCGCTGCTCGGCGGCAATCCCGCCGACGTTCTGCAGGGCATCCAGCCGCAGCCGAGCGCCACTGAACCGGCGCCGGCGGGGCGCGCCGCGCCGGTCCGCGAGTCGGCCGCCGAGGGCGACGCGCGGCATTTCGTCGCGGTCGTGCTCGCCGAGACCGAGGACGTGTGGCGCGCGGAATTCCAGAGCCGCGGCGCCGAGTACGTCGAACCGCACCTCGTGCTGTACCGCGGCGAGGTCGCCTCGGCCTGCGGCGAGGCCGCGGCGGCGATGGGCCCGTTCTACTGCCCGGGCGACCGGCGCGTGTTCCTGGACCTCGGCTTCTTCGACGAGCTCGCGACGCGCTTCGGCGCGCCGGGCGAGTTCGCGCGCGCCTACGTGATTGCCCACGAGGTCGGCCACCACGTGCAGAACCTGCTCGGCGTCTCGGGCAAGGTGCACGCGGCCCAGGAGCGCAGCGACGCGGCGCGCGCGAACGCGCTCTCGGTGCGCCTCGAGCTGCAGGCCGACTGCCTCGCGGGCGTGTGGGCGAACCGCAGCCGGAGCGCGCTCAAGCTCGACGCCGCCGACATCGAGTCGGCGCTCGGCGCCGCGAGCGCGGTCGGCGATGACCGGCTGCAGCGCGCCGCGCGCGGCTACGTGACGCCCGACTCCTTCACGCACGGAACGTCGGCGGAGCGCGCGCGCTGGTTCCGCCGCGGCTTCGACGGCGGCGGCCTCGGCGCCTGCGACACGTTCCGCGCCCGCGAACTCTGACCGGAGACCGGCCGATGGCCTACGACCCCAACAACATCTTCGCACGCATGGTGCGCGGCGAGATCCCCTGCATCCGCGTCTACGAGGACGCGGACACGATCGCCTTCATGGACATCATGCCGCAGGCCGACGGCCACACCCTCGTGATCCCGAAGGTCGCCGGCGAGAACCTCTACGAGACCAGCCCCGAGTCGGTCGCGGCGGCGATGCGCACGACGCAGAAGGTCGCACGCGCCGTGCAGAAGGCCTTCGCCGCGCCCGGCGTCATCGTCACGCAGTTCAACGGCGCGACCGCCGGACAGACGGTTTTTCACCTGCACTTTCACATCGTGCCGGTCTACACGGCCGGCGGCTGGCGGCCGCACGCGCGCGACAAGGCGGACCCCGCGGTGCTCGAGGCGCATGCGACGCGCATCCGCACCGCGCTCGGCGCGGCCTAGCCGGACGCCGTCACCCGGATTTCACGCACCGGTCGCAGCGCTGTCACATAGGGCCGCGACGCTGTGCGCATGGGCTACGAACTCGAATCGCCGGCCCCGGCCCTGCTCCCGGATGGCGACGGCGACGTCCGCCAGCAGGTGCTCGAGCGGCGCTGGCGGGCCGCCAACGAGCGGCTCGCGGCGGTGCTGATCGCCTACCGGGCGCTGCGCGCCGGCGTCGACCCCGAGGACCCGGTCTGGGTCGCGATGCAGCTGCGCCTCGCGCAGGCGCGCCAGCGCTGCCGCGAGGCAAGCGATGCGCTCGAGACGTTCGCGAGCGAGTCGCGCCTCGCGCTCGAGAGTCGCTGAGCGCCTCAGCGCTTCAGCAGCATCTCGGCGCTCCGTCCCTCGACCCCCTCGAGCACGCCGCTCGCCCCGCGCGCGAGCCCGGCGGCATTCGCCTCGTCGGTGTCAACGTGCATCTCGAGACTGAAGTCCTCGCGCACGCGCACCTTGACCTCGCCGAAGGTCAAGGCCCGCGCGCCGTCCTGGATCGCGACGTCGACGCTGTCGCCGTCGGCGACGCCGAGCGCCTCGGCATCGCGCGGCGTCATGTGGATGTGCCGAAGCGCGCAGATCACGCCGTGCTTCAGCGTCACGGCCCCGGCCGGCCCCTCGATGCGGATGCCGGGCGTGTTCGCGAGGTCGCCCGACTCGCGCACCGGCGCGTCGATGCCGAGCAGGAACTCGTCGCTCCTGGAGATCTCGACCTGGTCGGCCGCGCGCTCGGGCCCGACGATGCGCACGTGCTCGATGCGCCCGGCCGGGCCCACCAGCGTCACGGTCTGCTCGGCGGCGAACTGGCCGGGCTGTGAGATCGAGCGCGCCGGCGCCAGCCGGGCCCCGGGACCGAACAGCGTCGCGACGCTCGCGCTCGTCAGGTGCACGTGGCGCGCCGAGACCGCGATCGGGATCCGGGTGCCGGTCGCGAGCGCGTGGTGCCCGCTGACGACGCGGCGCGCCGCGGCCGCGATCGCCGCCTCCTCGTCGGTCTTGATCACCAGCAGCTTGCAGCGCGACGGCGGCGAGGAGATCTCGGCGACGCGCGCCTCGACGTCGACGCGCGCCTCGCGGTTCCGGTCCTCGTCGAGGTGCGCGCCGAGGAAGTCGAGCCGCTGCGCGATCCGGTGGCGCACGAGCGCGCTGTGCTCGCCGACGCCGGCCGTGAACACGATCGCATCGACGCCGCCCATGACCGCCGCGTAGGCGCCGATGTACTTGCGCGCCCGGTGCGCGTAGACCTGCAGCGCCAGCCGGCAGGCGTCGTCGCCCTCGCGCGCGCGGCGCTCGATCTCGCGCATGTCGGCGCTGCCGGCGAGTCCGACGAGCCCCGACTCGTGGTTGTAGAGGCGCTCGAGGTCGCCGGCCGGGACGCCGGCGCGCAGCAGCGCGAGCGTGATCCCGGGATCGAGGTCGCCGGGCCGCGTCGCCATCACGAGCCCCTCGAGCGGCGTCAGTCCCATGCTGGTCTCGACGCTGCGGCCGTACTCGACCGCCGTGACGCTGGCGCCGGCGCCGAGGTGGCAGGTGACGAGCCTGAGCGTGTCGAGCGGCGCGCCGAGCCAGGCCGCCGCGGCCTCGGCAACCGAGCGGTGGCTGGTGCCGTGAAAGCCGAAGCGCCGCAGCCCGTGGCGCGCGACGAGCGCGCGCGGCAGCGCGTACTCGCGCGCGCGCCGCGGCAGCGTCGAATGAAACGCCGTGTCGAAGACCGCGACGTGCGGCACGTGCCCGAGGCGCGCGCGCGCCGCGCGGATCCCGACGAGCGCCGGCGGGTTGTGCAGCGGCGCCAGCGGCCCGAGCGCATCGATCGCCGCCTCGACCTCGGCGTCGATCAGGACCGGGCCGCTGAAGCGCTCGCCGCCGTGCACGACGCGGTGCGCGACCGCAGTCAGCCGGCCGAGGTCGATGCCGCGCGCGGCGAGCGTGTCGAGCGCGAGCGTGACGGCCGAGGTGGGGCCGTCGAGCGTGACCGCGCGCTGCTCGCCGGCGCTCGAGAGCCGCGGCCGGCCGCCCAGGTCCTCGATCAGCAGCGTCGCGAGCCGGCGGCCGTCGTCGCCGCACACCGCGGCCTTCAGCGACGAGCTGCCGCAGTTCAGAATCAGCACGGGAAGGGCCATGCGCGATGCTAGCATCGCGCTCGCCACTGCCTCCATACAGGAACCTCGCGATGAGCCGGGAGCCGGCCGATTCGGGCTTCACGTTCTACCGGCGCGTGTGCGCGCTGGTGGTCGCCGCGGTCCTCGCGGTGCTGCTCTATCGGGTCGTCGAGCCGTTCCTCGCGCCGCTCGCGTGGGCGATGGTGCTCGGCTATCTGCTGCACCCGCTGCAGCTGCGCCTGGCGCGCGCGCTCGGCCACCGCGCCGGGCTCGCGGCCTTCCTGCTGACGCTGCTGACGTTCGTGCTGTTCGTGGGGCCGATGACGCTGCTCGGCGGCGCGTTCGCCACGCAGGTCGGGCTGCTCGTGAACTCGCTGCAGCACCTCGTGTCGGAGCTCAGGATCCACTCGGTGCAGGACCTCGCGGACCTGCCCGCGGCGCGCTCGGTGCTCGCCTGGGCCGAGGCGCACCTCGCGCTCTCGGCCGACCAGCTGCGCGGCTGGCTCGTGAGCAGCGCCGAGCAGATGCTGCAGCCGCTGACCGCGCTCGGCGGGCGCGCGTTCCTGGGCGCGCTCGGCACCCTCGTCAGCTTCACGATGATGCTGTTCCTGCTGTTCTTCCTGCTGCGCGACGGGCGCGTGATGGTGCGCGCGGGGCTCGGGCTCGTGCCGGTCAGCGAGCACCACAAGACCCGGCTCGCGCATCACCTCGGCGATGTGACGCGCGCGGTGGTGTTCGGCACGCTCGCGACGTCGATGCTGCAGGGCGTCTCGGTCGCGGTCGGCTTCAGGGTCGTCGACCTGCCTTCGCCGGTCGTGTTCGGCGTCGCGGCCGCGGTGCTCTCGGTGCTGCCGATCGGCGGCACGGCGTTCGTCTGGGGCCCGGCCGCGGTGTGGCTGCTCGTCGCCGGGCGCACCGGAGCCGGCATCTTCCTGCTGGTGTGGGGCACGCTGATCGTCGGGCTGGCCGACAACCTGCTGCGGCCGCTGCTGATCTCGGGGCGCTCGGAGGTGCCGACGCTCGCGGTGTTCGTCGGCGTGCTCGGCGGGCTCGCGGCCTTCGGCATGGTCGGCATGTTCCTCGGGCCGCTCGTGATCTCGCTGGTGGTCGCGCTGGTGCGCTTCGCAGACGAGGCGCTCGCGAGCCGATAGAATCGCGCCCGTGCAACCCGAAGCCCTCCTCGCGCAGCTCAACGACGCGCAGCGCGCCGCCGTCAGCGCGCCGCCCGGCCCGATCCTGGTGCTGGCCGGCGCCGGCAGCGGCAAGACGCGCGTGCTCGTGCATCGCGTCGCGTGGCTGATCGTCAACGACGGCTCCTCGCCGCACTCGATCCTCGCGGTCACCTTCACCAACAAGGCCGCCGGCGAGATGCGCGGTCGCATCGAGTCGCTGCTCGGCGTCCCGGGCAACGCGCTGTGGATCGGGACCTTCCACGGCCTCGCGCACCGGCTGCTGCGCCTGCACTGGCGCGAGGCGGGCCTGCCGCAGACCTTCCAGATCCTCGACTCCGAGGACCAGCTCAGGCTCGTCAAGAAGGTCGTCAAGGCGCTCGAGCTCGACGACACGCGCTGGGTGCCGAAGGACCTGCAGTACTTCATCAACGCGCAGAAGGACGAGGGCCGCCGGCCGGCGGCGCTCGCCGACGAGGGCGATGCGACGCGGCGCGTGATGATCAAGGTGTACGCGGCCTACGAGGACGCCTGCCGCCGCGCCGGCGTCGTCGACTTCGCGGAGCTGCTGCTGCGCTCCTACGAGCTCTGGCACGAGCAGCCGGCGCTGCTCGCGCACTACCGGCGGCGCTTCCGGCACGTGCTGGTCGACGAGTTCCAGGACACGAACGCGATCCAGTACCAGTGGCTCAGGACCCTCGCCGGGCCCGAGAGCCTGCCGTTCGTCGTCGGCGACGACGACCAGTCGATCTACGGCTGGCGCGGCGCGCGCGTCGAGAACATCCAGCGCTTCCAGCGCGACTTCCCGGGCACGACCGTCTTCCGGCTCGAGCAGAACTACCGCTCGACGTCGACGATCCTGAACGCCGCCAACGCGCTGATCAGCCACAACAGCGGACGGATGGGCAAGACGCTGTGGACCGACGGCGAGCGCGGCGAGCCGATCCGCGTCTACGCCGCGTTCAACGAGCGCGACGAGGCCGACTTCGTCGTCGACCGGATCCGCGACTGGAGCCGGCAGGGCGGCCGGCGCCAGGACTGCGGCGTGCTGTACCGCTCGAACGCGCAGTCGCGGGTGCTCGAGGAGGCGCTGCTCTCCGCGCGCATCCCGTACCGCGTCTACGGCGGGCTCAGGTTCTTCGAGCGCGCCGAGATCAAGGACGCGCTCGCGTACCTGAGGCTCGTGTCGAACCGCCGCGACGACTCCTCGTTCGAGCGCGTCGTGAACCTGCCGACGCGCGGCATCGGCGCGCGCAGCCTCGAGATCCTGCGCGGACTCGCGCGCGACCAGGCGCTGTCGCTGTGGGAGGCCGCCGCGACCGCGATCGGCAGCGGCGCCCTCGGCCCGAAGGGCGCGATCGCGATGCACGCGTTCCTGGCGCTCATCGAGCGCCTCGCGGCCGAGGTCGCCGGGGCGGCGCTGCATGAGCAGGTCGACAAGGTCATCGCGGGCTCCGGCCTGCTCGAGCACTACCGCAAGGAGAAGGGCGAGCGCGGCCAGGCGCGCGTCGAGAACCTCGAGGAGCTCGTGTCGGCGGCGCGCGGATTCGCGGCCGAGGACGAGACGCTCGCGCCGCTCGACAGCTTCCTCGCGCACGCCGCGCTCGAGAGCGGCGAGGGCCAGGCCAGCGAGTGGGAGGACAGCGTGCAGCTGATGACGCTGCACTCGGCGAAGGGCCTCGAGTTCCCGGTCGTGTTCCTGTGCGGGCTCGAGGACGGGCTGTTCCCGCACCAGCGCTCGGTCACCGACATCGGCGGCCTCGAGGAGGAGCGCCGGCTCGCCTACGTCGGCATCACGCGCGCGATGCGGCGCCTGTACCTGACCTACGCCGAGCAGCGCCGGCTGCACGGCGTCGACCAGTTCGGCACGCCGTCGCGCTTCATCGCCGAGGTCCCGACCGAGCTCGTCGAGGAGGTGCGGCCGCGCGTGCAGGTGTCGCGGCCGGTGTACCCGGGCCGCGTCAAGGGCGCGCCGCTCTACGACGAGCCGCCGGCGGCATCCGGCATGCGCCTCGGCCAGCGCGTGCGCCACGGCCGCTTCGGCGAAGGCGTGATCCTGCGCCTCGACGGCCACGGCCAGGGCGCCCAGGTCGAGGTGAACTTCGAGCGCCTCGGTCGCAAGGTGCTGATGCTCGCCTACGCGAACCTCGAGGCGCTGTAGCGCGCGACCGGCCCGGCTCGGCCCTGCTAGACTGATCGCCACCGGGTACACGCACGTGGCCACGTGAAGATCATCATTCTCGGCGCCGGCCAGGTCGGCCGCACCGCCGCCTACCACCTGTCGCGTGAAGAGGCCAACGAAGTCACCGTCGTCGACTCCGACGAGGCGGTGCTCAGGGACCTGCAGGACCGGCTCGACGTGCGCACCGTCAGCGGCAACGCCGCGAACCCGGCGGTGCTCGAGGCCGCCGGCTGCGCCGACGCCAACCTGCTGGTCGCGCTGACGAGCAGCGACGAAGTGAACATGGTCGCCTGCCACGTCGCGTGGACGCTGTTCAAGACGCCGACCAAGATCGCCCGGATCCGCGGCGCCGCCTACGCGGCGCGGCCCGAGCTCTTCTCCGACAGCGCGGGCTTCGCGATCGACGCCTGGGTCAGCCCCGAGCAGCTCGTGACCGAGTACGTCGAGCAGCTGATCCGCCACCCGGGGGCGCTGCAGGTCGTCGACTTCGCCGACGGGCGCGTGCGCCTCGTGGGCCTGCGCGCGATCGAGGGTGGCCTGCTGGTCGGCCAGCCGCTGTCGAACCTGCCGCGCCACATCCCGGGAATCGACGCACGGGTCGCGGCGATCTACCGCAAGGACCGCAGCATCAAGCCCGAGGGCAGCACGATCGTGGAGCCGGGCGACGAGGTGTTCTTCCTGGCGGCGCGCGAGGACATCCGCATCGTCATGAGCGAGCTTCGAAAGCTCGAGGCGCCGATGAAGCGCCTGGTGATCGCCGGCGGCGGCAACATCGGCATCCGGCTCGCGCAGACCCTCGAGGTCAACAACCAGGTGAAGCTCATCGAGCGCGACGCGCGCCGCGCGCGCCACGCCTCCGAGGTGCTCCGGAACACGATCGTGCTGCAGGGCGACGCCGCCGACGAGGAGCTGCTGCTCGAGGAGAACATCGACAGCGCCGATGCCTTCGTCGCCGTCACCAACGCCGAGGAGGCCAACATCCTCTCGGCGATGCTCGCCAAGCGCCTCGGCTGCCACAAGGTCATGGCGCTGATCAACAAGCCCTCGTACGCGGAGCTGATGGAGAGCGACCGGATCGACATCGCGATCTCGCCGCAGACGATCACGATCGGCTCGCTGCTCGCCTACGTGCGCCGCGGCGACGTCGCCAAGGTGCACTCGCTGCGCCGCGGCGCCGCCGAGGCGATCGAGGCGATCGCGCACGGCGACTCCGAGACCTCGAAGGTCGTCGGCCGCGCCGTCGAGGCGATCAAGCTGCCGGAGGGCACGACGATCGGCGCCGTGGTGCGCGGCGACGAGGTCATCATGGGCCACCACGACACGGTGATCGCCGAGGGCGACCACGTGATCCTGTTCCTGACCGACCGGCGCCACGTCGAGGCCGTCGAGAAGCTGTTCCAGGCCGGCGTGTCGTTCATCTAGCGCATGCACTTCGCGACGGTCCAGCGCATCCTCGGGCTCATCGTCACGATGTTCAGCGCGACGATGCTGCCGCCGGTCGCGGTGTCGCTGTACTTCGACGACGGCCAGTGGCTGCCGTTCGCCGAGTCCTTCGGCATCCTGCTCGCGGCCGGGCTGCTGCTGTGGCTGCCGGTGCACCGCGTCGACCGCGACCTGAGGCTGCGCGACGGCTTCCTGGTCGTGGCACTGTTCTGGATCGGGCTCGGACTCGCGGGCGCGCTGCCGCTCCTGCTCGGCGACGCGCCGCGGCTCGGCTTCACCGACGCCGCCTTCGAGTCGGTCGCCGGCATCACGACGACGAGCGCGAGCATCATCACCGGGCTCGACGCGCTGCCGAAGTCGGTGCTGTGGTACCGCCAGCAGGAGCAGTGGCTGGGCGGCATCGGCGTCATCGTGCTCGCGGTCGCGCTGTTCCCGGTGCTCGGCATCGGCGGCATGCAGCTCTACAAGGCCGACGCGCCGGGGCCGGTCAAGGACGAGAAGCTGACGCCCCGGATCGCGCAGACCGCGCGCGCGCTGTGGGGCGTCTACGTGCTCTTGACCGCCGCCTGCACCGCCGCCTATGCGTTCGCCGGCATGAGCGGCTTCGATGCGCTCGCGCACGCGCTGTCGACGGTCTCGACCGGCGGCTTCTCGACGTACGACGCCGGATTCGCGCACTTTCACTCGGTCGCGATCGACTCGGTCGCGATCGTGTTCATGTTCTTCGGCGGCGTGAACTTCGCGCTGCACTTCGTCGCCTGGCGCACCAAGGACGCGCTCGCCTACCTCCGCGAGCCGCAGTTCCGCGCGTACCTGTTCCTGACGCTCGCGCTGGTCGCGCTCGTGACCGGCTACCTGCTCGCGACCGGCGCCTACGCCAGCCCGGCCGATGCGCTGCGCTACGGCGCCTTCGAGGTCGTCTCGATGCAGTCGAGCACCGGCTTCGTCGCGACGCGCTTCGCGGCCTGGCCCGGGATGCTGCCGCCGCTGCTGGTGCTGATCACCTTCGTCGGCGGCTGCGCGGGCTCGACCGCCGGCGGCATGAAGGTGATCCGCTGGCAGCTGGTGCTGAAGCAGGCGCAGCGCGAGATGCTGAGGCTCGTGCACCCGAGCGCGGCGCTGCCGGTGAAGCTCGCCGACAAGCCGGTCCCGGGGCGCGTGCTGGCCGCGGTCACCGGCTTCTTCGCGATGTACCTGGTGCTGTTCGGGCTGATGATGCTGCTGATGATGGCGACCGGCCTCGACCAGGTGACCGCCTGGTCGGCGATCGCCGCCTGCATCAACAACGCCGGGCCCGCGCTCGGCGACGCCGCGACCACGTTCCAGCACCTGCCCGAGGCCGCGAAGTGGATCTCGATCGCCGCGATGCTGGTCGGGCGGCTCGAGGTGTTCACGGTTGTGGTGCTGTTCACACCGGCGTTCTGGCGGCACTGATCGCGACGCTGGGCGGTGACGTTGCTTGCGCTCGGGAGCCAGGCCGCGGCCGATACGACGGGCTGAACGCCCCGCTTCCCGGCGGCGAACGGATGATCGCCTGCGGCCGCATCGCGCCCGGCGCGGTTTCACGCTCGTCGAGCTCGTCTGCTGCATCGTCGTCAGCGCGGTGCTGGCGGCGTTCGCGCTGCCGCAGTTCGCGCTCTTCGACCCGCGCGCGCGCGTCGTCGCGATGTCGGGCTGCTGAGCGCCTCAGGCGCTGACGACCGGCACGCCGCCGATCTTCGCGCGCCACTCGCGCGGGCCGCTGTCATGCACCGACACGCCGTTCGCATCGACGGCGACGGTGACCGGCATGTCCCTGACCTCGAACTCGTAGACGGCTTCCATGCCGAGCTCGGGGAAGGCGACGACGCGGCTCGAGCGGATCGCCTTGGCGACCAGGAACGCCGCGCCACCGACCGCGATCAGGTACGCGCTCTTGTGGCGCTTGATGCTCGCGATCGCCTCGGGGCCGCGCTCGGCCTTGCCGACCATCGCAAGGAGCCCGGCCTTCGCCAGCATCGTCTCGGTGAAGCGGTCCATCCGGTTCGCGGTCGTAGGACCCGCGGGGCCGACGACCTCGTTGCCGACCGGATCGACGGGCCCGACGTAGTAGATGAGCCGGTCCTTGAACGAGAGCCCGTCCGGCAGCGGCTGGCCGGCGTCGAGCAGCGCGCAGATGCGC
>Ga0335079_10007859_pt1 | contig 12126 bp, 7 predicted proteins | sample Lox_Sample_33_FD_206719 | JGI IMG/M metagenome (GOLD analysis project Ga0335079, IMG submission 206719) | Soil microbial communities from Loxahatchee National Wildlife Refuge, Florida, United States - Lox_Sample_3.3 | ecosystem: Environmental > Terrestrial > Soil > Wetlands | place: USA: Florida... | reverse complement strand
CTTGCGCCGATGGGCACGCGGCGAAGGGTCCGCGGCATTCATTCGCGTCACTGCGGGGCCGTGCGTCACGCGTGACACCAGTAGCGGAGACGCCTCTCCGTTTAGGGTGGAGGATCCGGGTTATGCGGTTGATTAGGGGTACCCCAGTCCACCAGTCCACCGGATCAACCTCAGAGCCCGGATCAACCACGCTAGTCGCAGCGGCAGCCCGCGCCGTCCGCACGTGGCGGCCGCGCGGCGGACGCACAGTCAAAACCCCGGTCGCGACCACGCCCCAGCCGCCCCACGCAGAACCCCAGCCGCACCTCGGCGCAGTCCTCGTAAACAACCTTGCCCCGACACGCCGAACCTCCCCGGATGACCTCCGAAATGTCAGTGGGGTCTGCTGGAATTGGCAGTAATGGACCAGTCCCGCGCCCCGGCGTACCGCCTCGTCCGCCGCCCTCTGGCCGGCGGGCAAACCGGCGCCGGAGCCGCGGGCAGCGGCGGAGCGACAGCCGGAGCGACAGCCGGAGCAGGCACCGGCCCTACCGGAACGCCCCGGCTGGATCAGGCGCAGCAGCAGGTCGTCGACCACGCGGGCGGACCGCTGCTGGTGCTGGCCGGCCCGGGCACCGGCAAGACCACCACGATCGTGGCCGCGGTGGCCGACCGGATCGAGAACCGCGGCATCGCGCCCGAGCGGATCCTGGTCCTCACGTTCAGCCGCAAGGCAGCCGCCGAGCTGCGCGAGCGCATCACCGCCCGGCTCAGGCGCACCACCCGCGAGCCCCTCGCCGTCACCTTCCACAGCTACGCCTACGCGCTGGCCCGGCGCGAGTTCGTGCTGGCCGGCGACGAGCCGCCGCGGCTGCTCTCCGCGCCGGAGCAGCTGCTGGAGATCCGCCGGATGCTGAAGGGCGAGGCGAGCGACGGCGGCTCCCGCTGGCCGGAGCGGCTCAGGCCCGCGCTCGCCACCCGCGGCTTCGCCGAGGAGGTGCGCGACCTGCTGCTGCGCGCGGCCGAGCGCGGCCTGGACGGCCGCAGCCTGCGCCAGCTGGGCAAGCACAAGGACCGTGACGACTGGGCCGCCGCGGCCGGGTTCCTCGACCGGTACGCGGCCCGCTTCGACCTCGCGCCGGTCCCGGCCTACGACTACGCCGAGATCGTCCGCATCGCCGCCGCCCTGCTCGGCCGCGAGGAGACCAGGCAGCGCGAGCGCGGCGCCTACGACGTGGTGCTGGTCGACGAGTACCAGGACAGCGACCCGGCGCAGGAGTCGCTGCTGATGGCGCTGGCCGGGGACGGCCGGGAGCTGATCGCGGTCGGCGACCCGGACCAGTCCATCTACGCGTTCCGCGGCGCCGACGTGCGCGCGCTCACCGAGTTCCCGGACCGGTTCCGCACCGCGGACGGCCAGCCGGCCCCGGTCGTGGCGCTGCGCACCTGCCGCCGCAGCGGCCGTGACCTGCTGGCCGCCTCCCGCCGGGTGGCGCGCCGGCTCCCGGCCGCGCCGGGGGCAAGCGCCGCCCAGGCCCGGCACCGGCTGCTGGTGCCCACGCCGGAAAGCCCGCCCGGCGAGATCCGCATCCTGATCGCGGACAGCTCGACCCAGGAGGCCGCGCTGGTCGCCGACACCCTGCGCCGCGCCCACCTGGCCGACGGGGTGCCCTGGCCGGACATGGCCGTCCTGGTCCGCTCGGCCACCCGGCAGGTGCCGCTGCTGCGCCGGGCGCTGACCGCGGCCAACGTGCCGGTCGCGGTGGCAGGGGACGACCTGCCGCTGGCCGAGGAGCCCGGCACCCGCCCGCTGCTGATGCTGCTCCGCTGCGCCGTGAACCAGACCCACCTCGACGAGCCCACCGCGGCCGAGCTCCTCTGCGGCCCCCTGGGCGGCACCGACGCCCTCGGCCTGCGCCGCCTGCGCCGGTCGCTCCAGCTGCTGGCCGACGCCGACCCCGAGGGCCAGCACACCCCAGGCTCAGCCAGCAGCGACATGCTGGCCCACGCCCTGCTCGACCCCCGCGACCTGGCCATGGTGCCGGACCGGGTGGCGGCGCCAGCCCAGCGCCTCGCCAGGCTGCTCGCCACCGCGAAGGACGCCGTCAAAAAGGGCGGCAGCGCCGAGGACGCGCTCTGGGCCATCTGGGCCGCCTCCGGCCTGGCCGCGCAGTGGCAGCAGGCCAGCGCGGCGGGCGGCCCGGCGGGCGCGGCCGCCGACCGGGACCTGGACGCGGTGCTGGCGCTGTTCGACAAGGCCGCGCACTTCACCGACAGCATGCCGCCCGGCGCGCCCGCGCTGTTCGCCGACAGCCTGTCCAGCCAGGAGATCGCCGGCGACACCCTGGCCGAGCGGGCCGTCAGGGACGACTGCGTCCGCATCCTGACCGCACACCGGTCCAAGGGCCTGGAGTGGGACGTCGTGGTGGTGGCCGGCGTCCAGGAGGAGACCTGGCCCGACCTGCGGATGCGCGGGTCGCTGCTCGGCGTCGACGAGCTCGCCGAGGCCGCGAGCGGCCCCGGGCAGGACGCCAGCGCGGACGTGGACGCGGCCCTGCTGGCGGCCAAGCTGCTGGCCGAGGAGCGCCGGCTGTTCTACGTGGCCGCCACCCGGGCGAAGAAGAAGCTCGTCGTCACCGCGGCCGGCGGCGAGACAGTATCCAATTCGGCCGGCGACCAGCGACCGTCCCGGTTCCTGACCGAGCTGGCCGGCGACGACATCCGCATCGAGCGGGTCGCCGAGAGCCAGCACCACTGGCTGTCCATGCCCGCGCTGGTCGCCGACCTGCGCCGGGCCGCGGCCGACACCGCCCGCCCGGCCGCCGTCCGTCAGGCGGCAGCGGCTCAGCTGGCCCGGCTGGCCGCCGCCGGGGTCCGCGCGGCCCACCCGCGCGAGTGGTACGCGCTGACCGAGCTGTCCGACTCCGGCCCGATCGTGGCCGGCGGCGAGGCGGTCCGGCTGTCCCCGTCCCAGGTCGAGTCGTTCACCCGGTGCGGGCTCCGCTGGCTGCTCGAGGCGGCGGTCGGTGCGGGCCGCACGGACGTCCTGCGCCACCTGGGCACGGTGATCCACGCCGCCGCCGTACTGGCTGCCGAGGGAGCTACCGAACGGGCCGTGGCTGATCGCATCGATGAAATCTGGCACCATCTCGACTTCGGGAGCGCCTGGTACAGCGCGAAGCAGCGCGCGCTGGCCGAGCGCATGGTCCGGCGGTTCCTCGACTGGCACGCGGAGAACCCGCGCGAGCTCGTCGCGGTGGAGCAGGCGCTCAAGGTGCGGGTCGGCCAGGTGGAGATCACCGGCCGGGTGGACCGGCTCGAGTCGGACGAGGAGGGCCGCGCCGTCGTCGTCGACCTGAAGACCGGCGGCAGCGCGCCGCGCGAGGACGAGCTGGGCCGGCACCCGCAGCTCGGCGTCTACCAGCTGGCCGTGCTGCTCGGCGCGTTCGAGCGGTTCGGCCTGGCCGAGCCGGGCGGGGCGGAGCTGGTCCAGGTGGGCAAGGCGGCCGGCGTGACGCTGCGGGCCAAGGTGCAGCGGCAGGGCGCGCTGGCCGAGGACGACGAGCCCGGATGGGCCAAGGACCTGGTGGAGACCGTCGCGGCCGGCATGGCCGGGCCCGTCTTCGAGGCCCGGGTGAACCCCGGCTGCCGCACCTGCCCGGTGGCCGCGTGCTGCCCGGTCAATCCCGAAGGGGAGCAGGTCGGGCTCTGAGCCCGGGCGGGTTCATCCGCGTCGGGTGATACCGGCCGCTGGCGCGGCGGGGGACGATGGCCGGGCCCGGCTGCCTGCCATGACTGAGCCCTGTCACCTGGAGAGAATGTGAGAGCCGTCGCGGTCTTCCCCGGATCCCGGCAGGTCAAGATCATCGAGCAGGACGTTCCCCGGCTTACCGAGCCCGGCCAGGTCGCGTTGCGCCTGCTGGATGTCGGCATCTGCGGCACCGATAAAGAGATCTGTTCCTTTGAGTACGGCACCCCGCCGCCCGGGGATGACTACCTGGTGATCGGCCATGAGTCGCTGGCCGAGATCGTGCAGGTCGGCCCGGCCGTCGAGCGCTTCGAGGTGGGAGATCTCGCCGTACCCTCGGTACGCCGCCCCTGCCCGCATCCCGGCTGCCTGGCCTGCCGTTCCGGGCACCAGGATTACTGCTACACCGGCGAGTTCACCGAGCGCGGCATCAAGCAAGCCCACGGCTTCATGGCCGAATACGTCGTCGACCACGAACGGTACATGAACGTCGTGCCGCCCGACCTGCGGGAGATCGCGGTGCTGGCCGAGCCGCTGACCATCGCGGAGAAGGCGCTCGAGCAGATCTTCTGGATGATGCGGAATCGCCCGCCCTGGCTCGACCCGCAGACACCGGGCCCCGAGCGCGGCCGGGGGCTTTCGGCGCTGGTGCTCGGCATCGGTCCCGTCGGGTTGCTGGGGGCGATGACGCTGGCCACGGCCGGCTTCACCACGTACGTCTACTCACGCGAGCTGCCTGGAAGCCCGCGGATCGACCTAGTCAACGCCATCGGCGCGACCTACGCCTCCTCCCAGACGACGACGTTCCCCGACCTGGCCGCGCAGATAGGCAACATCGACCTGGTCTACGAGGCGGTCGGGCACTCCCATTTCGCCCTGCAGGCATTGCGGGTCCTGGGCACCAACGGCATCTTCGTCCTGACCGGCGTGCCTGGCCTGCAGGCCTTCGTCGAGGCAGATCCGGCTCGCCTGATGCGGGAGATGGTGCTCAAGAACCAGATGCTGCTGGGCACGGTCAACGCCGGCCGCGAGGCCTTTGCCTCCGCGCTGCGAGATCTCGACGCCTTCCGGCGGCGCTGGCCGGCCGTGGTGCGAACGCTCATCGCCGGCCGTTATCCGCCGGAACAGGCACCTGACCTGATCCTGGGCAGGCCGGCGGGCATCAAGAGCGTCATCACCTTCGACGCGCCAGCGTCCGCACCGGCGCCGGGCCGCGGTTGAGGCCGGTGCCGCCGATCTGGCCTGCTTCGAGCAGGGTGACCCGCGCCGAGCTCGCAGGCCCGGAGGGCAGCGGTGACCCCGGCCGGCCCCCCGCCGACGACCGCCAGGGTCCGGTCAGAGCTCACGGCCCTCCGTCCGTTCTCCGGTCACCGCGTATACGCTCCCGCCCGTCACGAGGTAAACCTGGGCGGCTATCAAACGCGAAAGCCACCCAGTGAAGTGATCTCAGCGAAATTCACGTGACGTACCCAGACCCATACTCGAAATGGGTGAGGACGAGGGCTGCACGGGCGATGCTGCCAATTTGCTGGGGCTGGCGGTGATGTGCTGGAGGGTGCGCCAGCGGCCGGTGAGCAGGGCAAACCCGCGTTCGCCCAGGCAGCGCAGGGAGCGCTGGATGGCATTACGGGTACCAGCCCCAGCACCGCCTGCCAGAAACAGCTCAGCGCCCGGCTGCCGCGCCATCGACGTTCCGCGAGCAGCATCTTCACAACGAACCAGGGCAGTTCCCTCGGAACATCAAGGGTGGCACGATAGCCGATCACGTGGAGCCCTCCGGGCAAGAGATGATGTTGACCAGACCTCTTCTGCCGAGGCGCCGCGCGCATCTGCGGCCAGCCCGGCTCATCAGCGTGTCCGCCGGACGCGCCTGCCTGCGAAGATGAAGCCGGGCTTGATCTCGTCGGTGGTCAAGGTCGTGCGCGGCGCTGACAACGGCCTGGGAACCCGCTGCCTCGCGGCCGCGTGGCGGGATGTATCAGGCGGCGCGGCGGTGGACCAGCCAGATGGTTGCGGCGATGAGCAGCGCTGACAGTGCGAGCAGCCAGCCGCCCTCGATCCACTGGAAGGGCCAGAACCGGCTGGCCGGCTCGTAGCTGGTCCGCTGCGTGTAGCCGTGCGGAGCCAGGCACTGCGAGAACAACAGCCCGCCGCCCTTTCCCGATGGCCCTGGCCCAGCAGAGCAGAACTGGTCGAGGAGGCTGAGGGGGGGATTGGCGAAGGCGAACCTGCCGTCCTTGGTCCACCACTGGCCGATGATCCACGCGGTGCCGGGCACGTTCGGGTTGCTGGTGACCAGCGGTGTCAGGTAGTGCTCGCGCAGGTACAGCCCGGCCGTGAAGGCAAGCCCGGCGTAGGCGGCCAGGGTGGCGACGATCGCGGGGAGGACCCGGCGGATGAGCATGCCGGCCAGGGCGCCGATCGCGAAGGCGGCCAGCGTCCAGGCGGGGAGCGCGACCCCGCGCAGGCTGAACAGGTCGCTATCGAACGGGGACAGCTGGGGAAGGCCCAGGGCCTGGTTGCCTGTGGCGAAGTACGGCTGGTAATGCCAGGACACCAGCGCGCCGAACGCGCCAGCGGCGGCGGCCAGCACGACCGCGAGCAGTGCCAGCTTGGCGAGCGCCCAGCGCCACCGGCCGAAGCCCTGGGTCCAGGTGTACCGGAAGGTGCCGGTTTCCAGCTCCCGGGCCAGCACCGGCGCCCCGACGAACGCCCCGATCAGCGCGGGCACCACCTGCAGCAGGCTGCCAAGCGACAGGAAGTTCTCCGGGAAAGCCCTGACCAGGTTTTGGCAGGCGGGCGAGCTTGCCGGGTGGCAGGTGATCACGGCGACCCAGGCGTGGTGCAACGACTCGCCGGTGAGCCACTCGTACACCGCTAGCGCGCCAAGCAGCACGGCCACGCCGGCGAGTGCGATCCGGTGCTGCCGCCAGGTGATCCCGGCCATCCGCCGCCACGGTACCGGCCGCAGGGCGTCGTCTTTGTCCGGGCGGGCGGGCACGGTCAGCGCGGTCATCTCGTCACCTCCGAGGTCTGGGTCTCGCGCAGGTAGGCCATGGCGAGGTCCTCCAGGCTGGCCTGGCGGTGGGCGGCGAGCAGGTCACCGACCTCACCGGCCAGCCGCACCTGGCCCCGCGACAGCAGGATGAGGTAGCTGGCCACCCGTTCCAGTTCGGTGAGCACGTGCGAGGACAGAAGCACCGACACCCCGCCCTCGGTTGCCGCCGCCAGCACTGTGGCCATGAAGTCGTGCCGTGCGACCGGGTCGAGCATCGCCACCGGCTCGTCCAGCACCAGCAGGCGCGGCCGGCGGGCCAGCGCCAGGGTCAGCGCGAGCTGGGCCTGCTGGCCGCCGGACAGCTTCCCCGCCTTGCGCTTGAGCGGGATGCCGAGCTCGTCCAGCCGGGCCTTGGCGTAGGGCTGGTCGAAGCGCCGGTTCAGGCTGCGGGTGATGTAGATCATGTCCGCGACCGGCAGGGTCTTGTACAGCGGCGTGTCCTGGGCCACGAACGCGATCTGGTCCAGCGCGGCCGGTGACCCGGCCGGATGGCCGCCGAGCATGGTGACTTCTCCCGCCGACGGCGCCGTCAGGCCGACCGCCAGGTTCAGCAGCGTGGTCTTGCCGGCCCCATTCGGGCCGACCAGCGCCGCCACGTGCCCGGCGGGGATCTCCAGCGTGCACTCGCGCAGCGCCCAGGTACCGCCGTAGCGCTTGCCCAGGCCGCTGGCCTCCACGACGTTCATCGATCTCCTCCCATGCAGAAATCTGGTGTGTCCGCCGCCTACTGTCCACCGATGCCGGGCCGGTTGTCTGCGCTCGCGGGATCGAACCGGTTCAATCGCAAGGTTGAATCCTCCTCATCGCACGGTTGATGCGCATGGCCTGGACAAGGGATACCTTCGGTGGCATGCAGGCAGTCCGGCGCTTGGCGAGCGGCGACCCGGGCATGATCGTGGATGCCGGACTGGGGATCGCCGCGGCCGGGCTGATCGCCGTCGCCGCGTGGGGTCCGCCCCGCCTGATCGGCAGCGAGGCGATCGCCGGGCCTTCGTGGCTGCTGGCGGTGCTGCCCCTACTGCTGGGCGTGCCGCTGGTGCTGCGCCGCCGTGCGCCGCTGGCGATGTGGCTGGCGATCTGGGCGACCCTTGCGCTGCTGTTCCTGCTCGCCAGCAACTCGCTGCGGGGCCTGGCGTGGATCTTCGTGCTGTTCGCCGCCGCCTACTCACTGGGCGCGCACGCCAGCTTTCGCCGCGCGGTCGCTGGGCTGGTCCTCACCTTCCCGGCCGTGGCCGCGATCAGCCACCACGGCGGGCTGGCCTTCACGAACCACGGCGGCCAGGCGGGCGTGGCATTGTCGTTCCTGCAGCTCCTGGCCATCTGGCTGGCGGGCGTTTTCGTCCACGCCCGCAGCCGGGCCGTCTCGCTGGCCGCGCGGAGCGCCGCTCTGCAGCGCCAGGCCGAGCAGGCCGCGGCGGCCGAGCGGGCACGGATCGCCCGGGAACTGCACGACATCGTCGCCCACCACCTCAGCGTGGTCGTGCTGCAGGCCGCCGGCGCCCGGGCGTCGGGAAAGCCAGCCGGGGCGGCCCTGGAGAACATCGAGAACAGCGCACGGCAGGCACTGGAGGAGACTAGCCGCCTGCTGAACGTCCTGCGCGACCCGGACGAGGAGGCCGGGCTCGCCCCGCAGCCGGGCATCGGCGAACTGGACGCGCTGGCCGACAGCGTCCGGGCTGCCGGCCTGCCGGTGAACCTGGTCATCGACGACGACCTCGCCGCGCTGCCCGCGGCCGTCGACGTGTCGGTCTACCGGATCGTCCAGGAGGCGCTGACCAACGTCCTCAAGCACGCCGGCCCGGCCCGCGCCGAGGTGACGATCGGATGCGAACAGGACACCGTCACGATCGAGGTCACCGACAACGGAACCGGGCGGCACGGTAACGGCTCCCCGGTCGCCGGGCACGGGCTGGACGGGATGCGCGAGCGAGCCGCGGTATTCGGCGGCGAGCTGGCCGCCGGGCCGCGGCCAGGCGGCGGGTTCGCCGTGCGCGCCCGGCTGCCGCTCGGCGGCGGCCTGCCGCCAGGCGAGCTGTCATGATCAGCGTCCTGATCGTCGACGACCAGGACCTCGTCCGCGAGGGCCTGCGGATGCTGCTGGAAGCCGAGCCGGACCTTGCCGTCGCCGGGGAGGCCGCCGACGGCAGCCAGGCACTGGCCCAGGCACGGCGCCTGGACCCCGACGTGATCTTGATGGACGTCCGCATGCCCGGCATGAACGGCATCGAGGCGACCACCCGGCTCATCCAAGCCGGGTCCCGGGCGCGGATCCTGATGCTGACCACCTTCAACCTGGACGAGTACGTCTACCACGCCCTGAAGGCAGGCGCCAGCGGCTTCCTGCTCAAGCACGCCAGCCGAGACCAGCTGACCGGCGGCGTGCGCGCGGTGGCCGCCGGCGAGACCCTGCTCGCCCCGGCCATCACCCGGCGGCTGATCGAGGACTTCTGCAACGGCCCCGCCCCGAGAGCCCCCGGCACCCCAGTCGCCGGTGCTGCCGGGGGCCTCAGCGACCGCGAGCTCGGCGTCGTGCGGCTGGTGGCCCAGGGCCTATCCAACGCCGAGATCGCCGCCAGCCTCTACCTCAGCGAGGCCACCGTCAAGAGCCACATCGTCCGCATTCTCGCCAAGCTCGGCCTGCGGGACCGGGTGCAGGTCGCCGTCTACGCCTACGAACACGGCATCGTCCGGCCGGGCCACCGCACTCCGCCGCCCGGCCGGGAAACAAGACCCTAGCGTAAGCCAGGTGCCAGAGTCCCGGATTCAGGGGACCAGAAACAGTTTGCGCCCGGCCCGTAATACGTGAATCATCCCGTCCGGGTGACGCACGCCGCGTTTGCCCGCGCCATTCTGGCAACCGGAACTCGTGGCGGCAGCGAGCGAATGGTGAATGACATGGATATCGCGGACCGTCGGCAACTGGATGGGGATATGCGCGCCGTTTCCTGGCGGCGCCGGGGACCCTGCCTCAGCGGTCGGCCGGGCCGGCGGACAGGGGTGCGCCGATGACCGGGTGGCCGGCCAAGCCGGTGATCTACGAGATCAACACCGCGATCTGGCTGGGCGACTTGTCGCGGGCCGCCGGGCGGCAGGTGACGCTGGCCGACGTGCCCGCTTCCGCCTGGGACGATGTCACGCCGGCCGGCGCCGACGCGGTGTGGCTGATGGGCGTGTGGGAACGAAGCCCGGCCGGCCTCGAGCTGGCCAGCGCGAACGCGGGGCTCCAGGCCTCGTTCCGGGATGCTCTGCCCGACGTACGGCGTGACGACGTGATCGGATCGCCGTATTGCGTGCGCCGGTACGTCGTCGACGACTCGTTTGGCGGCCCCCTGGCCCTCGCCGAAGCGCGCGCCAAGCTGGCCGCCCGTGGCGTCCGGCTGCTCCTGGACTATGTGCCCAACCACGTCGCGCCCGACCACCCCTGGGTGACGACCCACCCGGAGTTGCTGGTCAATGGCGACGAGGCCGACATCGAGGCGGAGCCGGCGGCCTGGGTGCGGGCCGCCGGGCACATCCTGGCCCACGGCCGCGACCCGTACTTCCCGCCGTGGCCCGATGTGGTGCAGCTTGACGCGTTCTCGCCCGCCCTGCGCGCGGCGACCGTGCGGACCCTGTCGGACATCGCCGGGCAGTGCGACGGGATCCGCTGCGACATGGCCATGCTGATGACCAATCAGGTCTTCGCCAAGACCTGGGGCGGCCGTACCGGCCCGGTGCCGGGTGAGGAGTTCTGGCCGGCCGTCATCGCGGGCCTGCGCAGCCAGCACCCGGAGACCGTGCTCGTCGCCGAGGCGTACTGGGATATGGAATGGACACTTCAGCAGCAGGGCTTCGACTTCTGCTACGACAAGCGGCTCTATGACCGGATCGTCGGCCGGGACGTGGCCGGCGTCCGCGGTCACCTGCGCGCCGAGCTGGCTTACCAGTCGCGCCTCGTCCGTTTCCTTGAGAACCACGACGAGCCCCGCATTGCGGGCCTGCTCCCCGGCGATGCCGAACGGGCCGCGGCGGTGGCCATCGCTACCCTCCCGGGCGCCACGTTGTGGCACGAGGGGCAGTTCGAGGGCCGGCGAGTGCGCCCGCCGGTCTTCCTGTCGCGCCGGCCCGGCGAGCCGTCCGACCCCGCCCTGGCCAACTGGTACCGGCGGTTGCTGGCCACCGTGGCCAGCAACCGGGTACGGGCCGGCGACTGGCAGCTGCTCGAGGTGGCCGGCTGGCCCGACAACGATTCCTGCCGCAACCTCCTCGCCTGGTCCTGGACCGCTGACGTGACTCACGGCCAGGGCCGGTACGTGGTGGTGGTCAACCTCTCCGCCGAGCCCGCCGATGGACGGGTCGGGCTCGGCCGGACCGGCCTGCACGGCCGCAGCTGGAACCTCACCGACCTGCTCGATGACCGGGTATACGAGCGGAGCGGCGACGAGCTGGCTGACCAGGGACTGTACGTCGCCCTGCCGCCCTGGGGCTGCCATCTGCTCGCCATGCTGTGACCCATTTCCCCGGGCTGGCGTGAGGCAATAGTGAGTTCCGCGATTTCCGGTGCGCTTGAATTCAGGTTCATGCCGTCTTTCTGCCACTCATCGTTCACCCTTAATTGCTGATATGTTCACCTAAGGGCCGAAATCCTGGCCTGCGAGGCATATTTCCTGATTGTCAATCACCCGTGATGGGCGATGACGTGTCCTGGTGTCGCTGGTAACACTCGATCCACGATGAGAATGAGTCCACGGCCGCGGAGATCACAGCCTGCCAAGATGGCGCACCAAAGAAGTGGCCAGCGCGGTGAGCTCGGTGAAGAGCTTCAGCGCGCGTTCGGTTCGAAATGCAGCCGACCGCTCATGCGGCGACGAAGGGACACGGAAACATGCCTGACGAGCCTGGCTCGCCGGCGCTGGCCGATCCGGCCTCGCTGACGGCCGAAGAGCGGCGGCTGCAGGATGCCCGGGCCGGTGTCCCGTGGCGTGCGTGGGGGCCCTATCTCAGCGAGCGCCAGTGGGGGACGGTCCGGGAAGACTACAGCGACAGCGAGGACGCCTGGTCGTATTTCAGTCATGATCATGCGCGGTCGCGCGCGTACCGCTGGGGGGAGGATGGCATCGCCGGGATCAGTGACGACAAGCAGCGGCTGTGCCTGGCCCTGGCCCTGTGGAACGAACGGGACCCGATCTTGAAGGAGCGCCTGTTCGGCCTCACCAATGCCGAAGGCAATCACGGTGAGGACGTCAAGGAGTACTACTTCTACGTCGATAACCTGCCGACGCACAGCTACCAGCGCTACCTCTACAAGTACCCGCAGGCCGAGTTCCCCTACGACGAGCTGGTGGCGGTGAACCGGGCCCGG
>Ga0335079_10007858_pt1 | contig 12126 bp, 9 predicted proteins | sample Lox_Sample_33_FD_206719 | JGI IMG/M metagenome (GOLD analysis project Ga0335079, IMG submission 206719) | Soil microbial communities from Loxahatchee National Wildlife Refuge, Florida, United States - Lox_Sample_3.3 | ecosystem: Environmental > Terrestrial > Soil > Wetlands | place: USA: Florida... | reverse complement strand
GGGGACGTCGAGGTCGCGCGCATCGTCGAGGTGAACGCGTTCGAAGACAACATCTCCATGCTGCTCAAGGATGAGACGGCCGAGTTCGTGAAGCAGTACGAGTGGCTGCGGCCGCACTTCGCCACGGCCGAGGGACTGATGAAGATATCCTTCCAGGCGTTCGTGCTGCGCTCGCGCGGCAAGAACGTGATGATCGACACCTGCATCGGCGCCGATCGCAAGCGCGAGTACGACGTGTTCTGCAACCTCAAGACCAGCTTCCTGGAAGACCTCGCGGTGGCAGGATTCCCGGCCGCGAGCATCCACGCGGTGCTTTGCACGCATCTGCATTTCGACCACGTCGGCTGGAACACGCACCTGGTGGATGGACGCTGGGTCCCCACCTTCCCGCAGGCGCGCTACCTCTTCGGCAGGCAGGAATTCGACCACTGGAGGCACCTGCGGGACACCGGCGGTTACCACAACGTGGAGCACCTGCACGATTCCATCGACCCGATCGTCTCGGCCGGACTCGTTGACTACATTACCCCCGATCATCGGCTGACGGATGAGGTGTCGCTGTTCCCGACGCCGGGCCATACGCCGGGCCACGTCAGCGTGCTCATCCAGTCGCAGGGAGAAGAGGCAGTGATCACCGGCGACCTGATGCATCATCCCATCCAGCTCGATGAGCCGCTGCGACAGGCCAACTTCGATATGGACAAGGCGCAGGCCGCCTCCACCCGCCAGGCGTTCGTCGAGCGCTTTGCAGACTCGAAGGCCCTGGTCATCGGCAGTCATTTCTGCGACCCGACCGCAGGGTGGGTGGTGCGCAACGGCCGGGGCTGGAAGCTCAGGACCACATAGCGGCGCAGCAGGCAGGAGGGCCCCCCGGTGACGCGCGACATCTGTATCACGGAGGAGGACCTCTTCGGTGCTGCCGCGGTGCGTGATGCGCGCGCGGTGGATGATCGGCTGCGCGAGCTCGCGCCCGCGGTGAAAGTGGCCCGCGAGGACATCACGCTCCTGACGCGGTACGAGCATGTTGCGGCGGGGCTGCGCGACTGGCGGGCGTTCTCCTCGACCTCGCGTCCCTGGCACGATCCGAAGTCCGTACGCCCGGAGCTGCTGCTGACGGACGACCCGCCGAAGCACACGGCCGTGCGCGCCGTGATCGCGGCGGCGCTCTCGCCCCAGGCCTTGGCGAAGATGGGCGAGGCTTTTCGCGCGGACGCCGAGACGCTCGTGATGCAACTGAAGGAACGCAGCGGCACCATCATCGACGGCACGGCGCAGATCACGCGCCCGTTCGTTTACAAGGTGCTGCCGGACCTGCTCGGGATTCCGCTCGCGGGGCGCGAGAACCTGCATGCCTTCGGCCACATGGTCTGGGCGACGCTCGGGCCGGTGAACGAGTTGTTCCATGAGGCGATGAAGGACACCGGCCCCGTCATCGAGTGGGTGGAACGCTGCTGCAGCCGGGAAAATCTCGCGCCCGAGAGCCTCGGCATGCAGATGTTTCTGGCCGCCGATCGCGGCGAGGTCACGCAGGAGGAGGCGAAGCTGCTGGTCGGCATTCTGCTCTCGGCCGCCGCCGACACCACGGTGATGACCCTGGCGACTGCGATCCGCGCCTTCGCGCTGTTTCCCGAGCAATATCAGCTCGTGCGCGCAGATCCCTCCCTGGTGCGGGCGGCCTTTGAGGAAAGCCTGCGCTGGGATTCGCCCTCGCGCATGGCCGGCCGCATCACGATGCGGGACGTGGAGATCGAGGGCGTGGTCATCCCGAAGGGCGAGCGCTGCGGTCTGATGTTCGCTGCCGCGAACCGCGATCCGCGCAAATGGGTGCAACCCGAGCGCTTCGACGTGCGCCGCGACAATCGCGGCCACCTGGGCTGGGGCCAGGGTGTGCATGCCTGTGTGGGCCGGGTGCTCGCCGGCCTCGAAGCCGACGCGCTCCTCGGGGCCGTGGCACGCCACATCGAGTCCTTCGAAGCGGCGGGGGAACCTGAGCCCTGGATGACCGCCATCGGTCACGGTCCGGAGAGGCTTCCGGTACGATTTACCGCCGCCAGCGGGGGCGCTTAAGGGGAAACAGCGATGAGCGTTGAAGCCAGGACCCAGAGCGAGCAGCTGGTGCTGCAGTTCTTTGCCACACTGAGTGCGGGCGATCTGGAAGGTGTCCGGCGCATGCTGCACGAGCAGGCGACCTGGAAGCCGCAGATGCGCAGCGTGCCCGGCGCCGGCATTCATCGCGGACCTGCGGGCATCGTGGATGACTTTCTGGTGCCGGTGCGCGCATTGTTCCGCCCGGGCGATCCGAAGATCATTGTCGATACCCTGGCATCCCGGGGGGACCTGGTCATGGTCGAGTCCCATAGCGGCGGCTGCCTTGCCGACGGCCGGCCGTACGAGAACCTGTACGCCTGGGCGGTGGAGGTGAGGGACGGGAAGATCTATGCCCTGCGCGAATACTTCGACAGTCACTACGTGATGGAACTGACGGGTGGCGGGCGCGCGAAATGAGTGAAGCGTCGTTTGACCACGAGCGTCTCGTACGCCTGCGGCACGTCATCGCGGAGGATATCGCCGCCGGACGCTACTTCGGCGCCGTGATCGCGGTTGCGCGCGCAGGCCGCCTGGGGATTCACGAGGCCATCGGACACGCGGACCTGGCGCGCAGCCGGCCGCTGCGCCCGGATTCGGTCTTCAGCATCTTCTCGGTGACGAAGGCCATCACCAACGTGCTGGTGCTGCGCGCGATCGAGCTCGGACGCTTTGCACTGACCACGCCCATCAGCGACCTCGTCCCGGAATTCTCCGGCGCCGCACGCAACGAGATCCGGGTGCATCACCTGCTGTCGCACACCTCGGGACTGCCGATCGTGTTCTCCCTGAGACCGGAGATGTATATCGACCGCTTTGATGAGGTCGTCGCGGCGGTGTGCGCCGACATCCGGCCGGCGGAGCCACCCGGCGAGCGCGTCGCGTATTCGCCGCTCGTGAACCACGTATTGCTGGGCGAAGCCCTGCGGCGCACCGATCCGGCCGGGCGCTCCTATCGGGCAATCGTCCACGAGGACCTGCTCGCTCCGCTGAAGATGGGCGACACCTCCGTCGGGCTGCGCGCGGATCTGCGCCCGCGCCACGTCGTGCCGGACTTCCGCGGCAACTTTCCGATCAGACATCCCGGACACAGCAACCTCGGTCCCGACGGCGCTTTTGAGGAGGAGGATGCGGAGATGCCCTGGGTGGGGGTGGCTTCCACGGTTCCTGACATGTTCCGGTTTGCCGAGATGCTGCGCCGCCGGGGGGAACTCGACGGGGCGCGCATCCTGTCACCGGCCATGCTCGAGGCCGCGACGCAGAACCGAACCGGCGAGAAGCCGAACGAACTCTACAAGACGCTCTTTCATCAACGCGGCTGGCCGGCCGCACCCGCGTACCTCGGCCTCGGGTTCTCGCTGCGCGGGACGGCCCTGTGTCACCACCTGTTCGGCACGCTCACTTCACCCGGAACCTTTGGCAACTATGGTGCCGGCAGCGCGCTCTACTGGGTCGACCCCGCGCGCGAGGTGACGTTCGTGTGCCTGAGCGCAGGCGTCATGAACAGCCTCGACAACATTGAGCGCTTTCAGCGCCTCTCCGATCTCGCGATCTGCGCGGCCTTGTAGGGGTGGAGGGTTCTTGAAGATCTTCGGTGCCGACAACAAGGAAATGATCGCGATCTCGACGATCGAACGGGAGGGCGCGGAACTGGTGTTGCGCGGCAAGATCTTCGGCACGATGCCGATGACCGCGCGCCTACGACCCGAGGAGGTCCGCCGTGGGCTGAAGCTGCTCAACTGGCGCACGCTGCTGTTCCTGCTCAGCCTTCCCTGGCGTCGCGCGCGCTAAGGCCCACCCAAGAGCCGGGGCGAACATGCAGGACGAATTCGTACCCCCGGAACGCATCGGCTTTGTCGGCCTCGGCAACATGGGGGCGCCGATGGCGCGCCACCTGGCGGCAGCGGGGTTCCGCATCGTCGCGGCGGACTGCGACCCTGGGGCGCTCGAGCGCTTCTGCAGCGCGGTGCCGTGCGAGCGGGCGGGATCGCTGGCGGAGCTGGGGCGATCCTGCCGCCTGGTCATCACCATGCTGCCCGACGGCCTGGCGGTACGGCAGGTGCTGCTCGGCGCCGATGGCGTCGCGGCAGCTCTTGCGGCCGGTTCGGTCGCGCTCGATATGAGCTCCGCCGAGCCAGTCGGTACTCGTGCGCTGGCCGCGACGCTGGCGAAGTCCGCGATCTGTCTGGTCGATGCCCCGGTTTCCGGAGGCGTCAAACGCGCGGTGGAGGGCACGCTCGCGATCATGGCGGGCGGTGAGGCGGACGCAATCACCCGCTGCCTTCCGGTCCTTACGGTGCTCGGTCGGGTGTTTCGCGCCGGTGCGTCCGGGTCCGGGCATGCGGTGAAGGCGCTCAACAACTACCTCTCGGCGGTGGCACTGGCCGCGACCGCGGAGGCGATGATGGCCGGTGAGAGTTTCGGGATCGATCCGAGCGTGATGCTCGAGATTCTCAATCACTCGACCGGCCGCAACACGGCCACGGAACAGAAGTATCCGGCGTTCATCCTGCCGCGCACCTTCAATTCCGGATTTGCCCTGGGGCTGATGGCCAAGGACCTGCGCATCGCTCTGGGACTGGCCGAGGCGGTGGGAACCCCGGCTGCGCTCCTGAGCGAGTGCGCCGCACTGTGGGAGCGTGCGCAGCGCCGCATGGGGAGCCACGCCGACAACACCGACATCGTCAGATACCTGGAAGCGGGGCGCGGAGCAAACGCCGATGAGTGAGCCGCGTCCCTACGAGCTTTACGCGCTTCGCTACGCCACCGCCATGCGCAACCCGGCGGATGTCTTCATCGGCGCCGACCCGCACGAGGCAGCCGTGCCCATGGACTACTTTGTGTGGGTCGCCCGCAACGAGCTTCACACGGTGGTCATCGACACCGGCTTTGACGCAGCGGCGGCCCGGCGGCGCAAGCGTCAGCTGCTGCGGGAGCCGGGCGACGCACTGCGCCTGCTCGGCATCGATTGTGACCGGGTAGAAGACGTCATCATCACGCACCTGCACTATGACCACGCGGGCAACCTGCCGCTGTTCCCGCGTGCGCGCTTTCACCTGCAGGAGAGCGAGATGGCCTTTGCGACGGGGCCCCACATGGCGCACGCGTTCTTCGCGCATGCCTACGAGCTTGAGGCCGTGCTGTCGATGGTGCGGCTGGTGTACGGCGCGCGGGTGCAGTTTCACCGCGGCGATGCTGAAATCGTACCCGGCATTACGGTGCACCACGTGGGCGGCCATACGCATGGCCTGCAGGTCGTGCGGGTCTGGACGGCTCTGGGGTGGGTGGTGCTCGCCTCGGATGCCGCACACTACCTGGCCAACATGACCTCGGGCCGCCCCTTCCCGATTGTGGCGGACGTGATGCAGATGACGGCAGGCTGGGCGCGCTTGCGTGAACTCGCCAGCCGCCCGGAGTACGTCATTCCGGGTCACGACCCGCTCGTCATGCAGCTGTATCGCGAGCCGGAGGCGAGCCTGCGCGGCGTGGCGGTCAGGCTCGACGCGCAACCCCAGCGAGGACCCGATGGAACACTTCAAAGATAAGGTCGCCTTCATTACCGGCGCGGCGAGCGGCATCGGCCTTGGCATCGCAGGCGCCTGCCTGCGCGCCGGCATGAAGGTTGTCATCACCGATGTACGCCAGGGCGCGCTCGATGCGGCCGCCGCCTCGCTGGCGGGGCCGGGGAAGGTGGTCGTGCCGCTGGTGCTCGACGTTACGGATCGCCAGCAGTGGAGCGCGTGCGCCGAGCGGATCGCCCGTGAGCTCGGCGGGGTCGACCTGCTGTGCAGCAACGCCGGGGTGAACTTCGTCGGTCCGACGCATAGGGCGACCTATGAGGACTGGGACTTTGCCCTGCGGGTGAATCTCGGGGGGACGATCAACGCGGTGCGCACGTTTGCCGCAGCCATGAGTGACGGCGGACGTGGCGGCCACATCGTCATCACCTCATCCGTGAGTGGCCTGTTTACCGGCGGCGGCGCCGGGGTGTACGTCACCTCGAAGTTTGCGCTCGTGGGACTGGCGGAGTCGCTGCGTGCGGATCTGCGCGAATCCGGGGTCGGGGTCTCGGTGTTGTGCCCGGGGCCGGTGAAGTCGGAGATCTTCGAGAGCACGCAGCAGGTGCGGCCAGCGCAACTGGCCGCGAGCGGCTCGGTGCCCGTGGTTCCAGCCGGAACGCAGCGGGCCGACACCGCCATATTCCGGACCGCCCCGAGCGGGGCAGAAATCGGCGAGCTCGTGCTGCGCGGCGTGCGACGCAACGACCTGTATATCCTCACGCATCCGGAGATACGCCCCGTGCTCGAGGCGCGGGCCGCCGCGCTGCTGCAGGCACTGCCCCAGGAGAGCGTCAGCGTGGAGCGCATCCAGGCGCAGTCGATGCTGCTGGACACATCGCTGTATCGGCCTCCCCCGGGCTCACGACACTGATGCGGGCCTGAATCCTCCGGTGGCGCGCGTCGGCGCCACTTGCCCGGATGCGTTGGGTTGAGGCAGCATCCGCCGACCTCAGGCACGCGGTCACCGGATGCGTACGCAGCTGTCCAAGCCGATGGTGATGCGCACCAAGCTGCGGCCCCCGGCGCGCAGAGGGGGTCTCGTGCCGCGGCCGGAGCTGGTCGCCCGCCTCTGTGATCCACGCAGGAGCAGGCTCGCGACGATTCAGGCGGCCGCCGGCTTCGGCAAGACGAGCCTCCTGAGCCAGTGCTACGAGCATCTGCGGAGCGCAGCGCCGGCTGCATGGCTGAGCCTCGATGCCTCCGACAACGACTATTCGCGCTTCCTCGCGCACCTGTTCGCGGCGCTCGAGGCCAGCGGCGTGGAGCTCGGCCGGGAATTCAGGTACGTCGTGCGCTTCGGCTCGCGTCTGGCGCCGGGCACCTGCGCGGATCTGCTCACCCGCGCGCTGGATTCCGCGCAGTGCGGTCTCACCCTGTGCGTCGATGACTTCCATCTTCTTGATGACGCGCCCAGCGCGCAGTTGCTGTCGCAACTGCTGCTCGCGCCGCGCTCGAGCCTCTGCTGGATCCTGGCGAGCCGCACTGCGCTCACGTCCTTGCCGCTCAGCCGGCTGCGCCTGCTGAATGAGTTGCTGGAAATTGACACCCAGGCACTGAAGTTCAGCCACGCCGAGAGCCACGAGTTCCTCTGCGGCGCGGTTGGTGAAGCGCTCGAGCCCGCCGTGTCAGCCCTGCTCGCCGAGCGCACCGAAGGGTGGGTGGCCGGCCTTCAGCTGGCCTCCCTCGGCCTGCGTGCGGTGGGCGACCGGGCGGAGCTGATTCAGCGCTTCACGGGTGCGAACCGCAACGTGGCGGATTTTCTGCGTGACACCGTGCTGTCGAACCTCGACCCGCAGGCCCAGGAATTCCTGCTCGCCACCTCGATCCTTCCGCGGCTGAGCGTGGAGCTGTGTAACTTCGTCACCGGACAGAGCGATGCGCGTGCGCATCTGGACCTGCTGGAGAGCCTGAACCTCTTCATCTTTTCCCTCGACGACGAGCGACGCTGGTATCGCTACCACCACCTGTTTGCGGAGTTCCTGGAGCAGCGCCTGCGCGACCGGGATGCGCTGCGCGTGCGTGAGCTGCAGGAGCGAGCTTCGGTCTGGTTCGAGGAATCCGGCTGTCCGCTGGAGGCGATCGAGCTTGCGTTGCGGGCACAGGACTACGAGCGCGCGGCGCGCCTGCTCGATGTGCTGGGACTGTTCGACAAGGGTGAGGCGGGGCCGCTCGAGCATCTGGCCCGGCAGATTCCCAAGGCTGTGCTGGAGCAGTTCCCGAATCTCGAGCTCGAGAGGATCTACGCCTGGGAGGCGGACTGGGACTTCGCGCGCTCACGCTCGGGTCTGAATCGCCTCAAGCGCGTACTTCAGGAGTGGCGCAGCGGGCGGCGGGCGGTCCCCGCCCACGTTGATGTTGAATACATCGCCGCCAAGATCGCGCACCGCGAAATGATGGTGTTGTTCGTCAGTGACGACATGCACGGCACGCGCCGCGCGTGCGAGCAGTGGCTGGCGGCGCGGCACTGCGGTGATCCGCACATGGAGATCTCCACCGCCGGTGCGCTGCTCGCGGCGCGGCGGGAACACTATGACTGCGCCGGGATCGAGGCCGCGGCGGCCGCGTTGCATGAGCAGTACCAGCGGGCGCAGTGGAGCTTCGGCGAGATCTTCCAGGACTGTATCAGCGGCCTGGCGTTCTTCCAGCTCGGCAATACGGCACGTGCGCGCGAGGCGTACGAGCGCTCGCTGGCGGCAGCAGTCTCTCTGCATGGCAGGCTCTCGCCACTTGCATCGATGCCGGCCCTGCTGCTCGCCGAGCTCCACTACGAGCAGGACCGGCTCGCGCCGGCGCGCGCGTTGATCGCAGACTATCTGCCCGTCGCTCACGGGCTTGGCTATGTCGACAAGCTGATTGCCGCCTACATCACCAGAGCGCGCCTGGAGGCGAGCGCCGGCCAGTACGGGATCGCGCGACAGACCCTGGACGCGGGCGAGCGCTGCGCACGCGTGACCGGCTTCGCCCGCCTGCAGGCGCACGTGCTGTGTGAGCGCCTGCGGCAGCTGCTGCTGTGTGGCCATGCAGCCGCGGTGATCGACCTTGCGCGCGAGGAAGGCCTCCTGGGCAGCTGCGCCACGTTCCAGCCACGTGAGGGCGTGACGTCGCTGGAGTGCTTCGCGATCTCGTGGGCGTACGCGGCGCGCGCGAACGGTGATATGGATGGGGCGATCCGGCTGCTCAAGAACTGGTACCGCTTCGTCATGGAGCGACGCTGCCAGCGCTCGCAGCTGCGGCTGGGGCTTGAGCTCGCGACCCTCTTCACCCTTCGCGGGGATACGAGCGCTGCCCGGCACCATATGTGCGCGGCCCTTCAGCTCGGGGCAGCTCAGCGCTTCGTGCGCTCGTTCATCGACGCCGCGAGCGAGATCCGGCCGCTGCTGCAGGCGGTCATTGCGGAAGGTCTGGTGAATGGAGCCGAGTTGCAGTATGCGCAGGAGCTGCTGCGCGCGTTTATTCCGGAGAAGGCATGGGTTGAGCCCGCGCATCCCGCCGCGGCCGGGCGCCCATATGCGGGAGGGTTTTCCCATCGTGAAGTGGACATACTGGAGCTTGCCGCCGGTGACGTCCCGAATCGTGAGATTGCGCGCCGGATGGCGCTCTCAGAACACACCGTCAAGTGGTATTGGAAGCAGATCTTCGGCAAGCTCAACGTGCACCGGCGACTGCAGGCGGTGATCTCGGCGCGCGCCGCCGGTCTGATTCACTAGCGTTGTTGCTGGTGGGTCCGCGCGCCCGCGCGCGCCTGGGGCTAGGCAGGCGCCGGGCGCGGATTTATGAAAGACAAGCGCGCCAGCACTTCAGCAAAGGCGTGAGCGGAGGCGCCTTTGCCACTCGTGGCCCGCCACGCGACGAAGCCGTCCGGTCGCACCAGCACGCAGCCATCCGGTCCGATCCCGTGCGATTCGCACAGTTGAGCATCGGGGTCCTCGAGCGCATCGCTCCCCGGCCGACAGATCTTCAGCGCAAGTCCCGAGCGCGTGGCCGCCGTTGCCGCGCCCTCGCACCACTCATGCGCGTGCGCGCCGGCGAGCAGGACGAAGTGCCCGTCATACAGGTCGAGCGTGGAAATATCCTCGCCCCGCAGTTTCACCCACGCGTGCGGTGCCCGCGTTCCTGGCAGGGCGCGCGATTCGCGCGGGTTGAGATGAGACGAGCCGTCGTCGTTGGGCTCCGCCAGCACCGCCGCCGAGCGGTAGCGATAGCCGAGCTCGACATTGAGATCCCCGACGAGCGGTTCAACCCGATCCGCCCCGAGGCTCGGGTCCGTGCGCAGCACATAGCGCGTGTAGGCCTGCTCGGCCGAGAGCTTCGCCACCGGTCGGCGTTCGGCCTCATAGCTCGACAGCAGGGCCGCGGGGGACGTGCCCTCCAGTACCCGCGCGAGCTTCCACGCCAGGTTATGGGCATCCTGAACTCCGGTGTTGCCGCCGAAGCCGCCGGTCGGCGGCATGACGTGCGCTGCGTCACCGGCGATGAATATCCGTGGCGTCTGCAGTTTTGCGGCGACGAGTGCGGCGGCTTCCCAGTGCATGACGTTGTCGATGGCGACCGGGATGTCACGTGTGCCGAGCGCGGTATACACGTACTCGAGCGTGCGCTCGGGCGTCAGGTCGGTCGAGGCGTCGGTCACGGGGTGCTTTGCGTCGCCGGTGGTATTGACCACCAGGAAGGCATGATCGAAGGGCTTCTCGAAGCGGAAAAATCCCCGCAGCTGCGGGTGATCGACGTAGACCACCGCCCACTGCTTGTCCTCCAGCAGCGCTCTCAGGTCGGCACGGAAGTAGATGGTGATGCTCTTTGAGAAGGTGGCGTGTCCCTCCATCGCAATACCGAGCCGCTGCCGCACCCGGCTGTGTGCGCCGTCGGCAGCAATCAGATACTTCGCCCGCACCGTGCACAGCTCCCCGCTGTCACGGCTGCGCAACTGGGCCGTGACGCCCTCGCGCTCCTCGGCCACGCAGATCACTTCGGTCGCGAAGCGCAGGCTCGCGCCGAGCTCCACGGCCCGGCGGCTCAAGAGCGGCTCGAGCGCGTCCTGCGACAGGAAGATGCGCTCGCAGGGACTGACGTCGCGGATGCCTGAGTTCAGGTCCGCAATGAACTGCCGGGTCGCGCCGCCCACCAGTGTTTCGACGGCCACGACGCCGCCGTTCTGCACGAACTGCTGCGAGGATCTGTCGCGGATCGCCGGCTCCAGGCCGGTGCCGCGGAAGATCTCCATCGTTCGCTGCGTCGCATGCGCCGCGCGGGGGTGAATTGCGGTGCCGCGGTGATGCTCGACGGCCAGGCAGCGCACCCCGTGCCGAGCCAGCAACATCGCAGCAGAGAGTCCCACCAGGCTTCCGCCGACGATGAGAACGGGAACCTCGATATCAGCCACGTCTTGCTCCGCCGAAGTGGCCCGCGTCCTTGCGATCCGCGTGCTCAGTCCACGCCGAAGGCGAGCAGCACGTTGCCAGGTGTGCCCGTGACGACCCCGTAGCCGGAACCGACGAACAGCATGCCGCCGGCCACGGTGGGCCCGGGTGCCATGATCGAGCCGCCGTGTGCGCGAACGGCATTCACCGTCTCGAAGGTACGCGCCGTCTCGAAGGTCCACAACGGCTGTCCATCGTGGCTGGAGAGGGCCCAGAGCCGCCCGTCGGAACCCCCCAGGAACACGACTCCCGGAATGACCGTCACGGCCGCCTGGTGGGTGACCTGATTCTCGGGCGTCGCGTTCAGGGGCGTGTACCACGTGCGGTGCCCGTCGCTCAGGCGCACCGCCGTCACGCCCCCGATGCTTGAGCCAAAATACCCCTGCGCCTCATCGAGCGCTCCGCCCCACACCGGCCCGAAGTTTGCGCCGCCATTTGGGCCGAGCGCATCGGGCGCCGCCGACTGACCGACCGCCGGCGTGCGCCACAAGACCTGTCCGTGTTCCTGCGGATCCAGCGCCAGGATCTCCCCCGGCTTCGTGCCGAAGACGATCAGCGTCCTGCCGCCCGGGAGCGTCTTCAGCATCGGGGACATCGGGATATCCCAGTCCGGTCCGATCACCTTCGGGCAGTTCTCGGTAAATCCGCTTCCGCCGCAGCCGACGATGAAGGCATCGTGCGGGTAGATCTGCCGTGACCAGCGGATCTTTCCTGTCGTCATGTCCAGGGCCAGTATCGCATCGCTCGTCGGCGGCGCCGGATAGGTCGATGCGTCCCCCGTGCCGACGTAGACGGCATGGCGGCGGGCGTCGATGGTCGGGGTGTTCCACACCGGCACCCCGGCGGGTGCCCACTGTTGCACGCCGCGCGAGTTCAGCTGGGTCGGATGCGGTCGTTCCGCAATCGTATAGGTCTTCCAGATCAGTTTGCCGGTATCTGCATCGAGCGCACTCACACTGCCGACGGCGGTGCAGCACGGATAGTCGGGGACGCGTGCCTGGAAACCCTCCCAGGCCGAGACCGGGACATAGAGCCGTCCCTGGTACAGCGCGGGTGCGGCGGTG
>Ga0335079_10007857_pt1 | contig 12126 bp, 12 predicted proteins | sample Lox_Sample_33_FD_206719 | JGI IMG/M metagenome (GOLD analysis project Ga0335079, IMG submission 206719) | Soil microbial communities from Loxahatchee National Wildlife Refuge, Florida, United States - Lox_Sample_3.3 | ecosystem: Environmental > Terrestrial > Soil > Wetlands | place: USA... | reverse complement strand
GCCCGGCTGCATGCGTTTCTTCCGCATGCGCTTCATGAATAGGCACTTCCGGCTTTGCGCCTTGTTTCACCACCTGCTCGGAAATGGCCGCCCATTCATCGGAGAGTCCTGCCCCATCCCCAGTGGATTCGGCAACCTTTTTGGCGGGAGTTCCCGGGGCGCCGGAAATGGCGGCCCACTCTTCGGAAAGGTCCAGTTCCTGGACTGTGGATTCGGTTGGATTCGCGCCGCGCGCTTCTGGAGCAGTGGAAGTAACGCCCACTTCTTCGACGATTTCATTTTCACCCGGAGCGTCAAGCGAGATTTCCGCCTCCGATGCGGGGATTTGGAATTCAGCAGGCGGCGCGGGCGCGGCCGGTGGCGCAGGGGCCGGTGGCGGCTCGGGCTCGAGCGCTGCGGCGCGCTGGAAGCGGCGATGCAATTCGGTGAAGCGGTCGGCGTTCGCTCCGTCCTCGCGTTCGGTGTAGATCTGTGCGAGCTTTTCTGCAAGTTCCGCGGTGCGCTTGCTTTGGCCTGCTCCCAGCGACAGATCGAGAAGTTTTTCGAGTGCGGGCGTGTAACGCGGCGCGCGTTCGAGCACGGATTCGAGCAGGTCAATTGCCTTCTGAGTGAGGCCGTAACTCGAAAACAGATCCACGTCGGTGAGCGCAACGGTGACGAAATGTTGCGTCTCTTCATCGAGCGGCGGCTCTTTCGGTTTTTCTGGAGCGGCGGGCGGCTCTTCGGCCATCGGGGGGACGGCTTCGACATGTTCGAGCGGTTGCAATCCAAGGCGCGAGCGGACCGCCTCGAGATTCTGGCGAAGGGTCTGGTCTTCGGGCGAGCGCTCGAGGAGTTGCTCGTAAATTTCGCGCGCGCGCTCCAGATTTCCCGCAGCGGCAGAAGCCTGCGCGAGCTGCGCCAGCGCTTCGGGCAGATGGAAGGCGTCGTTTGCGTGCGTGTAAAGCTCGACGATCCATTCGAGCGGCTCGAGACGCCCCGGGAGTTTCGCGGCAGCGGCCTGCAGCATTTTTGCGAGCGCTTCGGTCTCACCGCTTTCAGCCATTGAATGGCGGAAACGGTTCAGCAAATCAAACGCGGCATCGGCCTGGCCCTTTTCCAACATCGACATCGCGGCACTGCGCGCCAGAGCGTATCTCTTCGGATCATGCGCCAATACGCGCAAGCTCAAGTCCGAAGCTTTGGCTGCGTGGCCGCCCTGAAGATAAATATCCATCAGCAAATCGGCGGCTTCATCGCCCGTGTCCAAATCCGGCAACGATTCGAGAAGCTTTGAAGCTTCGTCAAGCTTGCCCGCTCCGGACAAAACCCGCGCCTGCAACAGGCGTGCGGCGGCGTTTTCAGGAGCGAGTTCGACGGCGCGTGAGATTAAGCGAGCGGCCTCGGCATATTCGCGAAGCGCGAGGTGGCGCTCCGCGCAAACAAGAAAAGTTTGCGCGGCGTCCGCCTTCTGTCCCATCGCGAGCTGGACTTCCGCGAGACGCATCTGCACGCGCAGGTTATCCGGCTCGGCTTCGAGCAGCTTACGCAGCAGCGCGGAAGCGGGCTCGCGACGCCCGGCCTTGATGTGCGCTTCGGCAAGTTGAAGGAGCAGCGGGCGCGCTTCGCTCAGGACGCCCTGCTGGATGTAAAGCTCGGCGAGGCGCTCGAGCGGCTTCATCTCTTCGGGAGCGAGCTTGGCGATTTTTTTGTAGATGGCGATGGCTTTTGTGACGAAGCCGTCGCGGATGAAATGCTGCGCGAGCCGCTCGAAAAATTCGATGGCCTTGAAGGTTTCGCCCTTGCGGACATAGAGGTCGCCGATGGTCATCAGCGTGACCTGATCCGTCGGCTCATGCTTCAGGATTTGCTGGTATTCAGCGATGGACTGGTCAATCTTGCCCTGCGCGAGGCTCTTCTGTGCGGCTTCAACGTGTTTGATCTTGCTATAGCCCATCGGCGGCGTATCCCGGCTTTCTGAGAGGCCTGCCTGCTGTCAGGCGTCAAGTGCCTGTCAACATGCGGGGTGGCGCGCCGAGCCTGCGGCGGCCACTAATGGCTGTCACGTCCCGCTGGGCGGGAGCGGTCAGTCCAGAGGAACAAATTTCACGCTAGCATGGGGATGGGGGGTGGTCAACGAATCGTGTGAGGGGACGCCGCGAGGCAGTAATCGCTGTCCTGAAGGGCATACTCCCGTTCTGAGGGCTTCAGCCGGGCGTTTCGAGAAGCTTCGACTACAGCAGCTTTCGATTCCTTCGCGCGGCTTTCAAGTCGCCATTCCAAACGCCAGTGCCGTAATAGCGAAGAATGCCATTGCGTTTTTCGGACAGCACAAGCATTTGGAGCGCCCTGCCGACAATTTCACGCTTTGTTCTCAGCCCGGTGAGCTTCTGCGCTCTACGTATCAGGTCGTCATCGATCTCAAGGGTGGTTCCACCCATACCAGAAGGCTACCGGAATCTCTGACATTAATACATTTGGTTTATTTGGAGGATGATTGGGGTGCCACCAAATCTTCCAAAATTACTTGCTCCTACAGACTCCGTTCAGGACGCGTTCAAGGTCTTTCCGGATTGCTTCGTCTGGCGGGGGAGCGACTCGGTTCGCCCTCCGGAGATCGGGGCAAGCCTCGGTCAAGCGGAGTTTTTCTACAGCGAGTATTGCGGTCGGCGAAGGGAATTCGGTACCCAGGCCGTAAACACTGGTCAACACAAAACGCGTGTCCTTCTTATTGTGGATCAGCACATAAAGAAGGCTAACCTCCAAGTTTTGTTTTGAAACTTGGTCCGTTTTGATTGGATCGCCTGGAATCATGACCCAGTCTTCAAGTGCATGTTCTCCCTTCCAAATACGCTCCAGATAATGCAAAACATTAGCAACGCATCCCATAGAACAACCTATCTTTTCAATCGTTGATCCGACGGCGAGACGTAGAACCATGGGGTTGTAAGGCTGAAGCAGATTGGAGACCCCGTACGAATCTTCCACCGTACCTTCTTCACCAATTGCGTTTACAGCTTGGACGCGTATCTCGACATAGATCTCCCGATTGGATGCGATTGCGAATACCTCATCGCGTTCCTGAGAGTTTTTCGACTTCAAAAGTTGAATCATTGTGGCCTTGCGTTTTTCTGGCGGGATTCGTTGATCAACAGCTTGCTCCCCGAGCGATTGACCCTGCGAAGTTTGAGCCGCCGACACAGGACCCCAGGACTTCAGAAGAAAAATAAGGCCGAGCATTACGGAAAAGCTCCAGCTCTTTCGTCGCAGGAATTCCCCGAGGTTGCCCCTAAGAATCGTCATGGACGCATAGTACCACCGGTGTAGTTTGTCGTGGAGTTACTAAAGGATTCCAAATAGTCCATCAATCCGTGGCGAGGGGGAAAGCAGTTTGCGAAGCGGATGCGGACCAGCACGTGGATTCGCGCACGGGCGCGAAGGAGTGGCGATGCAGCGGCGAAGGGCCGTGGGCCCGCAGCGCGGCGAGATGATCGGGCGTGGCGTAACCGCGGTTGTGGCAAAGCCCGTATTGCGGATAGACCGAGTCAAATTCGTCCATCAGACGGTCGCGTTCCGTTTTAGCAAGGATGGATGCAGCGGCAATGGAAATCGAGCGGGCATCGCCGTGGATCAGGGATTTCTGTTCGACGGCGAGCGGCAGCTCCATGCAATCCACCAGCAAATAATCGGCAACCATCGTGAGGCTTGAGACCGCGGCGAGCATAGCCTGCCGGCTGGCCTCATAAATATTCCAGGCATCAATGCGCGCGGCGTCCACCTGCGCGACGGCGAAATCGAGCGCGTGCTGGCGGATGCGGTCTGCGAGAACGGCGCGGCGCGCGGCGGGAAGTTTTTTTGAATCGTCCAGACCAACAATGCGGCGGCGCGGATTCAAGATGACGGCTGCAGCGACCACAGGCCCGAAGAGCGAGCCGCGCCCGGCTTCGTCAATGCCCGCAATGCGCAACCAGCCGCGCTGCCGCGCGAACCGCTCAAAACGGGAGCAACAAAGCCGGATCATCGAGTGGGGATTTTAGCACGCGGGCGCAATGCGGGCGCGATCGCGAAAATTCGGGATTGCCTCACCGCAAAACAATTTTAGTTTTTCGGGGATTCTTACGCTTGCGATGAAGTTGCAGGCGCTTCCGCGTGTTCGGTTCGCTCAACGCGCTTGATGCGCGCGGCCTTGCCCTTGCGTCCGCGCAAATAATAAAGCTTCGCGCGCCGCACGCTGCCGCGTTGCACGACTTCGATCGAGCTGATCATCGGGGAATGCAGCGGGAAGATGCGCTCAACTCCGATGCTGAAGCTGACGCGACGCACCGTGAATGACGCTCCGGCAGTCTTGCCGCGGCGGCTGATCACCACGCCCTCAAACGGCTGGATGCGTTCTTTATCGCCCTCGCCTTCCTTCAAGCGCACGTGCACCCGGATGGTGTCACCGGGGCGGAAATCAGGGATGTCTTTGCGCAGTTGAGACTCTTTGACCTTATCCAGCACGACGCTCATGGCAATTCTTCCTTAGGGTTTGTGGTTCAGACCCGCTCAGGCGGGGCCGGCGATGCCGGGACAATCGCTAACTATACCGATTCCGCGCGCGTTTCGCAAATTAAGGCCCTCCATTGACCAATGGCAAAGGCAGTTACACGTTGCGAGGCGGCGGATTATTTTCGGGTGGCATCATACCCTTCTGGCTGCAAGGATGATGGAGGCAGGGATATTCTTGCCAGAGGTGCTGCGATATGGTCCCACCCCCATGCCCGCGCATCGTTGGGGGACTTTTCCTGGAGAGACCTTTCTTGCGCGCAATTCAGATAGTCATCGTAGCGGCGGTTTTACTTCTACTACCCGGAATGAGCAGAGCGCAGCAATCGGGAAGCGCCGTCGCTTCGAAATCGCAATCGGACTCGGGCACGCAGACGAAACCGCCCGCAGCGAATACTCCTCCTGCGACACCGCTGCCCCCTGGCCCCGCGCCGCAAAGCACCGACTCGGATGAGACGCAATCCAAGCGCATTCTTTGGGTCATTCCAAATTTCCGCTCCGTGAGCGCCGACACAAAACTTCCGCCTCTTTCCACCAAGGAAAAATTCGTGATGGCGTCGCAAGACAGCTTTGATTATTCAGGATTTATTTTGGCCGGCATGATTGCGGGCTACAACATGGCCACCGCTTCATCACCCGAGTTTCATCAGGGCGCCGCCGGATATGGACAGTATTACTGGCATTCGTTTGTGGACGAAGCTTCCGGAAATTATTTCACGGAGGCAATCGTTCCCGCATTGACCCACGAAGATCCGCGCTATTATACGTTCGGCCACGGAGGATTTTTCCGCCGCTCCGGCTATGCCCTTAGCCGTCTTTTCATCACGCGCACGGATTCCGGCGGCAGCACTTTCAATATTTCAGAAATTGGCGGAAATCTGGCGAGCGCGTCGCTTTCCAACGCCTATTACCCCGCGCAGGAGCGCACCTTCGGAAAAACCGCCGAAAGATGGGGCACGCAAGTTGGGGTGGACGGAATCGCCGCCGTAGCCAAAGAGTTCTGGCCGGATATCCGCCACGCCCTTTTCCATCAGTGATTACGCCGTCGGCTGGCAAATCCTTACAGTTTTCGGCTTTGGGATTTTCCTGCCGATTGGGGAGGATTCCGCGGTCAAAAACCCCCGCAGAAGCATTGCGTGCCAAAAGGGTTGGGTATACGTTATCGGTCGTTAGGGAAGTCAAAATGGAAATCCCGGTTGAGGAGGAAAGAGATGCCCATCCGAACAATTCGCTGCGCGCTTGCGATTGGGTCTGCCGCCGGACTCGCGATTGCCCTCTGCGTTGTAGGCGCCGCGGGACAAACAGCGCCGGATGCAAAGCATATCGGCGAAATCACCGGAGGACAGGCGGATAAATATCAGAGTGCGATTGTCGGGCCGCCGTCGTCGGGTTCGTGCCAGGTGTTCGTCGAGGTGAAGCGCGCGGGCACGCTCGCGTCGATCCCCAGCGGCTACAAAATCGCGGTCAACCTCGAGCAGTCGGGAGGAACGCCGAAGGACATGACCTCGAAGATGGCCGGCGGCGCGTTGCTGCTCGATAATGTGCCGCCGCATTTCAATGTCAGCGTGGGCTTCGGCAGCGCGGGGCAGTCGTCGGCGTTGATCTACAGGCAGTGCAGGCAGGTGCAGAGCGGTTTGGTGTTGGTGGTGAAGAATCCCGCGAAGATCGCCGATGGCGCGGATTGGCTGTGGTCGAAGTGGGGGATGTGAGGTTTCTGGCTCGTAGAGTGTTACTCATTCGCGGGGAAACATCCGTCCAGGACCCGATACACAACTCTTCAGAAACCGAAACTGCTGGTTTCAGAAAATGACCATAGGGGATTCTGATTCAACCCACTCATTTCGCGAAATGCAGGTTTTGAAGCTATACTAGCAGGCTCCTGAGGAGGGAATTCGCGTGGTATCGATCCGGTTGGCGAGAATTGGCAAGAAGAAGAAGCCCTTTTACCGTGTGGTGGTGATTGAGAAGACCCGCCCCCGGAACGGCCGTACCCTGGAAGTGGTGGGAACGTATGACCCGTTGCAAAAACCCGCAGCCATCCAGCTTAAGGCAGAGCGCATCAAGTATTGGTTAGGGTGCGGTGCGCAGCCAAGCGACACCGTTCGCAGCTTCCTCCGCGCTCAAAAGATCGCCTAGGCGCCCCCGCCGCTCGGGGTGCCCGGCGAGGCCGGAGCGCTCCCGGGAAATATCCCAGCGAGAATTCCGGCGCCTGCCTGCCCTTTGGCGGGCAGGGACACACGCTCATGCAGGAGGCGGTGCGATGAAAGAACTTGTGGAAGCAATTGCGAAGGCCCTGGTGGATAATCCGGATCAAGTGCAGGTGCGTTCTGTGGAAGGCGAACAGGTTACCGTGCTGGAATTGCGCGTACACCCAACCGACCTTGGAAAAGTGATCGGCCGGCAGGGACGCACGGCAAAATCCATCCGCACAATTCTTGGCGCGGCAGGCATGAAGATGAAAAAACGCCTCACGTTGGAAATCCTCGAATAAGTGCCCTCTGACGCAAACGAACGGCTGGGCAGCGACCGGTTGGAAAGTGACCGCCTGACCCTGGCGCGAGTAGTGCGTCCGCACGGAATCCGCGGTGAAGTGGCCGCGACAATCCTGACCGATTTTCCCGAGCGATTGGCGAAATTGCGCGAAGTGTGGCTGTGGGACGGCCGCACGGAACCGCGGCGCGCGGAAATCCTCCAGTGCCGATTTGCGACGAGCCGCGGCGGCCACGCCATCATCCATTTTGCGGGAGTGAATTCGATCGAGGCGGCGGAGAAATTGCGCGGGCTCGAACTGCAGGTGCCGCTTTCCGCGCGCACGCCGCTTCCGGCGAGCAGCTATTACATCTCTGACTTAACCGGCTGCGAAGTGTGGGAGCGCGGCGCGAAGCTCGGCGTGGTGCGCGCGGTGCAGCAAGTGGGAACTCCCGTGCTTGAGATTGATGCGCCGGAGGGCGAGCTGCTTGTGCCGCTCGCGCAGGAGATTTGCACGAAGATTGACACAGCCGCGCGTCGCATCGAAGTGATTCTGCCGGAAGGATTGCGCGAATTGAATCGTCCGGCTGCTTCGCCAAAAACGAAAGCCTCCGCCAAAGCGCCAGGCAAGACCGCACGCAAGCCCATAGCGTAGAATAAGCCGCAATCCATGCGATTCGATATCGTCACGATATTTCCGGAATTTTTCAGCGGGCCGCTCGAGCACGGCATCGTGCGGCGCGCGCGCGAAGCGAATTTGATTGATGTATGCGTGCAGGATCTGCGCGAATTCACGCACGATAAGCACCGCACCGTGGACGACCGTCCCTTCGGCGGCGGAGAAGGCATGGTGCTGAAACCGGAGCCGCTCTTTGAAGCGGTGGAGGCACTAGCTGCGATTTCGCGTGATGCAGGATCGCGCGAGGAAAACACTGCAGTTGTTCTACTTTCCGCGTCGGGGCGGCTTTTCAATCAACAGACGGCGCGGTGCTTCAGCAAAATGCAGCGGATCGTTCTGATATGCGGACGGTATGAAGGTGTGGACGAGCGAGTGGCGGAGCATTTGGCGACCGATGAAATTTGCATCGGCGACTTTGTGTTGAGCGGAGGTGAATTGCCCGCGGCGATTGTGGTGGACGCAGTGACGCGCCTCTTGCCCGGCGCGCTCGGCAACGAAGCGTCGTCTGTGCATGAATCATTCACAGCAGCAGACGAAGGCGGATTGGTGGACGCTGGCGCCCGCTCACAATTGCTGAAAGGGCTTTCGCCGCGTGATGGCGCCGGCACGAGCGGAATCCTCGATTGCCCGCACTACACGCGACCCGCCGAATTTCGCGGCTGGGGCGTGCCGGACGTGTTGATTGGTGGGAACCACGAAGAGATTCGCCGCTCGCGGCGCCGCGCCGCGCTCGCAAAAACTATCCGCAACCGTCCGGACTTGCTCGCGAATGCCGCGCTTTCGCGCGAGGATCTGCACACACTCGAAGAATTGCGCGCGGCGCTGCGCGTCTCCTGAAGCTCACAATCCGTTATTGATTTTCGGCAGGATAGATTACGACCTGGCGCTCTTCGCCAAGCCCGTCGCTTGAAGTGCGGATGCCGGGCTGGTCCTTGAGCGCGAGGTGAACGATGCGGCGTTCGCGCGCCGTCATCGGGTTCATGCGGAATGGCTGGCGCGAATCGCGGACGCGGCCCGCGGCAACGCGCGCGGCATTTTTCAATTCAGCGATTCGTGCGGCGCGGTAGTCGCCGGCGTCGAAGCGGATGCGGTCGAAAAACGGCGGTTCAATGCGCAGCGAGCGCACGGAAAGATATTCGAGCGCGAGCAGGATTTCCGCGCCGTGGTCGAGCAGCAAGCCGACGTCCGGCCCGTCAAACAATACGACGACTTCCGGCCGCTCAAATTCCTCATCACCCGCGGCGGATGCAGGCGAGGTCTGGATTTTGCAGCGCAGATTCATACCGGTCTTTGGCATGACGGCGCCGAGCCAGCCTTTCAATGCCGCGGCGACCGCCTCGCGATCGAGTTTGCCTTCGCGAACAAAGCTCTGCACAGGTTTTGTGGACGGAGCCATCTTTTGCGGAATCCTCTGGCGCGCCAATTACTCCGGCGCGGAATTTACACGAGATCAGCGCAGGTAAATCACGCCGGTTTATTTTTCTTTCCCGGACCCTTGACGACGGGGGCCGGCTTGGGCATCGTGCGATTCAAAACCCAGCGCTGGCCCAAATTCACCAGGCTGCTGGTGAGAATATATACCACGAGTCCGGTCGGTATCGGATATACGATGAACATCCCGCCGAAAATAAGGGGCATAAATTTCATCATCTTTGCCTGACCGGGATCGGTGGAAGGCGTAGGCGTTGCCAAGGACGAAAGATAAAAAGAAACCGCCATGACCACCGGCAGAATGTAATAGGGATCGCGCGCGGAAAGGTCATGGATCCAACCGAACCACGGCGCGTGGCGCAGCTCGATGGTTGAGCTGATCATCCGGTTCAAACCCAGCCAGAGCGGCATTTGAATCACCATTGGCAGGCAGCCTCCGAGCGGGCTGATTCCCTCACGGCTGTAAACCGCCATGATCTCTTCGTTTTTCTTCTGCTGGCGCGGGTCGCGCAATCCGTATTTCTTGTAGCGGTCGTTGATGGATTTGATTTCCGGCGCCACCTTCTGCATTTTCAACATCGAGCGATAGCTCTTGATGGTCAGCGGGAACATCGCCGTATTGATGGCAAAAGTGAGCAGGACAATCGCCCAGCCGTAATTCGGAATGAATGTGTGAATCCAGCGCAGCACGTAAAACATCGGCTCGGCGATGAATCCCCACCAGCCGAATTGCACCAGCTCATTGAGCGGCGGGCGCATGGCCTTCAGCTCGTCAAGATTTTTCGGGCCGACAAAAAGCCTTAAGTCGAGCGGGCCGCCGCGCGATGAGCCCGCGGCCATTTCCGGCGTCAATTCCTTGGAAGTGGAAGTGCCGCTTACAACATCGCGGCTGAAAGCCCAGTCCGTGAGAGTTAACTGGGCGCCGAGCGTGTCCGGCAATCCCTCGCGCGGCCCGGATGTTTCCAGGGGCGGCAGAAAGGCCGCGGCAAAAAAATTGTCTTCGATGCCCGCGAAATCTAGCGGGCCCGATTGGATGCTGCGCAGGTCCGTCTGATTCGTCTGGCCCAATTTGTTCGAGGCTAGAGTGTTGAGCTTGGATGTGAGGCTATAGAAAACAAGCGTCGCGGCGGCGGCGTGCTCGGCCGTGGGATCGCCGAAGCCGCCGCGCCATGCGATTGAGGCGGGCACCGGTTTGCCGTCGAGTTCCGCTTCAACATAGATGCCGACTGTGTTGGTCGCGTCAAAACTCAATTTCTTAGTGATGGAAAGATGGCCGTCGCTCCAGGCGAAGTCCACTTCGCAGGGCGCATGAACTGTGTCCCCGGCAATTACAGGCAGCACGCTGACTTCGTAGAGCCCGGAGTTCGCGCGCGCTTCGAGTTGCTTGTCGTCCATCACCAGCGAAAGTGGCCAGCCGTAAAGCTGACTCGTTTGCGAATGCACGACGTCGAGTTCCTCGGGCTTTTTGTCGCCCTTGTGCGAAGGGAGCAAGAGCACCCAGTTTTTCGCTACGCCGCCCTCGTTCGATAACAGGACGCGGTATTTATCAGGGCTCTCGATTGTGAGCGTGCGCTTCGCGGAAGCCATGTGCGTAACAATTTGCGGCTCGGCCGCGGGAGCAGCGTTCTTGCCCTTCGGTTGCTTCGCTGTTTGTGGCAGGGCGGCGGCGGGCGGAGGAGGGGTGGCCGTTGGGTTACTCGGCGGAGCATTTTGTGTTTGCGGCGCGGTCTGTGCGGGAGGCGCTTGCGATTCCGGCGGCGTTTTCGGCTTGAATAAATAAGAAGAAGCGGCAAGCACCACGATCGCGAGGAGCACGAAGATGACTGTCCTGTATTCCTGAGACATCTCCTTCTGTGGCTCGCTCAACGTGCAAACTCCTCTGTGTGCGCATGCCGCTTTGTTTCATCTGAATCACTGGCGCACGCGTGCTCATCCGCATCCGGCACGGGATCAAATCCTCCGGCATGAAATGGACGGCAACGAAGGAGGCGCTTCAGCGCGAGCCACGCGCCGCGCCGCGCGCCAAATCGCGCGACCGCTTCATGCGCATATTGCGAGCATGTCGGATAAAACTTGCAGGCCGAGGGCATCAGCGGCGAGAGCATCGCCTGGTACGCGCGCAACATAAAGAGCAGCGCGCGCGCGACGATTCCGCGGCGTGCGCTCACTTCAACGCTCCGCGCAACAGCGACGTCAGCTCCGCCGCGAGGGCCGAATACTCTTTTCGCGTCGCCGAGGCGCGCGGATGAATCACGATGTCCCATCCAGCAGGTATCTCCGGGGTGTGAACTCGCAGGATTTCGCGGATGCGCCGCTTGATGCGATTGCGCACAACCGCTCCGCCCAGCGCCTTTTTCACGCTGATCCCGAAACGGCTGCGTCCCGCTTCGTTTGGGCGGAAGAAAACCACGAATTGCGCGCTCGAGCGCCTGCGGCCGCCGCGATACACGGCTTCAAATTCGATGCGGCGCACGAGCCGGGCGTCACGCGGAAAGCGCCGGCTCCCTTTCTGTCCGGCGCCGGATGCATCAGACGGGCGTAAGGCGATGGCGTCCCTTCTTTCGCCGCGCGGCCAGCACGCGGCGTCCTCCTACTGTCTTCATGCGCGAGCGAAAGCCGTGCGTCTTATGGCGACGCCGCACGCGTGGTTGAAAAGTGCGCTTGGGCAAAGCAGTCTCCCCTCTGTGAGCCTCAAATCAGTGAAATCAAGAGGACTAGTGTAAGCGGGCAGCGCGGGGCGGTCAAGGAAGGGGGCCCGACGCAGGTTTCTGTTTGATCGGGCCCGTAAGATTGGAAGCTTGAACATGCCTCGGGTGATCCGCTGCCGGACTTTAACTGGTTAGTGGGCTGATTGCGGCATCTCACAAATCTTGTTGCCCTTCTTGTCCATGAAGCCCCATTTCTTGCCGAGTGAAAACAAAGCAGCCTCGCCCGTAAACGGTGAAACGCGATCAAATTCTGCAGGGATTAGTATGTGACCACCAGGATCAACAAACCCCATTTTCCCGTTAATTTTCACCGGT
>Ga0335079_10007856_pt1 | contig 12126 bp, 15 predicted proteins | sample Lox_Sample_33_FD_206719 | JGI IMG/M metagenome (GOLD analysis project Ga0335079, IMG submission 206719) | Soil microbial communities from Loxahatchee National Wildlife Refuge, Florida, United States - Lox_Sample_3.3 | ecosystem: Environmental > Terrestrial > Soil > Wetlands | place: USA... | reverse complement strand
GGGGATGTAAGCCCAAACCGCCGAAAATTCTGTCAGCGCGAAACACCTCCATGCTCGGCCTAAGCATCCTTGGGCTTGCCCACCTGCAACCCGCGTTTGTTGATGTAGGTATTCAACGCAATGTGGCTCGCATATCCCAGGAACTTGGCGATCTTCCGGACGGAAAGGCCATACCCCAGCAACTCCCTGATCCGTGGCACATCCTTGTCGAACTTGCTCTTCTGTAGAGTGCCTTTGGGTTTTCCGAGCAGCTTGCCTTGCGCTTTCTTTGCCGCCAGCGCCTCTTTCGTGCGCAGGCTGATCAAATCACGCTCCAGTTCGGCGAACAGCGAAAACAGGGTGATGATGACCTTGGAATTCATGTCCTGCCCGGAGATGTCGAGGTTTTGCTTGATGGCGACGACACGGATATTGCGCCGGACCAAAAGGTTCACCAAATCGATCACTTCCGCCGTGCTCCGGCCGAGACGGCTCAACTCCGTCACGATGAGCATGTCGGTTTCGCCCAGCATCCCGACCAGCTCGTCGATCCGCCGTTGCTTGCCTGTCTTGTGTGACGAGACCGTGATCTCTATGAATTCGGCAACCCGCAGGTCGTGTCTTCTTGCAAATTCCAAGATCTCCAGCTTTTGGTGACTCAAGTCCTGCTTGTCGGTGGATGCGCGCAAATACGCGACGATTTTACCCATGAAAACGGCCTGTTGCGTCTTAATATCATATAAGCTGTAACCCCATACGGCTTGGAGAGGTCTTCCAACCTATTTCACATGCTTGTCATGGCGCTATGGTAACACTCGTTTTCGCATATACAACTTGCATCGAATAAATGTCGGCAAAGAGTGAAAGACTTACCGTCTTGTCCGATGCGGAGCAATTCGCCTTATACGGACTCCCCGATTTCGATGATGGCCAGCGGATGCAATACCTCATCTTCAGCGTGTGCGAACTGGCGCTCGCCATGGAGCGTCCAAGCCTTCACGCTCAAGTCCATTGCGCCTTGCAAATCGGCTATTTCAAGGCCAAACATGCCTTTTTCCAGCTTTCCCCGGAAGAAACGGCAGAAGACCGCACCTTTGTCCTCGCACGCTACTTCGACGGCCAGGCATGTGATCCGAGCCCCGTGACCCGGCACGAGCATTACACCCAGCGCGCCGCGATCACGGGCTTGTTCGGTTATCGGCGGTGGTCGGCAGAATTCCTTCCGCTGCTGGCCCGGCAGGCGGCGCAAGCCGCACGCCGCGACATCGCCCCTGGTTTTATCGTCGCCGAACTCATCGCCTTTTTGAGCGGGCAGAAGATTGTCAGGCCAGGACTCACGACCTTGCAGACGCTCATCAGCGAGACACTGTCCGCGGAACGCAAGCGAATCGGCAGATTGCTGGACGAACGGCTGGACGACACGGCCAAGGCGGCTTTGCAACAGCTCCTGGTCCGCGAAGACGGCTTGTCGGGATTGGCCGCCCTCAAACAGGACGCCAAGCATTTCGGCTACCGCCAGATGGTTTTGGAGCGGCAGAAACGCACCCTCCTGGAACCGCTCTATGAGACGGTGAAAGCGCTGTTGCCCACGCTTTCGATTTCGCAGCAGAACCTGAACTATTACGCGAGCCTCGCGCACTTTTACACGATCTACGATCTGCGCCGCCTACAGCCGGAACAAACCCGCCTGTACCTGCTGTGCTTCGCGTGGCAGCGCTACCGCCAGCTTACCGACAACCTGGTGGACGCTTTGGGCCACCACATGAAACAGCTCGAAGACGAAGCCAAAGGCAAGGCGAAAACGCAATTCCTCCTGCGGCAGGCCAAACGGCAACGGGAGACGCCCGAGATTGGCCGTTTGCTGCTGATGTATGTTGACGACGGCTTGGCCGACACCGCATCCTTCGGTTCAGTCCGCCAGCGCGCATTTTCCATCCTGTCCAAGGACGCGCTGCGGGATGCAGGCCAGCGCTTGTGCGAGGAACCGATCAGCGAACTGGAGTTGCGTTGGGAAATGGTGGACGGGCTGGCCGGGCGTGCCCGCCGGCACCTGCGCCCGCTTTACATGGCGCTGGGTTTCTCCAGCACGACGCCGGGCAGCCCTTGGCTGGCGGCGCTGGCCTGGATGAAAAGCGTTTTCGCCAAACAACAGCGGCTGTCGCAGCGACCGATCGGCGAGTGCCCGGACGGGACGGTGCCCAAGCGCTTGCGGAACCATCTGCAGGCATTCGACACAGAAGGGAATGCGGCAGGGGTTCGCGCCGACCGCTACGAATTTTGGATCTACCGGCAGATCCGGAAGCGCTTGAAGTCTGGCGACATCTACCTGGACGACAGCGTCCAGCATCGGTGCCTGGCCGACGAACTGGTTTCCTTGGAAGAGAAGGCCGCCGTCCTCAGCCAACTGGACATCCCCTGGCTACGGCAGCCGGTCGGAACCCAGATCAACGTATTGAGTGATGAGCTGCACCGCCTGTGGCTGGCATTCGACAAGGAACTCCGCCGGGGAAAACTAAAACACCTGGAATACGACAGCCAGAGCAAGACGCTCCTCTGGCGCAGGCCCAAGGCCAACAAAGACGAAGCGCAGCAGGATGCCTTTTACGACAAGCTACCGTTCTGCGACATGGCGGATGTATTCCATTTTGTGAGCGGGCAGTGCCATTTCCTGTCGGCCCTGACGCCGCTGCAGCCGCGCTACGCCAAGCAGGCCGCCGACGCGGACAGCCTGGCAGCGGTGATCATCGCGCAGGCGATGAACCACGGCAGCCTCACGATGGCGCAGACCAGCGATATTCCCTACCACGTCCTGGAAACGGCGCACCAGCAGTACCTGCGGCTCGCCACCCTGCAGGCTGCGAATGACAGGATCAGCAACGCGATTGCCGACCTTGCCATCTTTCCGCACTATTCGTTCGATTTGGAAGCACTTTACGGCAGCGTCGACGGGCAGAAATTCGGGGTGGAACGTCCAACCATCAAAGCCCGCCATTCGCGCAAATATTTCGGCCGGGGAAAGGGCGTCGTCGCCTACACCCTGCTGTGCAACCATGTGCCTTTGCAAGGCTGGCTTATCGGCGCACATGAGCTTGAGGCGCACCATGTGTTCGACCTCTGGTACCACAATACCTCGGACATCGTGCCGACGGCGATAACCGGCGACATGCACAGCATCAACAAGGCCAACTTTGCCATCCTGCATTGGTTCGGCCTGCGCTTCGAGCCGCGCCTCACCAATCTGCACGAGCAGATGAAGAAAATCTACTGCGTCGGCGATCCGGCGCGGTACGAAAAATGTCTGATCCAGCCAGCCGGGCAGATTGATCTGCAAGCCATCGCTGACGGGAAGCCCAACATCGACCAAGCTGTGGCGACTCTTGGCCTCAAGGAAATGACGCAGGCCACGCTGATCCGGAAACTATGCACCTACACGCCGTCAAACCCGACGCGCCGGGCAATTTTCGAGTTCGACAAACTGATCCGCAGCATTTACACCTTGCGCTATGCGCGCGACCCACGGTTGCAACGCAATATCCATCGCTCGCAAAACCGGATCGAGTCCTATCACCAGATGCGCTCGGCGATCGCCCAGGTCGGCGGGAAGAAGGAACTCACGGGCAGGACGGATATCGAGATCGAAATCAGCAACCAATGCGCACGGCTGATCGCTAATGCGATCATCTATTACAATTCCGCCATCCTGTCGCGGCTTCTCGCCAAATACGAAACGCCGCCTAATCCGAAAATACTGGCCCTCATCAAGAAGATATCCCCGGTAGCGTGGCGGCACATCCATTTGAACGGTCGCTATACGTTCCGGGGCAAAGGCCACGCCGTCGATCTTGATGCGATTTTGGCCAACTTGATCTTGGAATAGGAGGATTCATCTCGGCCAAGTGACTAGACGGAATTTTCGGCGGTTTGGGCTTACACCCCCCTTTTCGGAAGCCCGGATACCATCGCCGGAAGGTCTGTTCCAATTCGTCGTTCAGAACCTTGGTTCGTGCCTGCAATAGCAAATGCGCTCCCTGTTTGGTCCATTGCATCTGCTGTTTTTTCACCATGCGCTTGCTGACCACGTGGTTCACAGCGGATTCGACAAAGCTTGAGGCGATGATTTCGCCATTGCGCCAGCGTTCGCCGTAATTCGGAATAAAAATCTCGTTGGCTCGGATATAGGTTGGGGTTTGAAGTCCAACGGTACAGAAACGTACGCTAAGGGCCGTCGGATTGCGTCCTTTCGATCAGCAAGTCCCGCTCGACTCGAGCCACGGCGGCGATGACCTGCATCGTCATCTTTCCCGCCGCGCTGGTGAGGTCGGCCCCACCCAGGGCCAGGCAATGCACCCTGATCCCGGCTTCCTCCAGCCTTTCCGCAGTGGCGCGGACATCCATCGCGTTGCGCCCCCGCCGGTCCAGCTTGGTCACGACCAGCGCGTCCCCGGTTTCCATGCGGTCGATGAGTTTGATGAAGCCGGGCCGCTGCTTGGCAGGCACGGAGCCGCTGATGGTTTCCTTCACCAGCCGGTGCGTCTCGATGGCAGAACTCGCCGCTTTGATTTCCTCGCTTTGGTTTCGGGCCAACACGACAACCGGTCACATCACCGCATCCACCGCAAGCCGTTTACCCAATGCGGCCAAGGCAGTTTCAATTTGTTCTATTCGGCTTTTGTGGCGGAGGGAAATCAGCCGGTCCACCAAGGGTGGGGACACGTTGAGCAAGCGGGCCAAATCGGCTTTGCGTTTGCCGGATTCGAGCATGGCGTTGTATAGCAGGGCTTTGCGCCATCAACACTGGCAGGACTACCACCGCTTGGCCTGCCTCGCTGGGCGAAGGCGTGGGAATAGGTTCGCGGCGGTCTTCGCAAGATTCAAAAGCCGTGATGAGGGCATCTTCGGCATTGAGCAAGGCCTCGTCCTCATCCTCGCCCACCGAGTGGCAGTAAGGAATATCGGGAAATCCTACGACGACCATGCCGGTTTCGGGATCTCTTTCAAGGGTTGCGGGGTAGCAGAACATAGGCTTCACTTCAGTCGGGTAGCGCCCGACAATACGCCTGCGAAAATAGATTTTTAAGCGAATCTTCATTCCCCAGCCATTTCCAAAGCTTTTGCCACCAATCCATCATCCAGATAAAGACCCACCCGGCGCAGACGCTCAACAAGCGGTTTGGCTTCGGCAATCAGTCCTTTTTGCTTTGCCATCACGACAACACCCAACGAGCCAATGACACGGATATTCAGTGAGTTTGCACAGCGGCGGGCTTCCAGATCGTCAAGCACCACTCGGGCCGCGCCCGAACTTGCAGCCATTGAAATCGCTTGGGATTCTCCGCTTCCTAAATCCCAAGCCAATATTTCGGGGCGGAGTTCGCCATCGGGTTGTATTCGCAGTGTGTCGGAGGTTTCAAGGAAGGCCATTAACGCGGCTTCTTCCTTTCTCACCGTCACTTCGCGAACGACCGTCGCCGGAACAATCAATACCCCGGCCAGCCTTGGCAGTAGATCCACACATCCCGCTTTGCCCAAGACTATCAGCGGGGATGAATTGACTACCCACACCCTACTATCCCGCAAGTTCTTCGGCGAGTTCTTCCGCCGTGACTTGGCAGGCAGGCACCTTGCGGCGGAATAATTCTTCAATAAATTCAGCCCGGCAAAGATCGGCGATTTCCGCCGCCCGGCCTTGCGAAACCCGGCCTTGGGCATACCATTGGACGGCGGCGGCGATGCGCATTTCGCGGGCGAATTCGGCGGGCGACAGGCGCAGCGCTCCGAATATGTCGGGGGCAAAGTCGTAGGCGATGGTGGTCATATTGTTGTCCTCATTGATCGGCTCATGTTCTATCGCTCATCCGTTGGGCAAGCCGTTCTTTGGCAATGGCTATGTCCCGAATCGGCGTGGCTACCTATCCAACCCTTTCCTCTCAATAAACCGTTCCAGCGTATTGTAAGCCACACCCAAGGCCTTTGCCATGCGGCGCTTGGGCAGGCCGATGGCGAGGTAGCCCTTGATGACGTCCAGTTGGCCGTCCAGCTTCAAGCGCCCGGTCTTGCCGGGGGGGCGGCCCAGCCGCTTGCCTGCGTTCCTCGCCCGTTGCAGCCCCTCCTTCGTGCGCTCGCGGATGAACGACAGTTCGATCAACGAGGCCATGGAGAAGACCGACGCCAAAAGCTGGCTTTGCATGGAGCCATCCATGACGGTGCCGGTCTTGGTGACATGGAGGATCACGCCCTTGGCCGTGGCCTGTTCCAGGAAGCCGAAGACCTGGCCGGGGGTCGCGGCCAGCCGGGTGAACTCCGGCGTCAGGATGACATCCCCCCGCCCTGCCCTCGCCAGCAACGCGCCCAGCTCCCGGCCCCGCCAGTCGGCGGAGCGGCTGGCGGTTTCGGCGACCAGTTGCAGCGGCGCGAAGCCGTGGGCGTTGGCGTATTCCAGCAGCCCGAGCTTCTGGCTGTCCACGTCCTGGCCGTCGGTCGATACCCTCAAATAGCCATAGTAGTTCGGCATGGCCCGACTCGTTTACTCGGTGTGGATTTTGGCGAAGGGCGCGAACGTGGCGAGGATGCGCCCCGCCGCCCCGGTCGCTTGTCCGCCATGGGGAAAATCGGCTGTTTTTCCTGCATTTTTGCCATGTTTCCGGGAAATGCGGTGAAATCTATTAAACGGATGCGTTTTGCGTCTAAACAAACCTATTTTATAGATAGCATAGCGCATCCGACCAATCCTTCGTTTAAACGAATGCGAAACCGGGCGGCTTGCCGGATTTGGGGACGGCGCAGACAGGGCGGAGGCTTTAGGGCTGCCAAGGATTGAGGATGGCCACACCGGTGGGCCTGAAGTCGTCCACGTTGCGGGTGACGACTGTCATGCCGTGGACGAGCGCGGTGGCGGCGATGAGGGCGTCGCGCTCGGCGCGGGGGTCTGGCACATGCAGCTTGGCGCAACATTGCGCGACGGCGGCATCGACGGCGAGGACGCGCCCGGCGAAGGCGGGCAACACCTGATGATCCAGCCAGGCGCGGAGCATCGCCCCTTGTTGCGGGTCGCGCCGTTCGATCAGCAACACACCGGTTTCCAGTTCCAAAATGGAAATCGCCGACAAAAACAGGCTGGAGGCCGCGACGCTGTCGGCCCATGCCTTGACGTTCCCGTCCGCCCTTCCCGACCGCGCTTTGCGCAATTCCGAAACGACATTCGTGTCGAGCAGGTACATCAAGACAGATCCGCCGGGCGGTACAGCCCGCCACTCAGTCGGGGTGGTTCAAACTCGATGTCGGCAGCCTCCGGCATCGCCAGCAAGTCGGCAATGCTGGCTTGGGTGGCGGTGATCCGCCGGTATTCCTCGATGGTCAACAACACATGCGCGGGCCGTCCCCGGTCGGTGATGAACACCGGCCCGTTGCTCGCGGCTTTTTTGGCCCGGCTGGCGTCTTGGTTGAATTCTCGGCTGGATAGCGTGGTGATGGTCATGGGACACCTCGACGGTGGGTTGCTCTGTTCGCTGCAGATTCTACATGAAGACGAGAATAATGTAGAAACATAACTACAAGACATGGGATTGGCGAAACCGGGAAACCCGGAACCGGTGGTGCCGCCATCCTTCCCGCTCCCTGCACCGGCTCCACGGGCAACCGGCATTTAAAGCCCGCCGCCTCGTTTAAGGCCCCTTTAAGCAGCGAGGCGTATTGTTTGGCCCAGCTCCGCGGGTTCACCGGTGATGGCCGGACACTACTCCAAAGCGAAGACCCAAATGAAACGGCAACTGTGCGTATTACTGGTCGGACTCTCCTTATCCCTGACAGCCTGTGCCGGGGGTTATTACAACGCCCCTTACGGCTACCGGCCTGGTTATGGCTACGGATACCGGACGCCCGTTTACGGCGGTTATGCTTACCCGAACGCTGGCTACCAAGAACACCGTGGCTTCGACGCTGGCCGAGGCCGGGGCTGGGGCTGGGGCGGGAATGGCTGGGGCGAAAGGCACGAGTGGCATGAACGCCATGAAGGAGGGGAAGGCCGTGGCTGGGGCGAAGGCTACGGGCATGGTTGACCGGGCATGACCGCCGCCCTTCGGTTGAGGCGCAAGTTGTCCACAGAAACTGTAGATGGATGATTGGAAATCTGGGTCGATGGCTTGCTGTGTCTGGCCTCTCGCGATTGGGCAAAAATTGGCCAGCCCGTCCGCCCCTGCCACGCCCGTCCATTGGCCTCATGTTCGGGTGATGTGACCGGTCTCTGGCCGGTGCCTGGGCAAAATCGCCCTGTGTTACCATCCCCAAGCCAACGCCGGTTGGCGCTTAGATTCTTTCCAAAAAAACCATGAAGAAGAGGATATGCCCATGAACACGAAACTGATTGGCCTCTTGGCCGGCACTGCCCTGACCCTGGCTTCCTTCTGCGCGTATTCGGCGGAAAGCCACATCGCGGAAGCCATCAAACACGCCGAGGCCGCGGCCAAAGCCGCCGACGGCAAGGCCGTCGCCGAACACGCGGAAGCGGCGAACACCCATGCGAAGACCGCCGACGAACACCTGGACGCGGGCATCAAGAGCCTGGATGCCGCCATCGAGAACGGCAAGGCGGGCAAGACCGCCGAGGCGAAGAAAGCCGCCGAAGAGGCCGTCGCCCATCTGAAAGCCGCGCGATAAAACGCCAGGGCATTGGCCTTGCGCGAAACAAAGGCCGGTCCGGGAAACCGGGCCGGCCTTTTTGCGGGTTCGATTCCGGCAACCCGCCAAGCCTATCTACTGGCGGGATTCGGTTCGTCACCGGATCAAACCACCGTCGGCTAAACGCCTGCGGGCGGCGGCTGCCGCCCTCCCCCGCCGTTTCCCAGCTTGACCATCAGCGGCACGAACTTGCCTTCCACGGCCAGGCCCAAGCCGACCACATCGGGGCCGATGCGCGGCATGGGTCTGCACAGCGGATGGAATCCGCGCCGGGTCGCCAGATCGACGGCGTGCTCCAGCGGCTGCTTGTCGGTCTCGGAACAGAACACGGCTACCGGCCGGGGAACCTCCTCGTCGGGAAACCAGGCCGGCAAGCCGAACTCTTGGATGATCGTGTTTTCCATGGGTCGCGTTGCTTGAAGCTAAAGGCGGCGCTTGTCGTTGGATGGGCCTGTTTTCGCTTCTGCGAAAATCGGATATTGAGTTCACATCCCCCGCGCCTTCATGTATGCGTAACCGTTCACTGCATTTGCCCATTGAGCCGATTCCAGACAAAATAGCGGCATGACCGATCAGTTTTTAGCCCTTCAAGGACCCCCGCCGTTGCCGGATACGCTGGAAGATGCACACCGGGTGATTGGTCTTTTGTGGGGTGAATTGAAGGACATGGCTTCTCGGGTCGAGAAATTGTCGGCGGAAGTCGCCAGGCAGGCGGCTCCCATCGAGGAACTGGAAGAAAGGCTGAAGCATGACTCCAGCAACTCTTCGAAGCCGCCTAGCCAGGACCGCATGAAAGGCCGTCCCGACCAGGGCAAGCGCAAGTCATCCGGGCGTAAGAAGGGCGGGCAACCCGGTCACGTGCATAACGTCCGGGAGTTGGCGCCCGAAACCGAAATGGATGCGATCGAACGCTACTACCCGGAGGGACGGTGCGGGTGTGGCGGGCAGATACAGCCGGATGCTGAGCCGTGCCAGCGTCATCAAGTCTTTGACCTCCCGGAGATTCGTTATATCGCCACCGAATACCAACGTTTCGCAGGCTGTTGCGATCGCTGTGGCCGTCGTACCCAGGCGCAGTTGCCGGATTGGCTGCCGACAGGCCAGATGGGTCCTGGCCTGGTGGCGTGGATTGCGCTGATGAGCGGGCATTACCGGCTGAGTACCCGCTGCATTCAGAGTCTGTTGGAGAGTCGATGGGGCCTGTCGTTCAGCTTGGGCGCCATCAGCGAGGCGCAGGGCCCTGTGGGTGAGTGGCTCGAGCCGCTGCATGAACAGGTGGGCGAGGCCGTGCGCCAGGCCAAGGTGGCTCACGCCGACGAAACCACCCATTACCGGGAGCAGAACCGTCACTGGTGGTGGGTGCTGTGCACCGCGCAGGCGGCCTACTTTCTGATTCATGCCTCGCGGGGCAAGAAGGCGGCGCGGGAGTTGCTGGGCGGTTTCATGGGCATCCTGCTGACCGACCGCCATGGCGGCTACAACGATTGCCCCAGCCGGTTGCGCCAGCTCTGTTGGGCGCACATCATCCGCAACCTGGAGGCGATGGCCGGCCGGCCAGGCGAAGCGGGGGCGTTGGGGCGATGGCTGGTGCGGGCGGCGCGCCTGGTCATCCGGATGGAACATGCCTGGCGACGCAGCCAATACCGATCAGCCCACTACCGACGACGGTTGGAGGCGATGCGGCGGAACTTCAGGGCGGCCCTGGAACAAGGGGCGAGGCAACACGCCGGGCAAAAGACGGGTGCCGCCTGCCTGCGCCTATTGCAGGACGAGCCGATGCTGTGGACGTTCCTTGGCCAACCCGGCATTCCGCTGACCAACAACACGGCGGAGCGCGCCCTAAGGCCCTATGGGGTGTGGCGCAAAACCAGCTTCTTCAGCCAGTCGGACCGGGGCGATGTGTTTCGTGCGCGGGTCCTGACCGTAACCGAGACTCGCATGCGCCTGAAGATCAGCGCCTACAACCTGCTGCGCCGGGTCTGCGAGCAAGGTCAGCGCAACGAGGCGATCACGGTGCGCCTGCCTTTGCCTCATGCCCCCGCCCTGCTCCCCGCCCCAGCCTGAGCAGGCCCGTGAACGGTTACCATGTATGCGTACTGTATTCTTTATGTGTACAGACGGCACACAGAACACGCCTTGTGTTAATCGTTGAGGTCAACACCGGTCTCCCGGATGAAGGCCGCTAATGCGCGTTCCAGCACAACGCCTTTTTGTAGATTCAATTTGGTCGCCACCTTGTCGAACAAGTTAATTGTCTCGTCCGAGGCGCGGATGGTGACTGTGCGGTTTCGGCCTGTCGTCCAGCGATACGGCTTGCGCACCTCAACCGCCTGAGGGGCTGTCGCCTGCTGTGCCGCCGCGCTATCCCGGCTCACAAACCCGACTTTCTCGCCTATCGCTTTAACTTTGTCGGCTTCCGGGAAATCCTCATTATCGTGTTTGGCTTGTCCCCTTCCCTGCCGAAGCTCTGCAACCTCGCTTGCCAGAATGTCGGCTATGGGATTTAGTCTTTTCTCTTCACTCATGATGCAAGCTCCGTCGCGTTGGGTTCTTCATGTTGGTCTTTGGTCAAGGGTTCAGGGGATTCAACGGGAAGGCCACGGACGATCCTGATGCTCTCCAAGGCAAATTGCTCCGAGTTTTGAATGGCCTTGTCAATATTGGAGCTATGGGAGGAGGTGAGCTGGTATAGCGTCTTCCCGCAGGAAAACATGGCCTTGAACGCCTCGCGCTCAAGCAACTGGGTGGCGAACATCGGATAACCGGCTTCCCTAAAAGTTTGTTCAATGTTGGCAAGCGTCCGGCCACGAATCGCCGGGCTTGTCCTGGTGAACAGGATCGCAAAGGGGATTTTCCGTTCAAAGGCCTCTTCTTGGTTGCGAACCAACCTTACAGCCTTCGCCGCCTCGACCGCATCAAGATGTGATCCTTGAACCGGTATCACCACCAAATTGGCCCGGCTGATGGCGTAGCTGACAGTCACCGAGGCCACACCCTCAAGGTCGACAACGACAAACTCGCTGTTAGCCGCAGCCTCCTTTATTTCAGCCAAGACGGTGCTTTCATCCTTGTTAGTGACGACTTTCAGGTTATCGGGAAGCTTGGCATGGCCGGCCCATCGGGTAAGCGGCTTGTTTGGGTCTGCGTCTATCACCGTCACGTTTGCGCCGGTGTTGGCGATGGCAGTGGAAAGCAGGCAGGCGGACGTGGATTTTCCAGCCCCACCTTTTGAACTGGCGAATACAATTATCGGCATGGCACCCTCTTGAATTGTTACCCCGGTAATGAAGATATGACCAAAATGTAGACGGTCTGTCAACAAAAAACAGACGACAGACAGAACTCTGAAAGCATTCAGAATACTGAATGCTAACAAAAATCAGTATGCATACTGTGTACATAAAGCGCACAGAATACATTAAATGATATCAATATGTTACATCTTAAGCTATGATATTTTTTGCTTATCTTTGG
>Ga0335079_10007855_pt1 | contig 12127 bp, 9 predicted proteins | sample Lox_Sample_33_FD_206719 | JGI IMG/M metagenome (GOLD analysis project Ga0335079, IMG submission 206719) | Soil microbial communities from Loxahatchee National Wildlife Refuge, Florida, United States - Lox_Sample_3.3 | ecosystem: Environmental > Terrestrial > Soil > Wetlands | place: USA: Florida... | reverse complement strand
CGAAACTCATGGTTGCAGTATGGACATTTCATTGTTCAATCACAGTTATGTCGTCTTGCGGCCGGGAGTGGTAGCGCCGACCTTGCGTGAGGCGAACCGGAAAGCCACCACGGGAATGTTTTGATCTTCGCCGGAGCGTCACCATGTCCCAAATCGTTGCCAAAAGCCCGCGTTTTCGCCTTGACAAAACCGTTCCAGTTATTAAAATTCCTTTTCTGTCCGGTCAATTCAAATCATTAACCAACAACACACCAAAAAATGAATTCACCCTATGAAAACACATTTATCCATCGCTATCGTCGGTGTCTTAGCCTCGAGCCTTCCGAACGTGGCCAACGCCCAAATTCTTGTCAGCGACCAAATCGGAGGCGTTCCATCAGTCAGCGGCGCGACCCTGGAGACTTTTAACGAATCAACGCCGCCCATTCTGACGCTCTCCGGCAACGCCTATCTGGTTACCGGCGGGCGCGGGTTCCCCGATTATTATACAGCGCCTTATTTCTCCGGTTCGACTGCGGCGTATTTCGGTGAATCGCCCGCGGTTGGCTATGACGCCAGCCAGTTTGTGGCTGTGGAAACGGGCGGGTCTGCGACACTCAACTTTTCCAGCCCACAGAATTATCTGGGTCTTCTCTGGGGTTCCGTGGACGTGAACAACAACTATCTCACCTTTTACGATGGCTCGCATAATGTCATTGGCACGGTTTTGGGGACGGCGGTTACCGGAGTAGATGGTGGCGGGGACGCAAACGGCACAGCCTTTGTCAACATCACTTCCACGATTCCATTTTCGAGTGTGGTGGTTAACACAACGGGAACGCAGGGCTTCTGGTCATTCGAATTCGATGATGTGGCTTACGCCATGGTAGTCCCGGAACCGACCACCAGTGTTTTGCTTGTTGCCGGACTTGGTGTTCTCGGCGTCAGGTTGCGCCGAAAGGCCGCGTAATCCTGGATTGCCGGGAATGCGCGTACCGCGTCGTTGAAAAGAGGAACAGCTTCACGGCCCGGATGGCGCCAGGATGGTGATGTGGAGTGGCGTGGATACGGCAGATAGTCCATGCAAACCGGATGCCCGGGCTGTCAACTTGTAGCTGCCGGCGGGCGCGTTGGTCCAGTCAAATGATACTCCGCCAAATCCAGGGGCCACGATTATCATCGGCTGGAATTTGCGCGAGTGCGGGTCTGGCCGTATGCCTTCGTGCCAAACGCGCTTTTGCGAACCCAGCCTGTTGGTATTGGCAAAGAAATCAATGGTGACTGAATCGCCCTTGTGCGCGGCGATTGTGGTTGTGGGATAGACCAGGAAAAAGAGGTGTGCCGGAGTGCGCAGCGCATCGCCATCGTGGAGAACATCGCCGTTACACAAGACTTCAAGGGTGACGGATAACGGGGTTTGCGGTGGTTTTCCCCCGGGGGCATCGGGGGTTTGGGCCGAGGCGCCGATGACCATGAGCAGGCAAAGCAGGACTGACATTCCCCTGCCCCACGCTTGTACCCGGGATGGTTTCAAATAATGAGGAAAGCACTTCATAACTCATCAGACGGATTTTATCCGGAAATGCTCCGCCTTTCAAACGCCCGGTTGCGGTGCTTGATAAGCCGACCAGGGAAATGGCTCCGGGGTTCGCCCGTCAGTATTGCCACCAGCGTGAACGATTGCCGGTCAAACAAATGGCTGGTTCAAACACAGTGTATCTTGCAATTATGATGCAGGAGATTCCGATCAATCCAGGATATTGTAATACCACGGAGTTTTGCTCTGTGCTATCTTACGCCCTCAGAAAGGTTTTCCATGAAATTTGACAGAGGTGCAGCCTAATTTGTTGTTCTGTCGGTCGCCGGCGCCTTGAGCGTCGCTCCGGCCGGCGCGCAAGACAGCGTACTCGTGGCCGAGGACGGCCTGAACACCGGCGGCATCGGCGCTTACAGCGTTTCCTACGGCCCCGGTTCAGCCGGGGTAGATAAAGTGAATACTACATTGTGGCTGTGGCTCTCCGTTCGGACTAGCCAGGTCAATTCGCAGGCGTGTGCTGGGCCAGCCAGGTCAGATCGTTCTGGCTGGCAGGATCGCCAGTGACAGAGACTGCCTGTAAATAGCTTGTGCTATTCGGGTCAAAGGGTTGAGTTGTGACACGCCCTGCCCATCTGTGCAAATCCGAATGTCCGTCCGCGTAAACCATCCCAGCGGCGCTGCCGTGCATGCTGCCAGGAAGCTCCGTGAACGTGGTTCCCGTCCGATTTGCATCCGCCGGGTTGACGTACAAGGTAGCATCGTCGTCGCTGTTGGGATGTTCATCCATAATCACCCAGCAATTCCCCGGGCCGGGGTTGTGCAGGTCGGTCAATTTTTTTGCATTGTAGAACGTTACCCAGTTCCCGCCATTTCCGGGAGCGAACCATTTTGAACCGTCGCCCATCGCGCCGTCCATCGCATAACTGCGGATGCGGTACTGCCATCCCAGTTGGAGTTGGCTGGTTGAAAGGTCGTTGTCCGCCGGACAGCGGTATATGTTGGTTGAGTTGCTGACGTAGTGTGCCATCAGCGCCGTTGTCCTCACTCCATAAATAACAGCGTCAATGGTCAAATACGTATTATTGGTGTTGCGACTGCTGGTGGTCGAATCCAGCGCAGCGGCCGCACCACCGATTGCCGGGCAGGTCCAGTTTAACGGAGACTGGCCGGTTATATCGGAATTGCTCATCAGCCGGTCATGATTGTCCTGGGAATACAACAACCATCCCAGCCCCAACTGACGCATATTGTTCAGGCATTGGAAGGCCTTCGTGCTTCCCGATTGATTGTTGGCCAGCGCCGGCAGCAGTAACGTCGTCAGAAGTCCCAGCGTGACCAGCACCACCAGTAATTCAGTCAGCGTAAAGGCGCGGCAGTCGCGGTCGTGAACTTGCCGCAGGGCGGACCACGATTTGAAGTCGGTTGAGCGATTTGTATTCATAGCTTTGCCTCCGTGGTTTAGAATCCTACGATCTGGTAAAATCTTTGCCCGGCCAGGGGCGTGGGATCCGTGAAGTAAGCGGTGTTGCCCAGAATCGTCACGCTGCCGGGCAGGATTTGCCAGGCCGGGTCGGTTAAATTATTTTTGAACTGCACCTGATAAGTTTTTCCCGCCAGTACCGGCCAGATTAGCGTGGGATTCCTGTACGGTGCGGCGCCCGGGCTGATTTGGACGTAAAAAGTCGGGATCATGCCGGCGGCAAAAAGATTGAACGCAAACAGGTCGCTGGCCCGGTTCCAATCGTTGGTCACCAGGTCGGAGGCCGCGCTTTGGAACACGAGCGTCTGCCCGTCGCCACTAAAGAATGGATTGAGCGAGCGATTGTCTCCCGAGTCATTGCCGAACCGGCTTGCGGACAACAGCGTGGTTGCGCCATTGGTCCGGTCATAGATGAACACATCCGGCACACCGTTGCTGTCGCCCGGCACCAGATTGTCGGCGGCGCTGTGATACGCGACAAACCGGCCGTCCGGACTGATGACCGGCGAATCGGACGCCCCGTCACCGGTCCCCGTGCCGTTGAAATTTTGGCTGAGGAGACAATTGGTTTTGGCCAGAACATCATAGAGGTAAACCTCATTGAGGCCGCTGGTGGCCCGGGAATCGAGGGGCGCGCTGGTCTGATAAACCAAAAAGTTTCCATCGGCGCTGAAGTTCCAGCCCCACTGCGATGAAAAACTTCCACTGCTGCCGGTACCCACCGTGGAATTGTTGGTGGGATTCTGGAGATCGGCGATGAATAATCCCGTCGCGTTGCCGTAAGCCAGCCTTTGGCCATCCGGACTGATGGCAACCTGGCTGAAGGTCGCGCTGGTATTGGTGTAAACCAGCCTGGCCAATTGCGAATCCCATTCATAGAGGTATGGAGTGAACGAACCCGGAAAAATGCCGATGAACGCGACATAATGGCCGTCTGGCGTCATCGCCGCCGCGGAGACTCCGGTGCCGGACATGGCCGCCGTCAGGGCGTAGTTTGTGCCCAATTGCAGGTCGCGCAAAAATAAATTTGTGATGCCGGTCCCGAATGCACCGAGGGCGAGATTTTTCGTCTGGCTGCGAAACAGCACCAACCGGCCGTCGCCGCTCACCAGGGGCGAACAGGAATTGGAACTGCCGGGGTCCTGGCCGTTCAGGCTCGCACTGACCAGAGTGGTCGTGCCGTTTTGCAGGTCCCGTTCGAATACATCCAGGGAATTGTTCGTATCGCCCGGCACCAAACTGGCCGCCGAACTTGAGAACACCACGTACCGGCCGTTGCTGCTGATGGAAGCCTCGGAGGAAACGCCCGCCGCCGGCAAACCGTTGGTGTCCTCACTCACAAGCATGTTCGTGTCCGTATTCACGTCCCGCACGAACACCTGGCGATGACCATTTGTGCCATGGGTGTCGTTGGCCACCAGATTGTCGGCATCACTCGCGAAGCAGACATATTGGCCGTTGTAGCTGACAACGGCGGTTGAAGTAAAAACACTATGGCCGTCCGGCGACCGGGATGAAATTGCCGGACTCTGAACCGAAATCAATTCGGTCGCGTTCGATTGGAAGCTGTATGCCAGAACGTCCATGTGGTGGTTCCGGTCCCCGACATTCGCGCTCTCGAAGGCGAGTAACCGGGCATCCGGGCACAGGTTGGGATAGCCCACTGAATTGACGCCCACGCCAACACCGTTGGTATCCGCATCCACCAGGACGGTGGCGCCGGCTTGCGTGTCGCGGCAATACAGGTGGCAGTCGCCCATCAGCACGTTGGTGGTCAGGTTGGTGGAGTTGCTGAGAAAGAACACGTATCTTCCGCTCGGGTCAACCAGCGGCGCGTAAGAGCTGCCACTCACCGGCGGGGCATCGTTCAGGTCAGCGCTCACCAGCAGATTCGTGCCGGTGAGTGCGTCCCAGAGGTAAACAAGGGTATTCTCGCCACGGGTGTCGGTGTTGGCGACACTCGCCACAAACCGTCCATCCGGACTCATGTCAATGGTACGCAGGTCCTGAAACAAGCCGACCGGAGCATTGGCATTGGTGTTCACCACATCCGTCTGACCGGAGGACAGGTTGTATCGCAGAACGACACCAGCCGGGTTTGAGAAGCCGACCAGTCCGGTGTTATTGGCACCCACCTCATAGGCGATCAGTGAGCCGTTCGTGCTCATTTTAAAGCTGAAGCAAACGCCGTTCGTGGCGCCAAAGACCGCTTGCAGTTGGGCACGGGCGCCGGCGCTGGCCCAAGAGGTGGTTCCCGCCACCAGATCGCGGACGTAGATATCGCCGTACATAGATCCGACATTGGTGAAACCGGCCGTCAGATTCGTGGCCGTGCTGTAGAATGCCACGTATCGCCCGTCAGGAGTGATGGTCGGGGCGAAGGAGCCGGCGCCGCCTATTGGAATCCACCCTCCAACGGGCACGGCGCCGGCGCTGGCCAGGGTGGTCGTGCCCAATTGCAGGTCACGCACAAAAATGTCAGGGATGCCATTCGAATCGCCGGGCACCAGGTTGCTGGCGGAGCTCACAAAAGCTACGTATCGCCCGTCGGGTGTCATGACCGCGCTGCCGGATTTGCCGGAGTTGCGATTGCCGAACCCACCATTCGTGCTGACGCTGACCAGAATGTTCGTGCCATTGGCCAGGTCGCGGACGAATACATCGCTGACCTTGTTGCTGTCACCAGCCACCAGGTCGCTGGCAGTGCTCTCGAACAAAGCATACCGGCCGTTACTGGATATTCCGGTGGCGAAGGAATCGTCATTGCCGACGCCGGTGCCAGTTAGATTCACGCTGACCAAGGTCGTCGTTCCGTTCGTGCGGTCGCGCAGGTAAACGTTGATGTGGGCAGGAATCAGAACGGGGATTGGATTGCTGTTGATCGTCAACGTCAAGTTGTTGGCCGCGCTGCTGAAGAGAACGTAACGTCCATCCGGACTGATGATGGCCGGACCAGAATCACCATTCCCGCCCTGGGCCGCCGTGAGGGATGGATCTCGAAGTGAGATCAATTGCAAAGGATTGGCTGTTGCCAAGAGGCTGGCGTAAGCCGTCAGAACAAACAGACACATAACTCGCCACTGTGGAAGACGCGCTTTCATAGACGTTTTCATCTCACCATAGCTCGTGGGGATGAAGATGAATCTTTCAAAATTTTTCCGAAGAATTCGCAGCTTTCTCCGGCTTATTCACAAGTGCTTCATCGTAAGCCGCTTGGCCTGGATGCTTCGTCAAGCGCGCAGCCGCACTTATTGTCTTTGAACCATTCGCAGCACCTCTGATTAGCTCACCGTTTCAGAAATGTGTCAATCCACCTTTATTGCGTACTGGCAAGCCAGTTTTGTGGACGCCAACCACAAATCCCGAGAATTCTCTTGGGGATGAACCAGAAGGTCATTCACTCTGCAGAACAGGATGGGCTGTCTGAAATGTGGCCGCGGTTGCCTGCCGGAACCAGCATCTGGCGCAAATGAGGTGATGGTCTTGGCACTTTCGGTACTGCTCCGCTCGCGAAAGATCAAGCGCGTAGGCTCTGGCCGTTGGCGGGCATTGACGCATGGCCTGCTGCGGCAGTCTCACCTGCTTGACGAACGTTTGTCTCGGGCATGTGATTCCTGGCTGATAAATTTGGCGCGATTTTGTAATGGCAACAAGGTCGAATCGAATTAGATTCCAACGCTCAAAGCACCGTTCAGGTCGCCGTGGCATATCAGATTAAGAAAGCGGGAACGAAATGAACCTGGCAACTTTAGTACTCGGCAATGCAGCAAGGCGTTTCTACACCGAACACCCCTCGTTGTATTTGAGCCTTATAGGCGGCGTGATTGTGCTTATGATATGGCGAAGGTCTTCAAATCAAGGCGCCATCCGTTTTTCTTGAAATATGCCAGCATTTTTGTGCAATACTTCATCGCTTAGAACAATCTCTATGCATCCCGACCGTGCAGCCGCACTTGTTGTCCTGTGGGTTGCCGCTGTGTTCCTGAGCGTCGCTCCGGCCGGCGCGCAAGACAGCGTTTTCGTGGCCGAGGACGGCCTGAACACCGGCGGCATCGGGGCTTACAGCGTTTCCTACGGCCCCGGTTCAGCCAGCGGTTCGACAATCAATTCCAGCCTCATCACGACGCCCGCGGCGGGTGCAACGACCGAGGTGCAAATGACGCTGGCCACCGACGGGCTGGGCGACCTGTTTGTGGGTGAATGGGCCAGCGGCACGACCGCGACTGTCGGGGAATATTCGCCAAGCGGGGCACCCATCAATTCATCGTTGCTGACATTGGCCGACAGCAGCGGCGCGCCGCAGTTGGCGGCCGATGCGGAGGGCCATCTTTTTGTCGCGGTCGGCAACACTGTGTCCGAATACACGACGGGCGGAACATTGTTGAATTCCTTCACTGTAGGCCCGGGAGGCCAGTTCGCCGGCGCGCTAAATGTATCGGCACTAGCGTTGGACAGCGCGGACGACCTTTACACGGCATACACCACAGGCGACCCGCTGCAAGGCCGGCCTTACAACGGGGTGATTGGGAAATACACAGCCTCCGGGTCAGCACTCAACACAAAGCTTATCACGACGCCCAACTTCATCAATGGGCTGGCCGTGGGCGGCGGGAACGTATTTGTATCTCTCCAGGACGGGCCACCGGACATATTCAGCACGATTGACCAATACACGACGGACGGCACCGAGGTCATGAACGGGTTTATTTCCAATAGCGGACACATGGCGCTGGATGGCCAGGGGTATCTTTTGGTTGGCAGTTATGGCGACGGGACGATCGCCGCCTACACAACGGCCGGCGTTTTGCTCAACAGGACTGTCGTCTCGGGAGCGGGCGGGGCCGAGGACCTGGTTGCCTTCCCCACGCCGGAACCATCGGCTTTGGCGTTGCTGGCCGTGGGCGCCGCTGCATTTTTCGTGCGCCGCTATCGTTGCCAGCCGCACTTACCGAAAACCGACTCACCGGCTGTCAGCCCTCGCGGGTTTAGCGTCGCCGCCAGCGACGGGCAGCCAGAAGGCCCAGGCCAAATATTCCCCATGTCGCCGGTTCGGGTATTTGAATCAATTGCGTGATGGTGCCCCGGTCGTAGCTTGGCGAAGGTGGCGGACGGAGATAGACGGTCGGGCCTTGCAATCGCGCGACATCGAACGAAGCCAGATTGAGGCTGGCAGGAAGGCCATTGGTGCTGAATGCCAACCCGGTCGAATCAACCAGCCAAATGGTTATATCAGCGTCATCATAGGGACCGGACTCAGCCGGAGGATAGATTCCGCCGATTGTCATAGTGTCCAGAAACCCTCTGCCGCTGCCCGTTAATGAAATGCCGGGTATGCCAAAAGGCATCGTAAAGTTGGTGAAGTTGAGCGAATTACCATCCAGGCTGAAGGAAAGCAACGGATAGCCGGTGACGCTGATATGGGTTGCTGCCGTGTCGTAACTGAAGTAGCCGTAGAACTGGTCGGTGTCAGGCTCGGTAAAGACGCTATTCTCGGCCCGGCGTTCGGTGATTTGGCCGCTGAAAAAGAACACCACCGGCGCAGCGGACAGATTTAACCCCGCCGAGATGAGCGCGAAGACGCTCCAAACGGCGACGAAGTATCGTTTCGCATTCATGGTTCGGTTCGCGTTGTGCGGCTTCTGGTGCGCCACTTCCGGTAGTACACCGCAAGGCCCAAGCTCAATGTTCCCCAAGCCGCCGGTTCCGGCACTTGAATCAGTTGCGTGATGGTGCCCCGGTCGAAGGGTCCCAAGCCCGGCGGTTGCCCTCCACCCCAGACTGGCCCTCGCAGGTAAGCTAGTCTGAACGAAGACAGATTAAGGGTGCTGGGAAGACCGTTGGTGGTGAATGCGAAACCGGTCGAACCAACGAGCCAAATGGCTATGTCGCCGACATCAGAGGGACCGGAGTAAGCGGGCGGATAGAATCCGTGGAGTGTCATAGTGTCCAGTGTCATTGGATAAGTGCTGCTCGATAGTGAAATGCCGGGCAGACCAACAGGCGGTGCGCCGTTGGTGAAATTAAGGGAGTTACCGTCAATGCTGAATGAAAGCAACGCGTAAAGGTTGTAAAGGCCGGGCGTTGCTGCTGTGTCATAACTGAAGTAGCCGTAAAACGTGTCGCTGTTGGGTTCGGTAAAGACGCTGTTCTGGGCGCGGCGTTCGGTGATTTGGCCGCTGAAAAAGAAGATGACGGGCTCGGCGCTCAGCTTCATTTCCGCCGGCATAAGGGCCAACGCACTCAGAAGGGCGACGCAGCATCGTTTTGCTTTCACGATTTGTTTCCGGTCGAATTTGCGCTTCCTAATTCCCGACGCCCACACGATAAAAATATGGCCCGGGGCCGACTGCATCGGTGTCCACGAAACTGGTTGCGCCCTCCTGCCCAATAATGTCACTTTGTATCGTGAAGAAAGCAGGTTGTGCAGACAAATCTTCACTGCGCTGCAAATAATAACTTCGGCCACTCACGCTTTGCCAGGTTACCAGTACCCCTGCTGGATCGTCAGTTGAAGCCGTGGCCAGCATTTTCAGGATGGACAAAGGATCCGTGGGATCAGTCCTGGCAATCCACTCTTTAAAATTGTTCATGCCGTCGCCGTCTGTGTCCTTATAATCTGCCGAACCATCCGTGGGCAGGCCGTATTGCTGGAGCCACGCATAAGAAATGACTGAAGCAGGTGTTTGATATTCGTAAGCGCCGATATCCACGGTGCCCCCCTTGGTGCGCGGGTTACCGTCAAGATCACAGGTCACGATGACGTAAGCATTGTTGCCGGAGTTGATACAGGGTGAATTGGATTGGAGATGGAAATCGCCACCAGCCGGATCAATTAACGCCGGATCACCGGTGAAATTACCGGAGCCACTGTCCGGAAGCGGCCACGTACAACAATAATCCAAGCTGCTCAAAAAATGGTTAGCCGGATCGTTGTCGAAAACAATGCAATTACGAGCGACGGTTCCCTGCATGCCCCCTGTGCCGTCGGCGGCTGAGTTCCCCCACACCGTGCAATTATTCAACGTGCTGTCGAACGCGCCGGCGCCGGTGGCGTTTACACTGTTGCTGACGACCAGGCAGTTGTTCAAGTCGCTGCCGTCAGCGCCGCCACCGTAGCTCGCTCCGTTGGCCATGAGAGTGCAGTTACTCAGCCCGCAGGATTCCGCCCCACCGCCATACGTTGCCGAATTGCCGATGAACTGACAGCCGTCTGCGGTACAATTGTTTGCCCCACCGCCGTTACCACCCACGGAATTACCGAATAATAGGCAGGCTTTCAGGGAACTTCCGTCTGCGCCTCCGCCATTATCACTTTGGTTGCTGATCAAGGAGCAACCGTTCAATGTGCCACCCAGTGCGCCGCCGCCAGAATCGCTGGCCGCACAGCCAATGATGACACAATTGGTAACCACCACATCAGCGGATTCGCAGTACAACCCTCCGCCGGAGTTAATCCCAAAATCTCCCGACCCGCCCAACGTTGCGCCGTTTGTCAGGGTAAAGCCGGACAGCGCGGCGCCGTTGGCCAAATACACGCAGCGCACCGCGCCGTCGTCATTGATGGTGCCTGGAACCTGATAGCCTTCAATTAATGTGGCTGCGGGGCCATTCACGCTTTGCAATGCCACCGCCTTGTCTACGACAACACGGTTGGTTAGCGAACCATACACGATGCGTGCGCCGGTCCGGTAAACACCATTGGTTACCAGAATCAGGTCGCTATTCTTTGAAGCGTCAACGGCATCCTCAATGTTCGTCGCCGCCGTCGCCCAACTGGTATAAGGCGGAATCGGGTTTGTGCCATTCAACGCCACGTAATGCAACAGCGGTTGAGCTTCGTACGCGCCCAGGTCCACCGCGCCGCCAATGATGCGCGGGTTGCCATCCAGGTCCGTACTCGTGGATACGTAGGCGTTGTTGCCGGTGTTGATACATGGCGAATTGAACTGGAGATGAAAATCGCCACTGGACAAATCCACAAAAGCAGGTTCGTTGGTAAAGTCACCCCCGCCATCAAGGGAACCATCAGGCATAGGAATCGTGCAGCAATTACGCAAGGTCATCCAGACATCGACGACAGGACAATTCGGTCCAGCAGGTGCGGTATTGTAATAGAGGATACAATTGTTGAGATCAGCAGTGCCCGAAACTCCACCACCGACGGCTGAGGCCGAGTTTCCGACCAGAGTACAGTTATTTAGAGTAGAATCGTTCGCACCTCCTCCATTGCCGTAGCCCGCGGAATTCCCGACAATCAGACAATTATCCAACTTGGAATTCGATGCCCCTCCGCCATTCGGAACGAATCCGAAAGGGCCTGTGCCAAAGCTATTTGTGTTGCCGATAAGCACACAATTCGTTAACGCACACCCCGCGGCTCCGCCGCCAATCGGAGCGGAATTGCTTGATATGATGCAGCTATTGAGTGTGCTGGAGTACGCTCCTCCACCTCCGCCCGAGGCGGAGTTTTCTGAAAGGCTGCAGTTAATCAGAATGCTATAGGACGCGCCTCCGCCTGAACTATTAAAACCGTTAAGAGCATAATTTTGGCAAAGCGTGCAATTATTCAGTGTGCCTCGGCACACTCCTCCACCTGAGAATGATGCCGAATTACCAACAAACGCGCAGTTGGAAACTATCACGTCCGAGGTCTCGCAATAAATTCCACCGCCACTTTGCTGGCGTTGGTAATTTCCTGAAGCCCGCGTAGCGCCATTGGTCAGGGTAAAACCAACCAGAGTTGCGCCGTTAGTTAAATATGCGCACCGGACCGCAGCATCTCCGTTGGTTGTTCCTGGAATTTGGAATCCCTGAATAAACGTCACTGCCGAACCATTGACGCTCTGAATCGTTACACTCTTGGTTACCGCCAGCCGGTTTGTGATCCCTATTTCCACCCACTCGTCATTGACGCTAACCAATTCCCAGTAGGCCACTCGCCCGCCGGTTGCGTAAATGCCATTGGTGACAAGAATCGAATCAGCATTCGTCGAGGCATCAACGGCATCCTGAATGTTGGTGGCCGCCGTAGCCCAGTTGGTATAAGGTGGTACAGCAGTGAGGTTTTTGATGTTCACGTAGCGCACAGTGGCGTCGGCATCGACCACCATTGCCAGCGACAGCAGGATAGG
>Ga0335079_10007853_pt1 | contig 12128 bp, 11 predicted proteins | sample Lox_Sample_33_FD_206719 | JGI IMG/M metagenome (GOLD analysis project Ga0335079, IMG submission 206719) | Soil microbial communities from Loxahatchee National Wildlife Refuge, Florida, United States - Lox_Sample_3.3 | ecosystem: Environmental > Terrestrial > Soil > Wetlands | place: USA... | reverse complement strand
GGCCTCGTTTTGCGCTTTGACGCTGTCTTTGCGCAAGGTCGCGGAGATGACCGTGCCCACGTCGTCACGCTCCGGGAAGAAGACCTCGAACTCCTCGATGCCGGCTTCCATCAACTTCTGGATGCCCGTGGTGGTCAGCTCGTTATTGGCGTCGAAGAAGACTTCGCCGGTGTTCTTATCCCAAACGTCGGCGGCGATATAAGCGCCTTCCAGGTCGTTGGGGGCGATTTCCACCTGCTGGATCTTGGAGGCCTGGATGTTCTTGAGGAGCGTGGAAGTGATCTTGCGGCCCTGCCCGACGATGGTCTCGCCGCTCTTGGTGGCGATGGCGTGGGACAGTTTCAGGTCCTTCAAGCCGTTGGTCAACTGGCCCTCTTTGTTGTAGAGGTTCCAGTAGAGCTTGTTGTCCCGGATGGAGATGCGGTCGACGGTGTAGAAGGCCCGCAGCACCTGTTCGTCGGTCTTGAATCCCAGGGCGCGCAGAAACACGGAACCGTAGAACTTGCGCTTACGGTCGATGCGGACATAGAGCAGGTTCTTGAGATCGTACTCGAACTCCACCCAGCTTCCGCGGTAGGGAATGATCTTGCCGAGGAAGTAGCCCTGGGCGGGCACGCGCTCGAAGAAAACGCCGGGGGAGCGGTGCAACTGCGACACGATCACGCGCTCGGTGCCGTTGATGATGAAGGTGCCATTGTCGGTCATCAGCGGGATTTCGCCGAAGAAGACTTCCTGCTCCTTGATGTCGCGAACGCTCTTGGCACCCGTGGTGGGATCTTTCGCATACACGGTGAGCCGGATGGTGACCTTGAGGGGGGCGGCGTAGGTCATGCCGCGCTCCTGGCACTCGACCATGTCGTATTTCAATTGCAAACCCACCGGATCGCCGCACTTGTTGCAGAACGTCACCACGTTCTTGTTGAACGTGCCGCAATGGTGGCAGAGCACATCGCCGGCGTGGAACGGATCGGTGCGGATGGTGGCGCCGCAGTTGCGGCAGGTGGAACGCAGGTGGTGGAGTCCTTTGAGGTTGCCGCACTTGCATTCCCAGTTGCCGATGGAATAATCGACGAACTCCAGCTCGCTGACGCCGCGAAAGTCGGAAATGGGGAAGACCGAGCTGAAGACAGTCTGCAGGCCGGTGTCTTCCCGCTCGTTGGGAAGCAGGTCCATTTGCAGGAACCGCTCGTAAGAATTCTTCTGAACCTCGATGAGGTTCGGAATCGGAATGGAAGTTTTGATCTTGGAAAAATCAACTCGCTCGGGGGCCGCGCCGCTTGCATGCATATCCATGTCTTTTACACTCCTGAGGGCCGAACAGCCTAAGCCAAAGAGCTACTACTAACAAAGCACCGGCCAACCCGGAGGAGCATCGCTCCTGGAATGGGCCGCCATGGGATCAAGGGACTGGCGCCGTATGAGAACGGGTACGGCGCCGATTGCGAGTGCCGGGTCGAAGTCGTCAGCGTAACGGGCTGAGAGGGGCGGGGGACAGGAGTGACGGAAGGCACACGAATCCCGGAGTTGAATTGCAGTTGCAAATTGGGACGCACTACCCCTCTTTGCAGTTCCGCGCCAACTGCAATTGAATTGCCAGGATTCGAAATTCACAGTCACCAATAGGGATCGAATCCGGTTGAAACGAGAGCCCAACCGGTTATTCTACCAGAGCCCACACCATCCGTCAAACAGAACCCTGGAACCCGGCACAATTGCCTTATGTTCCAAAAAGATACAGGCACTCAGCCCGCGCCGCTATTTCACTTCGACGGTCGCGCCGGCATCGGTGAACTTCTTTTTGATGGCCTCGGCCTCGTCCTTATTCACGCCTTCCTTGATCGGCTTGGGAGCGCCGTCCACCAGATCCTTGGCCTCTTTCAGACCCAGGCTCGTGACTTCGCGAACCGCTTTGATGACGTTGATTTTGTTGGGGCCGACCCCGGTCAGGATAACGGTGAATTCCGTTTTCTCTTCGGCTGCCGCGGCAGCCGCGGCGGGAGCGCCGCCGCCGGCCACCATGACCGGCGCGGCCGCAGCCGCCGAAACGCCCAACTTCTCTTCGAGGAGTTTGACGAGCTGGGAAGCCTCCAGCAGCGTCAACCCCTGAATCTGATCCGCAATTGCGTTGATGTCCGCCATTTTTCCTAAATACTCCTATCTCAAAAAAAAATCGTGCCGGGAGGGATGTGAGTTCCGCCGCCGGCGTTCCGCTATCAGCTTTCTTTGAACTTGTTTTCCTTGCAGCCCTGGTCGAGGGCCACTGCCAGATTCCGGCCGACCGCGCCGACGGCCGCCGCCAGCCGCTGTCCGGGGGACTTGATGAGGAACAGCAGCTTGGCGAAGATTTCTTCTTTCGACGGCATGCTGGCGAGGTCGCCGATCATCTTGACGTCGATGACCCGGCCCTCGACCAGGCCGGCCTTGAAGGTGAACGTCGGATTGGCCTTGGCGTAGGCGGTGAGAACCTTGGCCAACGCCACAGGATCGGCCGTCGTGTAAGCCATGGAGGTCATACCGCGCAGGTTTTTCAGGACCTCCGCGGCCGGGGTGCCCTCGGCGGCCTTTTCGACGATATTGTTCTTGATCACGCGATACTTGCCGCCCGCGGACCGTATGGTTTTGCGCAGCTCGAAATCCTGTTCGACGCGCAGCTTTTCGTAGCCGGTGACGAACAGGTTCCGGGACTGCTCCAACTCGCGGCGCAGGGCTTCGAGATCTTTCTGCTTATCTTCTTTCTTTTTCATGTCGACCCTCGCGGAAGCTAGCCGGCCGTCTTGGCGCTGAACACGGCCACGTCCAGGTGCAGGCCCGGTCCCATGGTGGAGCAGATGGTCGCGCTTTTCACGTATTTGCCTTTGGCGGCGGCCGGCTTGGCCTTCACCACGGCGCTGATCAGGCTGGAGGCGTTCTCGACCAACTTATCCGCGGAGAAGCTCACCTTGCCCACCGGGGCGTGGATGATTCCGGACTTGTCGACGCGGAACTCGACCTTACCGGCTTTGATCTCTTTGACGGCCTTGGTTACGTCCTGCGTCACGGTGCCGGTTTTCGGGTTCGGCATCAGACCGCGGGGGCCGAGGATTTTGCCGAGTTTGCCCACCGAGCGCATCATGTCGGGCGTGGCGATCACGGCATCGAAATCGGTCCAGCCTTCCGATTGGATTTTGTTCACCATGTTCTCGCCGCCCACGAAATCGGCCCCGGCCTCTTCGGCCTCTTTTTGCTTATCGCCGCCGGCGATGACGAGCACCTTCTTGGATTTGCCCAAGCCGTTGGGCATCACGACCGTGCCGCGCACCATCTGGTCGGCGTGTTTGGGATCGACGCCCAGCCGGAGATGGACCTCGACGGTCTCGTCGAACTTAGCGTACTTGATCTTTTGCAGCAGCGGCACGGCTTCCTCGAGCGGATACTCGCGCGCTTGGACCTGTTTGGCCGCAGCTTGATATTGTTTTCCTGATTGATGTGCCATAGTTCCTCACTGGTGCAAGCGGTCCATGCTCGAAGCACAGACCTCCCATTGAGCGTCTTTAGGGGACATTTGTGAATGTACCATAACGGAAGGGGCAATGTCCAACTGGATTCTGGTGTGGTTGAGAAATTGCTTGCGAAGGTCCGTAGGGTGCGCTTAGCTATCCAGCAGAAGGTTTAGTTTCAAAGACTTGCAGGAACTTTAGGGAACCGCGATTTAGCAGGCCACCGAATTCTGGAAGGCATCGGCAGCCCATTGCGCATTGACCGCGCCCTCCAACGGATCGCCGGTGACGATTAGTTCGCTCGCAATGAGCATCTGGAGGGCATCCACGACCCGGGCATCATACCGCCGGTTCCTCTGGCGGCGGATCTCGGCCATGGCCGCGGCCGGCGTCCAGGCGGCTTTGTAGGGCCGTTCGTGAGTGAGCGCGTCGAAGGCGTCGGCGACCGCGACGATCCGGGCCGGCAAAGGGATCGATTCGGCGGCCAATCCAGCGCAATACCCGAGGCCGTCCCAACGTTCATGGTGATACAGGGCGATGTTTTCTGCCATCTGAAGGAGGGGAGATCTGCCTTTGGACAGGATCTTGCCTCCAATGACAACGTGCGATTTGATGGTCTCGAACTCCGCAGGGGTGAGTTTGCCCGGCTTCAGCAGAATATGATCGGGGATTCCGATCTTGCCGATGTCGTGCACTTGGGCCGCCAGTTGGATCAAGCTCGTTTCGGAATTGGTCCGGCCCAACGCCTGGGCGAGCAAGCCTGACATGCGTCCGACGCGCCGCGTGTGGGCGCCGGTGGTATCGTCCCGATACTCGGCAGCCACCGCCAGGCGGAGCAGAATGTCGAGCCTGGATTCTTCGAGTTCATGGGTGCGCTCGCGCACGCGGTCATCGAGCCGGCGGTTCTGTCCTTGAATTTGACGGTAGAGCGAGCGCGTGTGCAGCAGGTTTTGAACGCGCAAGAGGACCTCACTCGGATCAAACGGCTTGATCACAAAGTCGTTTGCGCCAAGGGAAAGGGCCTTCTGCTTGGCTTCACGGGAAATGTCGCCGGTGAGGACCAGGATAGGCAGGTAGGAACCGGCCGGCGTTAGCGAACGGAACTGGGCGATGAGAGCGAAGCCGTCGATATCGGGCATCCGGAGATCGACAATGGCCAGGTCGGGCTCAAACTCCACGAACAGGGGGGCCGCTTCGCGGGCGTCGGAGGTGCTTCGCAGGCTGGTGTATCCGCCGCTGCTCAGGATGAACTCGATCAACTCGATATTTGGAACATGGTCGTCGATGATGAGAATTCGACTTTGGCTGATGTGCGGATCGTCCATCGGTTGGATCCCTTCCTGCGAATCGCGCCGGCGCCAGGCTCGGAGCCGCGCAACCCAATTCGGCTCGGACGCCGCGTGCCCATTCGCTTTTTGGCACATGGCAGCTCCCGGTGCACGTCCTAGATTATGCCTGCGGTCGAAATACGTTACTAGCAACGAAAGATACATGAAGTTCTATCGACGTTGACTTTGGATATGGACGGAGGCGGCGGCTCGCGCGTTGAGCCGGGTCTTTTCGGAGAATCCTGACTCTGCATGGCCGTCCAGGCTCAGGAAATGCCGCCATTGGCCGCCGAAATATCTTACTTTGCCCGCAAGGAACGGATAGCGGCGCGCGGCCGTTGCGGATAGGCTCAAATTATGGCAACCATGATTGACGGCAGTCTGGCAATGGCTACGGACGACGAACAGGCGTACTGGGAGGCGAATTTCTGGGAGGCGCTGGAAACCCGCGACGCGGGCATGGACGGCGTTTTTTTCTTCGCCGTGCTCACGACCGGCGTGTATTGCCGTCCATCGTGTCCGGCCCGCCGGCCGCGCCGTGAAAACGTGATCTTCTTCCCGCGCCGGGACGCGGCGGAGCGCGCCGGGTTCCGTCCCTGCAAGCGCTGCAAGCCGGAACGCGAACGCGCGCGGGATGCGCAGTCAGAGCTGGTGGAGAACATCTGCCGGTACCTGGAGGGGCATCTGGATCGAGCCGTCACGCTGGACGGGCTCAGCCGGCAACTGGGGCTCAGCCCGTTTCATTTGCAGCGGACGTTCAAAGCGGCCACTGGAATCGCGCCGCGGGCTTACGCCGATTTCTGCCGCTTGGCCGCGTTCAAAGGCGGCCTGCGCGCGGGACGGGCGGTGACCACGGCGCTTTACGACGCGGGCTACGGGTCGAGCAGCCGGCTCTACGAGCGCGCCGCGGCGCAGCTTGGCATGACTCCCGCAACGTACCGGCGGGGCGGCGCAGGCCTGACGATTCGCTACGACGTGATCGAGACGGCGGCGGGCATGCTGCTGGTGGGCGCCACCGGCAAGGGCATCTGCGCGATCCAGCTTGGCGGCTCGGAACGGCAACTCGAGGAGTCCGTGCAGGGCGAATTTCCCGCGGCCAACCTGCAACGCGATCCGGCCTTTCTGGCACGTTGGGCGGACCGGCTCCGCGAGCATCTTGATGGACGGCTGCAGAAGCTGGACCTGCCGCTGGATATACGCGCCACCGCGTTCCAACGGCGCGTCTGGGAGTACCTGCAAACGATTCCGTACGGCAGCACGAGATCCTACGGCGAGATCGCCAGCGCCCTGAAGCAGCCGCGGGCGGCGCGCGCCGTGGCGCGGGCCTGCGCCGCCAATCCGGTGGCGGTCGCCATCCCATGCCATCGCGTGGTACGCGGCGACGGCGCCAGCGGAGGTTATCGCTGGGGCGCCGGCCGCAAGCGGAAGCTGCTCGATCTGGAGCGCCGCGGGGCGTGAGTCAACTCATCGAAGGGCGCGGATGATGCGTCCATTCTAAGACCAGTCAACCGGAGACGCCTCCCGCCGGCGGCGCGGGCATGGGGCTGGCCATCTCTTCGCGAAACCGCCTGGTATTCGCGGATTCCCGCGAGGAGCGCAAGCACCCGGTATCTGTCGCACTCGCGACTCGCGCGCCAAGCCCGCCCCGCCGCCGATAATCTGGACGGATGCCGCGGGACAGCAGCAGCCCGGAGCTCCTCGCTTACGCAGATTGTAGAATAGACGGATGGCTCGCGCCCCACGGCCCTGACGCACCATGGCAACGCTGTCGCCCACCCTTGAATCCACCCCGGTTCTGCGCCGGAAACGCCGTATCGGCCTCGCTGTGCTGCTTGCCTGTTTGGGCCTTTTCGGTCTCGACGCCCTGCTGTTTCGCACGAACCTGTATCCATCGATTCTGGAGCCGGCTTCCTCTGCCGGATACTTTGAGATGGTTCTGCGCCGGGAACGGCAGGCGCAACAAGAGAAGGGTGACCGCCTGGTGGTGACTCTCGGCAACTCCCGCTTTGGCTACTCTCCGAAAATCATCGACCATCTGCCGGTGAAGGCCGCCTACGAATTTCGAAGCGCCGGCATCGCGGGAACCAACGCCCAAGTCTGGTATTACATGTTGCGCGACCTGGATCCCACCGCGCGGCGCTATCGCGCGATTGTCATCGGAGTCGACGACTACGAAGACGAAGACCGGGCGTTCCAGCCGGATGACGACATCACCGCGTTGCATTATGCCATCTCCAGCGTGCGGTGGAGCGACACCATCGGGCTGGCCCGGTCGTTTCACAGCCGGCACGTGCAGTGGGAAGCTTTCCGTAGCGCCGCCTTGAAGGGCATCGCTTACCAGAGCGACATACTGGCGTTTCTGACACACCCGCAGAAGCGTCTGGCGAACGTCGAGCTCTATCGCGGCGGTTTCGCGGGCTGGACTTACGACTACGTGGAGTCACCCCGCAGCATGGAGGGCCTGCGCATCGATTGGTCGACGATGCAAGCTACGTTTCCCGCCGGATTCACGCAAGAGCAGCGGGATACGGTATCTTTTCTAGCGCACCCTCCCGATCCGCAGAACGGGCGGCTGGCGGCGTACCGGCGCACCTGGTTTGGCAAGATCATCGACCGCTACCGCGGATCGCGCACCAAAATCGTCTTCATCCGGCTGGCGCGCGGACCCATTCCCCGGCCCGAGAATCTTACGAGGACGCGGAGCGCCTCCATCCGGGAATTTGCGTCCCGCCCCAACGTGATCCTAGCGGATGAGCATGCCTTCGATTCCCTGGAGCGTCCCGAGCTTTATAAAGACTGTCTGCATTTGAACCGCGAGGGAGTGGCGCGGTTCTCGCGGATGCTGTCGGATGAAATCACGCGTATCCTGGGCGCATCGGACCGGCGCCCGGCCCAGTAATTCGATGCTCTTCAACACCGTACCTTTCTTCATTTTTCTCGCCGTGGTGCTGGTGTTGTTCTACGCCAGCCCCCGCGTTTTGCGCCGGTACATTCTGCTGGCAGCCAGTTACTTCTTTTACGGATGCTGGAATTATAAGTTCATTGCGCTTCTACTTACTCTCACGATCATCGATTACACGGCCGGCATCTGGCTGGAAAAGGTTCCCCCCGGACCACGGAAGAAAGCTGTCCTGATACTGAGTCTTTCGGCGAACCTGGGATTTCTCGGATTTTTCAAGTACTACAATTTCCTGGCGGGCAACCTGGCGCTGCTGCTGGGCAGGCCCGCGCAGACGTTCTTCCTGGATATCGTCCTGCCCCTGGGCATCAGCTTCCACACGTTTCAAAGCATGTCCTACGTGGTGGATGTGTACCGCGGCGAACAGAAAGCCGTGCGCGACCCGATCGACTACGCGCTGTTCATCTGCTTCTTTCCGCAGCTTGTCGCCGGACCGATCGTGCGCGCGCACACGTTCTTCCGCGATCTTTTTCACTGGCAGCCGCCGTCGGGCGAGGATGTGGCGCGCGGCATCTTTCTGTTGACCCTGGGACTCGCCAAGAAGATGGCCTTCGCCGACCAGTTCGCCAAAATCGCCAACGAGTATTTCAGCCATGTGTCCGGCTATCCCGGGTCGCTGGCGGCCTGGACCGGCGTTTTCGCTTTCGGCATGCAGATCTACTTCGATTTCTCCGGCTATACGGACATGGCCATCGGAATGGCGAAGCTGCTCGGGTTCCACTTCCCGGTAAACTTCCGGCGGCCGTACCTGGCGGTCAGCATCACAGACTTCTGGCGGCGCTGGCACATTTCGCTCTCCACCTGGCTGCGCGACTATCTTTACATTCCATTGGGCGGCAACCAGCATGGGCGCTGGATGACTTACCGCAACTTAATGCTGACCATGCTGCTCGGCGGACTGTGGCACGGGGCCAGTTGGAATTTCCTGATCTGGGGCGGTTACCACGGCGCGCTGCTCAGCCTGGAGCGCATCTGCGGAACCAATGAGCGCATACAGCGGGAATCCGCCTGGCTGCGTCCCGCCAGAGTCGTGTTGACTTGCGCCCTGGCGATGATCGGCTGGGTTTTCTTCCGCGCGGCCGATCTGTCGCAGAGCCTCGTGGTGCTCGGACAAATGTTCGGCGTTGATTTCGGCCACTCACTTCTGGCTCCGTGGCATTTCGAACTGACCTTGCTCGCGCTGGTGCTGGCTGTGGCGGAGGAGAAGTTCGAATGGTCCGAGCGGCTCATCGAGGCGCCCATGCCAGCCTACGCCGCGGCGCTGGCCCTGATGTTCTTCTGTATCGAAATCTTCGGAGTGATCGACGCTTCGATCCCCTTCATCTACTTCCAGTTTTGAAGCTGCGGCGCACGGCTTCGGTCGCCGCGGCGAACTTCACGTCCGCCGCGCCCACCCCCGCCTCACTTCTTCTTCCGCAGGTAGATCTTCCCGTTGAACGTGGTGAACTGCATCTCCGGCCCCCCGCCATTGATCGACCCGTAAGTGGTCTTGTCGAACTGCACGCGGAAGCGTCCGTCCTTGGCATGCGTCTCCGCGACCTTCGGGCTCGCCGGATTGGCCTCCGGCCGAATGTCGAAGTCGCTGTAGATCTCCCCGTTGTCGGACTTCATCTTCACGCGCGCTTTTACCTCCGGCGGCAGCGTGACGTCTACATCGCCGTTCAGGGTGCTGAAAGACATCGACTTACCCGGAGTTACTTTGTCGAACGTCACGGTGACGTCTTCATTGAGCGAATGCGCCACCACCGCCCCGGAAATGTTAGTCAGTTTTACCGCGCCATTCAGATCGTCGGCGTCGATCTCGCCGCTTACCCGGTCCACATGGATATTGCCGTCGTTGAGAGTTCTTAGATTCAGCGAAGTGTTGAACGGCGCCTGGATAGTCAGGTCCACCGTGCGATTCATGTTCCGCACCCCGACGCGAACGGTATTGTCCTCCTCCTCGACGCTGAGTCCCGTGCCGCTGTCCAAGTCCAGCCGGCGTAGTCCGTCGGCCTTGTGGTCGGTCCGCGACTCTCGCTTGGATTCGTGTCCGCGCGCGCGGGCCTCTACAATAACCTCTTTACCGCTGTAGCCGGTCACGGTGATGCTGCCATTCAAGAGACTGGCGTGCACGATGGCCGGCCGGGACGGATCGCTCAGCGGGACATTGACATGGTCCCCCGGCGCGTCCTGCGCGACAACTGGCAGAGCGGCCGCCAGAAGCGATGCCCATAAACAAACTTGTGTTCGCATGATTACTGTCCTCGACTTAGAATTCGAATATTGCCGTTGAACGCGTCGAAACTCAATTCCGGCCCGCCGTGTGCGACGCGCACCGCCGACCAGTCATTGCTCTTGTAGATAAACTTCCCGTTGCGCCGCTCGGCCGCCGCGGCGGGGGCCGGCAGATAGCTGACCGGAAAGTCCGTATACACGCCGCCGTTGAACGTCTTGAAGCGCAAGTCGGCGGAAAGGCCCGGTTGAAACGTGACTCTAACTTCACCGTTCAGCGATCCGAACGAGCTCTTCGCCCGCGGGTTTTCGCGGAACAGCACCTTGACGCGGCCGTTCAGCGCGTAGACTTTGCCCGACCCCGCCACTTCCGTCATCTCGATGCCGCCGTTGATGTTGTCTACCTGGTAATCGCCGGCCACATCCTCGATGCGGATCTCGCCGTCGTTGACCGTCTTCAGGTCCGTAGCCGTGTCGCGCGGGACCTGCAAATCGAAGTCGTACTTCACTTGGTAATCCGGGCGGCGGTCGAAATGGACGCCTCCGTCCCGGCAGCGGAAGGGTCCGTCGACGTAGAAGCGCACGGCGCCGGCATCCTGTGTAATGTCGAGCGCGACTTCGCGGCGCGCCCGTTCGGCGGCTTCGGCCGAATCGGCGGTCAGGTGTTTATGAGCCACCAGGCGGACTTCATTCCCCGCGTAGCCGGTGACATGAATCGATCCGGTCATGTTGTCCACGATGACTTTCTTAGCCGCGCCGGAGAGCGGATAGGTCTTCTGGATGGTCTCGTTCTGCTCCACCTCAGCCGCCGGCAACGGCAGGGCGGCGATCAGCAACGCGATCGCAAAGCGCATTCGCATGGCATTTCCTCCTTCTACTGCAATTGCGAGAGGCCCCAGACCGCCCGCTCCTTGACATCTTTATTCACCGCCGGATTCCGCTCCAGGGCCTCGAGCGAAGGCGTGGCGCCTTTGTCGTTCGTATCCACGATAAAGTCGATCAGCGCGATCTGCACCAGCGGCGATTCCTGCTTTGCCAGGGACCGATCGACGGTGCTCCGGACCGCCGGGCTGCCCGCGAACTTGCGCAGCGCGTCCACGGCCGCCAGCCGCACGTTGACGTTCGGATCGTAATTGACGGCATGCAACAACGCCGCCAGGACCTGGGTATCGGACTGCTCCACGCGATACGCGTAATCGACGCCGCGCAACCGCTCACTGGCGGATTGCTGTTCGAGCAGCGACAGCGTGACCATCTGCCGCATATGGCGCACTTCGTTCTCCAGCCGGGCCAGCTCGCTGCGATTGCGGTCCCGGGCAGTGAGCCATTGACCGGCCCCGATCCCCACCATCAGCAGCGCGGCCGACCAGGCCACCTGGAAAATCGGAGCGGGCATCCATCCGCGCGCGCCCCAATCGAAGAAGCGGCGGCGGGCCGGCCGCGGCGTGGCCGACTCGATGCCCTGCCGGTACGCGTCCAGCGACTCGTAAAAGCGCGGGCGCACGGCCGCGCCGGGCTGCTCCTGCTGCAGCAGGCCGAGCAATCTCCAGGTCTCGGCCAGGGCTTCTACTTCCTGTTTGCACGCGGCGCAATGGGCGAGGTGTGCGTTCCATTCTCCGGCCGCGGAACGGCTCAAGCCGCCCGTCAAATAGTCGGCGATTTGCTCCTTTACCTCATCACACGTCATGATGCCTTCTCTCCCGCCAGGTCGAAGAAGATCTGGCTGAGCGCCTTGACGGCGCGATAAACGCGCACCTTCACCGCTCCCACGTCGCACGCGAGGATATCCGCGATCTGCTCGTATTTGAGGTTCTGGAAGCGGCTCAGAACCAGCACTTCGCGCTTATCCAACGGGAGCGCCGCCAGCGCCCGGCGCAACAGACCCAAGTCCTGCCTGCGCCGCAGGATCTCGCCGGGATCCGGCTCGGCGCTGGCCGGTTCGCTGTGCAAACCCTCGCGTTCGCCGTCCAGCGGCGTTTCGCTCTTGCGTTTCTGCGCGCTATCCAGATGGGCGTTGCGCGCGACCTGGTACATCCAGGCCGTGAAGGGATTGCCATCCCGATAGGTATGCCGGTATTTCAACATACGGAGAAACACGTCCTGCACCAGATCTTCACTCGCTGCGCGATTGCCGGAGAGCCGCAGAAAATA
>Ga0335079_10007851_pt1 | contig 12129 bp, 4 predicted proteins | sample Lox_Sample_33_FD_206719 | JGI IMG/M metagenome (GOLD analysis project Ga0335079, IMG submission 206719) | Soil microbial communities from Loxahatchee National Wildlife Refuge, Florida, United States - Lox_Sample_3.3 | ecosystem: Environmental > Terrestrial > Soil > Wetlands | place: USA: Florida... | reverse complement strand
TGGCGCTGCTTTCGAGCGGTCAATTGGCCTATTGCGGCGCGCCCGATGAATTGATCCGGCAGGCAGAGGGACATGTATTCAGGACATTTGTGAGGGAGAACGAGCTTCAATCGGTCAAACAGAGGCACATGGTTGTGGCGGCGATTTCGGCCGCTGGCGGTTGGCACGTTGAAATGGTGGCGAGGCAGGGGGAGGATTTGAGCGGTGAACCCGTAAAGCCGAACCTGGAACACGCCTATGCATATTTCATGGGAAAAAACGATGATGTCTGAAAGCGGAAGGACGAATCGCGTAAAAGGGTCGTTTTTTAAAGTGCTCGCCGTTGCCCGCTACGAGGGGCTCACCCTGTGGCGCAGCTGGTTCTTCCGGGTTTTCGCGGGCGTTCTGCTCGCGCTCGTCGCAATTGTCAATGCGCTTGTCTTCGGAACGGGACAGATAAACGCGTGGGTGGTGAAGGCCATCCCCGCCGACATCCCGTACCTTACCATGTTGCTGGTGAACGTTCTTCAATCGGCGGTGGCGGTCATTCTTGCGTCCGATTTTGTCAAGCGCGACCGGACTCTGGACACCACTGACGCCGTGTACATCCGTTCCATTTCCAATGTGGGCTACGTAATCGGCAAGGTGTGCGGCAACCTTCTTGTTTTTGCGTGTCTGGATTGCGCGGCGCTCGCAATCGCATTTCTTTTCAATGCCTTCTCCCGGGGCGTTCCGGTGAATTTCGCGGCCTATGCGTTCTATCCGTTGCTCATCTGCCTGCCAACGCTGGTGTTCTGCATCGGGTTCTCCTTTGTCGTCACGTCCCTCGTCCGCAGCCAGCCCGTATCGCTTCTGCTGCTCCTCGGTTCGCTCGGCATGGCGTTTTTCCTTCTACCCGATACGCTCTATTCAACCTTCGATTTTGCGTCGCTGCGGGCGCCGCTGATGGCTTCGGATTTCACCGGATTCGGGTTCCCGAACGCGGCTGCGGCGGTCAGGTGCGCATATTTCCTGCTCGGCCTTTCCTTTGTCCTTATTGCTGGCCTGCGGTTGGAGCGTTTGCCGCAATCGGAGGCGGTTCACCGAGCGGCGCTCGTGCTTTCGCTGCTGCTGATCGGCGCGGCGGGAACGACCGCGGTTACGATAGTTGCAGGCAACATTCGAGGGCAGCAATTGAGGATGGAAATCCTTGCGCAACACGAGCGCTATTTCGGCGCTCCCAGTGTGACCATAGCGCGCGATGATCTGTCGCTTACCCACACCGGCAAGACGATCCGGGGCACGGCGCGGCTCGTTTTATGCAACGGCGGGACAGCCCCGGTCGGTCAATACGTGCTGCGGCTCAATCCCGGACTAGTTGTGAAGAAAGTGCTGGGCGGAAAGGGATCGACATTCCGCCGCTCGCTGGATCTGCTTCTGGTCGAACCGGGCGCGCCTCTGGCGCCGGGCTCACTGGATACCGTGACCGTGAGCTACGAAGGCACCATCGACGAGCGCGCCTGTTATCTCGATGTATCTTCAGACGATGTGAAGAGGAGTTCGGCCGTCTTCTTCCTTCAAAGGCTGCCGCGGTTTTCATTTGTAAACAACCGTTTCGTCCTTCTCACCCCGGAAACCGGCTTTTACCCTCGCGCCGGCACGGGATTTTCCTCCGAGCATCCGGAATGCGGCGACGCCGGGCTCACGGAATTCACCGTTTCGGTGGCGACCCGACATGGGCTCACCGTTTTGAGCCAGGGCGCTGCCTTGCCGGGGAACTCATTCGCGCCCGAAGTGCCCCTTCCCGGCGTCACGGTGATCATCGGACCGTATGTGCGGTCGGCGGTCAGGGTCGATTCGGTTGAGTATCGCCTCTTTACACTTGCGAATCATGGATATTACAAACCGTTTTTAAAGGAACTTCCTGCCGATACCGTTGCATCGCAAATCCGTGTCCTGAGGGCAGACTTTGAAGGCCGGCTCAAGGCCGACTACCCCTACAGGCGGTTTTCGGCCGTGGAGGTTCCGCTGCAGTTCACCGATTTTTCGCGGCTGTGGACCTCGGGTCACGAGGCGATCCAGCCCGAAATGGCGCTGCTGCCGGAAAACGGGTTCACGCTCACCGACGCCGATTTCAGCAGGACGCCGTCCGATTTCGGGAACCGCAGGCAGAACGAGCAGGCAACGCAGACGCCGATGGAACGGCAAAGCGCCCTTTTCCAGCGTTTCGTGTCCGCGACCTTCTTTCGCGATAACGAGGGAAGGCAACTCATGCTCAGACCGCAGGACCGAAACAGTGCGGCGGCCTGGGCGTTTGGTTGGCTGCCTGCCGTGGGCGTTCCGGCGGTGAACCTCTTCGTCTTTCCGGAGTACGTTTCGTATGCCCGCGCCATACGGGCCGACCAGTGCCCGCTGTTCGGTCCGGCTCTTGAATCCTATTTTAGAAAACGCGCTGCGGGCGGCTTCGGACCAGTGACGCGCACCTTCTTTACCGGCGCGTCAACCGACGAAAAAGTAAATCTGCTGCTTGAAAACGGCAGCTTCGGCCAGATATGCCGTGACGAGCGGAACCGGCCGCTGTTGCGCGATGTCGTCGGGGCGCTCGGCGACTATCTGATCGCCGACATGCAGAAGAACATTCCGCCGCAATCGTTCGACGACTATATGCGCGACCTGCTCGCACAAAGCCGTTTCAAGGCGATCGACCTAGGCGGCTTGATCTCGGATGTTAAGCAACGATTCGGGTTCGATCTCATGCCCGCCGCCCAGGCGTGCTACCGGCCGCACGCGCTTCCGGGATACGTCGTGGAAAATGTCGCCGCGGCAGAGGTGCGGGACAAGGGCGCAAACCGTTTCAAGGTGAGCCTGGAAGTCTGGAATCCGGAATCCGCCGAGGGACTTATCAGGTTGACCGTACGAACGGGATCGTTTGGCGGGAGGCGGTTCGGCGGTGCCGCCGCAGGCCGCGGCATCAGCGGCACCGAGGAACGGATCGTCGCCTTCGCGCCGCGGCAGAGCAAGGAGATCGGCATAATGACGGACAATCCACCCCGCATGCTCTCGATAGGAACATTTATTTCGCGCAATATTCCGGCCACAATAACCTACGGGTTCGACCGTGTCGATTTTGACAAGGAAGGGGTTCCCTTTGAGGGCGACCGCGTGATAGACGCCGTGCACGAGGCCGAACAGGGCGCCGTGATCGTGGACGACCAAGATTCGGGGTTCGCCGTTGAGACAAAGCCCGCGTCCGGCGCACTCGACCGGATTTTCGGCAAAGCTTCCATGCCGGACCGCTACGCGGCGATGCGGTTCTTCGATCCGCCGGCCGACTGGACGCAGGTTGCCGGTCCGCTCTACTACGGCAGGTATGTGCGTTCGGCCTATTATATTAAAAGTGGAACCGGACAAAAACGGATAGCCTGGCGTGCGGCGCTCAAGCAACCGGGCACGTATGAAATCTTCGCCTACTACAACGGTGCGGGGTTCCGTCAAGGCTTCGGTGGCAGGAGAGGCCAGGAGGCGACGCGGGGGACCTTTCACTACGTTGTTCACCACGACGACGGCGTTTCGGACGCCCCACTTGACTTACAGGACATCCAGGTCGGATGGAACTTGCTGGGACGGTTCCACTGTTCGGCCGGCACGTCCACCGTGGAGCTCACCGACAGGGCGGACGGAATGCCGTTTGTGGTCGGCGACGCCGTCAAATGGGTAAAACAACAATGAAGAACGTGTGGCTTATCGTTTTTGTCGCGTGCGCATTGCCCGGTTCGCGGATCGCCGCGGACACGTTGACATATCAGAAGGCGCTGGACATTGCCCTGAGGCAAAGCCCCGAGGTGGTGCAGGCCAAGCTCGCGCTGGAACAGAGCGAGGAGACGTATCGCGCCGCGGCCGCCGGCCAGAAACTGAGCGTCGCATTGTCGCTTACGCCCCTGGGCTTTTCAAACAGCCTGCAGCTCAATAATACCTACAACCTCTGGGCCACCAGCCGTAATTTGCAATCCAACGCCGATCTCACCCTGTCGCAGCCGGTCTGGCTCACGGGCGGCACGATCACGCTGGTCGGCGACGCGGGCTGGAACGATTTGTACACGGGCCTTTTCAACAGGGAAAACAAGTCATTCGATTACCGTACTACCATCGGATATTCACAGCCTATTCTCCTTTATAATCAACTCAGGACGACGCTGGACGAGGCGAGGCTGACACTGGAGAACAGCCAGCTGGTCTATGCGATGAAGGTCCTTTCGATGGAGCATGACATTGCATTCGATTTTTACGGGTTGTACGAGGACCAGGTCAACTATGAAATAGCCAAGGACCAGTTGCGCGACGATCAGCAGAGCTACGAAATCACCAAAAACAAAGTCCTGCTCGGGATTTCCGCCCAATCGGATCTCTATCAATCGGAGGTCACCCTTGCGCAGAGCCAATCGGGCATGCAGAACAACGAGGTTACCTGGGAGAATGCGGCGGAGGCATTCAAGCAGCGTCTCGCGATCTGCATCGATTCCATGATCGTTATCGTTGTGGATACCGCGGCCCGTCCCGTTCCCATCGATCTGGAAAAGGCGGTCGCCAATGGTTTGCAAAAGCGAATGGAGCTGCGCCAGGACGCCATTACCCTCCGGAACGCCGAGTTCAACCTCCTCCAGACGCGCAGCAGCGGCTTCGCGAGCGGTGCGGTCAACGCGTCCGTCGGCCTCGCAGGGAACTCGAGGGACCTCAACACCTTGTTTCAGAACCCGGCCAAGAGCGAGGCGCTTTCGGTGTCACTCCAGATTCCGCTCTGGGACTTCGGGGCCAACCGTGCAAACGTGAAGGCCTCCGAACTAGGGGTCCGCATGAATCGGCTCACGCTCGAAAACGAGAAGACCACCGTCGTTCTGTCGATCCGCAAGGAATACCGTACCATACTCAACCTCCGTTCCCAGATCGAAATCGCGCGCGGAGCGGAGCACAACGCGCAGTTCACCTACGACCTCAACGTCCAAAAGTACAAGACCGGAGCGATGAGTGCCCTCGACCTCAACCAGTACGAGATCCAACTCACCCAGGCCAAGAGCGCCTTGATAAATGCGATAGTCAATCTCAAGATCGAGATGCTCAACATGAAAGTCCTGAGCCTGTGGGATTTTGAAGCGGATAAACCGGTTTTTCCCGATATCACGCCCATCAAGGATTGAACGGCATGCGCACAGTCAAGATGGTCCTCGGCGGCGTCGCCGCCATGATTCTGGCCTCCTGCGGGAGCCAGCAATCGCAAGACGGCACCACGGTCATCGTGCCGGTTTCGGCTCAGGAGGTGAAGCCGCAATCGATTTCGCGGCTCCTGGAGACGACCGGGACCGTAAATGCCGAAAAGGAAGTCACGCTATCGAGTGAGGTGACGGCGTATTACAGCCTGCAGGTAAACCCGCGAACGAAGAAGCCGTACGCCCTCAACGACTGGGTCGAGGAGACAGACACCATCATCAGGCTTTCCGACGAGGATTATGAAAGCACCAACCGCGTGGAAGCCCAGAAGCTTTCACAAGACATAGCGCGGAACACGCTTTCGCAGGAACAGTCGCTGTACGACAAGGGCGGGGCCGCATCCAACGATCTGCAGAACGCACAACTTGCGTACTCCAACGCCAAATACAATTATACGGACGCAGCGTTCAAGGAGTCCAAACTGTTCATCAAGACCCCGTTTGCGGGTGTGCTCACCGCGCTTCCGTATTACACGCAGAACACCAGGGTGCCCAGCGGATCGGTGATGCTGTCGGCCATGGAATATTCCCGTCTCTACCTTCAGTGCAAACTGCCCGCGCAGGACATGGCCGACCTTCGCCTCGGCCAGACCGTGCTGGTCACCAACTACACAGTGCAAAATGACACTGTCATGGGTACTGTTTCGCAGATTTCTCCCGCTATAGACCCGACATCGCGCACGTTCGAGGCCGTATGCATCATCAACAACTCGGGGAAGAAATTCCTTCCCGGGATGTTCGTCAAGGCCGACATCGTGGTCGCGCACAAAGACAGCACGGTTGTTGTTCCCAAGACCGTGGTGCTTTCCGACCTCAAGGGCCACAGCGTCTTTGTGGTGGACCGGGGCCGGGCCCAGCTTCGCGCGATCAAGACCGGCATAGAAAGCGACAACCGGATCGAGATACTCCAGGGAGTCTCGGTGGGGGATCGATTGGTCGTTAAGGGCTTCGAGACCCTTCAGGACGGCAGCCGGGTGAAGGTTCTGGAGTAACCCGGCAAACCGCCATGCAAAAACTCGTCGCATTTTCGGTGAAGAACCCGGTGGCAGTTCTCATGGCCGCCCTGGCCGTGCTCCTGCTGGGCGCGCTTTCGTACAAACGGCTCGGCATGGAGCTCTTCCCGACCCTCAACAATCCCCGCTTGTATATCGCCCTCACTGCGGGCGAGCGGCCTCCCGAGGAAATCGAGAAACAGTACGTGCAGAAACTTGAGGCGCTGGCCGTTCGCCAGCGCGGCGCGTCCGGCGTGTATTCAACCTGCGCCGTCGGCATGGGCCACATCACTGTGGAGTATGCCTGGAACACCGACATGAACGAGGCGCTCCTTGATTTACAAAAGGCGGTCACGGCATTCGCCCAGACTTCCGACATGGACGCCGTCGACGTCACGCATTACGATCCCAACGACGAGCCCGTCATGATACTGGCATTCTCAAACAGGAAAATCGACGACATGAACGCGATGCGCAAGACCGCCGAAACCTGCGTGCGGACCGAGATAATACGGCAACCGGGGATCGCGGACGTCGAGATCTGCGGCCAAGACCAGGACGAGGTGGAAATAAAGACCAACGATTATCTCTTGCAGGCATACGGCCTGTCGGCGGCCGCGATCGCCACGCAGATACAGAACTTCAACCGGAACGTGTCGGGCGGATCGATCACCGAGCTTGGGCTCAAGTACGTCGTGAAAGGCACGGGCGTGTTCAACTCGCTCGCCGACTTCGAAGACCTTGTCGTCGGCTTCAGCCAGAACGCAGTTCCGTCGACCGGCCAGGACACCTCTGCGGCGGCCAAGACGCCGATACGCCTCAAGGATGTCGCGACCGTGGCGCTGTGCAACAAGGATCCGCAGAACATCGCCCGTATCAACGGCGTGCGGTGCATCGGGCTCCGGGTGTACAAGGAAAGCAGGTTCAACACCATTACCGCCGTGAATGAAATCGTGCATGAAATAGAGCATCTGCGCGCAACGCTGCCCGGGTACGAATTCACGATTGTCGCGAACCAGGGCAAATTCATCGATGAATCGATAGGCGAAATGAAGCAGGCGGCCCTCGTCGGGATATTTCTTGCGATCCTTGTCCTCCTTTTTTTCCTGCGGCAACTCGGACCGACGGTCATCATCGGCGTTGCGATCCCCTTTTCCATCGTCGCGACGTTCAACCTGATGTACTTCCGGGGGCTCACGCTCAACCTCATGACTCTGGGAGGGCTGGCGCTCGCCGCGGGCCGCCTCGTGGATGACGCCGTGGTCGTGGTGGAGAACATCATCAGGAATTTCGAGTCGGGAATTCCCATCCGTGAAGCGGCGGTCAAGGGAACGGCCCAGGTGGGAACCGCGGTGCTCGCCTCGACCATCACGACCGTGGTGGTCTTTCTTCCGATCGTGTACATGCACGGGATTTCCGCGGAGCTGTTCCGCGACCAGGCGTGGACGGTGACGTTCGCGCTGTTCTCGTCCCTCGTCGTGGCGCTCAGCCTCATTCCGATGCTGGCGTCGCGGTTTCTCGGAAAAAGGCAGCTGCACCGGTCTCTGCGGTTCGCCTGGTACCGCGACCTTCTCGAAAAAGCGCTCTCACGGCGGCGCACGGTTTTGGTCTGCGCGACCGCGCTCATGGCCGGAAGCGCGGCCATGATACCCTTCGTGGGCACCGAATTTTTCCCCGCCGTCGGGTCCCGCCAGTTCACCGTTGCCGTGCATCTTCCAGAAGGTACGAGCCTTCAGCGGACGGCGCAAACCGTAAGCGGCATCGAAAACCTCATCAAATCGGTGCTCGGCGACGCCGTACAAACCGTTTACAGCGAAAGCGGGCCGGTGGTGACGACCAGCATCGCGACGTCCAATAATCAGCCGCAGGACGAGAACACCGCCGAAATACGGGTGGTGCTCGATCCGCGCCGGACCATGGACGCCGCGCGGGCGGCGGCCCTTCTCTCAAAGTCCGGCATCGCGGGAGTCGGGGTCACCATCCAATACAAGCCGGAGCAGAACGTGCTGCAAAACGTGCTGGGCCGGGGCGAGCCTCCGGTGGTGGTGCAGGTGAAGGGCGACGATCTTGACATATTGGAGAAGGCCGCCGACTCCATCGCCGTCGCGCTGCGGAAGGTCCCCGGACTGGCGAACGTGTCCTCAAACTTCGAGCAGGGAGCCCCCTCCATCGAGATAGTCGTCGACAGACTCCGGGCCGGCGACTACAATGCCAGCGCCGCCGACATCGCGACCCAGCTTTCCGACGAACTGCTTGGCAGGAACGCCGGGCAATGGAACCGCAACGGCGAGCTCAAGGACATCACCGTCAAATTTCCGGCCATGACCAGGCCGCAGCTCTCGAGGTTCATGCTTGTCGAGGCCGGTTCCAGCGTTCCCCTCCAGGACGTGGCGCAGGTGAAGCAGGGTTTTTCCCCAAAGGAAATCCTGCGTCACGACCAAACACGGTTGGCACGGATCACGGCCGGGCTCGCCGGGGGTGCGGCATTCAGCAACGTGATGCAGCGCGTTCGTCAGAGGCTCGGCGCGATGGAGCTTCCGCCGGGATGCCGGCTGGAAATATCGGGAGACGAACAGAAGCGCGCCGAATCGTTCCAAGGCCTCGTTGCCGCGCTTGCATTGGCCATCCTTCTTGTCTACATGGTTCTGGCGGCGCAGCTCGAATCCCTGGTCCATCCCTTCGTCATCATCTGCACCGTGCCCCTTGCCGTAATAGGGGTGGTGCCCCTGTTCTTTATTCTGGGGAAATCGTTCAACATTATGGCGCTGATCGGGGTGATCATGCTCGTGGGCATCGTGGTGAGCAACGCCATCGTGCTCCTCGATGCCATCCGTCAATTGCGGCTTGAGGGCGTCTCGCGCCGCGAGGCGATCCTTGCGGCGGGAGAGCGCCGGTTCCGGCCCATCGTGATCACGAGCCTCACGACGATCCTTGCGCTCCTTCCCCTCGCGTTCGGATTCGGGGAAGGGGCCGCGCTGCGCACGCCCATGGCCCTTGCGGTGATGGGCGGCCTGGCCGCCTCAACGCTCCTCACGCTGGTGGTCATTCCCTGCGTGTACGATGTCGTGGACGAGATCGTACAGGGTACACGGCGCAAGAAATGAGCCGGCATCGGCGGGTGCGTTGCAGACAGGCATTCACATGATCAAGCTTTTCAACCGCAAGATTCTGATAGGCGTGCTCTTCGCGGGCATCTGCCTCATGGGAATCGTTTCCCTGCGCAACCTGCCGCTCGAGCTTTACCCGGACACCGAACTGCCCATGCTGCTCATCCGCGTCGCCAGCCGTATCGACGTGGACCCTTCCTACATGGAGAACAGCGCCGTGATCCCGCTGGAAGGCGCGGCGGCGCTTCTTGACAGAGTGGAGAGTATCCTCTCGTATTCGGAGCCCAAGCGCGGCACCATCTACGTCTATTTCGACAAGGACGTGAACGTCAAGTACGCCTTCCTCAAGCTGCAGCAGCAGGTTGCCCTTGTCAAGGCGGATTCGCAGATACCTCCGCAGTTCACCGTCACGGTCGACAAGGTGAACACGGAGTCGGCCGTCAACCAGTTCATGACCCTCCAGGTGCGCGGCGGCGGAGGCGTCGACCGCCTGCGCAACATCGCGGACCAGCAAATCGCGCCCGCCCTTTCCGACGTGGACGGCGTGGCCAGCGCCCAGGTGTTCGGCGGCCGCAGCAAGACGGTTGAGATCGTCATGGACGATGACGCCTGCCGGGCGGCGGGCATCACCCCCAGCCGCATCCAGAACCTCCTCGCTAGGAACAACAACGCCCGCGAGTACGCGGGCGCGATCCGCGAGGGGGGGAGGCGATTCTTCGTCAACGTGGACGCGGAGTTCCGGAAACTGTCGGACATCGAAGACATCATGGTGAGCAACAGGAACGGAAAGGTGTTTCTCAAAGACATCGCCAAGGTCTTCTACGGAGTCAAGGAACCCACCACGCTAAGCCGGGTGAACGGGAAGGATGCGGTCACCGTGCAGCTGGTGCGCGACGCGCAGGCGAACATGATCGACCTCTCGCACGCCGTGCAGGCGGCCGTGGCAAGGCTCAACCGGACCCTGGCGCCGCAGGACGTGCAGATCGTTGTCCAGGCAAACACCGCCGACGACATCGAGCAGGGGCTCAACCAGATCGCGATGCTTGCGGTCATCGGGTGCCTCTTGGCGGTGTGGGTGCTGTGGGTATTTCTGCGCAACCTGCGCCTCACGCTGATCGTCGCGGCCGCGATTCCGGTGTCCGTGCTCGGAGCTTTCAACTTGTTTTATATCACCGGGATCACCCTCAACAGCCTCACCCTGGTGGGCATGGCCCTCGCCGTCGGGATGCTGGTGGACAGCAGCGTCGTGGTCATGGAAAACATCTACCGACTCGCGGGACGCGGGCTGGAGGCTGAGCGGGCGGTTGTCCGGGGCACGGCCGAGGTCTTCCGGCCCGTGCTTGCGTCGACGCTCACCACGGCGATCGTTTTCGTTCCCTTCCTGTTCGCGTCCGATTTCACGATCCGGCTCATCGGCAAGCACGTGGGCGTTTCGGTGATCGCGACGCTTTTCATAGCGCTCCTCACCGCCTTTCTGCTGGTGCCGACGGCGGTGCTGCTCGGGCTGCGGCGGCACCGGCAGGGCTTTACTTTCAGGAAGGTCGGATTTCACACCCCCGCCGTCCGTTTTTACCGCGTCCTGCTCAAGGGGGCGCTGCGCCATCCGGTGCCGACCGTCTGCGGGGCGACGGCCGTGTTTTTGGCCTCCCTCGGCGTGTGCCTGCTGCAGGGGGGCGAGGCCGCGCCTCAGGCCCAAGCCAACCAGTTTTCCCTGTACCTCACCATGCCGGCGGGCGCCACGCTTGACAAGACGGATTTCGCCGTGCGCGAGTTGGAAAAACGGCTGCAGGGCATCGCGGAGGCCCGCGATCTCCTGAGCATGGTGTACGAGGACGAGGCCGTGCTCACCATAAAGCTCCGGGATGATTTCGGCGGCGTCGCCGGCAGGAGCCTCGCGCAGGTCAAGTCGGACATCCAGAAGAGGCTCGACAATTTCCAGCTCGGAAGCGTGGGCTTTTCCCAGCCTGCATCAAGTTCGCGTTACCGAGGCGCGCCCGGCGTGGCCGTTTCGGCGGCGAGGATGCAGCTGCTCATGGGCGGCGGCCAGGACGAGACCGTCACGGTGCGCGGCGACGACTTTTCGCAGATGGAGGCGGTCGCCGACAACATCAGGTACGAGTTGCAAAACCTCCCCTCCGTGCAATCGGTCCAGCTCGATATTCCTGGGCGTCAAGGCGAAGTCCATCTGCTGTTCGATGCCCGGCTCATGCGGCAATACGGGATCGGGCTGCAGTCCGTCGCATCCGAACTTTCCGGGTTCACACAGGAGATGGCTTCGGGCCTCACCTTCAAGCAGGGCGCCGACCAGTACGACATCATGGTGACATCGAAGGCCGCCTCGGTGCAGCAGCAGGCGGGCGCCTCAGCGGGCCGCAAGGACGCGGCCGGCGACACCAAGACCCTCGACGAACTGAGCAACGTTCCCATCGCCGCATCCGACGGAACGGACCACCTTCTCAACGAGGTGAGCCAAATCATACGCGCCAGCGGTCCCGCGAGCATCAACAGGGCCAATCAAGAGCACCGCATCCAGATAACCTACCGATTTACAGACGATATTGCCGCGTCCCAGGAGCTTTTGCGGGCCTCGCGGCAGGAGGTCGACAATATCCTGGCCGCCATGACCTTTCCGAACGGGCTTTCGGTGGAATCCGTTCACGGGCAAAGCGGGTTGAGCGACTTTGTCTACCTCATCGGGGCCGCGGTTCTGCTTATTTTCATGATCCTCGCGGCGGTGTTCGAATCCCTCACCGCGCCACTCGTGATGATGCTCTCGATTCCGCTGGCGGCAATCGGCGCCTTCTGGCTGTT